>ERZ772861.97-NODE-97-length-100438-cov-24.998894_pt1 | contig 100438 bp, 66 predicted proteins | sample MGYA00512135_ERZ772861 | MGnify/ENA primary metagenome ERZ772861 (study PRJEB29015, sample SAMEA2737700) | human gut metagenome | biome: human gut; feature: human-associated habitat; material: faeces | place: China | collected 2012 ...
TAAAATAATGTAGTTTATTTAAACAAAAACTGTCAACCTATTTCAGGAAAAGACAGTATGTTATGATATGAAAAGCAATATGCGGTCTTTTACATTGCAAAAGACCGCATATTGCATGGTAAAAGGCCGTCTTTCACAAGCTGAAAGACGGCCTTTTGTTTTAGTACCGTTTTTCCTGTAGGCGGAAATGCCTGAATGTAGCGTTTACCGCTGGAATACGTCCGGGTAGTTTACGATGAAGTAAACCGGCGTGCAGCTCCATGCGTGGCAGTAGCTGTTGAGCAGGGTGTAGCCGTTGTATGACGAGAACATGTGGTCTTCGGGCACGTAATACTCCCAGAAGGTGTCGGCCCCGAGGCGCACCATGCCGCCCCAGTAGTCTTCAACATAGTCGCGCGCCTCCTGGTCCATGCCGCATTTCAGCATGGCCGCCACGAGGAAGTGGTTGGCGTATGGCGTGCCCGGCTTTATGGCATTGCCGTCTGCCATTACGGCCTTTATGGCCTGACGGCCCTCGTTGGCGTTGACCAGTCCGCCTATTACCGCCCATGCCGTGGCTATGTATGACGTCTGGCGGTCGGCGCCGCTCGTTATCCTGTGGTTCTTCTTGTCCCAGTATGCGGCGTGTCCGGCCTTGCGCAGGCGTTCCAGCAGGGTGCTGTAACTCTTCACCTCGCTCTTCCTGCCAAGCTTCACGCCCATTGAGCAGAGCCTCTCGACGGCGTTGGCGAGGCAGCCCTGTATGGCGGCGTGGGTGTCGAGCTTCACGGGCGACCAGTCGAAGAACACCATCGACACGGGCATTCCGTCAAACTGATAGCCGGTGTCGGCATAGAGCCATTTGCTGTCGAGCGCCTTGCCGGCTATTACGTCCACCTGCCGCTTTGCCACAGTCCACAGCTCGTTGGCAGTGGCAGTGTCGCCCGTGGCGTCGAGATAGTCGGCAAGCGTCGACACGTAGAGCAGGGCATAGTCTACGAAAAACGTGTTCTGGGCGTGCGGTTGTGGGTATTCAACGAGGTTAGAGTACAGCAGGCCGTTGTCAGCGTTTGCCAATCCTGCCAGCAGGTACAGGCAGCGCCTGGTCAGGCCGTAGTTCTTGAACGTGGCGGTGTTGGCCAGTGCCTGCAGGTACAAGTCGCCCATCCACAGCCGCTGGTCGCGTTTGGGGCCGTCCTCGAACACGCCCTGCATGCAGTCGCGCAGCGTGTTTTCAGACACCCGTGCAATGTCCTTGAATATCTGGGGCGTTGTTGCGGCCAGTTCTGCCGTGTGCTGCGTGGCCGACGTGGTTGCCTTGAATGTTATGTCGTCAAAGCAGAAGTCGCTGTATTGCGACGTTCCTACGGCTTCAATCTTCATGTAGCGCGCCGATATGCGCCTGTTGAAGGTGAACGAGCCGTCGTAGCTTACGTCGCAGGTGAAGTCTTGCAGCCAGCCGCGGCTCAGCGAGCCTGTGAATGGCTCGATGGGCAGTGCCAGGTCGCTCGGAACCTCGCCGAAGGTGACCTTGAAGCGCAGTACGGCGTCCTGCATGGGGCCGATGTCTTTAATCTTGAACGACACGTTGCCCACCATGTGCCGGCCGAAGTCGAGCGTCACGCTCTTCATCTGCTTGAACGACTTTGTGTACAAGTCGTCTATTCCAGGCCTTGTAGCCCTGGAATGCCTTGTCGTCCTTAACTATGTCGACTACCGCCACGGGGTGGCATACGGTTGTGTCGAGCACGGGTTTGCACAGCCCGGCCTTCTCCATCCAGGCCTGTTGCTGCGCCTTTGTATAGGTCTGCGCAAATGCCGTCGAGGTGCAAAGAGCCAGCATTGCTGCGACCGTAATGTCCGATATTTTCATGCGTCAGTAGTTTTTCTTATGTCAGGTTTGCCTAAAGACGCACAGGCATGGCGGTTTGTACTGCCATGCCTGTGTGTCGTATGTGTTATTTACCGCTTACCACGGCGTCTACGGTTGTGTATATGTTCTCAAGCTGAGGGTCGGCCTTCAGGTATGAGTTGACGTCAATCTGCATTACCGTCGGAGTCTGCTGTCCGTTGGTTGGAGTCCACTCGGGCAGTCCGAGACCGTTGGGGTTGCCCGTCTTTACGAAGTTGAGGTAGTAGCCCTGGAATATCTCAGATACCGTGAAGTCCTCAGGCTGCCAGTCGTAAACACGGTTTGTAGGCAGGTTGCCCATTGCATATTCGATGTCGGCAGAGTGAACGGCGCCGCTTACTGTCAGCGCGTTCTTGTTCTCCTCGGTCTTCTTCTGTACGCCTCCTGCCAGTCCCGGCACCATGTCAGCGTTGCGCATGGCGGGTCTTGCGTGGCAGTACAGATAGCGGTATACGGGCTGGTTGCCGGTCTTCTTGTGCATGTCGCTCCATTTCCATGTGGCAAATCCTACGAACATGTCGGCTGCGAGGCGTGCTCCCGGCAGTCCGCTGACGTCTGCGTCAGTCTTCAGTCCGTAGGCTTCCATTACCTTCCCGGTGTCATTGCCGAAGCGCGGGGTTATGGCTTCCTTGACCGAAGCTATCGTCAGCGGGCGCTTGCCGAGTACGAATGTGATGGGCACCTCGGTCGAGTTCCATCCTACGAGCAGCGGCACCTGTGCCTGACGCCCGTTCTTGAAGGTCTCGACAGGCTGCTCGGTGAAGAAGTAACCGTCGATGTTGTACATCTTGTTCATGTAGTTTGTAGAAGACTTCTTGAGCAGTTCCTCGGCAGAGAGTGCCCTCATTTCTGCCAAAGACTTGCATCCCATGGCCTTCATGGTCTCTACTCCGGCCTTTTCGCCTTCTTCCAAGGTCGGCAGCTTGTCGTAACCGATGATCGATGAACTCGAGCCCATGGCCTGTGCGAACAGTCCCTTGCAGAGCGGTGAGGCCATCAGCGCGCTTACGGATGCCGAACCTGCCGACTCGCCTACGATTGTAATCTTGTTCGGGTCGCCGCCGAATGCTGCGATGTTGTCCTTCACCCATTTGATGGCAGCCGCCTGGTCGAGGAATCCGTAGTTGCCCGAACCTTTGTAAGAAGTCTCCTTTGACAGTTCGGGATGAGTGAAGAAGCCGAATATTCCTTCACGGTAGTTGGCTGTTATTGAGATTATTCCGTTGCGTGCCATGGAAGCTCCTGCGTAGCGCGGCTCGCTGCCCGAGCCTGCCATAAGCCCGCCGCCGTTGAAGTAGATGAGTACGGGCAGCTTCTCGGTCATGGTCTTCGCCGGTGTCCAGATGTTCAGGTAGAGGCAGTCCTCGCTCATCTTGTCCGTGCCGAAGTCCATGTCGCCGAAGATGTTCTGCTGCATAGGGTTGGGGCCGAACTCCTTGGCTGCCCTCACACCGCTCCACGGTTTGACCGGCTGCGGCGCCTTCCAGCGCAGCTCGCCGACCGGCGGCTGGGCGAAAGGCACGCCCTTGAATACCTTTATTCCTGACTCGTAAGTGCCTTCGAGCACTCCCGCGGCCGTCCTGGCCTGCGGTCCTTGTGCGCCGGCCGTCATCGTAGCTAACGCCAGCGCGAGAGATATAAACAGTTTTTTCATTATTATTGTGTTTTCTGATTGTTGCGGTTTGTTGCGGCTGCGGCCGGGCCTGGTGTTGGCAGACCGTGCAGCAGGCGTTCCGGCAAGTGTCTTGCATGGTATTGGACTGTTGCCGGAAAAACAGGTAAAGGAAGCAGGGTGAAAGATATTATCCTCACTCACTGCTTCCGTCAAACTTATCCTTATGCCAGCCTTCGCCGTTGCGGTAGGCTGTGGAAACCAATCTTAAATACCTTCATGTTGAGCATTGGGAGAGCTTCTTTTACCGGTTCATTCCGGCCGGATGTTCCAGTCATCCGGTCAGGATGAACCGTAGCTTATGTTATCATTTCATTTCGGGCAGCAGGCAGGGTCTTACCTTCTCCGTAACGCCGGCCTTCTCGCTTACGGTTACGGTCAGCGGAGCTGCGTCGGCGGCGTTGTCGGCCACCATAACCTTGTATTCTCCGCCCTCTACCTGCCACTGGCTGTCTTTCTCGCAGAACGATGCCAGGCGGCTGTAAGGTATTGTTATCTCTACGGCTTGCGCCTCTCCTGGAGCCAGCTTGCGTGTCTTTGCGAAGCCTTTCAGCTCGCGTGCGGGCTTGTCCATGTCCTTGCCGGGAGCTGCCAAGTAGACCTCGACAACCTCTTTGCCGGCCGTGTTGCCCGTGTTCTTTACGTTCACTTTGACTGTGATGTCGCCGTCGGCGTTTACAGTTGCCTGCGGGGCGCTCTTCTCGAATGTCGTGTAGCTGAGTCCGTAGCCGAAGGGGTAAGCCACCTTGACGCCCTTTGTAGTGTAGTAACGGTAGCCTACGTACACGCCTTCGTTGTATTCGGTGAAGTCGAAGTTGCGCACCGTGCCCGTTGTACGCTTGTCGGCGAAGCCTGTTATGGCCTTGTCTATCATCTCGTCGCTGATGTCGTCGGGCATCGGGAAGTCAGCCTTGTTGTTCACGTCGTTGTAAGTCAGGGGCCATGTCATGGGCAGGCGTCCCGACGGACATTCCTTGCCGGTGAGCACGTCGGCCACCGAGTTTCCGCCTTCCTGTCCGGGCAGCCATACGTTGAGGATTGCATCGGGTTTAGATGTCCAGCTTGCTGTCTCGATGGGGCCGCACACGTTGAGGATTACTACTACCTTCTTGCCGGCCTTGTGGAACTCGTTGCACACGCCGTCTATCATCTCCTGCTCGGCCTTTGTCAGGTTGAAGTTGTTGCTTACCTTCCTGTCGAGGAATTCGCCTGAGGTCTTGCCGATGGTGATTATCGCCATGTCGTTGCTCTTTGCAGCCTTGGCCAGCATGCCGGCAGGTATCTGCATCTCATCGATAAGGTCTTTCGGCATGAACTTTCTCAGGCCTTCGCCGTCGTCGGGGCGTGCAGCCTTGGCAGCCGGAATGTATTTTTCGTATGTTTTCTGCACGGTCTTGTCAATCTTCAGTCCGGCGTTGTCGAGGCCCTGTGTGAGGCTTACCACGTAGGCGTGGTTTACGTCGCCCGAGCCTGTACCGCCCGCGATGAAGTCGTATGCAGTGCGTCCGAAGACGGCAACCTTCCTGGTTGAATTGCCGAGAGGCAGCACTCCGCCCTCGTTCTTGAGCAATACCATGCCCTCGGTGGCGGCGTTGCGCGTTACCACGGCGTGTGCCTTCAGGTCAGGGTTGTTGTCGGCCTTGATGCCTTTGAACGCCGGAGTCTTCATTATGCACTCGAGTATGTGGCGCACGTTGCGGTCGACTATTTCCATCGAGAGGCGTCCGTTCACGATGGCTTTCTTCAGTTCGTCCCTCTGGGTCTTCTTGCCGGGCATCAGCAGGTCGTTGCCGGCCTCCATCTGTGCGGTTGCCGACTGTCCGCCGAACCAGTCGGTCATCACCATTCCCTTGAATCCCCATTCGTGGCGGAGTATCTCCGTTACGAGGTCGGCGCGCTCGCTTGCCATAGTTCCGTTAATCTTGTTGTACGAAGTCATCACCGTCCATGGCTGCGATTCTTTCACTACAATCTCGAAAGGCTTGAGGTAAATCTCGCGGAACGTGCGCGGCGTGCCTATCACGTTGTTGCTCGTGCGGTTTGTCTCCTGGCTGTTCAGGGCGAAATGCTTGAGCGACGTACCCACGCCGTTGCTCTGTACGCCGCCAACTACGGCTGCGCATATCTTGCCGGCGAGCAGCGGGTCTTCCGAATAATACTCGAAGTTGCGTCCGTTAAGCGGGTTGCGCATTATGTTGGTGGCAGGCGCCAGCAGCACGTCGACGCCGTAGTGGCGCGTCTCGTCGCCCATAGCCTGGCCTATCTGGCGTGCAAGTTCGGTGTTCCAGGTCGAGCTTACCACCGTGGCTACGGGGAAGTGGGTGCAGTAGAACGTCTTGTCTGTGCCCTGGCGGGTGGGGTTTATCCTCACGCCGGCGGGTCCGTCGGCCACTACTATGGCCGGTATGCCCAGGCGTTCTACGGCGTTTGTCTGTCCGGCTGCGCCGGGAACGCGCTCCGCCGAGCTGCCTACTGTTGCCGCGTCGTCGGTTATCACGCCGGCCGCGCCTATCACAAGGTCGAGCTTCTCGTCGAGTGTCATGACGTCGATAACCTTCTCGACGGGGTCTACTCCTAATTTTGGATAGTTCTGTCCGCTGATGTTCATGCAGCCTATTGCCGCAAGCGCGGATACAAGTAAGGTTTTCTTAAGCATAAGGTAAAATTTTGTTTTCGGCGCAAAGGTAATAAGTTAAACGGCAGGGTGTAGTGGCAAGTAAGCATAAAAGTAAACGCATTGAAAACGTAAATGCCGTGTTTTCAATGCGTTATGAAGTTGGAGTAATGCCGGAAAGTAAACTTTTCAAAAGCCTTTAAGGCTGCTTCCCTGTACACTATTGGCGAATATTTTGAATATGTGTTCAATTGCTGGGGTTGTGAATTTTGTGCTATCAATACATCAAAAATAATGTGGAAATAATCGATTGTACAAAATAATTTCATAACTTTGTCCTCTGTGAACATAGCGGTTATTGTTTGCCTTTCTTTGTTTTGAACACGATAAAGTTGCAATGATTTTCGCCAATCACCAATTTTACAAGCATTTATAATCCGTCGGACTCACGTTGTTTTTAAAATGGGAAAGTTTTTTTCTTGGTTGCGTTGCAGTATTGCGCCTGTTGTTTTATGCAGTCTGTTTTTATTGCTTGTCGCGGGCGCGTTGCCTGTTTGCGGGAGCAGTCTTGATTTCAGTCGGTTCAAGGCGGCGCACAAAGGCGATTCGTTGCGCGGACTGCTTGCCGACGGTTACGACTGCTTAAGAAAGGTTGAGGCCGACAGTGCCATAGCCTATTACACGATGGCCATATCCCATTATTCCGAAACCCTGCCTTACGAAGATTTGAGGAGATGCGCCATTGCTTATGTTAATTGCGGCTATGTATATCTGGCCTACAGGCAGGATGCAGAGCAGGCTTACCTATTGACGGTCAAAGCCGTTGAGATTGCGGAAAAGCACGATATGTATGATATCTGTTCGGCGGGCTATGATAATTTGGCCAAGATATATGATGATTATGGAGATGAGGCAAAAGCTTTGGATTTGCATAAAAAAGCATTCCACTTTGCAGTGCGCAGCAACCACTATCCTGTGATGCTGTCTGTGATTCCCGACCTGGCTGCGTTCGCTTTCAACCATCGTATGCTGGACCGTGTGGCCGGCGAGTTGGAGACATTTACCGGTCTTGCGGTGCCTGACACTTTGTTGATGGCCCGTTATTGCAAACATCTGTGTGAAGGTATGATGCGTTTGCGGGAAAATGATTTTGATTCTGCCATCGGCTGTTTCAAAACGGCAATAGAAACCATCGATTCTAAGTCTGAAAGGCCAAGACGCGAAGTCAATGTATTGTTGCTTATTGCGGATGTTCATTCAATGAAATCATCCTACAAGAAAGGATTGCCGTATTTGGAAAGGGCCGAGCGGTTGTCCGTTGAGAATGGGATGTTTGATTTGCTTGATGATGTTTACAAGCGTTATGTTACGTGCTATTCGGCTTTGGGGAACTCCGCATTAGCCGATCATTATGAGCGCGAGGCATTGGTTATTCGGGATTCTTTGTTTAATGCGCGGCAATTTGGCATGATAAAAGATCTGGAGTTTGCCCATTCGGTTCATGAGTTTAATGACGAAATGTTGCAGATGCGTGAAGAGGCAGAGCGTGACGCGCTTGTCATGCGTGTTTTGTTGGCCAGCGTTACCTGTGCCTTGGCACTGCTGCTATGGGTCTTTATCAAGAAAAGGCAACTGGCCAAAAGCTATAAGGACCTTTTCAGGAAAAATGTGGAGGCCATACAAAGCAAGGACAAGGAAACGGAGATGTCGCGTGCTGGTGAAAAGCCTATCGCCGGATACGGGGTCCTGCAGGAGCAAGCATCCGACGCGAAGGAGGAAAGGTATAAGGGTAGTGTTCTTGACGACGGATTGAAAGAAGACCTCCTTGCCAGAATATTGCATGTGTTTGAGAGTAATTCTGTAATCTTCGATGTCGACTTTTCTCTTGACCGTTTGTCAGAGCTGACAGGTTCTAAGCCTAAATATGTTTCGCAAGTCATTAACGAAAAGATGGGAAAGAACTTTAATTTGCTGTTGGGAGAATATAGGGTGAAAGAGGCATGCCGGCGACTTCTTGACATCGGGAAATACGGCCATCTCACTATTGGGGCAATATCGGAAAGCGTCGGATATCGTTCGCGCACGCATTTTTCCTCGATTTTCAAAAAAGAGACAGGACTTACTCCCACAGAATTTTCCAGACAGGCGCGTAAAAAAGGGAAATAAGTCTGTGTTCTTGATTTCAGACATTTCCATGGTAGGAAAGTTTCTTCTTACGGTGATTAATGGCTATTTTTGGCAGGAACATTAATCATAATTAATTAAATAGAACATGAAAAAAACATTATTTCTTTTGACTGCGGTAATGGTAAGTCTGGTTATGACAGCGCAGGAAAAAATCCGTTTTGCGCCATTTGGTGAAGGCAACAATCTTGAGGATAGGCAAGAACTATTTGATTACGCATTACAGAAAAAAGGTGTTGTCTGCAATACATTAAGGCAGGTGTCCTCAACGTCTGACTATGTCACTGAACAACCTGAAGGAGAGTTGAGGACGTATGTGCGGACCGGGGATAATCTGATTTCCATCTTGGGGGGAATCGTTGATGATACGCAGAACGGGCAGACAATGAAAGTTGTTTTTGCACCTGATGACAAGACTGTATGGTTTTATGAGATCGTTTCTTCTGCCTCGTCGTGTTTCGGATGGATTAAAGGAGAATTCAATGAAACAAAAGATAGGATAACGATTGCCGAAGGACAAAAAGCATGGTATTATTATGATGGAACTTATTATACTGCTTATACGGTTTGCCGTATAGAGCAGAATCCGGAAGGCTCGGCGGAGAATTATGACAATTATCGGTATAAGCCAGGAGAAATTGTATTTTCATATGCTTCCGATGGTACGATGACGTTGTTGCCGGATGAGGACGGTGTTGCTGCCATCGGACTTATCCGTGATTCTGACGATCCGTTTATTGCTGAATATGGCCTTAACGGCAAGTGGCTCGGCTATGGGGATGTGAATACTACGTACATCCCTTTTACTGAACAGTTTAACCAAGCTCCTGATGAAACACTGGAACGGCAGAACTTCTCACTTATGTATGATATCGATACGGAGGGTGGCCGTACGGGGCGTATTGTAAATGTTGTATTCGATGGTGAGACTATTTATTTGCAAGGTGTGTTCTCCCTATTGCCGGAGGCATGGATTAAAGGTGAGGTGAGAGGAGATAAAGCTGTATTCAAGACTCATCAGTTGTTGGGCGTTTATTCCGGTCATTATACCTTCTTTGAAGGTGGAACTTATGCAACTTTGACAGATCCTTCAACGGAAGAAGAATATTGGGAACTGTATGCAATGGATGAAGTTGTTCTTGATTTCGACAAGGATAATCTTGCCCTGTCTGCAGAAGGAGTCTGCCTGGCGCTTTCTGGAGGTTATGATATTCTTTTGTTAGTTGAGGGCGTTGTCGAACCTGTATTCAAGCAATTCCTTGATGTTGCAGCCGTACCTGAACAGCCTGATATTGTTGACTTTATGCCGTACTCGTCAGACTATGGTTGTGCGAGTGTGACTGTTAACATACCAATTGTGGACACTGAGGGGAATTTCCTTGATCCATCCAAACTTTCCCTCGGATTGTTTATCAATGATGAGCTGTTTGTTTTCAAATCTGATCAATATTGGAGCCTTCCTTCGTTTGGAATGGAGGAAATGGAGCGTATCCCATACGGATTTACTGATGGCTATGACTTTGTTCAGACCGGAGCGGGAAATATAGAAATCCGGCTGTATCGTGAGGACATTCAGAAAATAGGTGTGAGAAGTTACTATCAGGGAGGAGGAACAGAAACAGAATCGGCGATGTCCGTGCTTGTTGCTACGGGAATTGAGACCATAAAGCCGGAAGATATCCAGGAGGTGGTGTATTATGATTTGACAGGTCGCCAGGTTGTACATCCTTCCGACGGTTTGTTTATTAAAACTATTGTCTCTAAAGATGGTCGCAGACAGAGTATAAAAGTCTTAAAATAACGTTGATTTACGTTTGTTAACATTGTCTTCGTTAGCATTGTTCTTATAAAAGCCCGTGGAAAATAAGAGTTGTCTTTCACGGGCTTTTTTTATAATCTTCTGTAAGATTGTGAAGTTATATGGTTTGTATAAGGCTTTTTATTAAAATGTCTTCAGATGTATAATTTATTTATACATCTTCAATTTTTTTGTTGTGTATCACTTGTAACTGATGTTACACCTTAATCGTTTTCTTATGCGTTTAACAAGCCTTGGTTTATACAAATTTTGCTTATGGGTTTATGTGAAATGAGAAACTTATCAGGAACATGATTGACCAAAACCCTGTCCAGCACAGCAGTTTTATGCAGGTGTGCCTGTTCTTTTTCAGCGTCTCGCCCGTCCACAGCGTTTTGCTGCGCATCAATGCAATTGCGCTCAGGACGGCGATGCTTATCAGGGAAACTGTTCCGACGGCGTTAATGATGAGTCGGATATTCAGAGCCATGAGTTCTTTGTTATATGCGTAGGCTGTCGCGCATAAGATGATGCATGTTATCGAGTTTGCTATTTTCAGGTAACTGATGTTCATAAGTCTATGCAGTTGGTTAATTAATTATTGTTTCAGATCAGTTGGTAGCTTATACGCCTGCCGGCGTCTGTTGGCAGATGTGTATGACAATAAGTATCAGGAGTAAGGCTTCTATGGCGATACTTCCAATACTGTTTACGAGCAACCACATGTGGTTCTCCTTCGGCCAGGTGTTATGTTGCAGGCGTATTATTATCGAGTGTGCCGTGATGTAGCCTAAAATTAAGACTGAAGAAATAATATTAATTATCAGTATGTTTGACGTGATAATGTTGTAATCAATGGTCGCCAATGCAAGAATGTTGATTATCTTGACGATTTTCAATGCCGTTGTGTTGGTGTATGGCATGTTCTTTTTAAAGAAACTCCATACTGTTTCCATTATAAGAGCCGAAGCAAGAATTATGATAAGTTTAGTTAGTAGCATGATTGTGTTTAGGTCTTAAGTTTAAGATTGTTGTTCATTTACAAAAATAAGTAATATATTCTAATTTACATGGTAAAATATATAAAAAACCATGTAAATTAAAGTGTTTTTAACAAAATGTCTTGTCGGATTGTGATTGTATTGTCACTTTGTATGTTTTTCGCATACGAAAAGCAGGTGCCGGCCGTCTTCGGCGGTTGTTCCGAAGATGTAAACGCCGCCGCCGTCCTTCAGGCGGAGCTTCTTGCGCAGTGCGTCGGCTGTCATGGGGAAGTTCCTTACGCTGACGTTGGCGCGGTCGATGCCGGCGAGTGCGGCTTTCAGTTCGCGCTTGTTCATGGTCGTAACGGCCTTTACGGTGAACGAGCGGCCGGGGAAATCGGTTATGGCTTCTGCCGAAATGAACAGGTGGCTGTCGCGGCTTACCTGCCTTGCGCCGTACCGTCGGGCTATGAGGGCGAAGCATCCCGCCTTCATCAGCGATGCGTTGGGCTCGTGGAGGTAGGGCGGCGTGGCGTCGCCGGGCGTGCAGTCGGGTGCCGCAGGACAATCGTTTATAGGCTGTGTTGAGGCTTCCTCGGGCGTGAAAGAGAATGCCTGACCGTCGTTGACGCAATAAACGCGCTCAAGTCCGGCGTATCGTGACGACACGACGAGCAGCAGTTCCTTGCATTCGTTGCCTGCCGACACGATGTGGACCTCGCCCACGCAGCCGCCCATGTCGGCCACTGCCTTGCGCCAGTCGAGCATGGGCGAGAGCTTTATCATGGTGAAGTCGGCCTTGGCGAGCAGCGTGTCCCTTAGCGCGAGCACGTCGGGTGTGCAGTCGCTTATGGCGAATGTGCGTCCTCCGTGGCCGTCGCGGCGTGCCGGGTCGGCGTAAATCATGGTGGCGTGGCCCAAAGCTTCGATAATTTGCGTACAATCGCCGCAAACCACTTCGGCCTGGGTGATGCCCAGACAGGCCATGTTGTGCCGTGAGATGTCACACAAACGGCTTTGGCGCTCTATGTAGACGGCGCGGCCGAACAACGGCGCAAGGTATGAGAAGTCGACCCCGAAGCCGCCCGTGAGGTCTACGAGCACAGAGCCGCCAGTGCCGTCTGTGGTTGTTCCGGGCTTTTCGTTGCCAGCCTCTTTCATCAGTCTTGCCGCCACATCGGCCTTGTAGCGCGCCGTCTGCTCCGACGAGCACTGCTCCATGGAGAGGTGGGGCGGGTAGACGATGCCCTCGGTCGCAGCCCACTGCGGCAGCTTAAGGCGCGCCTTGCGGCGGCCTGCTATCTGGTCGAGGGCGTAGGGCAGGTCGATGTCCGTGCGCCCGGCGTGTTGCAGGGCGAGGCGGCTGATGTCGGCGTCGGCGTTGGCTCTGATGAATTCTTCGGTGGTCATGGTTTTTTGGGGGATGGGAGTGATGGGACGAATGGGAGTAATGGGAGAGATGCGACCTATGGGAGTGATGGAGCTGATGGGACCGATAGGAGGGTGGGGCTGCGCCTGACGGCTTGCCTGTGGCCGGTGCCGTATTTGGCGCGGATTGCTTGCCGCGGCTTATTTTATCACTTTATAGTACTTCTTTGCCGTGGCCCTTGATATGTAGTTGAAGTGCCACCACTCGGTGCGCAGCGGTTTGAAGCCGGCGTAGCGCATCACTTCGCGCAGCAGCTGGCGGTTCTTCAGTGCCTGGCGGCTTATGCGTCCGCTCTTCACGAGCGCCGCCTCGTTGTCTATGTGTGCCGCCTTGCCCATGTAGTCTATCTTCGTGCCCATGTCGAGCGTGTCTCCCTTGGCGTCGCACAGCGTTATGTCGACCGCCATGCCGTAGTTGTGCAGGCCGCCGCCGCGCGCCGGATTGCTCACGTAGAAGTACTGCGGCGTGTTCTTCACCTTGTCCCACATCTTCTGTTGTATGCTCATCGGGCGCACCGCGTCATACACTTTCAGGCTCAGGTCGGGGCGCAGCTGCTTCAGCCGCTTCTGCGCCTTGGCCAGTGCGGCGGCCGCCTTGGGGTGCAGGTAGGCGCGATTGAGGTCGGTGTAAAGCACCGTGCCGGTGAAGTTGTCCGCCCTGGCGTACATCAGGCTTACCTTTATCGTCTTGTCTTTCGTGTGTATGTCGACCATGCCCTGCCGCTCCAGCGATTGTTCGGTCTTGGTCTTCTGGGCTGCCGCGGGGGCTGACAGCGCGGCGGCGAGCGCCACGGTAAGTAAGAGTTTAATCATATTCGGGTAATTTTTAAGGCAAAATTACGCCATTTGTCATTATGAAGCAAATTTTTCGGGCTGTTTGTTTGCGGTGCGCATTGCGCTTGTGCTGTAACACGTTGACTGCCAACGCCTTGCAAAAGGTGACCTTTTGCGTTGTAAAAGACGGCCTTTCAGCGGCCGAAAGGTTACCTTCCGCACTGCAATATGCCGTCTCCTGCATAGCCAGCCGTAACACGTCGCCGTTGCGGTGGGGCTTTATGGAATATCTTGTCGTAATGGCTTCAAATCATAAAGGAGGCCTTATCATGCAGTGACAGGGCAGTAAACGATAAAAAAACAACGTGGGTCCGATGAAATCAGAGCAATGCGGTCAGTGTGTCTTTTCACCAAATTTGTAATTACTTATGATTCATCGAACTCACGTTAATTAAGCTCATTCATCAATTAATGATTGTAGAACCGAAGTTCGTGCCTCCGGCCGGGGAGGCAGGTCATCTGTTCACGGTTATTGATTTCAGGCAGGCAGGGTCGGACGACGGACCGTAAGAAACGATGTATTCGCCCTGGAGGGGTTTCATCCTCGATGTCTCATAGTCGAACCACTCGAACTGTTCGGGAGCAAGCGTTATTTCCACCTTCTCGGTCTGTCCCGGCTGGATGCTTACACGACGGTAGGCGCGGAGGGCACGCGAGGGGCCGAACGTGTCTTTCGGATAAGAAACGTACACCTGGACTATCTCGTCGCCTGCACGGTCGCCCTTGTTGGTAACGGGTATGGTGAGCACATAGTTGCCGCCCTCCTTTCTTGCTTTTGCCTTGCCGTACTCGAATTCAGTGTATGACAGTCCGAAGCCGAAGTGGTAGAGCGGGTCGCCCTTGAAGTAGCGGTAGGTGCGGCCGCCTTCCTCGATGTTGTAATCCTCGATGTCAGGCAGGTCGGCTGTCGAGCGGAAGAAGGTCAGCGGCAAGCGTCCAGACGGGTTGTAGTCGCCGAAGAGCACATCGGCCACTGCCTCGCCTCCGGCTTGTCCCGGATACCATGCTTGCAGGATGGCATCCGTCATACTCTCTTCACGCGTGAGCGAGACGCACGAACCTGAGAAGTTTACCAATACCACCGGCTTGCCTGTTTTGCCCAGCCGCTCGAGCATTGCCGTCTGTATCTTGGGCAGTTCTATGATTTCGCGGTCGCCGTTGCGGAAGCCCTCTATCTTGACCGGCATTTCCTCGCCCTCGAGCTGTGGCGACAAGCCGCCGGCATAGATGATGGCGTCGCAATCGGCCAGGGCAGCGGCAGCCTTATCCACATCGAGGGGGATAGTGCGTCCGAAGTCGAAGTTCAGCGAAGCGCATTCGCCTTCCGAAGCGTTGAAGCGCAGCTTGATATCGTATTCCTTGCCGGCTTCGGCTTTGAAGGTGTAGGCTTGGTTGGCTTTCATGTTTGCGCCGTTGAATACCCGTTCGCCATTGACGAACAATTCCAGAAAACCCTGCGCCTGCACGGCAAAGGTCACGTCTTCGGTCTTTACAGGAGCGAAAGTTGTGGAAAACTCGGCAAGAAATCCGCCGAGAGGCACTTCTGGCGCCCACACCGTGGCTCCGGCAGTAGTAAGTGTCAGCGGGGTGCTGTAATGGTATGTTATGTCGCAGGGCGTTTCGTCAGGATTGCGGGTGAACTTCTTCCAGAACTTTGCGTCAAATCCCTTCTTGCCGGATGCGGAAGTGTATTCGAGCAGGCTTTCAAGCCTTACGGATGACGTATGGTCGAAGCCGGGGACATAGACCACCTGCGATTGGGGCAGACGCTCCCTGATGGCTGAAAGCAGCGTAGAGGTGTGTGAGGGGAAGCCGTTGTAGTTGCCCCATTGCATAACCGAGTCGTTGGCGTTAGGGCCGATTATGCCTATCTTCATATCCTTGCGCAGGGGAAGCACGCCGTCGTTTTTCAGCAGGACGAGCGACTTGCGGGCCACGTCGAGCGCGAGGTCCTTGTGCGCCTGGCAGTCGACAACCGAATACGGGATTTTAGCCCATTCCACAGTTGAGTCCGGGTCCATCTCGCCCAGTGCGTAGCGGGCGGTCATCAGGCGGATTACGGCACGGTCTATCTCCGCTTCAGTCACAAGTCCTTGCTTCACGGCTTCCGCCAGTGCGCCGAACGCTTGTCCGCACTCCAGGTCGGTACCTGCCCTTACGGCTTTCGCCACGGCATGCTCCTTGTCCGGTTCGGTGTTATGTCGGTCTTCGAAATAAAAGTCATCCACTGCCCAGCAGTCCGACACGACGATGCCCTTATAGCCCCATTCGTTGCGCAGGATCTTTTGCAATAACGTGTTTGACCCGCAACAAGGGTCGCCCTCGTAGCGGTTGTAGGCGCACATCACTTCCATTACGTTGCCCTTCTGCACCAATGCCTGGAACGCCGGCAGGTAGGTTTCACGCAAGTCGCGGTCTGAAATATCCTTGGCGTTGTACGTATGGCGGCTCCATTCAGGTCCGCTGTGTACGGCATAGTGCTTGGCACAGGCGTTTGTCTTATAGTGCTTTAACGGGTTCTTGCCGGTGAACGCGCCTCCTTCGTAATAGTCACCCTGAAGCCCGCGCACCACGCTAACGCCCATTTTCGAGGTCAGATACGGGTCTTCGCCGTATGTCTCGTGCCCGCGTCCCCATCGTGGGTCACGGTAAATGTTGACGTTGGGTGTCCAGAACGTAAGCCCCTGGTATATCTTCAACGGACCTTCCTTCTTTGCCTTGTGGTGTTTGGCACGTGCCTCGTCTGACACGACGGTGAATACATCATATACCAGTTTGTCGTCGAAGGTGGCCGCCATGCCTATCGGTTGGGGGAAGACGGTGGCTATGCCGGCACGGCTAACCCCGTGCAGCGCTTCGTTCCACCAGTTGTACTGCTCAATACCCAGCCGGGGAATTGCCGGTGATTCATATCGCATCAGCGAGATTTTTTCGTCAAGCGTCATTTCCTTGACTATGCTTTCCGCCCGTTCGCGGGGCGACGCCGTGCGGTCTTTATAGACCTGGGCGTTGGCGGCGATGGCCGTCGCCGTAGCGATAAAAAGAAGAAACCTTTTCATAAAGCTCTTTAAGTTATTAGAAAATTGTATGTGTGTAAGTTTCATAATGGCGCTGCCTTAAAAGCCGGTCTTCTTGCCAAACGTACGCCTGGCAGGCTTACGGGCTCTCCTGGCAGGTTGTAACAGCATCGATGAGCTGAACTTTCTATCATACTTGGTATTAGATTTAAACATCAAGTGAACCAATGAATACAACCTTCGTTCCCGGAGTTACAGCCACTTTGCTGTCACGTCCCAGGCCATGTATGGGGTTTGGAATGGACGTATGGGGAATGTCAGGAACGGATTTTAGAGGTACGCTTTTGCGATTCGGATGGCAGTTCGCCGAAATATTCGCGGTAGCACTTCGTGAAATAGGAATGTGAGGTGAACCCCACGGCATAGCATACTTCGGCAATGGTCATGTCGGAAGACTTCAGCATGCGTGAAGCCTGCTGCAGGCGGAGGTTGCGCACGAGGTCGGTCGGCGAATAGTTGGTGAGCGCCTTGATTTTGCGGTATAGCTGCACGCGGCTTATACCCATTCGCGAGGCGATGTCGTCCATGCAAAGTTCGGAATTGCTGATTTCCTCTTCCACGACGGAAAGGAATTGCGCGTAGAAGTCGTGGTCCATGTCGTGCCATTTGGCGGCAGACTGTCCAAGACCTGATTGGCTTGCACCGGAGAGGTAAAGCTCTTTCAGCCTTTTCCGGTTGGCCACCAGCGACTTTATGCGGGCTTTCAGCAGGTCGCCGTTGAAGGGTTTTATGAGATAGGCATCGGCTCCGCAGTCATACCCTGCTATGCGCTGTTCATCCATGGCGCAGGCTGTCAGCATCAACACTGGTATGTGCGATGTGGTTACCTCTTGTTTCAGTCGGCGGCACGTTTCAAGACCGTCAATGCCGGGCATCATGATGTCGCAGATGATTAGGTCGGGCACATACTTGGCGGCGAGTTTAATGCCTTCCAGCCCGTTAGAAGCATAAATGACCGTGTAGACCCCTTGCAGTAGGGTGCCTACCAGGGCGCAGATGTCGGGATTGTCATCGATGACGAGGATGGTGTCAACCTGTTCGGCAGGTTCTCCTGCCTGCGGCAGGATGTCGGCAAGCTCCGTTGCGATTGCCGCGGATGGTTCTGCCGTGACAGATTCAGTCAAAGCTGCGTTGTCCACGTGCCGTACGGGCAGACTGACCGTGAATACCGTGCCTTTCCCTTCCGTACTTTGCACCTCGATGCTTCCGCCGTGCAGCTCGACGAAGGTCTTGGAAAGCGCAAGACCGATGCCTGAACCTTCCGGGCTGATTTTGTCTACTTTGAAAAAGCGTTCAAACACCTGCTTGATGTTCTTCTCGGGAATGCCCTTGCCGTTATCGCTTACGGTGAGCCGGATATTGTCCGCCTCGCGCGACAGTACTACACGTACAGTGCCTCCGGCGGGTGTGAACTTGAAGGCGTTTGAAATCAGGTTGAACAACACACGCTCCATCTTGTCCGTGTCGATGGCCATGCGGTAGTCGCCGTCGGGAATTTTCACCTGGAACTTCAGATGCCGCCGCAGGGCTATGTCCTTAAAGGATTCCGTCCAGTCCCTCATCTGGGCGGCTACATCCACTTCCATGAGATTAAGTTCGAGCTTTCCATTCTCATACTTCCTGAAGTCGAGAATCTGGTTGATGAGGCGCATCAGGATGCGGACGTTCTTCATCGCCAAAGCCATGAGCTTATGTTGCCCCTCGGTCAGGTTGTCCGCACGGGCCATTTGCGATACGGGTTCGGCAATCAGTGTAAGCGGTGTCCGCAGATCGTGGGAGACATTGGTGAAAAACGTTAGTTTTGATTGCGTGGCCTGCCGCAGCTGTTCCATTATCTGGCTTATCTCGTCGTTCTTCTGTTGCAGCTGCACATATTGGCGTTCTATTTCATCGCGTTGCGCTTCCAGCTTTGCGTTTTGCTGCTCGGCGAGGGTGCGGTGCCGTCGCTGTGCCCGCCAACCGCGCAACAACAAGAATAGGGATATGCTGGACAATGCGAGTATGATGACAATGCCGTAAAGAAGAGCCGTTTGCATAGAGTAGCGTTCCCAATAGACGTTCAGCTTCTGTTTCAGCACTTTTATGTTATTGGTCTCTACTTTCAAGGCTTCGTCCTGCAGTTGCATTATTTCGGCATTAGTCTGGTTGGCTACCACACCGACAGGCAGGGCGATGTCCTTATCCAGCTTTTCGCCTTTAAGTACGGAAAGTGCCGACTGTATAAGCCGACGTCCATCTGTGGGATAGATGAAGCTCGCATCAATCACCGAATCATGAACGGCCTTGAGCCCGATTTGTGGCGAAGCGTCGATGCCTATTATGCTTATGTCTTTTCGCCGTCCTAGCCTTTCCGCCGCTTTTGAGGCACCGATGGCCATCCGGTCGTTGTGGGCGTAGATGATATTGGCCTGTGGGTAGAGTCTCAGAAGGGAGTCGGTCACCCTTTGGCCGCCTTCGTCGGTCCAGTCTCCCACCGCCGATGCAAGGATAACCGCATTATCCATTGAATTTATCTTTTCAGTAAAGCCTTTGTGGCGTTCCTGTGCGGGACTCGTTTCCAGCTTTCCCATCAGCTCCAGTATTCTGGGAGCTTTGTTCAGCGTCTGTATGTATTGGGCGGCGGAGCATCCGAGCAATTTGTTGTCGGCTCCTAAGAAGGATGTGTAGTGGTCGCTGTTGGTGCGTCGGTCGAAGAGTATGACCGGTGTGCCCGATAAATAGATGCTGTCCAAAAGAGGTGTAATGGTTTCCACTTCATTTGGGGCGGCTATGATTATATCAAATCCGTTCTGTACGAAGTATCTTAAATCGGCCTTTTGCTTCCCGTTGTCGTCATCCGCCGAGCGTATCTCGACTTCAATACTGTCGTGCAGCAATGCCTCGCGCATAATTTCGTCATTGAGTTTCATGCGCCAGTCGTCCTGCGAGCATTGCGACACTCCGATCTTGTATTTATGTTCGTTTTGGCAACCTACCAGCAAAAGCATTAGCAGCAAGAGTGTTGCGGTGGGTATTGATTTCATGGCTTTTTGGTATTTTACGGCAAATTTAAACATTTTTCATAGAATTGTTTTGTATGGCAGATGATTTCTGCAAGTTTTTTTGATGGCATGGCGGCAAGACATACGCTTAAACCCACCTCAAAGCGTACTTGCCACCTTGCTCAACCCTGTCTAATGCCAGGCTGCCTGCAAGGCATTCGGCTTTAACTATCCTGACAACTCTAACTACCTGCAAGGCATTCGGCTTCGCCACCTTAATTCACAAAATAAAACAAGATGGCGAAAAAATAAAAAAAGCGGCGAAATCCGCCGCCTTTTAATCAAGCAATCCTATTGTCATTTCGTATGGTTCACGGTGTACACCACCTTGCCGTCCTTGTCGATGAGGTGCAGCGACAGTGTCTGCTTGTCGGCGCATACGAGCGAGAAGCCGCTGACGCCCGAGCAGAACTGCGTGCCGTCTATGGGCTGCACGTTCTCGCGGCTGAGTGAGCCGCTGGTGTTTACAACGTAGTCGATGTCGGTGCCCGGCTTGCGTATGTGCTGGAAGTTGTGTATGTGGCCGCAGATGTACATTGCCACGTTCTTGTGCTTCAGCAGTATTGGGTTGAGGCGCTTCTGCATGTCGGCGCGCTCCTTGTCGCTCTTGTCGGTATAGGCGTAGACGGGATGGTGTCCGAGCACTATCACCCAGTCTTCATTCGCCTGTGCGAGCGTCTGGTCGAGCCATGCCAGCTGCTTGTCCATGTCCTCCTTGCCCGCGTCAGGATACTTCTCGGTGTCCTTGCGGTACTTGTCGATAAGCGGTGTGGTGTCGATGAAGACCAGGCGCACCGTCACGCCGTCGTCCTCGAGCACCTTGGTGTAGTATTTTGCCGGCATGTTCCACCTTGCCGAAACGCCCGAGTAGTCCACAACGGCCTGTGTGTTGCCGCGGTACTCGTGGTTGCCGCACGTTGGGAACCAGTCGAGCATCAGTTCCGGGTGCGAGTATATGAGCTCGTAGTTGGTCATCCAGAGCGGGTCCTGCGTGCTGCGTACGCCCTCGAAGTGGTGCACGTCGCCCGGAGCTGCCACGCATTCTATGCCCACCGTCTCCGCCATGCGCCCCATCAGTTCGGCAATGGGCTTCTGGTCGTAGTACCCGTTGCGGCCGAGGTCGTTGGCAACATAGAAGTTAACGCTCTTCTCGAGCTTGGCCCAGTCGGCCGGAGTCTGGCCGAACACCGTCATCACGGCGGCCGCCAGGATAATCACTAATGTTGAAATTCTTTTCATCTTCTTGTGTATGTAATTGTTTTTTGTTTGTAATCGTCCTGCAACGGCATTGCCCCGCGGCCCCGCCAAGGGGCGTCGCGGAGCTTTGTCCTGCGTGGCTTGCAGCCTTTATTGTCAGAAATTAATCTTGAATCCTGCGTTGAGCTTCACGCCGTAGTATTCCACCTGCATCGTGCGGTCCTTCTCTCCCTGGTAGTAGCGCAGCGGCTGGTTGAGCAGGTTGTTGGCCTGTGCGTATACGGTGAACTTGATGTTCTTGCCCCAGGTGTAGCTGGCGTTCAGGTCAAGGTAGTTAACGGCGTCGTAGTAGCGGCGCAGCTGGGCCTCCTCCTGGTATTCCTCGTCGTCCTGGAAGGCTGACGTGTAGTTGTATGACAGGCGTACGTTAAGTCCCCATTTGTCGAAGTAGAGCGAGGCGTTGGCCATGTGCTCGGGCGAGCCCGGCAGAGCCTGTTCATCCTTGTTGCCGAAGGCCGACCTTACGATGCTGCTGTTAGTGTAAGTGTAGTTGCCGTAAAAGCCCAGGCAGCTGAGTGCCGGCGAGATGAAACCGAAGTCGCGCTGGAATCCGAGCTCAACTCCCATGAGGTCTGCGTCGAAGGCGTTGGTCGGGCGGGTTATCTCCGCATCCTCGTAAGTCTGGTAGGCTCCGCGCTCCACGTGGTTCACGATGTAGTCGTTGACGCGCTTGTAGAAGAGTGATGCCGACACGAGTCCTACGCTCTTGAAGTAGTATTCGGCAGACAGGTCGTAGTTGTTGGAGATGATAGGCTTCAGGTCAGCGTTGCCCACGAACACCTCGACGGGCGACTCCGAACGGTTGATCGTGCTTCCGGGCACGAGGTGCGAGTACTTCGGACGTGCCAGCGTCTTGGTGTAAGAGGCGCGTACCTTGAGGTTGTCGTTGGCGTCCCATTTCAGCAATACGCTGGGCAGCCAGTTTACGTAGTTGCTCTTGTGTGTGCCTGTGGGTTCGAGCGTCTCGTTCTCCTCTTCGTCCACAATCCAGTTGAAGCCGCTGTTCTCAAGGCTTGTAGCCTCCATGCGGAGTCCGAGCATCAGTTCGAGCTTTCGTCCGAGCTTCTGGTTGAAGCGCAGGTAGGCGGCTGTAACCTGCTCGGTTGCGTCGTAGTTGCCTGACGACTCTTCGAGCACCTTCTCGCCCTGCATCTTATTGAAGTCGGCCGAAGTGAAGCTGCCGATGTAGTCCTTGTCGATGAAGTCGGTAGCTGTGTACTGGTCTCCGGGCATGAATCCGTCGCGTATCTGCGACACGTAGTGGTTGGTGTACTCGTCGCCGTAGAGGTCTTTGTATCCGTCCTTGTACTCGTAGCACAGCACGTCCTTGGTCTTATGCTTGTGGGTGTACTTTGCACCGAACTTCAGCGTGTTGCCGAAGAGTCCGCTTGAGAGGGGAAGTTCGAAGTCGGCCTTGGCCTTCCACTCGTCCTCGCGTATGTTTTCGTCGGCGTTGGTGAACTCGTCCAGCTTCCATTTGCCCTCGTGTACCGAGATGGGCGTGAGCGAGTAGGGCTGGCGTTCGCCCTCGTCGGCCATGTCGATGGTGATGTCCTTCTGCTCGAGCGTCATGTAGCGCTCGTCGGGGCGGTCTTCGCTCGCACGGGCGTAAGATGCCGACCAGTCGGCCTGCAGCTTGTCCCAAAGCAGGTGGTTACCGCCGAGGGTGAAGTCCATGGTCTGCTGCAGCTCGAGGCGTGCGCCGCGGTTGTCGTTAGAGCCGGCCTTGGTCTCTATCTCGGCCTTCATCTCTCCCGGGTCCTTGTCAAGGTCCTTGTAGCTTACGCGGTAACGGTTCTCCCAGTCGTTGCGGCGGTTGTATATGCCGTTGAAGAATATCTTGTTTGTCGGGTTGAAGTCGTAGTCTAACGAGAGCGAGTAGCTCTGGCGCTCGCGGGTTACGTAATACTGGCGCACCTCTGCGTCGGTGAGCACCACGTTGCCGTCGTCGTCAAGGTCGTACTCGAACTCCGTGTTGTCAGAGCCTGCCGGCGAGTTCTGGTATGATATTGCGGCCATGAGTCCCAGCTTGTCGTTGAAGAAGCGGTCGCCGAAGGTTGCGCCGAGGTTGAGCTGCATCTTGTCGCTTATCCAGTTGTAGCCCGTACCTGCGGTTACGTTGAACACGCGGCGGTAAGGTGTGTTCTTGGTCACCAGGTTGATGGCTCCGCCTATGGCGTCGCCGTCCATGTCGGCGGTCACCACCTTGTTAACCTCGATGGTCTGAATCATGTCGGCCGGTATGAGGTCGAGCTGCACGTTGCGCGCGTCGCCTTCGGCAGACGGCAGGCGGTTGCCGTTTATGGTCACGCTGGTAAGGTCTGGCGACGTGCCTCGCACCTGTCCGAAGCGTGCCTCGCCCTGGTCGTACTGCACGTTGATGCCGTTGATTCGCTTGAGTGCGTCGCCGATGTTAGAGTCGGGGAATTTTCCCACCTGGTCGGCAGACACTATGTTTGTCAGGTTGAAGTTGTTTTTCTGCTGGTTTATGGCGCGGCTCTGTCCGTGGAACGCGCCCTTTACCTCAACGCCCTGCAGTTCGATGCCGTCGTTGAGCACGAAGTCGTGCACCGAGGTCTTGTCCGGGCTTACGGTGAGTGTAAGTATCTGCGGCTCATAGCCCACGTATGATACCTTTACCTTGTACGTTCCGGGCTTTATGTTAGCCAGTGTGTAGTAGCCGTTGACGTCGCTCACCACGCCCGTGTGCAGGCTCTCTATCATCACGGTCGCGCCCGGCAGTACCTGGTTCTGCGAGTCTACCACGCGTCCGCGCATTACTCCTAAGTTAGCTTCAGTTGGTTCAGGTGCGGCAAGAACCGTGGCCGCAAGCATCATTGATGCACAAAACATCGATAATTTCCTGTAATTCTTCTTCATAAAAACTTTGAATGATTTGACGGGTGCAAAGTTCCTACTTTCGTGTTACAGAAATGTTACACGGTTTTTTTAATATTCTTAACAACATATTAAAAACATGTTACAAAACCTTGCCTGCTGGCGGGGCGCATTGCTGAAGACGGCCTTTGGCGTTGCAAGAGGCGTCCTTTTACGCTGCAAAAGGTAACCTTTGGGACGGTAAAAGGATGCCTTTTGCAACGCATGGTGCAATGCACTGTGTTTCAGGTCGTTGCGTTGAGGCATACGGCAATGTGCTGCTGTGACTTTGTTTGCGGAAAACAAAAAAACAGGGACGTTTGTTTTTGCCGTTTGCGCGTAAAACATTATATTTGCAGAAAATAAACTATTAACCTGCCGACATGCCGCGGCGGCCTTGCAGTGGGCGGCGCAGCATGCCGGCCTACACGCTATTTATGAAAATCAACATGACAGAATGGATGCGCTCGCTGATAGCCGGCGGCCGCGTTGCCGCCGTGCCCATAATGACGCATCCTGGTATAGAACTGATAGGCCGGCGCGTTGTCGACGCCGTGAGCGACGGCCGCGTGCACGCCGACGCCGTAAAGGCGTTGGCTGCCAAGTACCCCACGGCGGCGGCGACGGTGATAATGGACCTCACGGTAGAGGCAGAGGCCTTCGGCGCCGACATAGTGAAAGAGCCCGACGAGGTGCCCGCCGTGCGCGGACACCTGCTCGACGGCGTGGCCGACATCAAGAAGCTGGAGGTGCCTTCGCTGCGCGCGGGGCGCGTGCCGGAGTACATCAAGGCCAGCATGCTGGCCGCACGCGAGATAACCGACCGCCCCGTGCTCTCGGGCTGCATAGGTCCCTTCTCGCTGGCTGGCAGGCTTTATGACATGTCGGAGATAATGATGCTCATCATAGAGAGTCCCGACGCCGCGCGCGAGCTGCTCGGCAAGTGTACCGATTTCATACTGAAATACTGCCTCGCGCTTAAGGAGGCGGGCGCCAACGGCGTTGTCATGGCCGAGCCGGCAGCAGGACTGCTGTCTGACGACGACTGCATGGAGTTCTCCTCGGTGTACGTGAAGCGCATTGTCGAGGCCGTTCAGGACGACTGGTTCACCGTTGTGCTGCACAACTGCGGCAACACGGGGCAGTGTACGCACGCCATGGCGGCCACGGGAGCCGCCGCATACCACTTCGGCAACAAGTGCGACATGGCCGACGTTACGCGCGGCGTGCCGCCCACGGCGCTCTCTATGGGCAACCTCGACCCCGTGTCGCTGTTCAAGGACGCCACGCCCGACGACATGCGCCGCGCTACGCTCGGGCTGCTCGAGCAGATGAGCGGCTTCCCCAACTTTGTAATATCGAGCGGATGCGACACTCCGCCGCATACGCCGGCTGCCAACATAGACGCCTTCTTCGACGCCGTAAGCGAGTTTAACAGCCGCCGCTGACGCCTGCGGCATTACGCTGATATAATAAGGACAATGACTTTCGACGAATTGACATACGGCGACCTCGCCCTGCCGTTGGGCGAGGTCTACGAACAGATGGGCTACGGCGGTGCCGAGCCCGGCGACGACGTTAAGGACGAGGTGGCTGCCGTGGAGCGCCAGATAAGCTCCCTGCTGCGCCCGCGCTACTGCTTCTTCGTGGCAAAGGGCGAGCTTGACACTGCGGCAAACACGCTGACCGTGGGCGCTACGTGCCTGAATGTGGGGCGCATCATAAGCCGCCAGCTGCGCGGTTCGCAGGCTTTCGCCTTCTTCGTGGCCACGGCAGGCGTCGAGTTCGAGGACTACCAGATGCGCCTGAAGGACGATGACGACATGGTGCGCACGTTCATTGCCGACTCGTTCGGTTCGGTGATAGCCGAGCGCACGGCTGACTGCATGGAGCAGGCGCTGCAGCATGAGATAGGCACGCGCGGCTGGCTGCATACCAACCGCTTCAGTCCGGGCTACTGCGGCTGGCACGTGTCTGAACAGCAGAAGCTCTTTCCGCTGTTCGGCATCGAGCGCCCGTGCGGCGTCAGCCTTACAGACTCGAGCCTGATGCTGCCCATCAAGTCGGTGAGCGGCGTGATAGGCATTGGCGAAGGGGTAAGGAAACTTGAGTATTCGTGCGGCCTTTGCGACTATAAGGACTGCTACAAGCGCCGCCGCAAGTGAGCCGCCCGGATGTTGACGATAAACTTTTAAAAAGGAAATAATATGAACGAAGTTATGGAAAACATGAAGACGCGCCGCAGCGTGCGCGCCTTCGTTCCTGACAGGATGCCCGCCCGCGACCTTGTCGAGGCCGTGGCCGAGGCAGGTACTTACGCCCCGACGGGCCGTGGCGCACAGTCGCCGCTGATAGTGGCAGTTACTTCCAAGGCCGTACGCGACCGTCTGTCGGAGCTCAACGCCGCCGTGCTGGGCACAAACACCGACCCGTTCTACGGCGCACCGGTCGTGCTCGTGGTGCTTGCCGACAGGAGCCGCCCCACTTACCTGTACGACGGCTCGCTCGTAATGGGCAACCTGATGAACGCCGCCCACGCCCTGGGGCTGGGCAGCTGCTGGATACACCGCGCCAAGGAGGTGTTCGACAGCGACGAGGGCAAGGCCCTGCTGCGTGACTGGGGCATCGAGGGCGACTACGAGGGCATAGGCCACTGCGTGCTGGGTTATGCCGCCGAAGGCGCCGTCAGGGACGCCGCCCCGCGCAAGGAGGGTTATGTAAGGTTTGTTGAATGATAACGAAAAACGGGCTGTATGATTACAGCCCGTTTTTCGTTATGTCTGCCACCACGCCGTGGTACTGCCTCTCCACGTCCATGTAGGCAAGCAGGTTGCGGTACACGTTGTCCGCCTCCACGTAGTAGTCGGTCACTGATATCTGTCCGTTCTCTACCGCCGTGCGCAGCAGCGACAGCGTCTGGCGCATCAGCGGCACGTCGTAGGCCTTCATGGCGGCGTCGAGGCGGCCCATCTTGTCTATCAGCGCGCGCGCCGAGCTTTCGGCCTTTATAGCCGCCTCGGTCTGCCTCATGCGCGCCTCGGTGTGCCGCGCCTTGGCCGTCTTCACCTTGTTCTTGCTTGAGAACAGGGGTATCGAACCGCCTATGAGGAAGCCGTTGCTCGCGTCGCGGCCGTCGGTGTTGCGGCGGTAGCCCACCTCCAGTTTCGGTATCCAGCTCTGTTTGTTCACCTTTATGTCCTGTTCGGCTGCCTTGACTGATGCCTGCGCCGCCATGACCGTAACGTCCGAGCTTACCGCCTGCTCGTACAGGGCTGCCGCGCCGGCGTCGGGCAGGGTGGGATATTCTGCCGTGCCGAGGTCTATGGGCTTGCCGCCGTTGAGCGCGCAGAGCTGGCTCAGCGCCTCGGCGCGCGCCGTCTCGGCCTGCGTAAGCTCCGTTGCAAGGTTCATGCGCTCCATTTTTATCTTGTTCAGTTCGAGCGAAGTGGCGTCGCCGTTGTCGTATTTCTCGGTGAACATTGCCAGCAGTTCGTCGGCGTTCTTGCGCCGCTCGGCCAGTATCGCCTTCTGCTTGTCAAGGTGTACAAGGTCGAGGCAGATGCTTTTGGCCTGCAGCAGCAGGTCGCGGCGTGCCGTGCGGTACTCCAGTTCGCGCACTCCGCTCTGCAGTTTCGCAGCCTTGCTACGCGCCCCGTACAGGGTGGGGAAGTCGAAACCCTGCTTGACTACAAGTTCCGAGCTTGCCATTCCCCTTGCGTCATTGTTGAAAAACGGGCTGTATTCCACCGAAGGGTCTTCCAGGTAGTTCTGCCTGCGCGTCTCCAGGTCGGCCGCCTCGTTGCCTTTCAGCATTGCCTGCAGTTCCATGTTGTTCTGTTCCACGCTCTTCAGTACGTCGCTTATGGTCTGCGCCTGCACGCTTGCCGCGAGGGCGAGGGCGGCTATTGTCATTATGGTTGATTTCATCTTGCCTTGTGCTTTAATGTCTATTTCACTATTTTCTTCTTGTTCATCCACTCGTAGACGATAGGGATAATGAAGCCGTTGAGGAACGTCGACGTGAGCAGACCGCCCAGGATGACCTTCGCCATGGGGCTTTGTATCTCGTTGCCGGGCAGGCTTCCGCGCAGCGCCAGCGGTATCAGGGCGAGCGCCGAGCAAAGGGCCGTCATGAGGATGGGGTTAAGACGGTCGAGCGAACCGTGGACAACGCACTCGCGGAGCGGCGTTTCCTTTTCGCCGCGCAGCATGTTGTAGCGGTTTATCAGCAGCATGCCGTTGCGCGTGGCGATGCCGAACAGCGAGATGAAGCCTATTATCGCAGGAATGCTTACTTCGCCCGTGGTGCATACGAGGGTGAACACGCCGCCGATAAGTGCCAGCGGCAGGTTGATGAGTATTACCGCGCTCTCGAGCGCGTTCTTGAACTGCATGTAGAGAAGGAGGAAGATTACGATGATGCTGAGCACCGAGGCGAGCGTCAGTGTGCGGCTGGCCGACTGCTCGCTCTCGAACTGTCCGCCGTATTCCACGTGGTAGCCTTCGGGCATCTTCACCTTCTCGGCTACACGTTTTTGTATGTCGTTGACCACGCTTCGCATGTCCCTGCCGCTCGCGTTGGCCGAGATTACGATCTTGCGCTTAACGTTCTCGCGGTTGATGGTGTTCGGTCCCATTGCCGAAGTCACCTCAGCCACGTTGGCGAGCGGTACCTTCCGTCCGTCGGGAGTGTCTATCATGAGGTCGCGAATGCGCTCCATGTCGCAGCGGTCGTGCTCTGCGGCACGCACCACGAGGTTGAAGCTGCCGCCCTTCTCGTACACCTGCGACACCGTTTCGCCTGCCATGTTGACGCGGACGAACGTGTTGAAGTCGGCCAACGGTATGCCGTACATCTTCAGCATCTCGCGTTTCGGCTTGATTTCAAGCTCCGGACGCTCCACCTGCTGCTCCACGTTGAGGTCTGCAATGCCGTCCACGTCGGCTATGGCGTCCTTTATCTGGTTGCCCAGCTCGAACATCTTGTTGAGGTCGTCGCCGAAGAGCTTGATGGCGATGCCGGCCTGCGTGCCGCTCAGCATTGCGTCGATGCGGTGGCTTATGGGCTGGCCTATCTCGATGTTGGCACCCGATATTACGGAGAGCTTGTGGCGCACGTCGTCAAGAAGCTCCTCGTGCGAGCGGTCCTTCAGCTCGAACGGCGCCTCTATTTCCGACACGTTAACGCCCAAGGCGTGCTCGTCGAGCTCGGCGCGGCCGGTCTTTCGGGCCACGGTCTGTATTTCGGGAATCGACAGGAGGATTTCTTCGGCGCGCCGTCCGATGCGGTCAGACTCCTCGAGCGATATGCCCGGCATGGAGCTTATGTTGATTGTGAACGAGCCTTCGTTGAACTTAGGCAGGAAGCTGTGCCCTAAGGTGAAGAACAGTCCGAGTGCGGCTACGAACAGCGCGGCCGTCGTCAGCACCACGGGACGCTTGTGGTCGAGCGCCCATACGAGCCAGCGCTCGTAGTGTTTCTTTAGCCATGCGGCCACGAAGGCCTCCTTCGGCACCTTGTCTTCATGCTTGCCGCCGAGCAGATAGCTGCAAAGTACGGGCGTAAGCGTCAGCGCAACGATGGTCGAAGCTACCAGGGCGACGATGAATGCCACGCCGAGCGGTATGAGCATGCGGCCTTCCATGCCGCTGAGATAGAACAGGGGAATGAAGCTGACGATGATTATCGCCGTGGAGTTGAGTATCGGCATGCGCACCTCGCGCGACGCATTGAACACCACGTCGAGCATGGGCAGGCGCTCGTCCTTGGGCAGTGCGCGGTTCTCGCGCAGGTGTTTCCACACGTTCTCAACGTCTACTATCGCGTCGTCGACCAGCGAGCCGATTGCGATTGCCAGTCCGCCGAGGCTCATCGTGTTGACGCTCATGCCGAAATAGTTAAGCACTATGAGCGAGATGAGCAGCGAGATGGGCAGCGTGATTAGCGATATTACCGTGGTGCGGACGTTCGCAAGGAAGAGGAACAGCACTATTACGACGAATATCGCGCCCTCGTAGAGCGAGTGCTCGACGTTCTTCACCGAGCTTTCTATGAAGCGCGACTGGCGGAAAATGTCGGTCGACACATGCACGTCGGCAGGCATGTTCTTCTTCAAGTCCTTGAGTGCGGCCTCCAACCGTTCGGTAAGTTCGATGGTGCCGGTGTCGGGCTGCTTGGTCACCGTCAGCAGGACGGCCGGCTTGCCCTTCTCCGACGCCAGTCCGAGGCGCGGCACCTGGCTGCCAACCTGCACGTCTGCCACGTCGCCCAGCGTCACGGCGTCGCCGTTAACGCTCTTGACTACGGCGTCGGCCATCTTCTCCACTTCCGTGGTCGACACCACTCCGCGCACTATGTATTCGTTGCCGTACTCGTAGATTACGCCTCCGTTGGTGTTGCGGTTCATCTGGTCGGTAACCGCCATGACCTCGCCCAGCGTCACTCCGTAGTGCGCCATGCGTCCCGGATGCAGCAGTATCTGGTATTCCTTGATGTCGCCGCCGAGCACGGCCACCTGCGACACGCCGCCCGTTGACATAAGCCTGGGGCGTATGGTCCAGTCGGCCAGTGTGCGCAGGTCCATCATAGAGGTGCTGTCGGCCGTAAGTCCGACGATGAGCACTTCTCCGAGTATCGACGACTGCGGGCCCAGTGTAGGCTTGCCCACGTTCTCGGGAAGCGTCTCGGTCACCGCCGCGAGCTTCTCCGACACTATCTGGCGCGCCAGGTAGATGTCAGTGTCCCAGTCGAACTCGACCCACACCACCGAGAAACCCGTCGCCGACGACGAGCGTACGCGGCGTACGTGGGTGGCACCGTTGACAGCCGTCTCTATGGGGAACGTCACGAGCTGCTCCACTTCCTCTGCCGCCATGCCGTTGGCCTCGGTCATTACTACCACCGTAGGCGCGTTGAGGTCGGGGAAGACGTCGACTTCGGTCTGCCCCGTGATGTATATTCCGCCCACGGTGAGCAGCACAGCCGCCACGAGGATGAGCAGGCGGTTGTGCAATGAGAAATGAATTATCTTGTTAAGCATTGTTTCGAGTGTTTACAGTGTTAGGCGCCATGCCTGCGTATGCATGCCTGTGCCGTATTAATGGTTGTGCGAATGTGCCGGTATGGCCGTCGATGCGGATGCCAGCCTTACCTGCATGGCGCCCTTGGTTACTACCTTTTCGCCGCCTTTCAGTCCGTGTTTTATCTCAACGCGCTCGCCGTCGGTTTCGCCGATGTGCACCTCGCGCTTCTCATAACATGTAGCGTCGGTCTGCACATAGACGTAGTTTACGCCCTGTTCGTCGGTCAATGCAGACACCGGAACGCTGACGACGCCCTGGCGGGGCGAGGTGAGCAGGTATGTTTCGACGAACGAGCCGGGCATCACTTCGGCGCGGTTGGCGAACTCGAAGGTTACGGGTATGTAGGGCGAACCGTCGCCTGTCGACTTGCCCGTGGCCACGAGCCGTCCGTTCATGTGCCTAAGGTCGTACACCCGGTCGCCGTGTGCGGTCTTGAACTTGGCCGAACTTATGGTGCCCAGCAGCGGATAGTAGCGTTCTGGCACGTTGGCCTTGAGGTACAGGCTGCGCGTCTGCGTTACGGTCAGCATGGGCTGGCCTACGGCCACGTAGTCGCCTTCCTTGACAAGGCATGTCTTCACGTATCCGCCGATGGGCGACGTTACGGCCACTCCGCCGCCGCTCTTGCCGCCGCCGGAGTATGCCTCGTAGGCTATCTTTGCCGACTCGTAGTCAGACTTTATCGTGTTGAACTCCCTCTGGGTCACTATCCTGTCCTTTACCAGCTTGGCCGCGCGCTCGTATTCGCTCTTAGCCTTGCGGTAGGCAATGGCCGCCTGCCGTGCGGGGTCGTCTTGAAGGTTCTTCGACGATATGGTGAACACCGTGGCGCCGCGGCCTACGGGCGAACCTTCGGTCAGTCCGCGCGTGAACTTCACCACGCCGGGTACGGTAGCCACTACCGTTGCCTCGTCGCCCGATGCGGCCAGTATCTTGCCGCCTGCCGGTATTACGCCGCAGAACTCGCCTGCCGCCACCGTCTCGGCCACTATGCCCGAGGCTTTGGCCTTTTCGCTGCTTATCACTATTTCGCCGGCATGCTCGTGCGCCTTTTCCTCGTGCGCTTCGGCTTCCGCTTCATGGTCGTGTCCGGAGTGGCACGATGCCGCCATGAGAGCCCCGAACATTGCAAGAATAAGGGTTTTGTGTTTCATATAAAGGTCGTTGTTCTTGTTTATTTGTCTGCAAATTTAACGATTATGCAGTGCAACCAAGTTGCAAATGCAGTCAAGGCGTGCGCCGCGGCACGTAAAAACGGTGCTTTTATAAGCACAAATGCCTCCTTCCATGTTGCGGAAGGAGGCATTTGCGTGTGTTGTACGCGCGTATTGCGGCGCGCCATCAGTGTCAGTTGCCGTTGAAGAATATGTAAAGCGCAATCATCACCACGGCCAGCAGCACCCAGCTTACCACCACGCCGCGCTTCGGTTTCTCGTCGAGTTTGACCACCCTTGTGCTTTCCGTGGCAGCCTTGTTGCTCAGGCTGACTATCACCATCTCGATGACGAGCGCCACGAAGATGAGGAACGACAGCATCATGAAGTGTACCTGCTCGGCGGCTCCGGGTATCACCCACAGGTAGAGAATGCCCGTGCCGATGCTGAATATCGTGCCGAAGGTAAGCGTAATGTTGGCCGCCAGCGTTGTGCAGCGCTTCCAGAACACGCCCATGACGAACACCGCCGCCATTGGCGGGGCTATGAAGCTGAGCACGGACTGGAACACGTTGAAGAGGTTCATGCCTTTTATGTTGTCCACGGCGACGGTTATCACTATCGACACCAGCGCGCCTACGATGGTCACTATGCGCCCGGTGCGAGAGATTTCGGCCTCGGTCGCCTGCGGACGTATGTTCTTAACGTAGATGTCCATGGTGAATACGGTGCTAAGGGCGTTGAGCGCCGAGCCTATGGTGCTTATCAGTGCGGCGGTCAACACGGCCAATACGAGGCCCACCATGCCCACGGGGAAGAGGCTCGACACGAGCGTCATGTATGCGTTGTCGGCCTCGATGGTCATGCCGCCGAAGAATCCCGTCTTGGCGAGGGCGAAGCAGACTATGCCCGGAATGATGTAGATGGCCACGTCGAGTATCTTGAGCCAGCCCGTGAAGTTGGCTCCGCGCTGTCCCTCGCTCAGGTCCTTGGCGGCCAGCACGGGCTGCACCATAGACTGGTCGGTGCACCAGAACCACAGGCCCGATATGGGGTAGCCCAGCAGTATTGGCAGCCAGGGGAAGTCCTTGTCCGTGTTAGGCTGGAACAGGTTCCAGTAGTTTGACGGCACGATGTCGGGGTTTGCCAGCACGGAGACGCCTCCCGTGAACGAGTCGCCGCCCAGACGGTAGATGCCTACGAAGGTCAGTGTGGCCGATACAAGTATGAGCAGCACCATCTGGTACACGTTGGTGTAGGCCACGGCCTTGAGTCCGCCGAGCATGGTGAAGAATGCCGATATGGCCAGCAGCAGGAATGCCGACATCCACATGGGCATGCCGAACACCTGGCGGATGATGATGCCGCCGGCGAAGAGCGTCAGCGCGAGCCACGAAATGAGTATCGTCACTATGGTGTACCACGCCAGCATGTTGCGTGTCGACTGTCCGAAGCGCAGTCCCATGAACTCGGGCAGCGTCGACACCTTGCTGCCCAGGTAGCGCGGGGCGAAGACGAAGGCCAGCAGGGCTATGAAGACGAAGGCGTACCAGGCGTAGTTGCCCGACACGATGCCTGTGGTGAAACCGGCGCTTGCCGACGCGATGAGCATCGACGGACCCACGTTGGTGCCCCACATGGAGAAGCCTATGTGGTGCCAGCGCAGCGAGTTGCCGGCCAGGAATTTGCTACTACCTTCCTTGCTCTTCCTGCTTGCCCATACGCCGATGCCCAGGAGTATGATGAAGTAAGAGGCAAGGATGATCCAGTCGAGTGATTGTAATGATTGTGTTGTCATGGTTTGGTAAAGCCCCTCAAGCTCCCCCGTGAGGGGGAGTGAAGGATTTGTTTTGTTGATTAATAATTATTGTTTTGCAGGTTTATGGCTAATGCCTTACAAATAGCGGAAGTTGCTCAGCTCCTCCCCTCTGGGGAGGCCGGGTGGGGCTGTAATAATTTCTTTGCCACCTTCACCGCCTCGTTGGCGTTGTCGCTGTATCCGTCGGCGCCTATCTCGTCGGCGAAGTTCTGGCTTACGGGCGCTCCGCCCACCATTATCTTCACCTTGTCGCGCAGTCCGGCGTCCTCCACGGCCTTGATTACGTCTTTCATGTAGGTCATAGTCGTGGTAAGCAGTGCCGACATGCAGAGAATGTCGGCGTGGCACGACCTTACCGCCTCGACAAACTTGTCCGACGGCACGTCTATTCCGATGTTCTCCACCTCGAAGCCGCTGCCCTCGAGCATCGACGCCACGAGGTTCTTGCCTATGTCGTGCAGGTCGCCCTTCACCGTACCTATGACCACGCGGCCTATCGTCGCCGACGCGCTGCCTGCCAGCATGGGCTTGAGCAGTTCGAGCGCTGCCTTCATGGCGCGTCCCGCCATGAGCAGCTGCGGCACGAATGCCTTGCCGTCCTGGAAGCGCTGGCCCACCTCGCCCATGGCGCGTATCATCTGTCCGTTGATGATGTCCTGCGGGGCTGTGCCTGCGTCGAGCGCCTTGCGGGTGGCTTCAACGGCCTTGTCGGCCTTGCCTTCGAGTATTGCGTCAAACACTCCGTCGGCCGCCGACGGCTCTTTTGCCGCCTTCGGGGCGCAGCATTCGCACGGTTCGGCGGCATGCTTGTGTCCGTGGTTTTCTGAAAGGCCGTCTTTTGCCTTGTCAGAGACCGCCTTTTGCACGCTGAAAGACGGCATATTGAGGGCTGAAAGGTTACCTTTTGCAACGCCTTCATTATCAGGCTGTTGCGCGGCATGTGGCGAAAGCGCCAGTCCTCCTGCCGTAACTACGGCTCCGGCGAGCTTTCCTATGTGTGCGTCGGTTGTTCCGCAGCATCCTCCCACGATGTCGAGCACGTGCCACTCTATCAGCGGCCACAGCTCGCGTTGCAGCATATCGGGCGTGTGGCTGTAGTGTCCCGATGCGTCGGGCATGCCGGCGTTGGGGTAAAGGCTTATCATGTAGGGCGTCGTCTTGCCGAGACGTACCAGCAGACCGGCAGCCAGGCTGACGTCAGAACAACAGTTTACGCCCACCGACATGATGTCGCTGCCTGCCACGGATGCGAGGAATTCCTCTATGCTCTGCCCCAGCATGTTGTGTCCGTCGGGCGTTGCGATGGTGAAGCTGAGCATCAGCGGCAGCCGCTTGCCCTTCTTGCGCAGTGCCGTGCGTGCCGCCTCTATGGCCGCCTGTGCGTTCTTTGTGTCGAATATGGTCTCTATCAGCAGTGCGTCAACGCCGCCGTCAATCAGTGCCTCGGCCTGTTCGGTGTAGGCGGCGAGCAGCGTGTCGTAGCCGAAGGCGTGCCAGCCCGGCTGCGTGGTGTCAGATGTCACCGAGCAGGTCTTGCTCGTCGGACCCATCGAACCTGCCACGAAGCGCGGCTTCTGCGGTGTCTTGGCCGTGAACTCGTCGGCAGCCTTGCGCGCTATGCGGCACGCCTCGAGGTTAATCTCGCGGCAGAGGTGCTCCAGACGGTAGTCCGCCATGGATATGCGTTGCGCGTTGAAGGTGTTGGTTTCGATTATGTCGGCGCCGGCTTCGAGGTACTTGCGGTGTATGTCCTCTATCACGTCGGGGCGCGTAAGGCACAGCAGGTCGTTGCATCCACTTACGTTCACCGGGTGCGCGGCAAGCCTTTCGCCGCGGAAGTCGGCCTCGCCGAGGCGTCGGCTCTGTATCATCGTGCCCATTGCGCCGTCGATTACGAGTATGCGGTTGCGTCCTGCCGCCTTTATGGGGCAGTCGTCCAGGTAGCCGTCGGCAGCCTTGCCGTCGCCTGCGGAGAGAGCCTCGAACTGGCGCTCGGCCTTCTCTATTATCGCTTCCACCTCCTTGTCGGCGTCGCTTTTGCCGCCGCTTATGCGTATGGTGTTGTCTTCCTGGCGCGGTTTCTCAGCCTCGTCGCGCTGGTATTCCTCTACTATGCGCATGGCCTTCTCCACCTCGTCCTCGTTGTGGAAGTCCATTTCAAGGTGCACGCCGTCGCCTCCGATGTTGTCGAGCAGCGGCCGCAGCTCGTCCAGCGTAACCCAGCATGCCATTATGCTCTTGCCTCCTGCCAGTATCTTCTTGTACAGGTCGTACCATTTAGGCGAGCCGCCCTGCGGCTCGCCCACGCCCGGCGTCCACTGTATGGCGTTCAGTTCCTCTATCTCGAGCAGCGCCGGCAGGTGGTGCAGGGCGCCAACGCCGTCCAGATGGTACAGCGTGTAGTCGATTTTCTGGCACTGCTGGCGTATGAAGGGCTGCACGAAGCGGCGGTAGTCGTCCACGCTTATCATGGTCGATATGTCGCTTTGCAGCTTGCTCATCTTGCCCGGCGCCCACGACGAGAAGTAGCAGAAGGCCATCTCGTCGCCCTCGCGTACTATATCGTAAAGCTCGTCGAACACCTTGAAGTATATGTCGTTAATCTGCTGCATCTGGCGTTCAAGCACCTCGGGCTGCGTCACCGTGTCCATGAGCACCTTGTCCGTGCCCTTCAGCGCGGCCAGTACGTCCATGCCTTCCATCAGGTCAGGCATGCCCACGTAGTAGTTGCCGTTGGCCTTCTTCTTGCATTCGGTCAGCAGTTTCTTGTGCAGCAGGTAGTTGGGATGTTCAGGGTTGAACTTTATCTCGTCCTTGAAATCGGGGTCGGGGTGTATCCATATGGTGTCCTCTCCGCCCTCGAACACGCCTCCGAGAATGGCGGCGAGCGAGCCGGGGCCAAGCTGCGTGTTTGCAACGGGCAGCATGTCGGCCTTCAGACAGCTGTGAGCCACGTACCAGTCGAGGTATTCGGCACGCCATTCCGGGTCGAACCACTTCTGGTTGAGGTCCTTCGGCGCCTTAGGCATGGGCACGTCGGCGTGCGGAGCGACGCCTTCCTGGAAGTGTTCCCACATGTTGAGCACTATGCCCTTGTGGTTCCACCACTGTATGTATCGTTGTTTTGTCTCTTCAAGATTCTTTTTCCACATGTTATCTGTTTGTTTGGTATTTGGTGAAATGACGTCGGTGTGCGCCTTGCGCCGGGCTTTCATGCAGCCGGGGGCGGTGTTACCACTCGATGCCCTTGAAGTTTCCGTCAATCTTAATGTATTCCGTCTTGCTCAAGTCCATGTCGTCCGTGCAGTCCACGGGTTCGGGATAAACCGGTATTACGGCGCCTTCGCGCACGTAGACGGGCATCAGTTCGAGCGGCACGTCAATGTCCTTGAGCCACTTGCCACCTTCGTAGTGCCTGCCGGTGAAGAAGTCTGTCCAGTTGCCTTCAGGCAGGTAGACGCTGCGGCGGCCTTCGCTGTTCATCACGGGAGCCACGAGGAAGTCGTCGCCGAAGTAGTATTCGTCGTCGATGTGCCAGCACATGGGGTCGTCGGCGTGGTGGAATATCAGCGCCTGGAGTATCGTAGAGCCGCTGTTTACGGCCTTCCGGCTCTCCTGCAGGATGTATGGAATGAGCTTGTAGCGCAGCTGCCACCACCTCTTCACTATCGGTGCGATGGCCGGGTAGTGCCAGGGCTCGCGCTTGCTGGTGCCGTGGTAGCGTATGTGCGACGAGAACACGCCGAACTGTGTCCAGCGAACGTAGACGTCGTCGCTTACGGGCGAGTTCATGAAGTTGGGCAGGGTATGGAATCCGGGCACGTCGTGGCTCCAGAAGGCGAAGCCCGACAGGCCGAAGTGAAGTCCGCCCTTGAGCGAGCCTGCCATGCCGTCCCACGAGCTGCACGAGTCGCCTCCCCAGTGCAGGGGGTAGCGCTGGCATCCCGCCCAGGCAGCCCTTGCCCATACGATGCCGTCGCCCGTCACTTCCTTTGTTACCTCGTATGCTGCCTTCTGGTAAAGTATGGCGTATAGGTTGTTGAGCAGTTCGGGCTTCATGTTCTTGTACACGGCGTCCATGTGAATGTTTTCGCCGAAGTCGGTCTTTATCGCCGCAACACCCATCTTGAGCAGACGGCGCAGCAGACCCTTGTACCACTCGGTGGCGGCAGGGTCTGTGAAGTCTATCGTTCCGGCGTAGTCGAGTGCCGAGAAGTTAGAGCCTTCGCCCTCCTGTTGCTTCGTCAGGGTGCATATATAATGGTTCTTGCGCGCCTCGTCTATCTGTTCGGCATCCTCGGCAACGTATGGCAGCTGCCACAGCGTCACGCGGTAGCCCTTGTCCTTGAGGCCGCGTATGAAGCCTTCGGGGTCGGGGAAGCGCTCCTCGTTGAACTTCCATTCGCACAGCCAGTCGGTCTTGAACCAGCCTGTGTCGAGGTGTATCACGTCGCAAGGATAGTGTTCGCGGCGCATGCGGTCGCAAATCTCGTTCACCTCGTCGGCGCTGAAGTATGTCATGCGGCTCATCCACACGCCGAAACTCCACAGCGGGGGCATCGAGGGGTAGCCTGTCAGGTCGCGGTAGCCTCGGATTATCTCCTCTACCGAGTCGCCGCCGATGAGGAACACGTCGAGCATTGCCTGGTCGCTCATGAACTCCACCGAGCGCGTCGACACTCCCGCGAGCGACAGCTTGCTGTGTGCGCAGGTATGGTAGAACGTGCCGTACATGCGGCTCGACACGTAGAATGGTATGTTCTTGTACGTGCGGCGGTTGTTCACGCCCTGTCCGTCCTGGTTTTTGAGGAAGAACGTCTGTCCGCTGAGGTCCATCTTGGTGAACCGTTCGCCCGTTCCGGCGAAGCATTCGTCGGCCTTGCACTCGAACGACATCGTAGCCCTTTGCTTCTCGCCGTCGAGTTTGCAGAAGCCGAGGGGCAGCGCGTCGTAGCGCGGTGGCGAGAAGTGGTCGTATGCGGCGAGGCGTATCTCGCGCTTGCCGTCGGGATACAGGCGCAGGTCGAGCGTCTCCTGCGGGTCGGGCAGCAGCGTGCTCCAGCGGTCGAGTTCCGGCTCGCGTATGTTGATTACGGCCCTCACGGTGCCCTCCGGGTCGGTTATGGTCCAGCGGCCGTTGCCGAAGCTTACCGTCAGCGGTATCTTCTTGACCCTGTCGCTCATCTGAAGCATCTCGGTGTCGTCGGTCATCTGCTCCTCGCCGAAGCCTATGAACAGTCGCAGTATCTTGGGCTCGTATTGTCTTATTATAAGTGTGTATTCCTCGCGCGGCACGTCGGTGTCAGGCGCCATGTCGTTGGCCAGCACCTGCTTCTGGAACGGTACGGAGACGTATATGTCGCCGTCGTTTTCGAATACGCCCGTCGGCTTGTACGCCTTCCATAACGACTCGTTGCGCGAAAGGTTTATGTCAAAGTCGAGAAAGTCGAAAAGGTGGTAGTTTGTAGGTTTCATTCTTTGTTTGTTTTTAATAGGATTACTGCCTCGGGGCGCGGTGTGCCCCTTGGCTGAAGATATGACGTATGTAGGTTAATTTTGTACTATGTCCTTGTGTGTAATGTAGGCTTGTGGCGGGCATGTCAGCCCGTAAGCCGTCCTCATGCCGGCTGTCGTCGCAGTGAAACAGCGTGCCGCATCCGGCAGGCAGCGTTACCGCCCATGGCATCGCAATGTTGCAAAAATAAGAAAAATAGCCTTAACGACAAAAGGTTTGTGTAAAATGTTTTCACATTTCCACCCCTGTTCGTGCGCATCAGTTTTCCGCCGTTTTCCAATATGCCGCCTTTCGCATTCCAAAAGGCGGCATATTGCACGGTGAAAGGTAACCTTTCGGGCGGTAAAAGGCGGTCTTTTGCAACGTGCTGGTTTTCAGGCAGGTACGCCGTTGTCACCAAACGGCTGTTTCAGGGGTGTTTTTTTGCCCTTTCACGGGTATCAAGTAACCGTTTTTCATGCCGTTTCGGGCAGAAACGGAAAATATGAACACATGGCACGAAAATGTCGTAATGCCACTGTGGCGCAAACCGCCTATCTTTGCAGCGGATAAATGAAACAAAAGATATGAAGAGACTATTATTCACATTTGCCATTGCCTGCGCGCTTATTCCTCTTAATGCGCAGGAGACGCTAACGCTCAACCAGTGTCTGCGCATGGGCATAGAGAACAACCTGCAGTTGCAGACTAAGCGCAACGACATTGTGAAAGGCGAGCACGCCATCACCGAGAACCGCGCCAAACTGCTGCCACAGATTAACGCCGTGGTGTCGATGAACGACAATTTCAACCCGCCCGTGTCCGTTACCGACGGTTCGGCCTACGGCAATCCGTACAACGTGACGAAGACGTTGCAGTACAACGCCTCGGCAGGACTGCAGCTCCAGATGCCGCTCTACAACCAGACGCTGCTCACGGCGCTCGACATCACGAAGCTGATGGACCGCATCAACCGCCTCGGTTACGACAAGGCGCGCAACGACCTCATCGAGCAGATAACCAAGATGTACTATCTCGCGCAGAGCACAGCCGAGCAGATAGCCATCGTAAGGTCTAACATAGGCCGCATGGAGGAGCTGAAGAACATAACGACGGCATTCTTTGACAACGGCATGGCGATGGAAGTTGACGTAAAGAGGGTGAACATCAACCTCGAAAACCTCCAGGTACAGCTCGACAACGCCGAGGCGATGCTCGTGCAGCAGATAAACATGCTGAAGTACGTAATCGACTATCCGGCAGACAAGGACATGGCGCTGACGCCCGTGGATGCCTCTAACGTCGAGGCCGTTGAACTTGCGGGACTCTGCGAGTCGCTGCCCGAACTGCAGATGTTGCAGCGTCAGGGCGAGCTTTCGGAGAAGCAGCAGAAGATGGTTCAGCAGGGTTACCTGCCCTCGCTCACGCTCACGGGCAGTTTCTCTTACTCTGCCTACACCGATAAACTGGGCAACTGGTTCCACTCGGGACCGTCAAACCACTGGTACAACTCGTCCGGACTGGGTCTTACGCTGCGCGTCCCGGTGTTCGACGGACTGGAGAAACGCTCCAAGATACGCAAGGCGAAGCTCGACGCCGAGAACGCACGTCTTGCCTACGACGACGCACTTAAAGGGCTGCGCACGCAGTACATGAACGCCACCAACGACCTTATGAACAGTCGCCGCAACTTCACCAAGCAGCTCGACAACTACCGTCTGGCCGAGGATGTCTACTCCGTAACCACCGAACGCTACCGCGAAGGCATCGCCTCGATGACCGAAGTGCTGCAGGACGAGATGCAGATGAGCGACGCGCAGAACAGCTATGTTACGGCGCACTACAACTACCGCGTAACCGCCTTGTCGCTGCTCAAGCTTACGGGACAGCTCGACTCGCTGTTGAAATAAGCCTAATCTTAAGGCAGCATCATACATAACATAAAATCAACATACATCAACAACTTTAAAACATACCACAATGGAAACCAATAACAACAACATACAGCAGACCAGCACACACGCACAACAGGCAAAGAAACTGAGAAGGCAGCGCACAAGACAAATCGTGGCAAGCATCTTCGGCATGGCAATCCTCGTGTGCGGAATAATCAAGATATCGATGATTTTCCTCGATTACAGGAATACCGAGACAAGCAACGACGCACAGATAGAGCAATACATCTCGCCCGTAAACCTCCGCGCGTCGGGCTACATCAAGCAGGTTTGCTTCACGGAACACCAGAACGTGAAGAAGGGCGACACCCTCCTGATACTCGACGACCGTGAATACCGCATCCGTGTGATGGAGGCCGAGGCTGCACTCAAGGACGCAATAGCCGGCGCTTCGGTAGTAGGGCAGTCGCTGCAGACCACCCAGGCATCGGCATCGGTCTACGAGTCGTCAATCGCCGAGGTGAAGATACGCCTGGCAAAGCTCGAGAAAGACCGCGCACGCTACCAGAACCTGCTTGAGCGTAACGCCGCAACGCCGATACAGCTGGAGCAGATAGAGACCGAATATGAGGCTACGAAGAAGAAGCTCGACGGACTTATCAGCCAGCAGAAGGCCGCCATGTCGGGTGTAAGCGAGGTGTCTACACGCCGCCAAAGCTCTGAAGCTGCCATAGAAAGGGCACGTGCCGCATTGGAGATGGCACGCCTTAACCTCTCTTATACGGTAGTTGTCGCTCCCTGCGACGGCAAGTTGGGACGCCGCACCGTCGAGGACGGACAGTATGTTTCGGCAGGACAGACGCTGACATACATCATGCCCGACACGCAGAAATGGGTGATAGCAAACTATAAGGAGACGCAGATTGAGAACCTGCACGTAGGCCAGGAGGTCGTGCTTACGGTCGACGCAATGGACGGACGCGAGTTCAAGGGGCGCATAACGGCAATATCCGGCGCCACGGGAGCCAAGTATTCGCTCGTGCCTACGGACAACTCGGCAGGCAACTTCGTAAAGATACGCCAGCGCGTGCCCGTCAGGATAGACTTCACAGGACTGTCAAAGGCCGACAACGAACGCCTTGCAGCAGGAATGATGGTGGTCGTAAAGGCCAAAAGAAGTTAGTTATCTGAAATCGTAAATTAAGGAAACGTGCTCCCGGAGCATTCAACATAAACAGCATTGAGCCATGATACAAAGTGCGATAAGCCTAAACTGCGGGGCAAAATACAGGAATTATCCGTTCTACAACTGGGTGCCCAAGCCGCTCGGAATAGTCCTGCTGATACTTCTTTTCATACCAATCTTGACCGTGGGCGGCGTATATACCGCCAACAGCGGTGACATGACGAGCGGGCTTGGCATACAGTCGGAACACATACAGTTCGTTGGTTTCGTCACGTCAATAGGCATGGCGGCCTTCTCTCCCTTCTTCTACCAGCTGGTGTGCATACGCCGCGAGAAGATGATGTGCGTCGTGGGGTTCTCTGTTATGTATCTCTTGAGCTACGTGTGCGCCGTTACCGACAGCATATTCGTGCTTGCCTTGTGCAGCCTTGTGATGGGTTTCCTGCGCATGGTGCTGATGATGGTCAACCTGTTTACGCTCATACGCTATGCCTTCGGCATGGAGGCAACGCAGAACATAACGCCGGGCAACGAGCCTGTTGACGAGGAAGGGTGGGACCGCCTGGATTCGGAGAAGAGCAAGAGCATGCCCATAATATACCTGTTCTTCATGATTCTGGGACAGCTCGGCACGTCGCTTACGGCGTGGCTTGCCTACGAATACCAGTGGCAGGACGTCTATTACTACATGATGGGAATGACGCTTGTGGCAATACTCATTGTCCTTGTGACCATGCCTTATCACGCTTACAACAACCGCCGATTCCCCATCACGTTCCGCAAGTTCGGCAACGTGGCCGTGTTCAGTTCGATGATGACCTGCGGAATATACGTGCTCGTGTACGGAAAGACGCTCGACTGGTTTGCCGATCCTACCATCGTGCGCTCGACAATATTGACAGTCGTATTCGCAGCAGTGTTCTTCTACATGGAGTGGTCGCACCGTTCGCCCTATTTCCTGATGGATGTGTTCCGCTTGCGGACTATAAACATGGGCATCGTGCTGTTCCTGTTGCTCATGGTTTTCAATACAAGTTCGATGTTTGTAAACGTGTTCACCGGCGTGGGAATGGAGATAGACAACTGGCAGAACGCCGCCCTGGGCAACTGGAGCATGCTTGGCTACTTCATCGGAGCCGTCATTGCAATAATCCTCGGTTCGCGCAACGTGAAGCTGAAATACCTATTCGGCCTCGGCTTCCTGCTCATCGGAGCGTCAGCCCTGTTCATGTATTTCGAGGTGCAGACGGCCGGACTGTATGAAAGGATGAAGTATCCTGTCGTTATTCGTTCGACGGGCATGATGCTTATCTACTCACTCGCAGCCGTCTACGCCAACCAGCGCATGCCCTACAAGTATCTTTCAACGTGGATATGCATCATGCTCAGCGTGCGCATGGTTATCGGCCCGGGCATCGGTTCGGCACTTTACTCCAACGTGCTCCAGCACCGCCAGCAGCACTACGTTACCATGTTTGCGCAGGATTTTGACCGCACCGACACGCAGTCGGCAGCCGCCTACGACCAGACCGCACAGGGCATGCGCTGGCAGGGGCGCAGCGAGACCGAGGCCGAGAACATGGCAGCCATGTCGGCAAAGGGCAAGGTGCAGATGCAGGCCACGCTGTCGGCAGTCAAGGAAATGTCTGGCTGGACGTTCTACGGCTGCATGCTTTCAATGCTCTTCGTACTCATTTATCCATATAAGAAGAGGAAATTATCTGCTTGGCGCGACTGACCGTCCGCCAAGTCAGATAATTTTACTATCTTAGCGGCCGTAAAATATCAGCCGTTATGGAAATGGTTTATGAGGAAAATGCTTCCGGGCGACTTGCATTGTTGCAGGAGAACATAGCCGGCAGGGCGGATGTCTGCTCGTCGGGCGGCGTAGTTCGCGGGTTTCCGCAGCGCATGTCAGAAGGTTTCAGGAACTTTGGCATCGGCCTTGTCGTATGCCACAGTGGCGGGTTCGATTTTGAATTGTCGGGCTGCAGGCATTCGGCCGGGGCGGGCGAGACGGTGTTCATACCCGAAGGGGTTTTCTTCAACGTTGTGCGGCAGTCGCCCGACCTGCGCGTGAGCATCATAATCTACCGCACCGAACCCATACGCGACGTGGTCGGGACGATGGTGCAGTCGGTGCATCTGTACGCCCGCATGACGCCCGACCTGCCCTGCGTGTGGCGTACCGGGTGCGAGGACGACATTGCAGGGTACGTTTACATGATAGGCGCCGGACAGCCTTCAGACGACGACTTCTTCGCCCTTAACGAGCGCAAGCTGCTCCTTCTGTCGCTCACATACCGCCTGTGCACGGTGTTCAGCAGGCGCTTTCTTGCCGGAGGTTCGGCCAACGCGAGGCGGACGGAGATATTTCTGAAGCTGATAAGGCTTATTGACCGCCACTTTATGGCCGAGCGCGGCGTGGCGTTTTATGCCGACAAGCTGTGCCTTTCGGCCAAATACCTGTCCGAACTGTCAAAGTCGGTATGCGGATACACCGTCCAGGAACTTGTCTTCAAGGCCATAACGCGCAAGGCGATGGGCATACTCGACAGCACGAACAAGACCGTGGCAGAGATTTCGGACGAGTTCCATTTCCCCAATCCGTCGAGCTTCGGCACGTTTTTCCGCAAGCAGACGGGTCTGTCTCCGCAGAAATACCGCGAGCGTTTGTAATTTATTGAATGTCAATAAGTTATATATGGCATTGCAAAAGACCGCCTTTTAGCCTCTAAAAGGCGGCATATTGCACGCTAAAAGGCCACCTTTCGCAGCGCGAAAGGTGGCCTTTTGGAAAACAACCCTTTTGGTGTCGTTTCCTGTTTACTATTTTATTATTTTGAGGTCCTTGCCCGGCTTGTTGTAGCCGAAGCTCTCCTCCGGCATCTTGTTGCCGCTTACGGTGTAGCCGTCGGTTGCCTCGTCGAAGTAGATGCAGAACGCCCTGTGGTTTGTTGCGTACGGGGCGGGGTGGGGCATGCTTATCGTGTTGCCGCTGATAACCGAGCCGGGCTGGTTAGACAGCGTGTAGATGCCGCCGGCGTCATACAGCTGGCGGGCGTAGTCGGTCACGGTGTTGCCCGTTATGCGGTTGTTGCGCATGCCGCTTTCGAGCGGCGTCCAGCCCCAGCCCACGCATATGCCGGAGTAGTTTACGTGCGAAACCTCGTTTCCACTTATCTCCGTGTCCCTCACATAACCTGCGCTGACGGCGCCGCAGCCCCAGTCTTCGTTGGCGGCGTCGGTTATCGTGTTGCGCGCAATGGTGAGCCTGTTGCACATGTCTTGGTCAATGGCCGGGGTGTAGGGAATGTGTGTCTCGAAGCCCTGTTCGCCGAACCAGCCCGCCATTATGGCCGTTCCGCCGATGTCGGTGAAGGTGCATCCCGTTATGTCTGACGAGCTTACGGCGTATGCAAGGTCGACGGCTGTGGCGCCGGTGTGGCTGAACGTGCACGAGCCGAAGCCTATATTGTCGGCAAACTGCGCCGTAATGGCAGCCTCGGGGCGCGCTATCCATGCCTGGTTTTCAAGCTCCGCCTTGTGGAAGAGGCCCGGTTCGGCCAGCTTGTAGCCGTCGATGAAGCGGAAGCCTCCTTGCAGGGTGACGTGCCCCTCGTACAGTGGGCGGCGCCATGCGGAGTGCTCGAAGGCGACGTTCTCAAACCTTATGTTGCTTACGTGGCGTTCGCGCGTGCCGCCGATGGTGACGAGCGTCTCGAGCACGGGCACCGTGATGTCCATCGTGTTGGGGTCATTGCCGTCTTCGGGATAGTAGTATATGCGCCCCGAAGGGTAGTCCTGGTACCACTCGCCCGGCTCGTCGAGCAGTTCGAGGGCGTTGCAAAGGAAGAACGAAGAACTGCCGCGCTCGCCGTCGATGACCGGTTGAGGCCACGGATGGGCAAACTCTATCTGGCTTTCGGGCTGGTGGAACCACACCTTCGACAGTCCGTTGCCCATGTCCTTAATCTCCCTGACGCGCAGGATGGCTATCGCCCAGCGCTGGTGTACCACCATTTCGAGCTGCCGCGCACGGCTGAGGTCGGTCTTGGGCGTGGGTATAGTTATGCTCTCGTCGGTGGTATCAAAGGCCTTCATGCGCTCCATCACGCCGTCGGCAAACTGTGACGCGCGCACGGCCTTGCGTCCGCCGGCCCACAGCTGGCGCGTCTCCACCATGCGGTTGCCCGCCATCGGCGCATCAGCCACCCACACCTTGTCCCTTACTTTGGCAGGAAGGCGCTTGTCGTCGCTGCCCCGGCGCCAGCCGGTGACAACCGTTCCGCCGCTGATTACGGCCTGCTGGCCGTCGGCTGAGCGTATTATTGTAGGACTATCGGCCGTTCCGCTGTCCTCGGGACGTATGAACAGGGGCTTGTACAGGCGGTAAACGCCGCCGCCCATAATGATGTTTATGCCCCCGTCGGCGTTCTTCGAGCCGAGCCGTCGCCACTCCCTCGCCTGTTTGAGGGCCTGCTCAAGCGTCTTCAGCGGAGCCTCGCGTGTGCCTGCGGCGTGGTCGTCGCCTTTGTCGGCAGACACGAATATGTCGCCTGCCGGTGCCGTGAGGTGGCAGCAGAGGGCGGCTATTACGGTAATAAACAATTTCTTCATGATTTGGTTTATTAGATAAAGGTAATTTAAGTCATGTCTCCCGGCCGTGCAGGTGGCGCCTGCCGTACGGTCGGCCGGTTGTTTCTGCAAATGTAAGAAAAATCGCCTTAACGGCAAAAACTTTGCTCCGTTATTGCACTTGCAGGCATTGTTGAGCCTTGTCGAGACCGTAATAAAAAACAATGCGGCGGGGTTTTGTGCCCCGCCGCATCCTGATTGAGTGATAAAATTTTAAGGTATTGTCAGTTATTTTCTTTTCTTCCTCAGTGCCCATCCTTCCTCGCTGAAGTCGGGTTCCTCTCCAACCAGCTTGACGTCCTTGCCGCCGTTGTTGAAGAATTGGCGCCAGTCGTCCTTGCGTCCGCTCTCCATTGCGGCGCCCTTGTCCTTCTTGCGCTTCTTGTCCTTGCCTCCGCCGTCGTCGGCGTTGCGGCGTTTAGGCTTCCTGTCGGCGTTGCCGTAGTCGTCCTTGCGTGAGCCTCCGCGCTGCGGTTTAGAGTCGCGGTCGGCGTCGTTGCAGCGCACCTGGCGTCCTTTGTATATCGTTCCGTCGAGGGCGCGCATCACTTTTGCGGCGTCCTTCTCGGGCACTTCGAAGTAAGCCATCTTCGACATGAGGTCTATTGCGCCTATCTCCTGCCGGCCGCCGCGCATGTTGCGGTTGACGAACTGCATCAGTTCGCCGGGATAGAAGCCGTCGGCCTTGCCCAGGTTGATGAACAGTCGGCGGTAGCCTGCCTCAGCCTTGTGCGTGCGCTTGCGCTCGTCGCTGGTGCGCTCCTTCTTTTTCTTGTCGCCGCGGCCGGTAGGTTTCTCTATCTCGGGCGCGTCGGCGTAGTATGCGAGGAACTTGCCGAACTCGAGGCTGACTATCTTCTTGATCACGTCTTCCTTGTCCACGTATTCGAAGTAGCGGTTGATGTCGTCCATGAAGGGTGCTATCTCCTCCTCGTTGACGTCGGTCTTGACTATCTGGTCCATCACCTTGTAGAGCTGCTTCTTGCATATCTCCTGTGCCGAGGGTATCTCCGCCTCTACGAAGTCCTTGCCTATGGTCTTCTCTATGGCCCTTATCTTCGATTTCTCCCTGGTGTGTACGATTGAGATAGACGTTCCCTTCTTGCCCGCGCGGCCTGTACGTCCGCTGCGGTGGGTGTAACTCTCGATGTCGTCGGGCAGTCCGTAGTTGATTACGTGCGTGAGGTCGTCGACGTCGAGTCCGCGTGCGGCAACGTCGGTTGCCACGAGCAGCTGTGTGAGGTGCTGGCGGAACTTCTGCATTGTGAGGTCGCGCTGCTGCTGCGAGAGGTCGCCGTGCAGCGACTCGGCGTTGTAGCCGTCGTGTATCAGCTTGTCGGCTATCTCCTGTGTCTCGCGCTTCGTGCGGCAGAATATTATGGCGAAGATTTTGGGATAGTAGTCCACGATGCGCTTAAGGGCAAGATATTTGTCCTTGGCGTTGACCATATAATATATGTGGTTGACGTGTTCGGCGCCCTCGTTGCGGCTTCCCACCACGATTTCCTTCGGGTCGGTGAGGTAGTTGCGCGCTATCTTTTCGATTTCCTTGCTCATCGTTGCCGAGAAGAGCAGCGTGTTGCGGTCCTTCGGCACGCCGGCAAGTATTTCGTCGATGCTCTCGGAGAAGCCCATGTTGAGCATCTCGTCGGCCTCGTCGAGCACGACGTTCTTCACCGCTTCGAGCTTCGCAACCCCGCGGTGCATGAGGTCAATGAGTCGTCCCGGTGTAGCAACGATTATCTGCGCGCCGTGCTTCAGGGCGCGTATCTGGTTCTCGATAGACGTTCCGCCGTAGACGGGCACGATGTTGATGCCGCTGACATATTTGGAAAAGTCCTTCAGGTCGTCGGCTATTTGCAGGCAGAGCTCGCGCGTCGGGCTTAGCACTATGGCCTGCGTCTGGCGTATGCGGGCGTCGGTGCGCTGGAGTACGGGTATGCCGAATGCCGCCGTCTTGCCTGTACCGGTTTGTGCCAGTGCTATTACGTCGTTTCTGTTACCGAGCAGATAAGGGATGACTTCTTCTTGTACGGGCATGGGTTGCTCAAAGCCCAGCTCCTCAATGGCGCGGCGAATCTCTTCGCTTACGCCTAATTCTTCAAATGTCTTCAATATAAAATAATTATGTATAAAAACTGCAGTCGGGCCAAACGTTCATGACCGTTTGGCTTTCAGCGTGCAAAGATAGTGCAAGTTGAGCGAAGTGCAAAATAAAAGCGCGAGAAACGAGCTTTTATTTTCACTTCCGAGACGCCGCCTGTCTTATTCAAAGATAGTGCAAGTTGAGCGAAGTGCAAAATAAAAGCGCGAGAAACGAGCTTTTATTTTCACTTCCGAGACGCCGCCTGTCTTATTCAAAGATAGTGCAAGTTGAGCGAAGCGCAAAATAAATGTGCGTGAAACGAACATTTATTTTCACATGCCTTTCGGCTGATTAACACTTCCCGTGTGCCGCCTATATTTATTAAATATAGTGAAATCCGGGCTGTACGGGCATGCTTTTTGAACGACTCGGCACGGTTTTCAGTGCCACCGGTGCAGACTTGACTGATGGTAAAATGTATATTGTTGATATTCAATGTGTTACGTACGCCTTTGCAAAAGGTAACCTTTTGCAGGGTAAAAGGTTACCTTTCAGGCTCCCGTTTGCCGCCTTTTGCACGGTAAAAGGATGCCTTTTGGAAATCAGCCTGTTTGTGCCCGTCGAGTGACCGATATTGTCTGATGTAATGCTTGAAAAGCCTTAAAATTGATTATTTTTAGCATTTAAACGTATAAAATACAATTATTATGCATCCACTTTTTTAAAAAAGCATCCAGAACGTAAATGTTTGATATTCAGATAAATACATTTTTCGTGTAACATAATACATCCACTTTTTATATTTGTACCCTTTTTCAACATATTTTAAATCAATAAATTTGCGGCATCAATATCGTGAAAATTACCTAAACAAAACCAAATGTTATAAACTTTATGAAAAAATGTAGATCATTTATTCTGACGTTATTGGTTTCGTTGGTTTCAATGACTATGTACGCGCAAGACTTTGTCTGCACGGGTACTGTTGTCGACGATGCCGGCGAGCCGATAATCGGCGCGTCTATCTTCCAGAAGGGAAGCACTAAGGGCGCAGTCTCCGACTTCAATGGAGAGTTCAAGTTAGCACAAGTGCCGGAGGGCAGTGTTATTACAATCTCGTACATTGGTTACAAGACTGTTGAGACAAAGGCTGCTTCAGGCATGCACATCGTGATGCACGAGGACAACGCTACGCTTAACGAGCTCGTCGTAGTAGGTTACGGTGTACAGAAGAAGAGCGTCGTAACAGCCTCGATCGCTAAGGTCGGTGCTGACGAGCTGGGCATGACAGCACCAGTCCGCATGGACAACGCCTTGAAGGGCCTTGCCGCCGGCGTTACCGTTACTTCATCTTCAGGCCAGCCTGGTGCCGCAGCACAGATCCGCGTGCGTGGTATCGGTACGATCAACAATTCTGACCCGCTTTACATCGTTGACGGCATGCCTATCGAGGGCGGCCTCGACTATGTTAACCCGAGCGACATCGAGAGTATAGAAGTGCTCAAGGACGCCGCTTCAGGTGCAATCTACGGTGCCCGTGCAGCCAACGGCGTTGTGCTCGTTACAACGAAGTCTGGTAAGAAGGGCAAGGTAAAGGTCAACTACAACTTCTCTTACGGCTGGCAGAGCAAGTGGCGCAAGCGCGACGTGCTTAACGCTACCGAGTACGCCGTGATGATGAACGAGGGTTACATCAACGCAGGCATGGAGCCTCTTTACGACGACCCGTACAACCTTACCGACGCCATGGGCAACAAGATCACTACCGGAACTGACTGGCAGGACGAACTGTTCAACGACAATGCACCGGTGGTTAACCACGACATTACGGTAAGCGGAGCTTCCGACAAGGTTAACTACTACCTCTCTCTCGGCTACTATGCACAGGAAGGTATCATCGGCGGAAACTTCGACCGTTCAAACTACCAGCGCCTCTCGCTCCGCAGCAACACTAAGTATAATGTGTTCGACGTATCCAAGGAGCGCAACTGGCTCAACAAACTTGACATCACTGTCAACCTTTCTTACGCACGCGTAAAGTCTAAGAGCATCGACGTAAACTCTCAGTTCGGCTCTCCTCTCGGTTCAGCCCTTGCACTTTCACCTATCCTTACACCGACGCTTACAGGCGACGCAGCAATTGCACAGGACGAGTTCTACCGCCAGACACAGCCCGACTATCCCGGTCCGATTCTCTCACCCAACGGCGACCCGTACACAATTGCCGGTACTACTTACAACGAAATGGTTAACCCGCTGGCTGCCCTCTCTCTTCCGGGCGCACAGAACTGGAGCCACAAGTTCGTGACCAACTTCGCAGCCGAGCTGCAGATATGGGACGGACTGAAGTACCGCATCTCTTACGGAACCGACATGTCGTTCTGGGGAAATGAAGGCCACACAATCCTCTACTACCTTACTACCAACAACAAGGCTACCCACACAAGCGCATCTCAGGAGAGCGACCGTGGTACGGTATGGCAGATTGAAAACGTGCTGACTTATGACAAGACCTTCGGCGACCACACTTTCAACGTTGTGCTCGGCCAGTCAGCCATGAAGAATACAGGTTGGACTCTCGGTGCAAGCCGCTGGAACCTCATCGACCTCAACAAGCCTTACATCAACTTCTCGTCAGGTCTCGCTGAGAATGGCGAGCGCGACGGCTGGGGAGGCCCGTCAAACCCGCACGCTCTGTCGTCAATGTTCGCCCGTTTGAGCTACAACTACGCTGAGCGTTACATGTTCCAGGCTACCGTACGCCGTGACGGTTCAAGCCGCTTCGGTACTAACAACAAGTACGCTACGTTCCCGTCATTCTCTCTTGGTTGGAACATCACCAACGAGCCGTTCATGAAGAATGCACCCAAGTGGTTGTCAAACTTGAAGCTCCGTGCAAGCTGGGGTAAGAACGGTAACGAGAACATCGACGACTTCCGTTATGCAGTGTTCACAGCAACAGGCAACAACTACATCCTCGGACGCGGCGAGGCTGTCATCAACGGCGTGAAAGCCAACGGCATGCCTAACCCCGACCTCAAGTGGGAGGAGTCTGAACAGACAGACATAGGTCTCGACTTCGGCTTCATGAGCAATGCACTTACATTCTCGGTAGACTATTACATCAAGAAGACCAACGGCATGCTTATGACTATGGCCATACCTTCATACGTGGGCGAAACCAAGCCTATCGGTAACGTTGGTAGCATGAAGAACTCAGGTGTCGAGTTCGAGATTGGCTACAAGTTCAACGTAGGCGACGCACAGTTCAACATCCGCGGTAACGCTTCTTACCTCAAGAACGAGCTCGTAGAACTCGGTAACGATACAGGTTGGGCAGCATACGACTCATTCCAGAGCGTAGGTACAATCACACGCGCCATGAACGGCGAACCGTTCCCGTACTTCTACGGATTGAAGACAGCCGGAATCTTCCAGACACAGGAGGAAATCGACTCTTACGTAGGCCCCGAGGGCACTCCCATCCAGCCTAACGCAAAGCCTGGTTATGTTAAGTTCGTCGACCTCAACAACGACGGCGTAATCGACGACAACGACCGTACGAAGATTGGTAAGGGTATGCCCGACTGGACATTCGGACTTAACTTCTCTGCTGCTTGGCGCGGAATCGACTTCAGCATGATGTGGCAAGGCACTGCCGGCAACGACGTATTCGACGCTACACGCCGTATCGACATCAACTCGACCAACCTGCCTTCATGGATGCTTGGCCGCTGGACAGGCCCCGGCACATCTAACAAGTACCCGATATTCATCGTAGGCGACGCTTCAGACAACTGGAAGTCTTCAGACCTCTACGTTTACGACGGCTCTTACTTGCGTCTTAAGAATATCGAACTCGGTTACACTCTGCCTGCAAACCTTACCAAGAAAGTGTTCATCAACAGGCTTAGAGTATATGTATCTGCCGAGAACCTTCTCACATTCACTAAATACCACGGCTTCGACCCGGAAATTTCTTCAGGCGGAACTTCACTCGGTGTTGACTACGGTGTTTATCCGCAGGCACGTGTATGGCGTGTAGGTTTCAACCTGGAATTCTAATTTTAAACAATGGTTAAACGTCCGAAGGGATGCAAGGTAACGGGGCGCACGCCTCACCGCCTTGGCTCCTGACGGGATAAAGACCTTAAAATCAAGAAGAAAATGAAAAAAATTAAAATATATGCCGGCCTCCTCCTGGCTGCATCAGTGGCGTTTTCGGGCTGTAGCGACGACTTCCTTGAGGTCACTCCGCCCACGTCCAATCCTATAGAGGAGTATTTTACTACGAGGGACCATGTATATGAAGCCCTAATCTCAGCTTACGACCCCTTGCATTGGCCGGACTGGGCTATGGGCCAGTACAACCCGATCAACATAATGAGCGATGTCATGGCAGACGACATCTGGCCCGGTGGTGCAAGCCGTACCGACAACCAGTACTGGCACCTCATGATGAACTTCGAGGCCAATCCGGAGAACTGTATGACCGGACTATGGACCTGCGAGTACAGCGGTGTCAAGCGTTGCAACGACGTTATCAAGTACATCGGATGGGCAGGCGACAACATCGGCGACGAGGAGAAAGCATCATGGATGGCACAGACACGTGTGCTCAGAGCTTATTATTACTGCAACCTGTGGAAGTTCTGGGGCAACATACCTTTCTTCATGGAGAACCTGGAGTTCCCGTATCTTGCCGAGCAGATTCCTGCAGACGAGGTTTACAATAACATCATCGCTGAGCTTGAAGACGTAATCAACCAGAACGTGCTGCCCATGAAGTGGGAGGACACAGCTAGCGAGGACAACGTCGGCAAGGTGTCGCAGGCTATGGCATACATGCTTTACGCCGAGATGGTGATGTACCAGAACGACAGCGAGCGTTACGGAAAGGCTCTTTCTTATATGCAGGAGATAATCAACAGCCAGCAGTACGACCTGCTTCCCAGCTATGCCGACATCTTCGAGGAGAGCGGCGAGTGGGGTATGGAGTCGATCTTCGAAGTTAATTACAAGGACGACAACGCCGTGCGTTCATGGGGTTCGCCCCTTGTTGCCGGCGGTACGGTTCTTCCACGCCTTATAAGCCCGAGCGCCTGGGCATCCAATGCCGGCGACGACAGCGGCGTTACTAACGGCTGGGGCTTCTGCCCGGTACGTCTTGAGACCTTCCAGAGGTATGCTGAAGGCGACCAGCGCCGCGACGTTACATGCTTCGACGCAAATGCACACGGTACTTACGAGCACCGTTACCAGGACACTGGTTACTTCCTCGGCAAGTACATCGCAAAGTCTGAGAACAACAAGGACCAGGCTGCCGACGGCGACCTTAACTTCAACAACAACCTTCGTGTATACCGTTATGCCGAGACATTGCTCAACGCTGCCGAGCTGTTGGTTCGCACCGGAGGCGATGCAGGCTTGGCAAAGACCTACCTCAACCGCGTGCATAACCGCTCTGGACTTACCAACCAGGTTGACGCTACAATCGACAACATAATCGAAGAGCGCCATCTCGAGTTCGTAGGCGAAGGCAAGCGCTACTGGGACCTCGTGCGTACGGACAAGGCTACGACTACCCTCGTGCCCGACTCTTACGGTTACCGCACCAATACTTGGAGCGCATCTAAGAAGTATCTGCCTATACCTCAGTCAGAAATCGACGCTGCACAGGGTACTCTTACGCAGAACAATTATTAATCCAAACTGTAATAGTGACAATTTATGAAAAAGATTAATTATATATTGGGCGCGTTTGCCGCAGTGGCAATGTCACTGGCTTCGTGTTCACCCGAGGAATTCGATGGCGTGAGCGAGAAAGGGCTTCCTCTGGTAGAAAACTACAAAGTTACGGCTGAAGTAGACCAAACCATCAACCAGGTTACCTTCAAGCTTGAGGGCAACGGTGTTTATCCTATCTGGTTCCTTACTGACGGAGCCTCTCCGTATTCGACCCAGAACGGACTGAAGAAAATCTTCAACAGTGCAGGAGATTACACAATGAAGTACCGTGTGGGCAACCGCAACGGCTTCAGCCAGGGTATTGGCGAGGTTTCGTTCCATATCGACAACATGGTCGTAGATCAGAACATGTACACTTCACTCCTCACTGGCAAGACATGGCGTATCGCTAAGGAAGAGAGCGGACACTTAGGTTACGGTGAAACTGGAACTGATGGTCTCGGTTCTTATTCTGCCACTCCTAACGAGAAAGCCGGAACTGGTCTTTATGACGACCAGTTGACTTTCACGGCCGACGGCAATTATACTTACAATCCAGGTGTCGACGGACTTATTTATGTGAATAAAGGTTGTACAGTTATACCCGGCAACCCCAATGATGGCCAGGACTTCGACGCTGCAGCACAGGAGCAGACGGTGAAGTACACCATCGAGAGCCGCGGCAACGATGTTTACCTTGTACTCCCGGCACAGACCATGTTCCCGTACATTTCGGGCGACAACCAGTACAACAAGCCTGAGTTCCGCATAGAGAGCATAACAGGTTCAAAGCTTGTTCTTATCTATGACGACGGCAACGTAGCATGGCACTACATCCTGACAAGCAAGGCTGACGAGCCGACATTCGACGGCTTCGACCCCAACAGCGAGTTTAATATGTTCAAGAGCTGTACGTTTACGAACACCTTCTTCTATGCTCCGGGCTGGGCGCAGATTGCCGATCCGACGATTACAGCCGACGGAAACTCTTATACTGTTGACCTGCCGACAGCTACCAGCGAGACATGGCAGGCTCAGGTAATGTTCCACACCAACATGAACACTGCTGCAACCTCAAACTATGACTTCAGCTGCAAGTTCATGTCAACGACTGACCATGGCAATGTGACTGTAAAACTCGCCAAGGAAGGTGACGACGATACTTTCTACTTCACAGAGACTATCAAGCTAAAGGCTTACGAAGAGTATGTATTCTACAAGAGCGACATGCCCGGCATCGACATGGACGGCGTGAATATCGTATTCGATTTCGGTGGTAATGCCGAGAATACTCAGGTTACCATCAGCGACATCGTGCTGAAAGACCATGCCAACGACGACGGCACTGTTGTTCCTTCAGAGGATGAGGACAAGACCGTATATACTTACGACTCGGAGAACAACCTCTGGAAGGTCAACGTTGACGATACCGATGCTTATACTACGTCGTTCTACTATGCTCCGGGCTGGGCGCAGATTGCCGATCCTGGCTTCGAGAAGGATGGAGGTAACTATACCATAACTCTGCCTACAGCTACTTCTGAACAGTGGCAGGCACAGGTTAAGATTCTTACATCTATCCCTGCTGAGGCTGATACTCCTTATGACTTCAGCTGCACACTGATGTCTGACAAGGAGCTTAAGGGCGCTACAGTTAAGCTTACTGACAGCTCAAGCGATGATAACTACATGGTGCTGGAGCGTGTCGACCTTGCTCCTTATGAAGAGAATGTTGTTAAGGTGCCGGCTACTATAATGGAAAAAGGCGCTGCTGGTGCTCTTACTTTGGTATTGGACTTCGGCGGATGCCAGGAGAACACGAAGGTTGTTGTTAACAACATAATATTGCAGAAAACAGCCCAGTAAGACATTTGTCATGACTTGCTTTGTAAAGCCTTGACAGTCAACGTTTTGTAAAAGGCGGCCTTTTGGCCTTCAAAAGGCCGCCTTTCGCAGGCTAAAAGGTGGCATATTGGAATGTAAAAGGTAACCTTTTGTTTTCCATGACTTCTCATGCCGTTGCAAGGCAGGTTGTCAAAACCATAAGAATGAAAGCCAATAACTTACAAAGAAAATGGTTCAAAAAGTGATGTTAAGCGTTTTTTTTGCTGTTGCATTGGGACTGATGTCTTGCGGTGAGGACCGTGATACGGTTTATGAATCGGATAATCAGCAGGTAAACCTCTCGCTGACGGAGAAGGATGTTGATTACGGTTCGACATCGTTCACAGTCGATGTTGCTACAGACCGCGAGTTTGCAGCCTATTCCACGGTTGATTGGCTCGATGTAAATCCTAAAGGTTCAGTCAAACACAATGAGACGCTGACCGTCTCCGTACAGGCTAATCCTTCTTACGACTCCCGTTCTGGCGATGTCACAGTAGTTTGTGGAGGTACGCGCCGCTCATTGACTGTCAAACAGGCCGGCAAGCCCCAGCCTTCGACGGACATCGAAGCTCCTGAAGGCTACTCGCTCGTATGGAACGACGAGTTCGAAGGTTCTGAACTAAGCAGCGACTGGACGTTCGAGGTTGCAGGCCCGGGCTTTGTCAACAACGAGCTCCAGAGCTATGTCAAGGGCAGCGACGTTGCCGAAGTTTCCAACGGAACGTTGAAGATAAACCTCTTCAAGGACGGCAGCGACATCAAGTCGGCACGTATCTATGCCAAGCGCAACCAGGGTTGGCAGTACGGTTACTTCGAGGCAAGCATAAAGCTACCCGAGGGTAAGGGCACATGGCCCGCATTCTGGATGATGCCCGTCAATTTCACTACCTGGCCTGGCGACGGCGAGATTGACATAATGGAGTCGGTAGGTTACGACCCCAATGTGGTTGTCTCTACCATCCACTGCAACAAGTACAACAATGGCGGAACGGCCATCGAGAGTGCCCGCAGAACCATCTCAAACGCCTATACGGAATTCCACAAGTATGCACTCGAGTGGACACCTGAGAGGATGGTGTTCTTCGTTGACGGCATCAAGCTGCTCACATACAACAACGACGGCACCGGCAAGGACGCCTGGCCGTTCAACGCTCCCTTCTACATCATCCTCAACCTCGCTTGGGGCGGTTCGTGGGGAGGCGTGCAGGGTGTTGACGAGAGCTGCCTGCCGGCAACCATGGAAGTCGACTATGTACGAGTATTCCAAAAATAATATTAAAGCGTAACAAACCAAGTTGAAGCCGCTTGCGGCCGACATGTCGCACGCGTTGGCGTCGCGGCGGGCGGCCGTAGGTGGCTTCGTTGTAAACAATGATTATTCAAATGCGAAAGATTTTTTCAGTCATAGTGTTGAGCCTTGTCGTTGCCGCGGCAGCTGCTTCTGGCCGTTTTGTCCGCGTTGATGGCGTCAACCTCGTCAAGCCCGACGGCACCAAGCTCTATATTACGGGCACCAACCTGGGCAACTGGCTCAACCCCGAGGGCTACATGTTCGGTTTCCAGAAGACCAACTGCGAGTGGATGATCGACCTTATGCTCAAGGAGATGGTCGGACCCGATGAGGCCGCAGCCTTCTGGCGCGCCTTCAAGGACAACTACATCACGCGCGACGACATCCGCTACATAGCCTCGACAGGTGCCAACACTATTCGCCTGCCGTTCAACTACAAGCTCTTCACCGACGAAGACTACATGGGCCTATCCGCCGCACAGGACGGTTTCGCCCGTGTCGACAGCGTAGTGGAGTGGTGCAGGGAGAGCGGTCTTTATCTGATTCTTGACATGCACGACTGCCCCGGAGGCCAGACCGGCGACAACATAGACAACGGACACGGCTATCCGTGGCTTTTCGAGAGCGAGACGAGCCAGCAACTGTTCATCAAGGTGTGGTGCGACATAGCCAAGCGCTACAAGGACGAGCCCGTCATCCTCGGCTACGAGCTGATGAACGAGCCGATAGCCCACTACTTCGAGAACAAGGCCGAGCTCAACAAGAAGCTCGAACCGCTCTACAAGCGCACTGTCAAGGCAATACGCGAGATTGACAAAAACCACGTCATACTGCTCGGCGGTGCGCAGTGGAACAGCGATTTCAGCATGTTTGCCGACTGGAAGTTCGACTCGAACATCATGTACACGTGCCACCGTTACGGCGGTCCGGCCACGGCTGAGGCCATCAAGAGCTACATCGACTTCCGCGACAAGACCGGCCTGCCCATGTACATGGGCGAGCTGGGGCACAACACAGACCAGTGGCAGGCCGACTTCGTGAAGACTCTCCGCGACAACAACATCGGCTATACCTTCTGGCCGTACAAAAAAGTGGACAACTCATGCATGAACGCCGTTGTCCGCCCTGAGGGCTGGGACAGCGTAGTAGTCAAGTTCTCCGAGGCCGTGCGCACAACGTTTGCCGACATCCGCGCCGCCCGTCCGTCGCAGGCCGAGGCACGCCGCATACTTGCGCAGTACCTTGAGAACATCAAGTTCGCCAACTGCCGCCCGCAGACGTCTTACATAAAGTCGATAGGCCTCAAGGCCGAATAAATTCCGGCTAAAGCCAACTAACAATGACCTAACAATAATAAAGATAATGAAAAAGACAATCACAACGGCCGTTTTCGCGGTGTTCACCTCCGCGATGGCCATGGCTCAGGCCGTCCCCGTATACCTCGACGAGTCCAAGCCGATTGAAGAGCGCGTCGAAGACGCCCTCAAGCGCATGACCCTTGACGAGAAAATCGCCGTCATCCATGCACAGAGCAAGTTCAGTTCGCCCGGCGTGGCACGCCTCGGCATGCCCGACTTCTGGACCGACGACGGCCCCCACGGCGTCCGTCCCGACGTGCTTTGGGACGAATGGATGCAGGCCGGGCAGACCAACGACTCGTGCGTTGCCTTCCCCGCACTTACGTGTCTTGCCGCAACGTGGAATCCGCAGATGGCCGTCGACTACGGAAAGGCCCTCGGCGAGGAAGCCCTCTACCGTGGCAAGGACATGATTCTCGGTCCCGGTGTCAACATACTGCGCACCCCTCTGGGCGGCCGTAACTTCGAGTACATGGGCGAAGACCCGTATCTTGCTTCGCGCATGGTAGTCCCCTACATCCAAGGACTCCAGTCCAACGGTGTCGCCGCGTGCGTTAAGCACTTCGCGTTGAACAACGACGAGGAGTACCGCAACCAGGTTAACGTCATCGTTGACGACCGCGCGCTTTACGAAATCTATCTTCCGGCGTTCAAGGCTGCCGTCACCGAAGGCCACGTATGGGGCCTCATGGGCGCCTACAACCTGTACAAGAGCCAGCACAACTGCCACAACAAGTACCTGCTCTGCGACATTCTGAAGGGCGAGTGGGGCTATGACGGCGTGGTAGTGTCAGACTGGGGCGGCGCGCACGACACACGCCAGTCGGTAGAGAACGGACTCGACATGGAGTTCGGCACATGGACCGACGGTCTTTCGTTCGGCGCTTCAAACGCATACGACAATTACTACCTTGCCCGTCCTTACCGCGACATGATACTGAAAGGCCAGTATTCAACCAAGGAACTTGACGACAAGGTGCGCCGCGTGCTTCGTCTCTTCATGCGCACGACGATGAAGCTCGGCCGCGGCAACGGTTCAATGAACTCTGAGGCCCACTATGCCACGGCGCGCAAGATAGCCGGCGACGGCATCGTGCTGCTCAAGAACGACGGCAACCTGTTGCCCCTCGACACCACGAAGGCGCTCCGTGTGCTCGTGGTTGGCGAGAATGCAATCAAGATGATGACCGTAGGTGGAGGCAGTTCGTCACTGAAAGTTCAGCGCGAGACCCTTCCCCTCGAGGGCATGCGCGAGTATCTGGGCGACAAGATAAAGGTTGAGTACGCCCGCGGATACGTCGGCGACACCACCGGCGAGTACAACGGAGTCGTAGCCAAGCAGAAGCTGTACGACACCCGCTCGGCCGACGAGCTGATAGCCGAGGCCGTAGAGAAGGCAAAGAACGCCGACTGCGTGGTATTCTTCGGAGGTCTTAACAAGAGCGACTACCAGGATGCCGAGGGCCACGACCGCAAGGAGTACGGCCTGCCGTACGGACAGGACCGCGTGGTCGAAGCACTTGCCAAGGCAAACAAGAACCTCGTGTTCGTCAACATATCAGGAAATCCCGTGGCCATGCCGTGGAAAAACCAGGTGAAGGCCATCGTCCAGGGCTGGTTCCTCGGCTCTACTGCGGGCGAAGCTCTTGCCGACGTGCTTACGGGACGTGTCAATCCGTCGGGCAAGCTGCCTTATACATGGTGGCAGAAGCTCAACGACGTGCCTGCACACAAGCTCAATACATATCCCGGAACATGGCGCAAGGACGAGAAGATAATTGACGAGGAGTACAAGGAAGGCATCTTCGTTGGCTACCGCTGGGTTGACAAGGAGAAGGTTGCGCCCCTCTTCGCCTTCGGCCACGGCCTTAGCTACACCACGTTCAAGATAGGCAAGGTCACTGCAGACAAGGCCAAGCTTGCACAGGGCGACAGCATTACCTTCACCGTAAGCGTTGAGAACACCGGCACGAAGGCCGGCGCCGAGGTGGTACAGCTCTACGTGCGCGACTGCAAGTCATCGCTGGTGCGCCCCTACAAGGAGCTCAAGGCCTTCAAGAAGGTTTACCTGAAGCCGGGCGAAGTGAAGGAAGTCAAGCTGACCATCGGCACTGATGCGCTCAGCTTCTTCGACGACAAGGCCCACAAGTGGACGGCCGAGCCGGGCGACTTCGAGGCCCTTATAGGCAACTCTTCAGACAACCTGAAGCAGAAAGTGAAATTTGTTTTAATGTAATACCTTGACGATGCCGGTTGCCAGCCTATGCTGTCGGCCGGCATCAATTTGTTTACTGTAAAATAACATTACAATGAAAGCAATAAGAAAAGCATTGACCGTAGCCGCCTCTTGCGTGTTTGCGCTGGCAGCCACGGCTCAAGACGCCAAGATGGACAAGTTCGTCAGCGACCTCATGTCGCGCATGACGCTCCAGGAAAAGATAGGCCAGCTCAACCTCCAGGTGGCCGGCGACATCACCACCGGACAGGCACAAGACACCCAGGTGGCCGGCCTTGTCAAGGAAGGAAAGATGGGCGGAGTGTTCAACCTGAAGGGAGTAGAGAAGATAAAGGCGCTCCAGAAGATAGCTGTTGAGCAGAGCCGTCTGGGCATTCCGCTGCTTGTCGGCATGGACGTAATACACGGTTACGAGACGATATTCCCCATTCCGTTCGCCCTTTCGTGCAGCTGGGACTTGACTGCCATTGAAGAGGCGGCGCGCATAGCCGCCAAGGAGGCTTCAGCCGACGGCATCAACTGGGTCTACAGCCCTATGGTCGACATCTGCGTGGACGCCCGCTGGGGCCGCATATCAGAAGGCAACGGCGAAGACCCGTACCTCGGCGCGCAGATAGCAGGCGCAATGATACGCGGATACCAGGGCGACTACTCGAGCCGCGAGAACGTAATGGCCTGCATGAAGCACTTCGCTCTCTACGGTGCGGTAGAGTCGGGACGCGACTACAACACCGTAGACATGAGCCGCCTGAGGATGTACAACCAGTACTTCCCGCCCTACAAGGCAGCCATCGAGGCGGGAGCGGGCAGCGTGATGTCGTCGTTCAACATTGTCGACGGCGTTCCCGCAACGGCCAACAAGTGGCTTCTCGACGACGTTCTGCGCAAGCAGTGGCAGTTTGACGGCTTCGTAGCCACCGACTACGGCTCGATAGGCGAGATGATGCCCCACGGCGTCGGCGGCGACCTCAAGCGTGCATCCGCGCTGGCGCTCAACGCCGGCACCGACATGGACATGTGCTCAATGGGCTTCCTCGGCACGCTGGAGCAGTCGGTAAAGGACGGTACAGTGAGCGAGGAGGCCATCAACACGGCCTGCCGCCGTGTGCTCGAGGCAAAGTACAAGCTGGGTCTTTTTGCCGACCCTTACAAATACTGCGACACCAAGCGACCGAAGAAAGACATATTCACGGCCGACAACCGTGCCGCCGCACGCCGCATAGCCGCCGAGACCTTCGTGCTGCTTAAGAACCAGGACAACCTGCTGCCGCTGAAGCGCGAGGGCAAGATAGCCCTAATAGGCCCGCTTGCCGACACCCGTGCCAACATGGCCGGCACATGGTGCGTGGCTTACACGCCCGACAAGTATTCTACTTTGAAGGAAGGATTCGAGCGCGCCCTCAAGGGCAAGGCAGAACTCCTGTACGCCCAGGGCTGCAACCTTATGGCTGACGCTGAACGCCAGCGCGCCGCAGAGTTCGGCAAGACCATCAACCGCGGCGACGACGCAGCCCTCAAGGCCGAAGCCCTTGCCGTGGCTGCCAAGGCCGACGTCATAATATGCGCTATGGGCGAGAGCGCCGAAATGTCAGGCGAGTGCGCCAGCCGTTCAGACCTGCGCCTGCCCGACGTTCAGCGCGAGCTGCTCGCCGGGCTTGTAAAGCTGGGCAAGCCCGTGGTCATGCTCAACTTCTCAGGCCGTCCCACAGTACTCACATGGGAGCAGGACAACGTCGACGCAATACTCAACGTATGGTTCGGAGGCAGCGAGGCTGCCGACGCCATCTGCGACGTGGTCTTCGGCGACGTAGCCCCGAGCGGACGCCTTACCATGACTTTCCCGCGCACTACCGGCCAGCTGCCCATGTACTACAACCACCTGAACACCGGCCGTCCCGTACCCGAGGGCACAAAGGAGTTCCGCAAGTACGCATCCAACTGGCTCGACGTGGTCAACGACCCGCTCTATCCCTTCGGTTACGGCCTCAGCTACACCACCTTCAGCTACGGCAAGCCTTCGGTTACAGGTTATGGCCGCAGCTTCAAGGCAACAGTCGCCGTGACCAACACAGGCTCGAAGGACGCCTGCGAGGTGGTGCAGCTCTACATGCACGACCCCGTTGCCTCGATAGCACGCCCCGTCAAGGAGCTTAAAGGCTTCAGGCGCATCATGCTCAAGGCCGGCGAGACCAAGGAAGTGACCTTCGACATCACCGAGAAAGACCTCTCATACTACGACGCCGAGGGCCGTCAGGTATTCGAGCCGGGCAAGTTCGACATCATGCTCGGACACGACAGCCGCTCGCTCCAGACCGTAAGCATCACGGCTGAATAAACCGCCGGCGTAACACACTGGAATACAACGCATTATAAAAGGCCGTCTTTTGCACTGCAAAAGACGGCCTTTTAGCGTGCAAAACATGACCTTTTGCAGCGCAAAAGGTAACCTTTGGCAAAAACAGTGGCTTAAGTTTTGTTAATTCACGATATTGTCTTATCTTTGCAATATGTTGCATTGTTATTGGTTTCACTAGGAAACGATACCGTTATGAGGATTCTTATATTGTTTTTTCTGGTGTTGGCTCCGCTGGTTGATGCTGTTGCCGCCACCCGTGTCGACTCCCTTTACAGGTGTCTCGACGCGGCCATAGCCGATTCTTCAGCGTTCATAGCCAAGCGCGAAGACGCCATACGCCGCATACGTGACAAGTACGTGCACACGGGCGAAGCCTCTACACGCTACGTCGTCGCGCTCGAACTATACGAGGAGTACAAGCCCTTCATGAACGACTCAGCCATGGCTTGGCTGGGACGGGCCCGCGACGAGGCACGCAGATGCGGCGACAGGGCGGGCGAGAACCGCTGCCTTGCGCTTACGGCCTACCAGTGTTCAAACACGGGCATGTACACCGAGGCCGTCGACATACTGTCTTCCATAGACAAGTCGGTACTTGGCCGCGACGGCCTTGTTGACTATTACATGGCCTACAACCACCTATACGGCGAACTGGGCTATTACTGCAAGGTGCGTTACCTTAAGGATAAGTACTTCGCTTTGGCGCACGTCTACGCCGACTCGCTCCTTGCCGTTGCAGCTCCAGACAGCGACATACGCCTGCAACTGCTTGAGACCACTGCCTATAACGAAGGCGACTACGCCAAGGCATTGCGCTACAACGACATGCGCCTCAAGCTTGCCATGAAGGAATCGCACCGCATGGCCATCGTAGCCTTTTACCGTTACCTTGACTACAAGATGCTCGGCGACACCGACGAGTGGACATACTGGCTCGCCATGTCGGCCCTGCTCGACGTGCGCAACGCAGTCATGGACCAGGCCGCGCTGTGGGAACTGGCCAACAGCATGTATTCGCGCGGCGAGATAGAGCGTTCGTACCGCTACATAAACTTCGCCTCCGCCTGCGCCTCCAAGTTCAGCACGAGGCTGCGCAACCAGCAGATAACGCCCGTGATGCAGGTCATCGACAACATGTACCAGATGCAGAACCGGCGCGAGAACACATACCTCAAGGCGGCCATCGTGCTTACCGGCGTGTTCATGCTCATAGTGCTGGCCTTCCTTGTCTACCTTACCCGCCAGCGCCGCCGCCTCACCCAGGCGCAGGCCGAGCTGAGCCGCAAGAACGAACAGCTGACCAGGCTCAACAGCGAGATGAAGCAGACGCTCGACAGTCTCGACACCTCAAACCGCCGCCTCACCGCAACCGGCAACCATCTTAACGATGCCGTGGCGAACCTGGACGAGAGCAACCGCGTCAAGGAGAAGTACATCGGCCTCTTCCTACGCCAGTGCTCGTCATACATAGACCGCATGGACGCCATGCGCCGCGACGTGTTCACCATGCTCAAGGCCAAGCGTTACGCCGAGCTTTACGACATGGTGAAGAACCACGACTTCCGCGACAAGGAGCAGGAGGAGCTGTTCGAGATATTCGACTCCACGTTCATACGCCTCTTCCCGACGTTCGTCGACGAGTTCAACCAGCTTCTCAACCCCGACAGCCGCATCTCGCTGCCCGACCAGGCCAAGCTTACCACGGGCATACGCATCTTCGCCCTGATACGCCTCGGCATCGACGACAGCTCCAAGATAGCCGAGTTCCTGCACTATTCGGTCAACACCATCTATAACTACCGCGCCAAGATAAAGAACGGCGCGGCCGTAAACCGTGAGGATTTCGAGGACCTTGTCAAGGCCATCGGCCTGCCCAAGGGCGTAGTCGAATAGCCGCGGGCGGCAAAACCTGATAACAACAAGCAATAATGAAAATAGCAGTATTCTGTTCGGCAAACTCTGACATAGACGCCGGATATTTCAAAGTGACTGAAGAACTCGGCCGCTGGATAGGCTCCAACGGCCATACGCTCGTGTTCGGCGGATGCAATTTAGGACTTATGGAGTGCGTGGCACGCGCCGTGCGACAGGCAGGCGGCACCACCATAGGCGTGGTGCCCTCGATAATAGAGCGCGGCGGCAAGGCCAGTCCGAGCATGGACGTGTGCATACCCTGCGACAACCTGAGCGACCGCAAGGACCTCATGCTCGCCCGGTGTGACGCCGCAGTGGCGCTGCCCGGCGGTCTGGGCACGCTCGACGAGGTGTTCACCATGGCCGCGTCGGCCACCATAGGCTACCACCACAAGCCCGTGATACTGCTCAATGCCGGCGGTTTCTGGGACACGCTCATAGCCCTTCTCGACGACCTCCAGCTTAAGGGAGTGGTCAGGGGACACTGGCGCGACATAATAAAAGAAGCCGCCGGCGTCGACGACGCCATACGGCTTCTTCAGGATATTTAGCCTTGCGGCAGGCAAGACCGTGTCGGCTCCGCCTTTGCGGAGCCTTTTTTTGCGTCTTGTCCGCACGCCTTATTTCACGTCAGCAAGTTTCTTTCCGAATATCTTGTTTACCACTATGGCCACCGCACCGTCGCCCGTCACGTTGCAGGCGGTGCCGAAGCTGTCCATCGCTATGTACAGGGCAATCATCAAAGCCTGTTCCTGCTCGCCGAAACCGAGCACCGACGCCAGCGGCGCCAGTGCCGCCATGATTGATCCTCCGGGCACTCCCGGCGCGGCGACCATCATTATCGACAGCAGCAGGATGAAGCCCGTGAACAGCATCGGGTTGTGGGGCATGCCTTTCAGGATGCAGATTGTGAGCGCGCAGGCCACAATCTTCATTACCGAACCCGACATGTGTATGGTAGCGCAGAGCGGAACCGTGAATCCGGCCACGTCCTTGCCCACGCCGTTAAGCTCGGTCTGCTTCAGCGTTACGGGTATGGTCGCTGCCGAAGACGACGTGCCCAGGGCCGTGAAATACGCCGGCAGCATGCGCCAGAGCAGTTTCAGCGGATTGCGGCGCGTCAGCATTCCGGCCACGCAGAACTGGTAGAGCAGTATTATTATGTGCAGTGCGAAGATTACGACGATAATCTTTGCAAACACCGTCATTATCGAATAAGCCTCTCCGTTGGCCGTCATGTTGAGGAAGATACCGAAGATGTAAGGCGGCAGCAGCGGAATTATCGCCTTGCCGATGACCTTCCCTATAATCTCCATAAGCTCGTCGGCGCCCTTCTTCAGCACCTCCGACTTGCCGTAGGCTATGCCCAGTCCCATCATGAACGACAGCACCAGGGCGCTCATTACGTCGAGGATTGGCGGTATCTTGATGGTGAAGTACGGTTCTATGGCTTCGCCGGCGCCGCCTGTCGCGGCAGCCGTCAGCCCCTCGGTCATGGCCGGAAAGAGCACGCTGCCCGTGCCGTAGGCCAGCAGTCCGCAAAATACGGTGTCGGCGTAGGCGATGCCCACCGTTACAAGAAGCATCTTGCCTGCCGAGTTGCCGATGCCCGCAATGGCCGGAGTAACCAGGCCCACGATGATGATTGGTATGAGGAAGCCGAGAAACTGGCTGAATATTGCGTTGAAGGTCATGAACGGCCGTATCCACGGCTCGGTGAACACGTTGCCCAGCAAAACGCCCAACGCTATGGCAACGATAATCCGGGGCAGCAGCCCGAAGCGTGTTTTTTTCATGTATGTTTAAGGTTTTTGGTGATAAATGCAAGCCGGCCGCCCTGTGCCGGCCGCCGGCTTGCATGCCTGAAGGTTACTGCCTGTCCTGCTTGAGCCTTTCGGCCATGGCGCGTCCGAGCGCCTCGCACTGTGCGAAAGAGTCCTCCTTGAGGCTCTGCTTCATCTCTACGGGAGTGCCTACGGCCTCGAATTTCAGGTGAGTCTCGTTCCAGTGGTGTATGCGTTCGACGGCTTTGCCTGCCCAGGCGTAGCTTCCGAACCAGCCTATATAGTGCCTGTTCTTGATGTCCTTGCCTGCAATCTCGCTCAGCAATACCTCCATTTCGTGGTAAAGTCCGGCGTTGTAGGTCGGTGCTCCGACAATAAGTCCGCGGTAGCGGAAGATGTCGCGCAGTATGTAAGAGTGGTGCGTCTTGGACACGTTGTACATTACTATGTTCTTGATGCCTGCCTGGCTTGCCGCGCGGGCTATCACCTCGGCCATGCGCTCAGTGTTGCCGTACATCGTTCCGTAGCATATTACGATGCCTTCCTCGGTCTCGTAGCGGCTGAGACGGTCGTATATGCCTATCACTTTGCTGATATGCTCGTGCCATACGGGGCCGTGTGTAGAGCAGATGTAGTCCAGCTGCACTCCCTCCAGTTTCTTCAGGGCGTTCTGCACGGGTGTTCCGTACTTGCCGACGATGTTCGAATAGTAGCGTACCATCTCCAGCCAGAACGTGTCGCAGTTGATTTCAGAGTCTATTATGCCGCCGTTGAGCGCGCCGAAGCAGCCGAACGCATCGCCTGAGAACAGCGTGTTGGTGGTCGTGTCGAGTGTCACCATCGTCTCGGGCCAGTGTACCATAGGCGTCAGCACGAACGTAAGCTCGTGGCGTCCGAGGCTGAGTTTCGAGCCGTTCTTCACTTCCACCTCGTCGGTAGTTATGCCGTAGAAGCCGTCAATCATGCCGAACGTCTTCTTGTTGGCCACGATCTTAACGCCAGGATAGTACTTGCGTATCAGCTCTATGGCACCACTGTGGTCGGGTTCCATGTGGTTTATCACGAGATAGTCTATCTGCCTGTCGCCCAGTATTTCACGTATGTTCTTGAGGTATGGCATGAAGAAGTCAACCTCCACTGTGTCGATGAGGCACACTTTCTCGTCGTCGATGAGGTAGGAGTTGTATGAAACTCCGTTAGGCAGCGGCCACAAGCCCTCGAAGAGCTCCTTGTTGCGGTCGTTTACGCCTACATAATAGATTTTGTCGGTAATCTCTATCATTGTTGTTTTTATTTTGGTTGTTGTCTTATTCGTTTTTGTACAGTCCGTCCTTCATGGCCTGGCCGAAGCCTGTGTCTATCGAGTTGCCTATGCTCTTGCAGCAGTTGGCCGAGAAGGCGAGGGCGCAGCTTATTATCTTGTCCCATGTCTCTTCGGCTATCGGGCCGTCCATGGCGTCGCGGGTTACGCCGTAGCGCACCAGTCCGTACACCAGTCCGGCGTTGAAGTTGTCGCCTGCGCCTATGGTGCTTACCGTGTCCGTGGCGGTCACGGGATAGCTCTTTTTCAGTCCGCCGTCGCCGCGCAGCTCCACGTTGCCCGCCCCGTCGGTGTAGACGAACTTCTTGCAGTAGAACGAAATCTCCGAGTTGTACACCTTGTCGGGCGTGTCCATGCCGTACATAACGTTGAAGTCTTCGCGGCTGCCGCGCACAATGTCGGCGTATTCGAAGTTCTCCAGTATGTTGGGCGTCAGCTTCATCACCTCGTCGGCGTGCGCCGCACGGAAGTTAACGTCATAGTAGATTATCGCCCCTTTGTCCCTCGCGGCGTTGAGCAGTGCCGCCACCTGCGGGCGTATTACGGGGTTGACGGCGTAGTACGAGCCTATCATCACTATGTCGTCGCGGTTTATTTCGGGCGTCAGGTAGTCGAGCCTGTCGTGCGGATGGTCTTTGTAGAATATGTATTCGGCGTCGTTCTTTTCGTTGAGGAACGCCAGCGACACGGGCGACTTGGTGCCCTTGTACGAGTTGACGTTCGACGCGTCGACTCCGTTTTCCTTCAGGAAGGCCACCGTCCTTTGTCCTATGCGGTCGTAGCCCACCTCGCTTACGAAGGCTGCCGGCACCCCGGCGCGCCCCAGTGAAATCATGCCGTTGTAGACAGAGCCGCCCGGCACGGCGCTCACGGGCTGCCCGTTTTTGAATATTATGTCGAGTACTGTTTCGCCTATTCCGATAACTTTGCGCATTGTCTTGCTTCTTTTATAAAGTCTTGTTTGTGGCGCAAAGATACTAAAAGGCGGGCGCAAAGCCAAAAAATTAAAACGTAGTTTTAAGATTTTTTACTTTGCCGGGCGGCATTTATCTTATGAAAAGAAACTAAAAATTTGCTTTTTATGCTGTTAACGGTGGCGTAAAGTCGTGAAAATCATATAATTTTGCACCTCGGATTATGAAATACAATACTCACACTTTAAGCAACGGGCTGCGCGTCATCCACCTTGCGTCGGCGTCGCCCGTGGTATATTGCGGCTACGCCATCTGCGCCGGCACGCGCGACGAGCTGCCGGGCGAGGAGGGACTGGCGCACTTCTGCGAACATACAACCTTCAAGGGCACGGAGCGCCGCCGCTCCATGCAGATACTGAACAGCCTCGAGAGCGTCGGCGGCGACCTTAACGCCTTCACCAACAAGGAGGACACGGTGTTCTATTCGGCCATACTCAAGGAGCACCTGCCGCGCGCCGTCGACCTGCTTTCAGACATAGTGCTGCACAGCACCTATCCGCAGGCCGAGCTGGACAAGGAAATCGAGGTGGTGTGCGACGAGATAGAGTGCTACAACGACTCGCCGGCGGAGCTTATTTACGACAAGTTCGAGAACATGATATTCGACGGCCATCCCCTCGGACACAACATCCTGGGCGAGTCGGAGCGCCTCAGGCAGTACACGTCTGACGACACGTTGCGCTTCACTCGCAAGTTCTATCGTCCCGACAACGCCGTGTTCTTCGCATCGGGCGACATCAGTTTCGACCGCCTTGTGCGCCTGCTCGAAAAGGCCACGGCCGGCTTCGCGCCCAGCGCCCCGCGTTCGGGCAAGGGCAGGGGAGCGACCCTTCCGGCATACGTCCCGCGTGAAGAGGTTGTCAGCCGCGGCACCCACCAGGCACACGTGATGATAGGCAACCGTGCGTATGACGTGCACGACCGCCGCCGCTTCATACTGTATCTGATGAACAACATGCTCGGAGGTCCCGGCATGAACGCCCGCCTGAACATAGCCCTGAGGGAGAAGAACGGACTGGTGTACACCGTCGACAGCTCGATGGTGAGCTATTCGGACACCGGTCTGTGGTGTACATACTTCGGATGCGACCCCCACGATGTTAAAAAATGCCGCCGTCTGGTGGCGCGCGAGCTTGACAAGCTGGCCTCGAAGCCTTTGTCTGCCACCGCCCTTGCCGCCGCAAAGCGCCAGATAAAGGGGCAGATAGGCGTGGCGTGCGACAACCGCGAGAACTTCGCCCTCGACTTCGGCCGCAGCTACCTGCACCACGGCATAGAGAAAGACGTGGCAAGGCTGATGGCGCGCGTCGACGAGGTGACGGCTGAAGACATGCAGGCCGTGGCACGTGAGATATTCGACAAGGACAGGCTTACCACGCTTATGTTCGTGTAAAACAAACGTATTGGTAAGTACTTGATATTCAAACCGTTACTAAAAGGCTACCTTTTGCTCTGCGAAAGGTGGCCTTTTGCGTTGTAAAACATGGCCTTTTACCGCCTGAAAGGTAACCTTTTGGAAAACGGCAGTCCGCCGCCTGCCGTTATGACAGCTTTTTGCGCTATTTCCCTCGCTTTTATTTTGCATTTCCCTCGGCTTGCACTATCTTTGCAAATTGTATGGTGCTAAATTACATTTGGATAGCATTCTTCCTGATAGCCTTTGTCATAGGGCTTGTAAGGCTTGTGTTCATGGGCGACACCGAGGTGTTTCCGGCCATGATGAACTCCACGTTCAGCTCGGCCAAGACCGCCTTCGAGATATCGCTCGGACTTACCGGCGTGCTGTCGCTGTGGCTCGGCGTTATGAAGATAGGCGAGCGCGGAGGCGTAGTCAATGCCCTGGCGCGCGTGCTTAGTCCGGTGTTCACCAAGCTGTTTCCCGACATACCGAAGGGTCATCCGGCCACAGGTTCGATATTCATGAACATCGCCGCCAACATGCTCGGCCTCGACAATGCCGCCACTCCGCTCGGACTGAAGGCAATGGAGCAGCTGCAAAGCCTTAACACTAAGAAGGACACGGCCACCAACCCGATGATAATGTTCCTCGTGCTCAACACGTCGGGACTTACCATCATCCCCGTTTCCATCCTCGTCTACCGTGCCCAGCTCGGCGCGGCGCAGCCCACCGACGTGTTCATACCAATACTCATAGCCACCTTCGTGTCCACGCTTGCCGGCATAATAGTCACCAGCCTGTACCAGCGCATCAACCTGCTCAACCGCGTAATGCTGCTAACGCTTGGCGGCATGAGCCTCGTGGTGGCATCGGTTATCTGGCTTTTCGGCTCGATGGACAAGGAGCAGATGAACATAGTCAGCACCTCGGCTGCCAACATACTGCTGATGTGCGTCATAGTGGGCTTCATCCTGGCCGGCGTGAGGAAGCGCGTCAACGTCTACGACGCCTTCATCGAGGGCGCAAAGGACGGTTTTTCCACGGCCGTGCGCATAATACCCTACCTTGTGGCGATACTCGTTGGCATTGGCGTATTCCGCGCTTCGGGCGCAATGGACGCCGTTGTCGACGGCGTTAAGTGGACTGTCGAGGCACTGGGCGGCGACACCGAGTTCGTCGGCGCGTTGCCCACTGCAATAATGAAGCCCCTCTCGGGTAGCGGCGCGCGCGGCATGATGGTCGACGCCATGACAACCTACGGCGCCGACTCGTTCGTAGGCCGCCTCAGCTGCATATTCCAGGGCTCCACCGATACGACGTTCTACATACTCGCGGTCTACTTCGGCAGCGTCGGCGTGCGCTACACCCGCCATGCCGTTGCCTGCGGCCTGCTGGCCGACTTGGCCGGAGTCATTGCGGCGATAGCCGTGTGCTACCTGTTCTTCTGACGGCTGGTGCCGCGGCGAAGGGCGTAAGACGGCGCTGCCGTTGGCACGGTTGCGGTGGCGCGACGGTAGGTGCTTACATGATAGTTACAACTTATACAGAATATTATGGCTAATCTTAAAAGCCTTGCAAAAGACACTGCTATTTACGGTCTGAGCAGCATCGTCGGGCGTTTCCTCAACTATCTGCTCGTTCCGCTTTACACGGCAACGCTGTCGGCGGCCGACGGCGGCTACGGCGTTATAACCAACGTCTATGCCTATACGGCGCTGCTGCTCGTCATACTGACCTACGGCATGGAGACCACTTTCTTCCGTTTCGCCAACAAGGAGGGCGAAGACCCGCAGAAAGTCTACTCCACCACGCTCGTGTCGGTCGGCTTCACGTCGCTCCTGTTCATAGTGCTCGTGCTGTCGTTCATCTCGCCCATATCCTCTTTCATGGGCTATGCCGACCACCCGTCGTACGTGTGGGTAATGGCTGTGACGGTAGCCCTCGACGCGTTCCAGTGCATACCGTTCGCCTATTTGAGGTATAAGAAGCGGCCTATAAAGTTCGCCGCGCTCAAGCTGGCCAACATCGTGATGTCCATCGCGCTCAACCTGGTGTTCTTCCTCGCCCTTCCCGCGTGGTACGAAAGCACCGGCGGCGAAGGTCTCGCAGGCGCAATCTATTCGCCCGGGGTGGGCGTCGGCTACGCCTTCTACATCAACCTGTTCTGCACGGGCATAATGACGCTCTTCCTTGTAAAGGAACTTACGGGCTTCAAGTACGTGTTCGACCGTGCCCTGTTGCGGCGCATGCTCGGCTACAGCTGGCCCATACTGGTGCTCGGAATTGCCGGAATACTCAACCAGACGGCAGACAAGATACTCTTCCCTTACATCTATCACGGCACCGACGCCCACGCACAGCTGGGCATTTACGGCGCGGCGAGCAAGATTGCGATGATCATGGCAATGATAACGCAGGCCTTCCGCTACGCTTACGAGCCGTTCGTCTTCGGCAGCGCACGCTCCAAGGACAACCGCGACAACTACGCCAAGGCGATGAAGTTCTTTGTCATCTTCACCCTGCTGGCATTTCTCGCAGTCGTAGGCTACATGGACATACTGCGCCACCTGATAGGGCGCGACTACTGGGAGGGGCTCCGCGTGGTGCCGATAGTCATGGCGGCTGAAATCATGATGGGCGTTTACTTCAACCTGTCGTTCTGGTACAAGCTCATCGACAAGACCATCTGGGGCGCGTATCTGTCAGGTGCGGGCTGCCTGGTGCTCATCATCGTCAACGTGGTGTTCGTCCCCCGCTACGGCTACATGGCCTGCGCATGGGCCGGCTTCGCAGGTTACGGCACGGCGATGCTGCTCTCTTACATTGCAGGACAGAAGCACTACCCGATAAACTACCCCGTGAGGGAAATCATGTTGTACGTGGGCGTGGCGCTGGTGATGTTCGCCGGCATGACGTTCGCCAACCGCCAGCTGCCCGTGTGGGCCGCCCTTGCGGTCAATACGCTGCTGATTGCGCTCTTCGCCGCACTGATAGTTAAGCGCGACTTCCCGCTCAAGCAGGTGCTTGCGCGGCTTAAGCGGTGAGCCGCGGGCCGGCTACGGGCGCACTGACGGGCGCCGCACAGCCCGCAAAAGGCGGTCTGCGCGCCGTCAAGACATTGTAACCTTACATGTAATACACTATAAAACCATATTTAAACAATACGCAATGAAAAAATTATCGTTATTATTCTTGGGTCTGCTTACACTCTTGCCGGCTAAGGCCGACGAAGGTATGTGGACGCTGTACAACCTGCCCCAGGCGGTGTACAACCAGATGCAAGCCTATGGCTACAGTCTTCCTTACGAGAGTCTTTACTCTGCCGACAACGCAGTCAAAGGCTCTGTCGTTCTCTTCGGAGGTTTCTGCTCGGGCGTGGTAGTTTCGCCTGACGGCCTCGTGTTCACCAACCACCACTGCGGTTTTGAAGCCATACGCAGCCATTCGACCGTTGAACACGACTACATGCTCAACGGCTTTTACGCCAAGGACTTCAAGGACGAGCTGCCTAACGAGAACCTTTACGTCAGCTTCATGATTGAGCAGCAGGACGTTACGGCGCGTCTGCAGGCGCTGGGCATCGACAACATGACTCCCGACAAGCAGTCGGAGCTGATTGACTCGATAGCCACCGTAATGACTGACTCGGTCAAGAAGATCGAGAAGACATACCATGTGGAGATTGACCCGTATTATGAGGGTAACCAGTATTTCGCCACTACTTACCAGCTTTTCCCCGACGTGCGCCTCGTGTTCACCGTTCCCAAGTCGATGGGTAAGTTCGGCGGCGAGACCGACAACTGGATGTGGCCGCGCCAGACGTGCGACTTCAGCGTGTTCCGCATATACGCCGACCCGAAGACAAACGCCCCGGCGGAGTACTCGGAGAACAATGTGCCCTACCGTCCGAAGAACTGGGCGCCCGTGTCTCTCCAGGGATACAAGGACACAGACTTCGCAATGACCATCGGTTACCCGGGAAGCACGGAGCGTTACCTTTCCTCTTACGGCATCAGGGAGATGCGCGACGCGGGCAATGCCACACGTGTGCAGGTGCGCGGACTGAAGCAGGAGATAATGCAGCGCCACATGAGGGCCGACGAGGCGGTGCGCATCAAGTACGACTCTAAGTACGCACAGAGCGCAAACTACTGGAAGAACTCGATGGGTATGAACAAGTGTATCGACTCGATAGGCATAATCGAGCAGAAGAGGGCTTACGAGATGCGCCTGAGCCACTGGCAGCAGGAGACCGGATACCTTAAGGGCAAGCTCGACTTCGACCTCATGGCGAAGCTCTACGGCGAGCGTTTCGAGCGCATGAAGGCGTTCTATTACCTCAGCGAGTCGTTCTTCGGCACGAGCGAACTGGTTACCCGCGCCATGAAGGCAGGCAACGGCATGGAGGTTAAGGGCTCGGAGAAAGACCCGAAGAAGCAGTACATAGAGTTTGAGGACAACAGCGAGGCATGGGACGAAGCGCTCGACAAGGAGGTGCTGGCAGCCATGATGAAGAACTACCGCGAGCATGTGCCCGCAGGCTACCTGCCGTCGTTCTACAAGACGGTAGACAGCAAGTTCGGCGGCGACTGCGCGGCTTACGTGGACTACCTGTACAAGAAGTCTATGCTGATGAAGAACGGCAAGAAGCTCTATTTCAACAAGAAGAAGTTCATAGAGGACCCGGGCGTGCAGCTTGGAGTAAGCCTTGTAGACTATCTTGCGTCGCAGCGTGAGGCTCTGATGCCGCTCAGCGACTCGATAGACCTGCAGGAGAAGTATCTCTGTGCGGCCAAACTGCGCATGGAGCAGGACATGCCCCATTACAGCGACGCCAACATGACGATGCGCCTTAGCTACGGCCGTGTGGGCGGATTCACGATGAACGGCTCGCCGTCGGGCTACTATACTACGGCCGAGAGCATCGTTGAGAAGATGGCATACGGCGACCGCATGCCCGACTACTTTGCCGAACCGATAATGAAGGAACTGCTCTCTGCAAAGGACTTCGGCAAGTACCAGGACAAGACCACAGGCAAGATGCAGCTCTGCTTCCTCACGAACAACGACATAACGGGCGGCAACAGCGGTTCGCCGATGTTCAACGGCAAGGGCGAGCTTATCGGACTTGCATTCGACGGCAACTGGGACAGCCTCTCGAGCGACATATACTTCGAGAAGAACCTGGCCCGCTGCATAGGCGTGGACATACGCTACGTGCTCTACATGATGGACAAGTGGGGCCACGCAGACCGCCTGCTGAAGGAGATTAACGCCAAATAAGCCGCGGCGGACGCGGAGGCATAAAATGGAAGCCGTTGCCAGAATGCTGGCAACGGCTTTCTTTCTTCACGTTAATATGTTATGAAAAATTGATTGTAGCGAAGCTTCACAGCTTCATCGAATTGTTTTATTAAACACAGTTTTATAGAGAAAGCATAGAAAATTTTCCTTATTCCATAGTGTCGCCGGATGGCGTTACCACGTTGGCCGTGGGCTTGAATTTCTTCAGCGTGTCGGCCTTTGCCGTGTCGCCCATGGCCACCGAATGGCCTTGTGTGGTCTTCTCGAAGACCGTCATGCCTGTAACCGGCCTGTCGTTGCCGTTGAAGGCTACCTGCGCGGCATTGCCAAGCGTCAGGAATATTGCCACCACGGCGGCCGCCTTGAACAGCGGCATGAACTTCTGCGTGATGCTTATCCTGCGTGCCTTTACAGGCTCGGGCTCGTCGACGAGCTGCATCATGCGTGCGTCGAAGTCGCTGCCAAGCACGTCTTCCCTGGTCTCGGACTGTTCGTAGCAGAACAGTTCCTTGTACCTTGCGAGGCTTGCGGGCACGTCTCTCTGGCTGAAGAACGAGCGCAGTATCTGCTCTTCTTCGAGCGATGTCTCGCCCTTCCAATAGAGTTCCAGCAGTTGTTCGATGTATTTATAGTCCATATTTGTCGATTTCGTTAAACTTTAGCTTGACCGCCTGGCGTGCCCTGAAGATGTTTACCTTTACCTGTTCTTCGGTGATTCCGAGCACCTTGGCAATCTCCTTGTAGCTTTTACCCTCGAAGTCGCGCAGCTGCATGCAGCTCTTTTGCTTCTCGGGCAGGCTGTCTACGATGCGTCTCACCTGTTCGACCCTGTCCCTTTGCATCATGCGTTCGTAAGGGTCGCGCCCCGAGTCGGGCTCTCCGGCCTCTTCTTCGCTTATCGGGGTGTCACCGTTGCCGGCCTTCCTTATCTTGTCGAGCGACAGGTTGCGGCATACGGTGAGGCTGAACGCCTCGATCGAGCTTATGTCATCCCAGTCGTCGCGCCTGTTCCAGACTCTTATCAGCGTGTCCTGCACTATGTCCTCGGCGTCCTCCCGGCTCATGGTTATTCTCAGTGCCAGGCGGTAGAGAACGTTTTTTAGCGGCAACACATCGTTGCGAAAACTGATATTTTTCATCTGCTCTCTATTTGAATGACGATTCAACTGTGATAAAGTTACACGGAAGTGGGGAAAATTTCTTTATTTAACAGTATTTAAGCAATTACCGTCCGGTATTTCCGTATCGTCCTGCTACGACAGGTATGGCTACTGACCTTGCAAGGGTTTGTTCTCGGTTTGTAACTGCTTAACTGTCAGGCATGTTGTAAAAGGTAGCCTTTTACATTCCGAAAGGATGCCTTTTACACGGCGAAAGGTTACCTTTTGCGTCGCAAAAGACGGCCTTTCATATTGCGGCGTACATACTGTTACTGCATTGGCATGCCTGCGGCGTCGCCGGGGCTATGCCCCGTGGCCTGTCATTCCTCCACAATCATGGTGCCGTGGCGGCCGTCTATGGCCGTTGCCAGCGTTATGTTGACGCGGCTGACGCCTGCCGATATGGCGTTGAAGGCGTTTTCCAGCTTGGGCAGCATGCCGCCCGACACGGTGCCGTCGGCAGCGTAGCGCATGTAGTCGGCACGCGTTATTACGGGTATCAGGCTGTCGTCGTCGTCGGGACGCGCCAGCACGCCCTTCTTCTCGAAGCTGAATATCAGCGTTACGTCGTACTGTCCGGCCAGCGCCTTTGCCGTCTCGGCGGCTATGGTGTCGGCGTTGGTGTTGAGCATGTTGCCCTGTCCGTCGTGCGTCAGCGGCGCCATTACGGGCGTTATGCCGGCTTCGATTAGTTGTGACAGCTTGCCGCCGTCTACGCGCTCCACGTCGCCCACGAAGCCGTAGTCTACGTCCTTCACCGGGCGTTTGTGCGAGCGTATCACGTCAATGTCGGCTCCCGTCAGTCCGAGTGCGTCGATGCCGCAGGCCTGGAGGCGCGCCACGATGTTCTTGTTTACCAGTCCGCCGTAGACCATCGTCACCACTTCGAGCATCTGGCTGTCGGTGATGCGGCGTCCGCCCACCATCTTGCTCTCTATGCCCAGGCTCGAGGCTACGGCCGTGGCGCGGCGTCCGCCGCCGTGTACGAGCACCTTGCGCCCCTCGATTGCGCTGAAGTCGGCCAGCAGCCGGCTTAGCCGGGCTTCGTCTTCGACTACAGCCCCGCCTACTTTCACTATCGTAAGAGGATGTTTCATTGTCTTGATTGTTGCGGCTCGGTGAGCCGGATATGGAAAGGGAGCCGGTGAAGTTAAAGACCTTTGCCCTGTCGTGTTGATGCCTTCGGGCTTTCTTGTGGCGGTCACGGCTGTGCCGTGGCGTTTGTCTTTTACTTCATTGGCTCCCTCTAATGTATCTGTCGTATGTAAGAATTATTCAAGATAAGTGTATCCGTAAAGTCCGGAGCGGTAGTTGGAGAGGAACTCCTTGCCTTCCTCGAGCGAAATCTTGCCCTGCTTTACGCTCTTTGTCACCCACACTTCGAGCTGGCGCACCAGCTTCTTTGGGTTGTACTGCACGTACTCGAGCACCTCTTCCACCGTTTCGCCGTCGATTATCTGGTCTATGTGGTAGTGGCCGTCCTTCACTGTTATGTGGGCGGCGTTGGTGTCGCCGAACAGGTTGTGCATGTCGCCGAGTATCTCCTGGTAGGCTCCTACGAGGAACACTCCGAGGTAGTAAGGCTCGTTCTTGCGCAGCGTGTGCACCGGCAGTATGTTCGATATGTTGCGGCTCGTCACGAAGTGGGCTATCTTTCCGTCGCTGTCGCACGTTATGTCCTGCAGCGTTGCGCTGCGTGTGGGGCGCTCGTTGAGGCGCTGCAGCGGCACGATGGGGAATATCTGGTCGATGGCCCAGGCGTCGGGCAACGACTGGAACAGAGAGAAGTTGCAGAAGTATTTGTCTGCAAGCAGCTTGTCGAGTCCCTTCAGTTCCTCCGGCGTATGCTTCAGGCTCTTGGCCAGCGAGTTTATTTCGCGGCACACACTCCAGTACATCCGTTCTATCTCGGCGCGCGTCTTGAGGTCTACCAGGCCGTGCTCGAACAGGTCGAGGGCGTCCTCGCGTATCTGTTCGGCGTCGTGCCAGTCCTCTAGCATGCTGCGCTGGTTGAGGTTGTCCCATATCTCGTAAAGGTCCTTCACCAGCTTGTGCGAGCTTTCGTTAGGCTCGTACTCCTCGTCCATCTCGGGCAGCGACGCCGTCTCCAGCACGTCGATGACGAGCACCGAGTGGTGGGCCGACAGCGAGCGGCCGCTCTCCGTGATGAGGTTGGGGTGGGGCACGCCGTAACGGTCGGCAGCGTCGACGAAGGCGTAGATGCAGTCGTTGACGTACTCCTGTATCGAGTAGTTCACGCTGCTCTCGCTGTGCGGCGAGCGTGTGCCGTCGTAGTCCACGCCAAGGCCGCCTCCGCAGTCAACGAAGTCGACGTTGTAGCCCATCTTCCTGAGTTGGATGTAGAACTGTGAAGCTTCTTTCAGTGCCGTCTGTATGCGGCGTATCTTGGTGATTTGGCTGCCTATGTGGAAGTGTATAAGCCTGAGGCAGTCCTTCAGGCCTTTCTTTTCGAGGATGTCGAGAGCGGCCAGCAGTTCCGAGCTTGTCAGTCCGAACTTGCTTGCGTCGCCGCCGCTTTCCTCCCATTTGCCGCTGCCCGACGAGGCCAGTTTTATCCTTATGCCGATGTTAGGTCTTACGTTGAGCTTCTTGGCGGCCTTGCTTATTATCTCGATTTCGTTGAGCTTCTCTACCACGATGAAGATTCTCTTGCCCATCTTCTGCGCCAACAGGGCCAGCTCGATATAGCTCTGGTCCTTGTATCCATTGCATATTATCAGCGAGTCGCTCTGGCACTGCACTGCTATTACGGCGTGCAGCTCGGGTTTCGAGCCGGCCTCGAGGCCGAGGTTGAACTTGCGTCCGTGGCTGATAATCTCCTCAACGACGGGTTGCATCTGGTTAACCTTGATGGGGTAGATGATGAAGTTCTCACCCTTGAATCCGTATTCGTCCGATGCTTTCTTGAAGCAGCTCCACGTTTTCTCAATCCTGTTGTCGAGAATGTCGGGGAATCGCAGCAGCACGGGCGGCGTTACGTCTCTCAGGGCGAGCTCGTCCAAAACGTCGTGCAGGTCTATCTGTATGTTGTCCTTGCATGGAGTGACATACATGTCGCCCTTTTCGTTGATACCAAAATAGGATGTTCCCCACCCGCTGATGTTGTAAAGCTCGTTAGAGTCTTCGATAGTCCATTTCTTCATCTGGGCCTTGTTGTTTACTTATGGTTAATCGTTTAAATAGAAATTGGATTAGCATATAAGGCTTGCTTGCGGTTGTTTGCGCCCCTGATGGCGGCTTCCTGCCTGCCGCCGGCGCAGTCCGCGCCACAGCGTCCGTTACCTGCCGTCTACAAGTCGAGCAACTCACGCAGCTGCGCCACTGACGCATGTATCTTCTCGAAGTTGTCGAGCAGGCTTACGTCGAATACGTGCTTGGCCTGCATGTAGTACTGTTCGCGCTGTGCAAGCTGGCTTGTTATGAATGCGCGCAGCTCCTCGTCGCTCTTGCCTTCAAGCAGTGGACGCTTTATCTTGCCCATTTTCAGGTGGGCGCAGAGCACGTCCGGTTCTGCCTTCAGGTAGACGGTGTCGCCCTGTGCGTTCATGTATTCCATGTTGTCGAAGAAGCAGGGAGTGCCTCCGCCGCAGCTTATTATCACGTCTTCGAACTCCGCCGCTTCGTGCAGCATGTTGTGTTCGATGCGCCTGAAGCCTTCTTCGCCACGCTCGGCGAACAGTTGCGCCACGGTCTTGTGCATCCTTCCTTCGATATACCAGTCGAGGTCGTAGAATTGCATTCCCGTCTCTTTGGCCAGCGCTCTGCCTACGGTCGTCTTGCCTGCTCCCATGTATCCGATGATGATAATTCTCCTCATCGGCTATTTCTTCTTAGAGTTGTTAATCACGTCCATACATTCCTCGAGGGTAAGTTCGGCCGCCTTGTCGTGCATGTTCTTAGGCAGGCGGTAGTTCTTGCCGTCGTATGCCAGGTACGGGCCGTATCGTCCGTTCATCACTTCGAGCTTCGGCTCGTCGTCGAAGGTCTTTATGTGGCGCTGCGTCTCTTGCTGGCGTTTCTTCATTATGAGTTCAATGGCAGTGTCGAGGGTTACCGCCAACGGGTTCTCTGTTTTGGGAAGTGACACGTATTTCTTGTCGTGCATCACGTAAGGGCCGAATCGTCCCGAGCCGATTACTATCGGCGAGCCTTCAAATTCGCCAACGGTGCGCGGCAGGCGGAACAGTTCCAAGGCCTCGTCGAGCGTTATTGTTTCCATGCTTTTGTCGGCCGGAAGCTGGGCGAAGCGCGGTTTTTCCTTATCCTCGGCTTTTCCTATCTGCACTACCGGACCAAACCTTCCTATCTTTACGAACACCGGCTTGCCCGTGGCGGGCTCCTTGCCAAGTTCGCGTTCGCCGGCCTTGTGCTCCTCCCTTGTATTTATCGTCTTCTCGACGGTCGGTTCGAACTTCTTGTAGAATTTCTCTATCATGGCGGTCCACTGCGCCTTTCCCTCGGCTATCGTGTCGAACTGCTGCTCCACTTTGGCCGTGAAGTTGTAGTCCATGATTGCCGGAAAATACTTCATGAGGAAGTCGTTAACCACTATTCCTATGTCTGTGGGCAGCAGTTTGCCCTTCTCGTTGCCGGCCATTTCCGACTTGGTTCGGTTTGTTATGCCGTTCGAGTCGAGTATGTCGATGGAGTAGAAACGCTCCACTCCTTTCTTGTCACCCTTCTGCACGTACTCGCGCTGCTGTATGGTGCTGATGGTCGGGGCGTAGGTAGACGGGCGGCCGATGCCAAGTTCTTCGAGTTTGCGCACCAGGCTGGCTTCCGTATAGCGCACCGGACCCTGGCTGAAACGCTGCGTCGCTATTATTTCGTTGCGCTGCAGTGGCAGTCCTTCTGCCATTGGCGGCAGCGTGTGCGATGTGTTCTCCTGGCCTTCTGCCTCGTCGTCAGATGATTCACGGTAGACTTTCAGGAATCCGTCGAACTTCACCACTTCGCCGTTTGCCACGAACTGTTCAGTAGCGCCCGACATGCTTATCGTCACAGTGGTCTTTTCTATCTGCGCGTCGGCCATCTGGCTGGCTGCCGTACGCTTCCATATAAGGTCGTACAGGCGCTTCTCCTGCTGCGTTCCGTCTATCGAAGTGTTCTCCATATACGTCGGGCGGATTGCTTCGTGCGCCTCCTGTGCGCCCTTAGAGTGCGTATGGTACTGGCGCGGCTTGCTGTATTCTTCGCCCCAGAGCCTTGCAATCTCAGTCTTGCTCGAGTTTATGCAGAGTGAAGACAGGTTGACGGAGTCGGTACGCATGTAGGTTATACGTCCGTTTTCGTACAGGTGCTGTGCCACCATCATGGTCTGCGACACGGTGAATCCCAGCTTGCGTGCGGCCTCCTGTTGCAGTGTTGACGTGGTGAACGGTGGCGCCGGAGTACGTTTCATCGGCTTTTTGACGATGCCCGACACGGTGAATTCGGCGTTTTTGCACTTGTCGAGGAAGTCCATTACCTCGTCGCGTGTGGTGAAACGCTTGTCCAGCTCAGCCTTTACCTCGGCCGTGGTGCCGTCGGCAACGGGCACGTCGAATATGGCGTTGACCCTGTAATAAGCCTCGCTGTTGAACGCCTGGATTTCCCTTTCACGCTCGACGATGAGCCTTACGGCAACGCTCTGCACGCGTCCTGCCGACAGGGCAGGCTTCACCTTGCGCCACAATACCGGCGAGAGCTTGAAGCCTACGAGACGGTCGAGCACGCGGCGCGCCTGCTGTGCGTTGACAAGATTCATGTCAAGGTGGCGCGGGTGGTTGATTGCGTCGAGTATTGCGGGCTTGGTTATTTCGTGGAATACTATGCGGTTGGTCTTCTCTTCGTCGAGTCCGAGCACCTCGCAAAGGTGCCATGATATGGCTTCTCCCTCGCGGTCCTCATCGGATGCGAGCCAGACCTTCTCCGAATTCTTTGCGTTGTTCTTCAGCTCGGTGACGAGTTTTTTCTTCTCTTCGGGTATTTCGTAGTCGGGCGTGAATGTGTTGGTGTCTATGCTGAGTTCCTTTTTCTTCAAGTCACGTATGTGCCCGTAACTGGACATCACCTTATAGTCTTTGCCCAGAAACTTTTCTATTGTCTTTGCCTTTGCCGGACTCTCGACAATTACCAGATTCTTTTGCATTATATTGTCTACCTTTTCGATTAGGGCGCAAAAGTAAGCAAAACTTTTCCATACACCTTATATAATATGCGAAATTTTTGTTTTTTAAGAAAAATTTAAAATTCGGCGTGTCCTTCAATGTGCAATGGCTGTGCGCCGTCCGGCTTACGCCGTGCCGGACGGTTGTCGTCTTGCTTTTGCGGGTATGGTTTTCAGGGTGTTTCTTAGTTTGTTTACATGCCAGTTTCCCCACGGGTTGCCGTCCGTGTGCTGTCGCTTTCCGTGTCCGTGTCAGTTTTGCCGGGCGTCATGCGGCGGTAGACGCAGTACAGTTTCACCTTGTTGCCGCTTTCGGGATCGACCGTTTCGCAGCATGTGCGCATTTCGTCGGCTGTGAGCGATATAATCTTCATGACCGCCGTGCCAGCCGTCTCAATGTAGAATCCGTTGGGGCGGTAGGTGTAGGCGGTTGTCTTTCTTACCGTACCTGCTGTCGCCGGGTCGGTTGTAATGGCCGTTATCGAGTCGGCGGTTATGTGGAAGTCGACGGGCTTCAGCCGCGTGCCGCCGGTATAGAAATCGTCAATGTTGTACCTGCCTTCCAGCTCCACTGCGTGCGCCTCGGTGCATTCCCATGTCTGTCCTACGGCCATGGCGGCGAAGTCGGCTGCCGTCAGCCGTTGCTGGCGGGGCATTGCGGGGTGCTGCTGGTCGAGCATGTCGATGTCGTAAGGGTGGCCGGCCTTGAGCGACTCCAGTTCGTAGGGCGTCATGGCGCGGTAGACTGCATAGACGAATATCTGCTTGCCGTCAGCCGTCGACGCCTGCCGGCGTATGAAGCACAGCTCGTTTTCGGTCAGCGATATTATCCTCATCACCTCCGTGCCGCCGGCCATGAGCCTGTTTGTCGTTTCGTCGTATGTGTACTTCGTGCTCTTGTAGCCGTTCATGGGGTATGCGTCAACATGCATGTACGTGGTCAGGGTGTCGCCGCAGAACGCATATTGTTCTGGCGCTCCGCCGGTCATGCTTTCCCAGTAGTCGTGCCTGCTGAACTTGCCGTTGCCCCTTATCTCGTGCGACTCCACGTATTGCCAGCCTTTTCCGTCAACCCGTTCGGCAAACTCGTCGGCCGTAATGCGCATGGCAACGGGCAATACGCCCTCCTCGTCGTCTTCGCACGACGTCAGCACAGGCACTGCCAGCACCAACAGCAGCAAGAGATAAAAGTTGATGTTCTTCATGACCGTCGGTTTAAAGTACACATCGGCAAATATAAGTAATTTTCGGTTAAGTAGAAGAAAAAACGGAAAGAAACTGCGAAAAAACGGTAACTTTCCGTCAATACTTCATTTTTTTCACCCGTTCCTGTTGTCAGTCTTCAATCTTCAGGAACAGGTCCTTCAGGTTGAGCGTTGCCATGCGGCAGTCCTGTATGAGGTTTACGCCCACATTGCCGTCGTCTATCTGTACCGGTGCAAGGTCTTCAAGCACCACTGCGACATGTTCAAGTTCTACGTCGCTTCCGCCCGTTGTCATCGTTACCGGCGGCAGTTTCAGCGTGGTCAGCATGCCGTTGCGCCCTATGCCTCCGCCCTCACGCGTCACCTTACGCGCCGTCTTGTCTATCTCGGACTTATGCCTTTCGTAGTATTGCTTCGAGAAAGCTGTTATGGAGTTGCCTGTGTCGAAGAAGAAGCGGCAGCGTTCGCCGTTAACGTAAGCCTCAAGGCGCAGGTTGTCACTTTCAGACAACAGCAGGTTCCGACCCGTTCCGGGCAGCTGCGTAGGCGTTGCGGGGAATATTATCTTGCCCTCCCTGGGCATGAAGCGGGCTTCGCCGCATAGCTTGAGGAAGTCAAGACCGATGATGATGTCGTATTGTTGTAGGTTGTCGCCCGTACAGTCGTTGTTGTCTATTATGGTCGTGAGTGCGTCGTGAAACGTCAGGTCGCCGATGTTTATGCTGTCAATTATGCCAATGGCGGCCTCCACCGTGCCTGCGCCTGTTATTGCTATTGAGTCGCCGGCGGCCTTGAGCCCTATCTTCTTGGCAAAACTTTTCATGCACATTGTGTTTGGACAACCCGTGTCGAGCAAGGCGTTGTAGCCTTTACCGTTAATCTTCACGGGCATGATTATCGAATGTCCGGTGTACGATGTGTCGTTGTCCTTGCGGCTCTGTTTCCTTAATGTAAAGTCTACGACAACATCGCCGTCAGGCCTTGACAGCGTCGTTTTCCTGCCGATTGCATTCAGGGTCTTGTAATGTCTGTATTGTGCCTCGGCTGCAGAGAGGTCTACCTGCGGTGCCTGTGCCTTCACCTGGGTGATGAAGTTGTTAAGTATTTCTGCGGCTTTTGCGCTGTTGCCGCGCCTGTTTTCAACCGCAGCCTTGATCATTACCATGTTCATGGTGTTGTCAAAGCCTATGTAACTCTGGTGCTTCGCAATCAGTGTGTCTATTGCGCTGACGGCTTCGTCGTCGCGGTTGAAGTTCACGGCGAGCAGGGCTTCAGCCATAACCCTTAGGAACGGCATCTGTACGGAGTCTTTAAGTGCCGGGTATTCACGCTCGAGGGCAAACCAGTCAGACTTGTTCAGCATGTCGCTTATAAGGAAATCGGCTACCTGGGCTCTTGCCGTCAGCAGGCTCAGGCATAACAGGGCGAGCGATATGATCTTTTTCATGATATTCTGTTGTTTGATTAAGGTTGGCCTTAAAACAGGTTAAGAGCCAAGAAGCGCGCCCGTCCTTGACCCTTAACCGTATGTTGTCTGTTTCCGTCAGAAGCTGCGCAGCCATGCTTTCAGCTCCAGCTGCATCTCGTTGTGGTATTTGAAGCTGTCGCGGTTGCCCCATCCGTGTCCGCCCGAGGGGTAGACGTGCAGTGTTGCCGGAACGTCGTGGCGGTACAGTTCGATGTAGTAGTTGACGCCGTTGGCGGGCAGCACCGTGGCGTCGTCGTCGCTCAGGGCTATGAAGGCACGCGGCGTTACGTGCGAAACCTGCAGGTCGTTGCTGTATTCAGTCTCCTGCTTCTTCTTCGGTTGCTCGCCCAGGAAGTTGTCGTGAGAGCCCTTGTGCGTTATGTCGGGCATCATCGTCACCACGGGGTAGAAGAGTATCTGGAAGTTTGGCGCGGCGTCGCCCGTTGAGTGCGTGGCCACGGTAGAGGCCAGGTGTCCGCCAGCCGACGAACCCATTATGCCCACGTCCTGCGGGTCTATGTTCCAGCCGGCGGCGTTGCGGCGCACCAGCTTCAGGGCTTCTTCGGCGTCGCTCACGGGCACTTCGTGCTCGCCGTGCGGCATTCGGTATTTCAGTACGATGGCGGCTATGCCCATGTTGTTGAAGAACGGCGCCCAGTCGTGCCCCTCGTGGTTCATCGCCAGGTGCTGGTATCCGCCGCCGGGGCATATCACGACGGCGCGTCCCGTTGCCGCCTTCTTGTCGGGCAGGTACACCCATACCTTGGCCGAGTCGGCCGCGTCGCCGTTAGAATTGGGTGCGCCTTGCGGCCAAAGGTTCATTTCAAGTTTCTGTTGGGCTGCTGCCGGCAGGCACAAGGCCATGAATACCGCCGCCAGGATGGTTTTAGTTGATTTCATCTTTGTTTCGGTGATTATGTAGTTAGGTTCCATTCAGCGTGTGATGCGCTGCGGGCGGGGGTCCCGTCCGTCATATTCTGCAAAGATACGGAAAGAGGGGCGCAAAGCAAAAAATATAAATGAAGTTTTTTGTTTTTTTTACTTTGCCGTGCCGCGTTGCTCTTTGTGCCGTGCCTGCCACGGTTGTGTAAACGCCGCGCGGCGTTCTTCTGTTTCCTGTCAGGAGGTAAAATCCATGCCGCCATGTATCCTGTTGCCCGTGGTGCGTGCCGCACATATTGTCATGTTTGTGGCGTCCTTGTGCGCACCGTATCGTTTTTTTACGTATCTTTGCGGCCTGTAAGGATGATGCCTGCGGCAGTATTGTTTATCCGTTTGCCGCAATGTTACACACATTAATTATTGAACTGAATGAATCTGCTTGAGAAGTTTAAGTATTGCCCCGTATGCGGCAGTTCGCATTTCGCGACGGCCTCGCCCAAGAGCAAGCGTTGTTCCGGCTGCGGCTTTGAGTATTTCATGAATCCGGCTGCGGCCGTTGTGGCTTTTATAACCAACTGCAAGGGCGAGCTGCTCGTTGAGCGGCGCAAGCTGGAGCCTGCCAAGGGCACCCTTGACCTGCCCGGAGGCTTCGCCGATGCGCTCGAGACGGGCGAGGAGGCCGTAGCGCGCGAGGTGATGGAGGAGACGGGGCTGAAGGTGTCAGAGGCGCGCTACCTGTTCAGCCAGCCCAATGTGTACCGCTATTCGGGGCTCGACGTGAATACGCTCGACATGTTTTTCGAGTGCAAGGTCGAAGACGACACAGCCCTCAACGCCGGCGACGACGCTGCCGAATGCTTCTGGGTGGCACCGGCAGACATACACACCGAGCAGTTCGGACTGCGCTCGGTGAGGCAGGGGCTTTACATGTATCTCGCCACGAGGCGTTAGCCGTTGCCGACGGTTGTAATCCCCACGGCGCCTGTATATGCCGCCGCGGGGATTATTTTTTCACGAATTGCAGAGTGGAAGGTATCTTCTGCCACTTGCCTTTGACGGCGAACTTGAGCGTGCTGCCGTCGGTTTTCCTGTACGAGTACGTGCCGTCGGAGTCCAGTTTCACTTCGGCGGTGAAGTCCTCGCTGCCATAGTCGTTCACCACCTCTATCCTTGCCGTGCGCTCGTCAACTATTTCCGAAGCTATTATTATCCACGTCGAGCGGCTCTGCGTCGACGCTATGTAGCCGTCAACCTGTCCCAGCACGTCCTGTCCGGGCACGGTCAGGTCCTTGTCGTGCAGGTTCATCCTTATGTATATCTTGTACTCGTCGTTGACAACCTTCACGTCGAATGGACGCGCGTCCTGCGCCATTGCCGTGAGCTGTGCGAAGGCCGCGAAAAGTAAGAATAATGCCTTTTTCATAATCCTTTATTATTTAGTTGCAAATATAATCCCTTTGGACTGAACTGCGTCGGTTTTGCGTGCAAAGTTTTCTTAAATTATGAAAGGTTACCTTTAGCGTCGTAAAAGGTGGCCTTTGCAAACCGGTCTGCCGCCGGCTGCGCTGTGAGCGACAGCCGGCGGCAGCGTGATTTTTAGCCTTATTTGTTTATTTTACTTAATATTTTTACACTGACCTTTTGTGCTTGTCGGTGTCAAAATAATGTTTTTACAACGATAAATATATCTTTTTTAAAGAAAATATCGGTTTTATTTGTTTATTTAAAAACATATTCGTATATTTGCAAACACATTGATACTTGTTGTAGGGTAAAACCTTGGCGGCAAGATGTTAAACCTTGCAAGGTTGTTTTTAATATTAACTAAAAATATTTAACAATGAAGAAGTTTACGTTATTAGCCCTCGCGGCAGCTTTCGCGATGACAGTATCGGCACAAAGGGTTGTGCAGCCGCAGACGAGTTTGCAAAAAGCTTTTGCCGAAAAAACAACCGATGTCAAGCCGGTTGACATGCAGCGCCTGGCCAAGGCCGGCAAGCCATTGACCGCAAAGAAGGTCAATCCGTTCAACAATCCGGCTAAGAACTTGATGACCCGCGCCGACGAAGGTCCCGGGATAATAACCGAAGCGCCCGAAGGCAGGCTCGAAACCTATTCGCTCAGCGGTTCTGCTTATTACTCGTATTGGGGCTATGTGATGGGAGTCAGTCACGTAGGAACGCTCGGCCAGATAGTCTACGGCGACGACAACTCGGTTTATTTCAAGAACCCCTTCTCTCAGTTCGCCACAAACTCTTACCTTAAGGGAACGCTCGAGGGCGACCAGATCACCGTGACTCTGCCGCAACCTATTTACCAAGAGGATTACTACGGCGAGATTTACAACTACCAGGCAGAGCGCCTCGTCTACGTTGAAGAGGAAGACGGCGGCTGGTATTACCGCGACGAGAGCAGCTCGGAGGTTAAGTTCACCCTCCGCAACGACTCTGTTTTCTGGGCTGAAGACACTACGGGCAACGTCATACTCGGCCTCTGCGACGACGCGGGCGAGTGGACGGGCTACGGCGACTACAACATGGCTTACGGCAAAGTGACCGACCAGGTTGTCGAAGCGCCTGCCGACCTCGTAACCGAGGAATGGGTTCTGTCGGCCGACGGCGACGGATTCTTCGTTAACGTGGGCTTCAGTGGTAGCGACGTCTACATAGGAGGACTCTACGAAAGCATGCCTGACGCGTGGATAAAGGGTACGGTAGAGGGCGACAAGGTAGTATTCCCGAGCGGACAGTACCTCGGTCCCGACGAGTCAATGAACTGCCACACGTACTTCGTAACCAGCGGAAGTGACTTGGTTTACGACGAGGATTATCAGGATTGGGTCACCGAAATGTACGTGACCGACAAGATAGAGCTTAGCTACGATGCGGCTGCCAAGACCATGATAGCCGACTCGAAGAACGACTCTACGATGGTGATCAACTCAGGTAAGGAGCGTGTTTACTACATACTTTGCTTCAATGCGCCCCAGTTCAAGTACCAGGCGCCTATCGAAGGAGCCACCAAGCCACAGACCCCCGAGTTCTATTCGTTCTCACCCTACGATGACATTTACGGCTACGGATACATGGACATAATCATTCCTAAGGTAGATGTAGAGGGCAGGTTGCTCGATACCGATAAGATGCATTACAACATCTTCATCGACGATGAGCTGTTCACGTTCTATCCTGACGAGTATATTAAGCTCACGGAGGAGATGACCGACGTTCCCTACGACTTCGAGGACAGTTACGACATTTACGATTACGGTATCGAGAAGATGATCTACTTCTACACCACCGGCTTCGAGAAGATCGGCGTCCGCTCTACTTACACAGCCGATAACGGCGAGTCGGCAGACTCAGACATAGCTTGGTATTACGTAAACGGCGATCCGACCGGCATCAACGCCGCCACCGCTACCGGCAAGAACGTGAAGAGCGTCGTTTACACAGACCTCTCCGGACGCAGGACTACGCAGCCCGTCAATGGCCTCTATATCAAGACCGAGGTTTACGACGACGGCACGCAGAAGAGCGTTAAGGTAATCAACCGCAGGTAATCTGCCGCGGACATAACGGGTAAACGGAGACAGCCCCGGCGGCCTCCGTTTACTCTTCTTATACGGGTTGAAAATAAACCCGGCCCCGTGTTTAAAACATCAAAAACAATTTCATCATGAAGATAACAAGATTGTTGTTAACCGCCGTAATGGCGGCGGTGACGGCCATCCCCGTATCCGCCCAGAACTCGCTGTCGTTCAGTTACAACTCGGGTTCGAGCGAATTGGCCAAGTGGGGAACGTTAAAGAAGGAGAACTACGACGTCGCCATACGCATCGACGATGCCAACCTCGTGGGTAAACAGATAAAGAGCGTTTCCGTTCCGTTAGTTTCTGCCGACGACCTTAGCGGCTTCAAGGTGTGGCTTTCTAAGGAACTTACGCTCGAGACGGTCGACGGAGTGAAGCAGAACGCGCCGGACATAGCGTCGGTAGACGCCGTGGTGGAGAGCAATCTCCTCGTTGCAACCTTCACCGAGCCTTACACGATACCAGAGGGCGGGCTTTACGTAGGTTACTCGTTCACGGTCGACGAGCTGACCGACATGACGTATTATCCAATCGTAGTGGCGTCAGAGAGTAATCCCAACGGATTTTACCTGCACACATCGCGTACTTACAGGAGCTGGGAGGCTAAGTCAGAGTCGCTCGGAGCCGTGTCGGCGATGACGGTGATGATAAGCGGCGACTTCTATGAGAACTCGGTCGGCATAGCGGCCTTAAGCGAGCAATATGCAGAGGCCGGAAAGGCCGGCGAGGCTACGCTGACGCTCGTACAGAACGGTTCTACCATGGTAAACTCGATAGATTATAAGTATGAAGTTGCCGGACTTACGGGCGAGGGACATTACGATTTAACCGAGCCGATACCCGCCCAGTATTCCAAGAAGCAGGACATTACGCTGCCTGTGCCGGCCGTTGCCGAGGTGGGTGGTTATCCATTGACCTACACTATAACCAAGGTGAACGGCGTTGACAACGTGAACGCCGCCACGTCGGCCACCGCCACGCTCAACGTAATGCCGTTTGTTCCGGTACACCGTCCGCTGTTAGAGGAGTATACTGGCATGTGGTGCGGCTACTGTCCGCGCGGATTCGTCGGCCTCGAGCTTATGAACGAGAAGTATCCCGACCTGTTCGTCGGCGTGTCTTACCACAACGGTGATGTCCTCGAGATAATGCCGAGCAATGAGTTCCCGAACGACGTGCCCGGATTCCCCGATGCTTGGCTCGACCGCGTGCATGAGACCGACGCTTACCACGGCAACGATATGGGCTACGACTTTGCCTTAGACGACATTTACCTTGCGCGCTCGGCCGAGATAGCGCCCGCCGCGGTAGACGTTATGGCCGAATGGGCCGACGATACGCAGCAGACCATCAATGTTACGGGTACGGTTACTTTCATAAAGGACGTTACGGGCGCTGATTACAGGATGGCTTACATCCTCGTTGCCGACGGCCTTCACGGCGAGGACGGAAACTGGGGACAGTCCAACTATTACGACGGTAACACAACATATGCCGAAAGCGAGGGCATGGACGTGTTCGTGAACGGCGGCTCTGTGGTGTACGGCTTGTATTATAACGACGTTGCCGTGCTGACGTCAGACATAAAGGGCATAGCCGGCAGCCTGCCGTCAGACTTCAAGACGGCTGCTCCCGAGACTTGTACGTATCAGTTCAACGTGGCCGACGCGGTTAATACCTCGGGCGAGAACATCATCCAGGACAAGTCTAAGCTGCGTGTAGTGGCCGTGCTCGTTGACGCTGCTACGGGCGAGGTGCTCAACTCTAACAAGTGCAACGTCGTCGGCCAGGGCGGCACGGGCATATCGGCCACCCTCGGCCAGAAGGGCGAGATTGAGTCGGTTGAATACTTCGACGCTTCGGGCCGCAGGGTTTCTTCACCCTCTAACGGCTTGTACATCAAGTCGGTTAAGTACTCCGACGGCAGTGTTCGTACTTCTAAGGTTGTACTGAAATAATTATAGTGTATTATGTGTATGAACGGGCGGATTCCTTAGGGGCCGCCCGTTTTTTCGTATCCGCCGGCCGGCGGTTTTCCGAAAGGTTGCCTTTCGCGTTGTAAAAGGCCGTCTTTCATCGTGTAAAAGGCTGCTTTTTGCAGCGCAAAAGGTAACCTTTTGCAACGCTTTTCCCAACTTGTTGCTTATCAATGCCTTACGACTGCCGTTTTAGATTGCAACCGAGTTGCACCGGTTTTGCCATACCTTTGCCTTTGTAAAATGAAAAATTAAGCATAAGGATATATGGAAGAAAGGAATTTCTTACGGCCGGCAGTGTCGCTGGCCTTGCTTGCCTCCGGCATCATAATGGCCGCTGCCGGCACCGTCTGGTTCGCGTCGCCCGTGGTAAGGCTCGTCTGGTATCTGGCGGCTTTCCTGCCCGTGGGGCTTGGCGTGATGCGTGAGGCGTGGGAGTATGCCGCTAAGGGCGAAGTGTTCAGCGAGTTCATGCTCATGAGCGTAGCCTCGGTGGGCGCGTTCGTCATAGGCGAATATCCCGAGGCCGTTGCCGTGATGCTGTTCTACTGCATCGGCGAGGCCCTTCAGGACATGGCCGTCGACCGTGCGCGCGACAACATAAGGAGCCTTATGGAGTTCCGCCCCGACCGCGCGTCGGTGGTTACAGGCTCGTCGGTGGTGGTCAAGGCACCTGCCGAAGTTAACCCGGGCGACATCATCGAGGTGAAGCCGGGCGAGCGCGTACCGCTCGACGGAGTGCTGCTCGGCGGTGCCGCATCGTTCAACACGGCGGCACTGACGGGCGAGAGCGTGCCCCGCACGATAGAGGAGGGCAGTGAGGTGCTGGCCGGCATGATAGCCACCGGCAGCGTGGTGCGCCTGCGTGTGTCGCGCCCCGAGAGCCAGAGCGCCGTTTCGCGCATACTTGCCATGGTAGAGGAGGCGTCGGAGCGCAAGGCCCCAGCCGAACTGTTCATCCGCAAGTTCGCCCGCATATACACGCCCGTGGTCATAGCCCTTGCCGTGCTTACGGTCGCCGTGCCGTGGCTGTGGTCGCTGGTGTCGGCAGGGTTTGCCTACGACTTCGGCACATGGTTCTACCGTGCGCTCATCTTCCTTGTAATATCGTGCCCCTGCGCGCTGGTCATCAGCGTGCCGCTCAGCTACTTCGGCGGCATCGGGGCGGCGTCAAAGCAGGGCATACTCTTCAAGGGCGGCAACTATCTTGACGCTATAACCCGTGTCGACACGGTCGTGTTCGACAAGACGGGCACGCTCACCAGGGGCGAGTTTGCAGTGGTGCGTGTCGACGCCGCCGACCGCGACGCGCTACTTGACACCGTGGCCGCCATAGAGCGCGGCAGCAACCACCCCATAGCAAGGGCTGTCGCCGCGGTTGCTAAGGACGGCAGTCGCGAGGCTACTGACATAATGGACGTGCCCGGATACGGCCTTACGGCAACCGTTGACGGCAGCCGCTGGGTCGTGGGTACGCTCAAGATGCTCGACCGCGAGGGCGTGGAGTGGCCGCAGGAGCTGGCTTCCGTGCCCGAGACCATCGTGGCATGCGCACGCGACGGGCGGTATGAGGGCTGCATATTCCTCGCCGACACGCTGAAGGACGACGCCGTGAGTGCGGTCGGCCTGTTGAGGCGCAACGGCGTACAGCGTGTCGAGATACTCTCCGGCGACAAGCAGGCGCTCGTCGACAAGGTTGCCGGCGAACTGAAAGTTGACAAGGGCAGCGGCGACCTTCTGCCCGAAGGCAAGGTCGGCCGCATAGATGAAATAAGGCGTGAGGGGCGCAACGTGGCCTTCGTTGGCGACGGCATAAACGACGCTCCGGTGCTTGCGCTCAGCGACGTGGGTATAGCCATGGGTGCGCTCGGCGCCGACATGGCTATCGAGACGGCCGACGTGGTGATACAGACCGACCAGCCTTCAAAGGTGGCGGCCGCCATACGCATAGGCCGCCGCACGCGCGCCATAGTACGTCAGAACATAGTCTTCGCCATAGGTGTCAAGGTGCTGGTCATGGCTTTGGGGCTTGCCGGCATGGCAAACCTCTGGGGTGCGGTGTTCGCCGACGTGGGCGTGGCCCTTCTGGCGGTGCTCAACGCCACGCGCGTGTTTGTCGGCAACAAGTAAAGGGGTGTTTTCCGGGGTGCTGTCCTGCCGCCCTTTGCGCCGCCGTGCGTGCCGGTGTTTAAATAAAGTCACGCCAATCCTTGGCTTTTAGGCCGATTATCCTTACTTTTGCAGACGTATGGTTGACGAGAGTTTTTATATTGACAAGCTGCTTCACCGCGGCATAAAGCCTACAGCGACGAGGCTTCTGATACTGCGCGAGATGTTCAGGGGCGACGAGACAGTGTCGCTGCCGCAGCTCGAGAGGCTGCTGCCTACCGTAGACAAGAGCACCATTTCGCGCACGTTGGCGGTGTTCCTTATGAACAAGCTGATACATGTGGTCGACGACGGGAGCGGCTCCTTGAAATACAACGTTTGCTCGGACGACTGCGGTTGCGGCGTCGACGACGAGCATACGCACTTCTACTGCGAGCGCTGCCAGCGCACCTTCTGCCTTAAAAGGATACACGTGCCCGTGGTGGAACTGCCCGAAGGCTTCCGCCTTAACAGCATAAACTATGTTGTCAAGGGGCTTTGCCCTGAGTGTGCGGAGAAGGAAGAAGCGAGGAAAAAGTGATGGAAAAACGAGGAGTTAAAGCCCGACGGGCTTTAACTCCTTTCTTTTTGGTTATTTGAATGCGAAATATGTGCCTTCGTTTACTGCCATGCGGGCGTCGAACAGACCCTGTTCGTTGAGTGCGACTTCGGTCGTCTTTCCGTCCTTGAGGTATATCTCGACATTTTTCTTGTCCTTGAATTTCAGCAGCGGGGTGGTCTTCCCGTCCTGCACCATTGCCCATGCGTCGGTCTTCTCGTCGTGTACGAACCTTACGGTCTTGCCGTCAGGACCCTTCACTTCGTAACCGTCCTCGAGCGTGGTGATGGCATACAGCTTGCCGTCGCTGCCCGTGACATTCTTTGTCTTGCCTACGTCTGCCATTACGGGATTGCTCCCCGACCAGAACTCTATGGTGTTGATTATGAACACGTCGGCAACACCGCAGAGTGCGTAAGCCGGCGAAATGAGTATGAATATCAGTGCGTTCAGGAACTTGTTGTTTGTTGCGCTCTTGTTCCAGTCAAGCACAGTGTTGAACAATCCGAACGAACCGATACATGAATTGAACATGCACGCACCTGCGACAAGGCAGGCCAGCGTCTTTAAAGTCTTGTTAAACATGTTTTTATAGTTTTATGGTTATAACATGTTACAAAACTAATCATTCCTTGCGAATTTATGGAACAAATAGTCATAAAAAAACAAAAAAAGCCTGCTATCTATAAATATAACAGACTTTCGTTGCCCATATTGAACAAAAGGTCGAGTATGCTGAGGTTTGGGGAGAAACCGTATTTGCGCTCGTACACCTGGTAATAACGCCGCGGCGTGAACATTCCGTCTTCCGCCGGGTGCTTGGGGCGTATGGCATCGCGGTAGTCGTGGATGCCGGCAAGCGCAGGGCTGTCGGCCGGGAGGTATTCAGTAGTCGGCTCGATTGCAGGCTCCAAGCCTATGAGTTCGCACATCTTGGCGCATATCTCGGCGTTGAAGTCGTACAGGAATGTCCACTTACGCTCGAAGAACGGGCGTATGTCGTCGGCATAGAACTCGAAGAACGGCGACTCGCCGTAGGCGCTCGTCAGTGCGTTCCAGTGCAGGTGGCGCCAGTTGCCGTGGTCGCTTATGCGTATATCCTTCATCAGGCATTTGCCTGGTTGCGCCCCGTTTGCGTCCATGTTGCCGTCAGCCGTCCGCTCCACGGGCACCGTCAGCGCCTGGAGACCGTTGGCCGCGGCTATCACGCAGCGGTTCCTGTAAGTCTGTTTGATGAAGTTGTCGCAGGCTTCAACCTGCACCTTGTCATACCTGTACAGCTTCTGGTACCACTGTACGGGACCGAAATATGTTGACGAAAGTAGTGCTTGTGACATTGGGATAAGTCTTTCGGAGTTGCCGCCCGTGTGCCGTGAAGGCAATGCAGGCTGCCGGTTGCGCCCCTGCCGGGCTATTTTCTTATGATGAGGAGAAACCTGTCTTTGCGCAGACGGTGTGTAAAGGGTTTCGACTTGTCGGTTGAATAAAGCAGCATAGCCACCTTTCCGATGACGTGGGTCTCTGGTACGAGGCCGAAACTGCGCGAGTCGCTGCGGTCGCCTGCCCATCCTGAGCTGAACCAGTAGTAGTCGTTGGCAAGCGTGGCGCACTTCGTCTCCTTGCCGTCCACATAGAGGCGGCCGCCGCTTACAGTGGCGTTGCGCCCTTCGAACCTGTTGTAAATGAAGCACAGCAGGCGCGCGTTGGCGGGCGTTACGCGGCAAGGCGTGTCCTTGCCTGGCACTACTACGCGTGCGCCGCCTATCCTTATGGTGTCGCCTGGCACGCCCGTGCAGTAGTATGCGAGCGCCTTTTTCGCGGATATGCGCCGCGCCGTGTCGGCCGGGTTGTTGAATACCGCCAGGTCGCCGCGTTCGATAGGCGAGCCTATCCACCGTGCATATCTGAACATTCCGCCCCCGCCTGTGCGCAGGCCATAGCTCCATCTGTTCACCAATACACGGTCGCCGTCGGCGAAGCACGGTTCCAGTGTGGTTCCACTGACCGTGTATACGGTGAACACAAGCGCACGGAAAGTCAGCATCAGCAAGATTGTGACTACCAGCGCCATCACAAACCTGAGCGTATTGTTCATGTTCCAGTTGGCAAACCGGCTGCCCCGCGGTCTGCCGGAGCGTCCGTTTACCCTGTCGGCAATGCTTAAGGCGGAGCGCGGTTGTTACGTTCCGCTGTAATGCATTCTTGCCGTTGTGTATGCTATTTTATGTTGTCAACCATTTTGAACAGCCTGTTCCAGCGTATGCCCGACAGTCCGTGGCGGTCGGGGTCGCTGCTCCACCAGATGAAGATGGGTTTGCCTACGATGTGGTCTTCAGGCACGAAGCCCCAGTAACGGCTGTCGGCGGAATTGTGGCGGTTGTCGCCCATCATCCAGTAATAGTCCATCTTGAACGTGTACCGGTCGGTCTGCTTGCCGTTGATGTAAATCTTTCCGCCGCGCACCTGGAGGTCGTTGCCCTCGTAGACGCGGATGGGGCGTTCGTAGACGGCTATGTTCTTCATGTCGAGCTTGACCGTCCCGCCCTTCTTCGGAATCCATACCGGGCCGTAGTTGTCGCGCGTCCAGCCCGTGTTTGCATTGAGCGGATAGATGTCTCCGGTAATTGTGTCCGTGTTGAGCGTTATGCTTTGCACGATGTCCTTGCGCGCCCCGAGCGCCTTGACCGCCCTGTTTGTCAGCGGCATGTAGCCGTTCTGGTTGAGGCTTGTCAGGTCTTCCATGCTTATTCCGAGTTCCTTCATGAGGTCGTCGGGTATGGGTTGCAGCAGCTTCACGTAGTAAGTGTACTGCACGTTGTCGGGTTCCTTGTTGGGTTTGCCGTCAAGATAGATTATGCGGTTCTTTATCTGGAGCGTCTGTCCGGGCAGTCCGACGCAGCGCTTCACGTAGTTCTCGCGGCGGTCTACGGGCCTTGTGGTTATCTTGCCGTAAGTGCCAGAGTTGTCGATGATGTACTCGCGGCCGGTGTTGTAAACCTTCCTGTACCAGTCGTACTGCTGTTGCGGCGTCATGGCTGCGAGGTCGGGCTGCGTCTGCAGCAGCTGGCTGCCGAACGAGTAGCACATCATGTAATAGTCGGCGGCCTGGTATTGCTCGTTGCTTACGAGCGTGTCGCCCGACGGGTAGTTGAAAACCACGATGTCGTTAAGCTCCACGTTGCCGAATCCTTTCACCCTGCGGTAGTCCCACTGCGGCCATTCCAGGTACGACTTGCAGCCCAGCACGGGCAGTGTGTGCTGCGTCAGCGGCATGGTGAGCGGCGTCTCGGGTATGCGCGGGCCGTAGCTTACCTTGCTGACGAAGAGGTAGTCGCCCGTAAGCAGCGACTTCTCGAGCGACGACGAGGGTATGACGTAGTTCTGGAAGAAGAACAGGTTGATGAAGTAGACGGCCACGAGGGCGAACACTATGGCGTCGACCCACGACATGATGAAGCGCACCGGCGGTTCGGAGTTTTTCCACCACTGCCACCGTATCTTCTTCGTTATGTACACGTCGAATATGAACGGGACCACGATAAGCCCCCACCAGCTTTTAACCCAAAGCAGGAAGGCGAGGTACAAGGCAGTTACGATGATGCACTTCGCCCATTGTTTTTTCATGTTTAGCTGTTTTCTTTCCTTGTTTTCCATTTCTGTCTTTATAACAATGCGCCGCCTGCGGTCCTGCCGGGGCATGTCGCGGCCTGTGGCCCATGCCGCCCGTACGGGATGCTGCGGTGCCGGTGTATTGTCTTGTCTGCCGGTTGTAGCCTGCGGTGCAGGCTGCCGTCAGAACTTGAACATGTCGCTTATGGTCAGCAGTCCGCTGTGCTCCTTTGTATATTCGGCTGCCAGCACTGCACCCAGTGCGAAGCCCTTGCGCGAGTGTGCGTCGTGTGTTATGGTTATGCTGTCGGCCTCGGAGTCATACTTTATAGTGTGTATGCCAGGCACTTCGCCGCGGCGTATGCTGTTGATTGCTATCTCGTCGTCGGCGCACTTGTCGCTGCCGGTCACGGTGCCGTCGGCTGCCGAGAGCGTGCCCATAACCCATTTGTCCTTCCTGTCGAGGTTGTCTACAATCTCTTCGGCAAGCGTTATGGCCGTGCCGCTGGGTGCGTCGAGCTTGTGTATGTGGTGTGTCTCCTCCATTGACACCGAGTATTCCGTAAACCCGTTCATTATCTTGGCCAGGTAGCGGTTGACGGCGGAGAATATGGCTACGCCTACGCTGAAGTTTGAAGCCCAGAAGAGGGTCTTGCCCTCGTCGTTGCACATGCGGCGTACGTCGTCGCCGTGGTCTTTCATCCAGCCCGTAGAGCCCGACACCACCTTGACTCTCTTGGCGAAAGCCTTGAGGTAATTGCCGTAGGCAGCTGCCGGATTGGTGAACTCTATGGCGACGTCGGCCGAGGCGAAAGCCTCAGAGTCGAAGTCCTGTTGGTTGTCTTTGTCGATGATGCTTACGATTTCGTGGCCGCGGCCGAGGGCTATCTCTTCTATCATCTTGCCCATTTTGCCGTAACCTATGATTGCTATTTTCATGTTGTATTTGTAATTTGTTCAGTCTGCAAAGATAGTGCAAGTTGAGAGAAATGCAAAATAAAAGCGAGAGAAACGAGCTTTTATTTTCACTTCCGAGACGCCGCCTGTCTTATTCAAAGATAGTGCAAGTTGAGCGAAGTGCAAAATAAAAGCGCGAGAAACGAGCTTT
>ERZ772861.113-NODE-113-length-94846-cov-63.175048_pt1 | contig 94846 bp, 91 predicted proteins | sample MGYA00512135_ERZ772861 | MGnify/ENA primary metagenome ERZ772861 (study PRJEB29015, sample SAMEA2737700) | human gut metagenome | biome: human gut; feature: human-associated habitat; material: faeces | place: China | collected 2012 ...
AACTGGGTCACTAAAGTGAGCACGAGATAAATAATTAGCTGCACCAACAAAATCTCCATCGCTTATAAACTTATCATATATTTTTTTACTAAGCATAGTTTACTAATTTAAAATACCATTTTCAGAAAGACTTTTACTAGTTTGTTGGAAATAAGAACCATCACGTTTAACATTCCAACTTACTTCACCAGGATTACTATAATAAGTTCCACCTAATGTAGGAAGTGGAGCAGTAATATTACTAGTATTTGTACCAGAACCAAGAGCATATTTAGTACCATAAGTTAAGCCTCTAGTTTCAGAACTACCTGAAGTATGACTAACACTAGTATTATCATAAGCCATATTCTTAGTAATAACACCTATCTTACTAAGCATATATTCTTTGACTTTAAGAGGTTGACCATTAGCATCATAAATATCATTACCAAAAGCATCAATACTATTCTGAAGAGTTTTACGTTTTTCAGGGTCAGTAGTAGTACTAAGTTCATCTTTAAGCTGATTGACTTTCCATTGAACATCATCAAATTGTTGAATAAGAGCATTCATATTATCTGGGTCAAGAGCAAAAAGTTTATTATAAACTTCATCAATTTTTTCCTTAGTTAAAGTTTCTCTTTGAAAACTAGAACCACTAGAAGTACTATAACCAGTTTTTACAGAACGAAGACCTTCAGGAGTATTAGTGCCACCATTACCTATACCTTGTTCATCAGAAACACTATGTTGAGAAGTACTGCTAGTAGCACGTTTTACAGGAGCAGCAAGTTGACCAGCAAGTGTAACAAGTCTAGACATATCAACTTTTTTAACTGGGTCCCATCCAGCTTTCCAATCTGTACCTCCAACTATATTACCATTTGAATCACGAATATCTTCATAAGCATATTTATTTTGAGCAAGCCAACGTTCTTTAGTAAGACCACTAATAACTCCACTATTAGCAAGAGATTCAACTTCACCTTTCTTCTTTTCATAGTTTTCATTAGCTCGAATACGACCAATAACTTCAGGAGAAGAAGTAGCACTTCCGGCAAGTTCAGTAGCAACATCTAACGCTCTACTATAATCGCCATATTGAGCAGCATCATTAATCTTTTGTTCAATACGTTTAGCATAATCGTATTTCCATTTATCCTCAGCAGCATTAAGTTTTAATTGACCAATAGCATTCGTAATAGCAGACTTTTGTTGAATTGCTTTATCAGAACGCTCATCAATTTTATTTAATGCTTGACTAAGAGCTTCAAGATTTGAACGAACTGGTACACGTTGAGGAACATATCCACCTATAGTAATACCATTTTGATTGTTTTTATAAGCCATAATATTATTATTTAATTACTGATTACAAAAATAGTAAAACTTCTGATAGTAATAGTACTATCAGAAGTATTTATATAATATTAATTTATACCGTATTTTTGTCTTTGTTTAGGAGACAATCTAGATAAATAGAATCGTTTAGTTCTATCGTCTTTAGCAGTTCTATAAAGACTAGCTAAAATATCAGGAGATAAATCAAAATCCATTTCAGAAAGTCTAGTAGGAGTGGCTTCTTTACTAGAAGCAATCATTGCACGTCTAGATTGGTCATCTTCATAAGCAGTTCTACCAGCAGTCCAGAAATTAGTCCAAGCTTGAGATAATCCGCTAAGTCCAACATTAAGAGCTTCACCCTTAGCTTGAGTAGTTTCATTCTTAATTCTAGCAATTTCGCTTTGACGAGCAAGTTCATTCTGTATGTTTTGTGCTGCAACAGTTTGTTGATTCTTAGCATCTTCTGTAAGCATCTTATTCTCCTCATTCTCTTTAGTAGCCCAAAGTTTACTAAGATTAGAAAGAGCATCAAGATTAATAGCACCACTTCTATTAAGAGCAGCTACAGAACTTGAAGTATTATTGAAAGTTTGTCCAGTAAGTCTATCTCTATAACGTTTAACTTCTTCTATTTCAGGATTAACATTATAAGTTGTAGGCAATTTACTAGCTTGAATGATAGGAGCTCTATCAGGAAGAGTATACTTACCAGCAGTATTATAATTTACAAGACCTGTACTTAATGCAGCAAGAGTATCAATACCTAATCCTAAATAATCTCCACCACTAAATATAGTACGACTACGATTATATTTCTGAGGTATATAAGGAACTTCTTCTTTAGGAACTTTAATAAGATTCATTGCATCATTATTTGGTTTCATAAAAGTAGGCTTAATTCTTTTAGCTGTAATAGTTACTTCACCATTACCTAAAACATTACCACCATTAAACTTACCTTTTTGTCTATTATAGTTACTATTAGGATTTAATTTTTGATATGCAGTAGCCAATGCAGCAATATTATCAATAGGAGTTCTATTAGTTCTAATAAAATTCCAAATACTTTTTATATCTCCACCAAATCCATATTTAGCACTACCGTCATCTTTAAGACCATTTCTTTTCTTAAAAGCTTGTTGTTGACTAAACACAGCATCTTTATTATAGCCTCTAAGAATAGCTTGAGCAGGACTCATACCATTACCGAGAATAGGTTGAGCACTAAATATTCTTAGAGCACCATTCTTCTTCTGAGCAACTTCACCTCCTTCAGCTTCAACTTCATTGCCACCAACATTAATACCAATACCGGTTTGACCAGTCTCATTCACATCTTCGTGAGAGCCGCCCCGTAGAAGGTATGTGTTGTTTCCTATCTTAGTAGCATCTCCACCATCAGTAATATAAATACCTTTAGCTCCTAATGTTTTACCAAGTCTAGCAGCAGTTCTAAATTGTCTAAGATAATCTTCTTGATAATCTCGACTATTATTAAGAACAGAAGTCATATTAGCAGCTTCTTGAGTAGCATTTTGCCAATCTTGAATACTCTTTTGACGACGCATTTCTCTTTTTTGAGCACCATTACCAAATAAAGAACCTGCTATACTAGTAGCAGCGCCAATAGCTGCACCAATCCAACATTTTTTTCTACCACCTAATCTCATAGTAGGAGTTTTAGTTGGGTCACTAGGAATAGTAGTATTGTTATTAACAACACCATTAGTAGCAGTCTTATTATTGTCTATAGACTCATCTGCTATAGAACCTGCCACATTAAGAGCAGGAGCTATAACAGAAGTAAAAAGACTACCGAAGTCAGCTTTAGGTCTACCACCACAACGAAGACTTCTTCTTTTAATTTTTCCAGTCATAATTTAATACTTTGAATAATTAATATTTAAATCCTCAAATCTAAAAGGAATATTATCTATATTTCTAAAGATAAATCTAACAACGAAATAACGACCATAAACTAGATTACGTTCATCACTTGGATTATTGAGCATAGTTTGAATCTTAAATTCTTGTGTAGGAGTAAGATTATTAATATCCAAGTTATAACGTTTGCATATTTCTTCTTTAGTAAGAGGAGTACTAATATAATTCCTTATATAATTAAAGTTCCAAACGCCTTTATCATAATAAGGAACTTTGTAATCTGGAGTTTTATCTCTAGTTACAGTATCGTCATTAATCATTTTATGTCCTGAAATATCTAAGTCACCTGTATCATTACTATCAGTATAAATACGAAGTCTATCACCACTATAATGTTCTATATCCCCATAAGTTCCATTACCCATAAGTGGTTCAGCCATTCTAGTAACTTGATTACTAAAGTAAGCATACTCTTTATTAAGTATATAACTAATAGAATTAATACATTTAGGAATATTATAATTCTCATTTACGATAATATCAAATATAGCAGGATGAACAGTTCTAGTTTCTTCAGTACCATCTTCATTTTGTATAGTAAGATTTGTACTCATAGCTGGAAAACCATAAGCATGGTCATCAAGTCCAGCATAATCTCCAGTTTTACCATAGAACCCTAAAGGAGTATTTTTATGGAAACAATAAAGGAAAGAACTAGTTGTTACAGCATAATAAAAATAACAATGATTTTTAGTATTTACACCTAAGTTAAATTTATAGTCATGAATACTAACAAACTTCTTACTAATCATATTAAATGATAAAGTAATATAAGCAGGCTGATTATGTTCTCTATCTCCAACATCTTCACTATAATAAGCAAGACACATAATTACGCGAGCATTAGCAAAATCTGTAACCATGTGAGCATCGGCTATTTGAACATTGTTCATCCAATTAAGAATATCACTAGTTAAATCAGTAAGATGATTATTATCAAAGTTATATATTCGTTTATTATCTGCATCTACAAACCAATAACCATTACTATTAACAGTCCAGGCTTGAGGATGTTGAAGTCCACCATAACCATGATTACTAGTAAATAGTTCAATAGGTTCTACTTCAAATAAATCTGGCATTTTTAATTGCGCTGTATCGCCCGATGTCTTGAGGAGGTTATCTCTATTAAGGTAAAATAAAGAATGCTCCGTGTGAACGAAAAATGCAGTGCCTACGCCAACGATATTTGTAATGTTGCCTTTGTTCTTGGAAAGCGCTTTATAGTTGTTTGCTCTGAAGTGTCTCCATGAATTAGCAAGGCTTTCATCACCAATTACATCACTACGACGAATAGTAGCACGTTTATAAGAATCATAATTAAGATTATCTTTATAATTAGTATAAAGTTTATAATTACTTTCTATATACGTATTTTTTAATTCTATAAGGTCTGTAGCATTCAATGGCTTAACAACAATATTTGCACTACGTTGATGACTAGCAGTACCACCTTCTTCACTACCTAAAACACCTACTAAATACTCAGGTTCTTTCTTTATCGAAATAGCATTTGTATTAACTCTACTAAACTTACTATAATTAACAATTCTAGCATAAGCTGTAGTAAACGATGTCCAATCTTTAGCGATAGCATTTCTTTCAGATATATCATATACTTTACCGGTATCAGATATATATACCTTACGGTCATATACTAAAGTTTTATCATTAACATAAAAAGCAGGATAATTAAAATCGTAATCATTAACATAATTATTAGGGAACTTAGTATCATCTTTAACATCAGCATAACTATAAGTTTCAATATCTGAATGTTTAAAACATATAGGACCAAAACTAATAAGTTGTTTATCTTTCTTACAATATATGTTACGATTGAATATCATAACATTTCCTACTTCTCCTATTTCAGGAGTAACTTTACCGTTACCGTCTTTAAGAGAAAGAACTATACCACCATCAGAACCAGCAGTATTTACAGTATTAGTTAAATCATCATCATCTACTGCATTACTAACTACAATACCAGCGTTATTTATATAAGCAGGATTTGTAGTAGGAAGTTCAAAACCATTATCAGTTATTTTATATTCAGGAATATAAATAGAACCATTATAGTTAATTTTACCTGTTTCTACTTCACTAGCTTTAAACAATGCACCAGTGTTTGTTTTCTTAATACAATAAGCTTGATAACTATTTGTAGTTTCTGGCTTTTCATAACTAAAGAAGAAACCTACATAACCATCAGGTATTTTTATATTAGTAAAACCAACTTTAATTCTATAAAGTACATTATCATTGGTGTTATTAAAATTATGAGTAGAACCAGTTTTAAATAAAAGGTCTCCATTGTAATTTTTATAATAACCAAAACTAGTACCTCTTAGAGTATTTGAATCACTAGGTGAAACAGCAGTACTAACAACTTCATAAGCATACTTATCTTTAAGAGCATCAATAGAAAGTAAACTAGTAAAATCTCTATCATTACCAGAAGAACTACTACTAGTTCTTTCGCTTAATGAAGTTAATTGACTTAATTGAATATCTACACTATCACTACCTGTCATTACTACAGAATTAATAATAGCATCAGGACGAACATCATTCTTTAATTGATACCCGTTAGTATAAGTACCATCTTTGCGAACATAATGAATGAAGAAGTTATATACACTATTAGGCATTAAAGTTCTAATAGCATTATCTACCATAATAGTATTTGAATAAGTTCTAGTATTTGTACCTTTACTCATTCTAAATCTATTAGGACGATATGAACATACAGCAGCATAACCATGAAAAAAAGCACCTGCAGCACCTCCTGTAAGTTTAAGACCAGTATGTTTATGACTTGTTCCACCACCTTGACCTAAATTATCATATAGTCTATTAGAATAACCTTTAACTGGAACAGTAATAATATCAAACGTTGGATTGTCTCCGCCATAAATACCAAAAGCTACATTGGTACATGGAAATATATGTTTGCCACCATAACCACCAAAAGCACAATTATCAAAATCAGCAATATTCTCACTTTCAGTTGTTACCCAACATACATATCTTTTAAGTTCATTATAGTCTCTAGCATTAATTACCGCATGATAAGTTGTACGTTGACCATTAACATTTACAATAACATCTTTAGAAGGTTTTTTAATTTCAACAATAGCAGCACTTATACCACCAGTTGACCAACTAAATGTATAAGTCTCATAATTTATAGTATTAATCTTAACTGAATCTAAATCAGAACAAGGTTCATAAATCATGTTTGCTCTAATACCTTCAGCATATTTCGTAAGGTCTACATTATAATCACTCTCATCATAGTTTGCAATATAAAGACGATTCTCATAATTACAAAGAGAAGCAACATTAAATAAATTAAAACTATTAGCAGTTAATTCATCTATTGTTGTTTCTTCAAAATTACCAGCATCAAAAATGAAATCACGAACATCAGTATTAAACTTACGCCAAATACGAGCTAGAGCAGCTTCTTCATGTTTGAGTATATAACCTATTTGATAAGCTTTATAATTATAAGTATCATCAAACTTTATACGAAACTTAAAATTATAATTACAATCTTTATTATCGTTATTGTATGCAGCTACACAACGAGTTAAAGCTAAATTAGAACCACCAGTAACATCATATATATGATTAATTACAGTTTTATTCTCTATATTAAGAGCATGATAAGAACCGCCTAAAGGCATCCAATTAGTATAGTAATCTTTATCTATCTCATAACGGATAAAAAATTGATATATACCATTAGGCATACTATTACCAGGAACTCTTTCTTCAAGACTTACATTAGCTATTGGAATGTTAGCACAAACTGAATATACTTCAGGGTTATCACTAGCATTAGCTCTATTTAGATTTATAGTCTTTAAAGGAATATATTCTTTAGTTATTTTTTGAGCGTTTACTTTATTGTCATTATCATCTTCATCACCAGGATTAATAACATCGTCATCTCTACCAGCAACTTCTTCAACTTTAACAATATCATATTCTCCAATAGCTATAATAAGTTCGCCATTTACATTATAAGTATAAGTACCTACAATTTTACCACCGCTATAAGTCCAAGCATTACCTACTTCATTTAAATCTAGAAGACCAGTAACTTCATTTTCCGTACAACGATAAATATGAGAACTATGTTCACCGGTATCAGCTTCAAGGTAACTAAGTATTACAATTTCTTTCATACAAGGAATTATACCTACTATCTTACCTTCAACTGGAGTACTAAAAGCATAAGTTAATCCTTCTTCATTCGTAATATACGAATTATCAGGACTAACTTTAATGTTCTTAGCAAACACCAAACTTCCATTAGGAATAACGTTTGGAGTTTTATTCAAATTAAGTTCTTTTACTATATTCATAATTATTATCTTCTTGGGTCAAATGTTGAGTTGTAGAAGAAGTTTCTCCAACCATCAGCATTATATAAATCATTACGAACAGAAGCAATAGCTTTACTCTTTAATTCTTTCCATTGAATATAAGGATTAGTAACAGGACTACTACTCTTTAAATCATAAACTGGATGATGACTACCGCGACTAAGATATTTATATAGAATATAAAAACTTATAGCTTCTAATAGAATACCATTATCATAAACCATTGGAACTTCACAATCATAATAATCATCATAATAAGTCATAGGTTCAAAACTTTGAACATTTATCCAATCAGTATCAAAGTTAAGTTCGATATGACCATTATTAGTTATTACAAAATTACGACTATCATCAGCTCTTCTAATAGTTGCAACCTTCATAAAATTACGACCAGTTTTATTGGTGTCATCTATAACAGCAATTTCAGGACTAGGTTCTACATTAGTTTTAGAACCAAATCCTGAATTACAACAACTATTATTAGCTTCAAGTTGTTTTATTTCACAACCATAATCATCAAATACTTTAATATCAGTAGCATTTAACTGACAAGGAAATATACCTATACGATTAACTATTTGAAGTCTTCTAGTTTTCTTAGCCATAGGAAGACATTTCATTTGACTAAGTGCATCAATTATCCAAGCGGCAGCACGAGGAATCCAATCACTTTCACTAAGATTAAAGTCGTTATCAACTTTACCAATGATGCGTTTCAAATCCACATTTCGTTTGATTTTCATTTCTAACAAATTTAGTATACATTAATTTATCTACTTGTAAACACAGAGTTAGTTTAATCTTTAGAGATACAGGTAAATGACATATCTTTTCTTTGTCACCACCAGTAAGTTTAATTAAACCTTCATTAGTATATTGTCTGACTTTTACAGAACGATAATCAATCATGCTTAGTTTATAACCATAAGCTCTATGAAGAGTACAATTACAAAGAGCAAGTTCATACCAACTTTCATCAGCTTTATAAATCCTAGGGTCAACTGCATCATATTCTAAACCATTAGCTTTAGCAAATTCAGCTTCTTCTCTATTCCAAATTCTAATGCCTTTAGCTTCAAGTTCTTTCTTATATTTATTAGTTGCAACAAAATCACAAATCTTACAACCAGTGTTAAGAACTCTATTAATGCAAATATAACCTAGTTTACCTTCAAGACGATAACCATGAGCTTTAAGAATAAGAACATCATGTACTTTATTATAAAATATACCAATTATATTTCTATATTCAGCATAGTTTAGAGCAATACATTTCTCATAAAGTTTAATTTTTTGTTCTAACTCACTCATCTTTCGCAAATCAACAGCATAAGCAACAAGTCTAAAACATAGATGTTTATGTTCAAGGTCATTACGTTTATCTTCATACATACCTTTTGCAGCATTTTCAAGACGACCATTTATATACTTATTCTGTTGAAACTCTGGATAGTCAATTACAGGAAGAGCAAAACTATCAACATAAGGAACAATCTTAGAACGTTTTTCAACTATGTTATCAGCTAGTTCATCATAAGAAAGTCTAGCTCTTTCAAGTTCTAGAGTAAAAGCATCTTTCATATCTTGATGATACTTACTCATATTTATTGGATTAAGTCTTACAGCAGTCATACACTAATTATATTTTATAGTATTAGGAACTTCATCTGTTTCTTGATGTTGATTTAATAGTTCCCTTTTATATATTATTTCTTTAATTTGACCAATCATATCTTCACTAAGTAACCACTCGTTGTCATCATAAAGATGATTCTCAACAGTAAGGTCTCCATTAATATCTAGAATTTGATTAGGATGTTCAAAAGCAGATTCTATAATAATAGCATCTACTGGAACAATTCTATCTTTACTAGCTGGAAATAAATAAAGATATTCATTAATATAGTCATAACTAATAGCACCACAAAGTCCAGGAACACTTCCTTTAAATCTAGCAGTAGTTTCTTTAATATAAGGAAACTCTCTATTAGTTTTATATCCTACAGAACTAACTCTATCAAAAGGAAGATTATTAGTAAGTCTAATAGGTCTTGGAACTTTATCTAGAGTTCTTTTAATTTTATCGAGTGGAACTCCTTCATAATCTTCAGGTAGTTCTACATCACCATCATTAACTGTAATAAGTGAAACTTTAAAACGTTGAGTATGAATTTTATCAACGTAAGCATGATTTTCATAACTTCTACGTATAAGTTCATTACGAGTATGAATTATAGCATTACGAACTCTTTCACGTAGAGTATGATTATTAGGCTGACCTACACCATGTAAAATTTCACTAGTAAGCTGAGCAATAGAAGCCATATCAGTAGTAGTTAAATTATTAATATGAAAGCCGCCCCGTAAAAGGTATGATTAGTAGAAGTTCTACCAATTACATCTTCTACGGGGCGGGTTTAATGTTTTACTTATTTTCTTTATCATCTGCTTTAGTAGCATCTTCAAATAAGAAATCAATAAGTTCAATAACACCAATATTAAAATCAGTACCAATAAGAGCTTTAATTAAATCATCCTCATTAATAGTAGTATGTTCTACTTCTACTTCTTTATTATCAAGGTCTTTAATAAAAGCATTAAGTTTATTTTGAGCATTAGAATAATACTCAGTTACTTTAACACGATTCTCATTATCAGTGCGAGTAAAAGTATATTTACCAGCAGCTTCATCAGTTTCTTTCTTTTGAAGTTCAGCAAGAAGTTTAGACATTTCTTCATCATTACTACCTTTAAGAGACTCTTTAGAATCTTTAATAGCTTCTTCATAAGAAGTTGCAATAGGTTTCAACACTTTTACATTCTTCCAAATAGCAATAGCTACTTCAGCAGGAAGTTCTTTAGTCTTAATTTGCTTGAGTACATTATATGCACTAACAGCATTACTTTGTTTTACTTTAATCATAATAGCTTTATTATTTTGATGTTTAATTTGTAGTGCAAATATATTAATAATATATTATTATATAACTACGTTATATATATAATAATATATTTTAATATATTTGCAAAGTAACTACTTAAATTTCACTAGTATTTTCAGTACTTACAAGAGAAGGATTTTTCTCTAGTTCTTTAATGAAATCATTAACAGCAGTACTAACAGTAGCAACATTGCCATTCTCAATATTATTATAATTAATATTAAGATTATTACTTCCGTAATAACTAAAACTAGCTAGTTGATTACCAGTACTATTGTTTACACTACCACTATCTACACCTTCGATAGTGTCATTGTTACGAACTCGAACATTAGCGTTAATACTAAGTTCATTTACAGTAGCTTCTACATTAGAAGTCATACTTACAATTTTTGTTACTGTAATTTTCATAATTGCATTATTAAATAGTTATACTTATTTGATAAATAGATTTAATATCGTTTCTAGTACATTTGTTATATTAAGAATATCTGCATTTTAACGCATAATGTAACTACCTCCTGGAGGAACTTGTTTCCATCCGCCATCTATATTAATTTCAAAAGATAATTGACACATTTGTCCATAATAACCTCCTTCATAAACATTATCAAATCTTATATATACTTCAACATAATCTGTTCTATCACCTTCAGGAATAGTTACAGAACCTGTACCTTGACCAGAGCTATTAGATACGTGACCTCTTCCGTATGTTATCTTATTATTACCATAAGCAGCAACACTTCTAAATATACCATCAGTAATTGTAAATGTAACATCAGGAAGTTTATATATTCTTGCTTTACAAATACAAGTACCACCAACTAATTCTCTCAATGATGAGAAATCAACAAAACCACTAGAACCACTTTTAATACTTTCCATATTAATTTGTCTAGGATAATATTTAAAACTAATAGCACCCGGAAGAGATATAAAAATTATTTTTGTATCATCATATAAAGTTGCATTACGAGTATACGCTAAAAAAGGTACAACAGTAATAACCTTATCTCCACTACCTATATCAAAAGTTATTTCTCTACCAGCATATATATAATCTGTTGGTTTTTTGCAATTACCAACATAATAATTTTTATAAATCTTATCAGTAGTATTATATGGTGAATCATAACGAATTTGAATCCAAAAAGACCAAGCTAAAGATAAATCAGTTATTATATCATCCATAGTAAGATTTGTGTTATTATCCATATGTGTATTCATATATAATACACAATTAAATTTAGGAGTTGAAGAATAATAAACTTCAATAGTATGAAATTGAGGAAAAGAAGTAAGAAATGCAGTTCTTATTGCTTTAGCGTTATAATTTCTAAAATCACCTAATCTATAAGGAGAATTAGTACCACCTTTTGGAAAATGTTTTCCTGAAGCGTATACAGTATGTGAATTAGTACTTGCATCTTTATCAATACCACTAACTCCATATACATTATCTTTATAAAGGTTGTTACAAGCATTAATTGCAAAACCTTCTCCTCCATAATTATTACGTAAGTTCTTATAAGTGTCCATAGGTATATTCATACCACAACGAACAACACAAGTGAATTTACTATATGAAGATGTTACTATTTCCTCAGAATCTTCTCTAATAGGATATTCTTTAAAATCACCTTTACAACTAATAGGTTTATACTTACTCCATATATTTATATTTTCACTCTTACAAAGAGTAGCAAGGTCATTGCTACTCTCTCCAAGAGCTTGTTTGACATCATCAATGCTAACAGGAGCACTAATAATTCCGTTTTCACTATTGTAAGGCATAATCTTTATTTTTTAAATATTCAACTTCACTTTCTAATTCTCTAACTCTAGCTTTAAGTTTATCAACTTCATCATCTATTTCAGTTAAAGCACCAAAAGCAAGACTAATAAGTTTAGGATTCCAATAGTTAATCTTTAGATAACCATTATCATCTTTAGCAATTATATCTTTAAGTAATGGATTATTGACATTTTGAGCAATAAAACCAATACTATGTTTGTGGTCACGAATATAATCGAATTCATAAGTACCTCCAATACTTTTAATAACATTTAAACAATTAAGTTTAGTAATATTAGTTTTAAGACGAATATCAGAAGATTGATAAGCTGTAACTCCACCTTTAGCAAGAATGCTATTAGGGAAGTAAGTATTCATATTATAATCGAAATTATATATATGACCTGTATGACCCATAAATCTATCAGTAGGAAATGAATACTTAGTAAAAGCAAATATTCGTATTTTATTTATTACAGTATTACGTAAAGCAGTAGTATTTTGGTCATGTTTAAATCTAAATCTAATATATCTTCTACTATCATTTCCTACACCATAAGGAGTATTATTATTAGCTAATAGACTTATATAATTAAGTTGATTCCATCCAGTCATACGTTTAGTATAAGTTTCAACTACAGCACCACTATTGTTTAGTATTTCTACAGTACAAATAGTATAAATACTATTCGACATATCAACACTAGCAAAATAAGGTTGAGCATAACAACTATTAGAAATATAAAATGAAACTATCAATTCATTCTTTTTTATTTGAGATAATTTCTCAGCATCATTATTACCAGTGATAACATTATAACCTAAGTAAACTTGATTTAAACCTGCATTATTAGCATATAAATTAAATTTAGCATCATTACTCATAGAATAATTAGTCCAACTATTACCATTATCATTAGAATATTGTACAGTTACTTGATTAACTTGTATACTATCAGTAATAGCAGTAATTCCAGAACATAAAGCATCAGCTGAAACATAACAACTAAGTCCTTTATCATTAACTTCACGATTTGCAGGTAGTATACCTTTATTATTTATTAAACCGTTAACTGATAAATCACCTTCAGTAATAGCATTACCTTGAACATGAAGTCTAGCATTAGGATTATTTCTTCCTATTCCTACGTTATAATAAGAATTTATTGTTATAACTTCAATAGGTTTCTTATCATAATCAGCATTTTGTGATTTATATATAGCTAAGTTTGTTCTATTTCCCCATACATCTGTTGCATAAGCTGCAATTCCACCGCCTCTACAATATTTATTGTTAGGTGTACAACCTATAAGTAGTCCTACTCCTCCTGTACTAGCTGAAGTATATCCATTAACTATCTTAGCTTTCCATTGTATTGCTGAAGTATCTGTATCTACATTACTATTTATAAGAAAATAACTTGAGCCTATATCTTTTGTTCCATCAAAAGGTAATCCAAATATATTTCTTATAGTTTGAAGTTTAGTAGCAGAAGCCACATTATCAGAAGTAAGAGCTACAGTAGCCCAATCTTTAGTATTATAGTTATTACTAGTACCGTATGCACACCTAATAAACATTCTATTATCACCTGTAAATGCTAATTGATGATTAGAAGCACCATCAACACTACCTATAACTAATAATGTACCCCATCCATTAAAAGGTTTTTTACCACTAATTGTAACTTCTGATTCAGGTTGAATATCTCTAGTACCAAATGTTGTTTCTTTGTCTATATTGTACGCCCCTAATCTACCTCTTTTAACCAACAAATGACTTGCATGATAACCATCTACAGTATCTGCATTTCCAGCACTACTAGCATAATTAACACTAATATTACTAACACTTTTTGTTGTTCCACCAACTGTTATACTAATTCCCTTATCAGAGTTAGATAGAGCAGTAAGAAGACCGTTAGCATGAATACCATCTACAGTGTCAGAATTACCTGCGCTGCTAGCATATCCATTATGCAAAGCATTATATAAACTATTTGCACCTTTTTGACTAAGACTTGTACCAGTAGAAGTTCCACTATAACTATCAGTAATTCCTCTCCAAGTATTTTGCCAAGTAGTAGAAACACCATTGATAGTAATAGTTTGACCACTTACAGAACCAGTAACAAAGTTTTTGTCATTAGTAAGTTGACTAAGTTTTGTAAGATTACCTTTATGATAAACTTCATATTCAGCATCATATTTACTAGTAGTTCTAACTACATTATTGCTAAAATATAATACTCCATTTCTTGCACGAATACCATCATAGTTGCCATTACTTCTACAAAAAAGAATAGCTTCTGTAGGAGAATCAGATAAATCTTGAGTATAAACGCTATTAACTCCAATAATATCAGAATTTCGCATATTTATACCATAATCATTATTAGTATAACATCTATCATTAGCCATAGTAAGAACACTAACATCTTGATGACTAGTAAGATAACCTTGACTTTTAACCCAAGATTGCGTAGCATACCCATTAAGAGATTGATGACTAGTAAGATACGTTCCTAAATCTACAGCAGTTCCACCAGTAGCTGCAATAGTTTTAGTAATACCGTTAATCTTTACACTATGAGTATGACTAGTTGCCGACTTACCACTAAGAAGTGAATCTACACTACTTTTGGTATAATAGTTGGCGAGACTCTGATGACTAGTTAAGAAAGTTGCACCTTTAGTTACAGTTATTGTACTACCAGATTTACTAATAGCTGTAACAGCATTACCGCTTCCCGTAGTAGTAACAGTTTGAACACAATTAGCAAGACTTTGGTGAGAAGTTAAAAATGTAGCACCTTTAGTAAAAGCGATAGAATTACCATTCTTACTGACACTAGTTATAGCGTTACCTGAACCACTAACAGATATGTTTGTAGCCCCATTAATTTCAATATTAGATATTCTACTATGAAGTTTATAGATAGAACTAGCACTAGCTATTTTAGTTCCTTCATTTTGAGGGTCAGAAGTAATAGCAGTACTATAAGGAATTATAGTTCCATTTAGTCCACCTCCACTACCTGTAGTATCACTAGCGCCATATGCACTAATACCTCCTGTACTATAAACATTTCCATCTATTTTTAATGCTTTGTTGGTAGCATCATATATAAGTTTAATACTACCAATAGATATATAACTTTCTACTGGAAGTATAATATTACCATTAATATCTCCAAGTCCATTAAAACTATTTCCCCAAAGTTTACGAGCATTAGTTAATTGAAGTGCTTTCTTAGCAGAACCATTATTAAAATAACTTTGTAATGTAGTTATATTGGTCTTATTAGTTCCAATATTAGTTGCATTTGTTGTTTCTGCCTTTTTTGCTCTAGCAATTTCATCACTTATTGATTTATTTATGCCATCAATAATGCCGCTAAGAGTATTAGTCTGTGATATATTTGAAAGAAAATCAACTACTTCATTCCATTTATTGATAATACCATCAGTAGTTTCCTCATCAGTAGTCATAAGAACATACCAATTATATACATTGTCCCAATTAGTAACTTTAGAACTACTAATGCTATCGAGAACTGTTTTATTTGTGTGAGTATGTTTAACACTTACTGCTCCATCCCAACTTGTTTGTTTTACTATAGTAGGTATAGAATAACCTTCAGCAAAAGCGATATTTATAACACCTTTTGTTGTTATAGGAGAATTTGTAACAGCAAGTCCTGTAGGTACTAAAAGACCAACAGAAGTTACAGTACCAGTATTCTTTGTATAACCACTATCGTTTGTAAGCTGACTTACTTTTGTAGGCACACTTATATTAATAGTTGCACTTTTTGAATTAGGTGTATAATTTCCTATATTTGTACCATTCTTTTGAATAGTCAATCCATAAATAGATTGATGTGTAGTTAAATAATTACCTTTAGGTTGATATGTACTAGCTGCGTCACTCTTAAGAAGATAATTTCCAAGTTGACCAGTAACATCAATATTTTGAATAGCATTATAAAGAGCTTTAATACTATAAGCGTTAGGAATTGTTGTAAGGTCTGAATCTGTATAATTTCCAGCAATAATATTAGCATAGGATTTAATAGAAGCATTTAGTCCACCTCCACCCCCCGTAGAAGGTGTGTATGTTCCGTAAGCACTAACACCACCTTGTACTCCAAGATGAGCTGTTTTATTACTACTAGCACTAACTATTTCAAGTATATTAGGGTCTCCACTTTTTGTTCTAAGAATTATATTACCAATTTGAAAAGAACCACCAGTATTACTATCTCCAATAAATAAACCAGTAGGAAGATTATTACCACCTTCAACACCACCTAAAGGTAGAACACTAAGTCTACTAAAGGTTTTCATTGGAGTAACATAATCTATATTATTAAAATCTGTATTGTCTGGATTAGCAGTATGTAAATAGAATAATCTAATATAGTAAAACATTGTTGCTATACTAGTTCCTTGAAGAATAAAACTATTAAAGTTTCCGCTAAGTACACCATCAGCATTCCAATGAATATTTCCTCCAGCTAAATAACCAGTACCATCATGTCGAAGAAGGCTCATAGCATAATCAGTACCAGGAACTTTAGTTTCAAGTTCTTCACTAGTAAAAGTATCACGGTCTACCATAGGACCACCATACCAAGCAGCTATAGAAGTTTTATCTCCTTTTACAATACCATTCATACCAGCTGTAACTTTTTTATCAACATCTTTAAGTTGAATTGCGCTAGTAAGAACTAAACCTCCATTAATTTCTGTTGTTTGATTAAGAGCATCTTTAAGATATTTATATGAAGTAATATCAGTACCCATACCGCTAAGTATATCAGCTTGACAAATAGCAAGATATTGTTTAACTGTTTTAATCTTCTCTTGAAGGTTTCTATATTTAGTATTAGCTTCTCCTATATTAACTTTAGTTATTTCAGTATTAGCGGCTATAAGTGTATTAATAAGGTTCTTATATTCAGTCCAAGCTGTTTTCATAACAGTATTGGCTTCTTCCAACTTACCTTTATTAACATTATCGTTAGTAAGATATTTAGATGTAGTAATATTATTAACTTGGTCTATAACAGCAGCAACTTCATTACTAGCTTGATTTAACAAGTCAGTAAGTCTAGCTTTCTCAGAAGAATCAAGTACTCCATCTTCAATAAACTCATTAAACTTATTATTAATACCAGGAATTGTTATATTATTAATAGTATTAATCTTCTCATTTACTACATCAATAGCTTTATTTAATTCAGTTGGACCAACGTAACGAACTTTCTTTTTCCAATTAGTTTCATCAAAGTTTGTATTCTTAGAAACAGCAGTAAGCATATCTCCTTTATAATACTTAACACCATTAACAGTAGCATCTTCAGGAAGAATCCAAAGGTCACGTTCTTTATAACCTTTACTTATAACGCCAGTTCCAGCTTTAGCATCGACATAAGAATCTACAAATATAGAAGATTTACCATCTATAGTATCGAATACATCTTTAGGAATATCCATTTGTTCCCAAGCACTACCATTCCAATAATTAGTAGTACCATTACTAGTATTATACCAAATGTCACCTTCATGAGAAGCTTTATCTGTCCAATCAGTACTAGGGTCATCTACTTGATACCAAGTTTCAGCTTTACCATCAAGCTGACCTTTAATACCAGCAAGTTCTTCATTTATAGCATTCTTAAAATCATTTAAAGCTTTATCATCAGATTTAACCCAATCAGTTCCATTATAAACCCAAGTCTCAGTTTTATCGCCAACTCGTTTAATCCATAAATCTCCTTTATCAAAAGGTTTAGTTGGAGTAGTATCAGAATAAAATATACGACGTTTGCTATCAGCTAAGTCTCCAGCAGCTCCAGCTTTATCATCTGCAGCTTTAGCAGCTTTCATAGCTTCATTAAAATCAGCATCTTTTATTTGTATCCAAGTAGTACCAGTCCAACGATAAGAATGATTGTTTTTAATATCATAAAATATATCACCAATATGTTCTGAACGAAGTTCATCAGTATTCCAAGTATTAGCAGGAGCATTATCTACAGTAGGTTCATAGTCATAATACCAAACAACAATACTTTGGTCTTTTTGTTGCTTAACTTCATCAACAAGATTACTAAACTTAGTTTCGTATTCATTAGTCCACTTTTGAATAGTAGCAATAGCTTCAGAATAACGAGAAGCTAAAACCCAATCATTAGCATTAAAAGAAGTTTTATTATCTGCAACAGCTCTAGCTATATCATTATTGAACTTTCCTTCAAGAGTAGCATTAACCCACATATCACCAACTTGATAATTAGTAGGTTTAGTCTCACCATAGAAGACTTTCATTTTACCATCAGCTGTAATTTGAGCTCTATTAGCAGCATCAAGTGCAGAAACAATATCGTTATCCTTAATACGATTCCAACGATAAGGATTAACATCATCGTTATATTTTGTAAAACGATAAGCATAACCAGTAATTTGGTCATAATACAAATCACCTATATGTTTCTTCTTTAAATCTCCAGTAGTCCAATCTACAGCAGGAAGATTATCAATAGTAGGTACACCTTCATAAAACCAAGTTTCAATAGCACCATCAGTTTGCTTTTGAAGGTCTTTAATTACTTGAGAATTATTAATAAGATTATTTACAGTTTCTTCATCAACTCCACCATTTTCTTTAATATATTGGTCAAGGTCTTTATCTCCAATACTAGAACCTATTTCAAGATTAGCTTTAATATTAATCTTACCGTTCTTATATTTAATATAAGTTTTAGGATTCTCACCTTTATCTCCAATATACATATCACCATATACATTGAAGAAAGCTTTACCATTATAAACACCAAATTCTACATACTCTTTATTAAGTAAAGTATAATAATTTATTCCAGCATAAAGAGTAATACTAGGAGCATAGTTATCAACAGCATTAAGAACTAAAGCTGTTTGACGTTGAGTATCATTTAATCTATGTCCTAATTGATTAAGAACATCTCCTGGAGCAGGAGCATCAGAACCAGAGTCAAAATCAATTTGACTTAAATCAACATAATGATATTTTTTACCATCAATATCTACAGTATCAGAACTAATATTAACTACAAGTCTCCAAAGATAACTATTTTCTACTTTATGATAAGTACCTTTCTTAACGTTGAAAGTTTTAGCTTGAGCTTGGTCACCAACTTTCCATTTATTATCTATTTCTTCGCCATCTTGTTCACCAAGAAAATAACAACGATAAACTTCTTGATTAAGAGTTTCATTTACAAGATTGCCTTCTGTATCTTCTACTTGAGAAATACTCCAAACATCAGTGTTTTCATCATGCTTAAATACTGGAGCATCTATCTTAATTTTATCTACATAAGCAACTCTAATACTACCGGCAGGAGAAATAACTAACTTACCACCAATAGTATCAACATTAAGTATTTGAAGAGTTTCAAATATAGCTTTAAGACGAACATAAAGATAATCTGTAGTAAGATGTGTTTTACCCATTTGGTCTACAGACCAAGTACCTCCTGTATAAGCAGTAGGTTTACCAATAGTTAGTCCATTAAGAAAATCATATATTCCATTAATAACTTCATCGTTTAATTTCTTAGGATAAAGATAATCACTCTTTAATGCAGAATAAACATTAGTGTTACTAGGAACTTTATTACTAGTAGTAGTTATAATATCAACACCTTTACTATAACCACCACCAATAACACCATTATCAAGACGAGAAATAATATCTTGATTAAGTTGAGCTTGAGAAAGTTTATATGCGTAATCCCACCAATTAGTTGTAGATTCAAATAGTCCATCGTTAACAATCTTATAAATCTCACTAATTGTAGGTTTACGAGTACCATCAATCTCTTGAATAGTTGCAGAAGCACTAATAGTTTCCTGAATTTCATTAATATCAGGAGTTACTGTAGTAGCTTTAACTACAACTTCTGTAGACTCTTGAGAAGGACTATTTGCGTCTATCTCATTAATAGCAGGAATTTTACTCATATTATTATTAATTATATTAGTAAAAGGAGGAGGACTTTCATGTCAAAATACTTTAGTAACTTAAACATCAATCAGATTAATAATTTAGTTATATATGCCTCCTCCTTTATTTGTATTTTAGCTTATCAAACTTTGATATGAACATTGCCATATACCCACTTTATTTAGCTTCTGAGCATACTTAATATACGTCCGTTATTAGTTAATCATAAACTAGCTGAAAGTCGCTTAGAACGTAAATTTCAAAGAAATAAAAATCTTAAATAACATTTTAACGTCTGCATTATACGTAAAACCCCCAAGACTAATCTCTAGCCTTGAGGGTCACGGACACACATCTAGCATCGCAAGAAGCAAGGGTATTTATAGTTGAATAATACCAGCAGCTCTAAGTTGATTAAGTAGAGTGTTGACAACGCCAGCAAGACTTGCAGCAGTTGCAGTTTCAGTATCAACATTTACTATGTTTGTAATAGCTTTAACTCCACCAAGAGTTGTCTTAGTAGCAGTTGGTAATGTGTAATTTTGCAGATTAGCTAATTTATTCTTTTCTGCTGTAGTATAATCATTACTAGATAATTGTTTACCTTCAACTTTGTCTACTTTATTATTTAATTCACTGGTAAAATCCTTTAAAGTAAATTCTTTTCCCTTAGTAACCTCTCCATCTTTACTTATAGTATATTTAACTGCATGACCTTCATCTGTTATAATAAAAGCATTACCTCCATTAGCAGGAAGCCAACTTGCTGTACCATAAGCATGATTAATATTGGTAAAAAATGTACGTTGAGTGTCACCAAGTTTAGCAATATTAGCAGCTTTAGTTTCTTCGTCAATACCTACACTAAGTTCAATAATTTCATTAGCATTAATAAAATCATTAACTTTAACTCCTAAATTACTAATATCAGTTTTTGCAGTACCAAGCTCTTTATTGATAGCATTAACTTTAGTTTCTATTTTAGTAATATCAGCTCCATAATCTTGATTAAGAGCTTCTTTAAGAGTATTCTTATTATCAACAGAAAGACCTAAACCATCAATAGCTTTATTTATTTTTACCTTACCCATATTAATTTATTTTATTATCAATATTCTTATAATCATAACCAAACTTAGATAAGATTGGTTTAATAATCCAAGTCCAACTTACAGGAGCAAGTATAGAACTATTTACAATAAGTTTTACATCAACACCGATAGCATAATATATAACACTAACAATTACTATACTAAAAATCAATGTAAGTTTCTTAATTGTTCTAGTTACATTACCACGACAAAGATAAATAAGTACAGTAACTAGTATATAAGTTAAAACATTAACTACTATACAATAAGTAAAATCAAAACTATTTATTACTTGTTGTATTATTTGATTTATCGTTTCCATTATCATTATCTTTAATTGCTGCAAATATACTTTTTTATTAGCAATATCAGCAGTAACTATATATTAATTAACACAATTAAAGCAGCTAATATTTATATTAATACTAGCTGCTTCAAATTATTAATGTTATCGACAATTATACCAATCAACTTGAATACCTTTACGACACATATCTGCATACCAACGATTAAAAGCTATTCCATCATAACCATCAACATCATCTATTACATCTTTTACATATAGACACAAATGTAATCCATCAGGAACACTACTGCCTAAGTAATCAGCTTTACACATATTAGCTACAAATACTGCATCATAAGGATTATCATTATTAGTTAAATGAACATTTGATTGTTTCATCATGTTATCTAACTGTTCTCTTGTTATAGGTTCAAGAGCTATTTCTGTTCCATTACTATCTCTAGTAGTCATTTTACTAGTTGCAAACTCAACTAGCTTACGATTAAAATGTCTACCATTATAACGAAGATAAACAACCATATCTTCAGGAAGTTCATCATAAACATCAAAACCTTCTTTATACATAAGCTTAGTTATTATAAACGCCCCGTAGAAGATGTGGTTAGAGAAGACTTACCATTATACTCTTCTACGGGGCGGATTTCATATTAATAACGTCCATAACGACCACGCTCACGATGCCCATATTCTTCTCTTTCGTGATAACGTTCTTCATCGTCATAAGGATTACGATTTCTATACTGAGGGTCATCGTCATAACGATTATCTCTTTCTTCATACTTATCAAGACATTCTTCTAATTCTTGAATTTCCATCTTCATACGTCTAATCTTTTCTTTAAGTTCAGACTTATTCATATTACGTTGTACCATGATTATCATAATTTTAATTTTTAGTTACAGCAGCTAGAATTTTAGCAATGTCACCTTTCATTCCAGCAACTTCATTCTCTATACCTGCTATTCTTTCATCACGTGCTTTATCTTTAGCAAATTGAGGATTAAGTTCTTTAAGAACTTCTTCACATTTAGTTATTTGATTTTTATAATCTTCGATATGTTCTACGACATAATTAGCATGTTGAAGAGTAGCTTCTACTTCAGATTGAATAGTTTGTTTACTTTCAGCGATAATGAGATTACCATTGTTGTAACTAACAGAAGTGTTATTAGCTGGAACATTGTTATAATCAACATTACTACCGTCTACCTTAACCTTTAAATTTACAACCATCATGTTAGTACCATCGGTAGCAAATATAGGTGTAGTAGTTCCAACAATTTCTCCAATCTTAAATTCTATACCATTAGTCTTGTTTAAAATATAAACTCGACTACCTTGATTAAGACCTGAAAACATTATACTATAAGTTGAAGTTTATTATTTTGTTTATCAAATACTATAATGTGAAGACCTGCTGTAAGAGCAGTAAGAGGGTCTCCATCACTTGCCAAGAGAGGAAGAGTACTATTATTAACCATAATTTCAAAACCAGTTGCAGTGGTTGTAGCTGCATTAAAATTAATTACCATGATACCAGCAGCTCCTATAGCTCTGAAAGTATGATTAGGCATACTAAAAACAGCATTAGCAGTAGCACTGCCAGCAGTCGTTTGAGTAGCAGCTACTAAAGGTATACCGCCACGATTACCAATGAACTCATTAAAAGCCATAATATTACCTCCTATACTTTAAAACCAAAAACCATTAAGATTGTTACCACCATTGTACATACCATACTGATAAGCAACACAATTTGGTATTGCTTGGAATGGCTGATAAGGAACGGTTACAGTTTGTGGCTGAGCACACTTAATTTCATTAACAGCTTGAGCTATAGGATTTACAGCAGCAGCAATTTGCTGAGCAATTACTCCACTTTGATGTTCAGTAGTCAACTGAGTTTGCAGAGCATTAATCTTATCCTGCATTGAAGATTTTTCAGAAGCATCAAGTTTAGCAATAATTCTATCACCAATACCATCAATGGACTTATCTAAGTTACAAGTCTGGTCACGAAGAGCATAACCTACATCAGAGAATCCACGACTTACAGCACTGCCTACATCACTAACACTTTGCTTAATAGTATTAGTCTGCTGAATAGTAGCAATTTGATTCTGATAATTACCTTCAGTAATAGCATTCTTCAAGTTGCAGCAGCAAGTAGCCAACTGATTAGCAAGAGTCATAGTATTCTGAGTACCAGCATTAAGCAGAGCACCAGTAGAAGAATCAATCTTACAACCAACTTGAGCAACACTATTATTAACCTGGCAAATAGCTGATTGAATCATGTCAGCCTTAGTACCAAACATAGTAGCTAATCTCTGAACAGCAGAACCATTACCATTAATAGCTTGCATGATAAGGTCTCTACCATCATTATTATTTACCATATTAGCAAGAGGACCAAGACAACCGCCACAATTCTGACCCATATTTCCAAACAATCCACCATTACGCATAAGAGGATAAAGGAAGAACAAGAAGATTATCCAAATCCAATTACCACCACCAAAACCTCCATTACACATAAGTAAAGGAAGCAGACTGTTAACATCGTTAGAAGTCTGACGAGTTCCACCATCAGGGAACATAAAAATTTTAGAATCATCCATAACTTTACAATGATTATTAAGATTAATAAAATAATGAATAGTACATTAACTAGTATTTTGTACGTTGCAAAGATAAACATAAACTTCATTATACACAAAAAGATGATAATCGGATTTTGTTCCAATTATCATCTTAATTAATTGTATTACTACTATGATACTTATTTTCTTTTTATTTTCTATTTAAACGAAAATAGGCTCAACATCCTTATTAAGGAGTGTAGCTTCAGAAGTAGAAAGTCTAAAAGCTCTAGAACTTTCATAATAATCATTACTCATTTTAAGCAAATGTCTAATAGCTTGAACAGTTCTATTTAGAATAAAGGCTATAGTACTAATTGTAAATCCAGCATGAACCATTTGTTCAACAACAAGACATCTAGTCAATACAACATTTTCTTCTCTGGATTTTCCTACTACATCTTCTCTTGTAATAGACTTTGCTCCATCAATTCTAGTAACAGCACAACAACTAATAACATTGTCTATTACTCTCCAAATTAATTCTTCTTTTTTTGTTCATAAGCAAGTCTTTAGCATTTAACTGCTTATTCTTCATCTTCTTTAGTTTTAAAAGTTACTTCTCCAAATTTATTAGCTATTTGTTTATTTACATAGTTAATATAAAGATTAGCTCTCTTAGTATTACCTAAAGTATGAGCAGCACAAGCAGCTTGGAATATATTCCAACAGTTAAACATTATACTACCATCACCTTTACAACCATAAGAACAATCATTAAGAATTGCTTCACCTGATTGACTAATGACAGTAAGTAATTTTATATATGTATCTTCCCATTCTTTAGGAATAGAAAGAACAATCATTTCTTCATCGGTCATAACAATCTAACTTTATTATTAAACTTAGCAATATCAAATCCTTCAATTTTGTCAGAGTTATTAAGTACTGCTTTATACATACTAATAGTAGTAAGTTTAAGTACTTTATCTCTATTAACTATAAAACCTTGAGCAGCTAGATACTCAAGAGTTTTAACAACTCCTTCCTCTAACTTCTCAAGGTTATCTATAGTGTTATTATTGTCTATCATAAGAACATCTTATTAAGAATTAAACACTTTGTTATTTATATATATAGAATATTCATTAGTAAGAATAAGTAATTTATTACTTATTTGACTAATTCTATTTATAGAATCTTGACCATCATAAATGATAGCAAGACATTCATTAGTTACAGCATCAATCCACTCTTCTTTTAGTTTAGTAGCTATACAAATTCCATCCAATTCATAGGCAGAGAAAACATTATAAAGTTTATAATACTCAGTACTAATTACTTTGAATAAGTTTTGTTTTATCAATACCTTATTCTGTTCAATATTGTTATGAATAATAATTTCATGACAAGTATTACCAACAGCCCATTTAAAACTATCAAAGGCAGTACAAATAGCATTCTTTACTTTATTTCGTTCTTTAGTCTCAGCATCTTGAAAAGCTTTGTCTAGGACACCATTAAGTTTAACTACGTTTTCACTTACTTGCTTTACAGCAGCAGCCATTTCAACGATAGGTCTATTTCGGTCTTTAGCTTTAAACAAATCAACAAGCTTAATAATAAGAGTATAAGCAAGATAAACTCCACTACTAATAAGCACTGTAATATAAGAAGTATCTTTTATAGATTCAGCTATTATATCATTGATTTGATTAAATTCTTCCATAACAAAAATAAAAAGGAGAACCTCCCCGTAGAAGATGGATAGGTTCTCCTTGAATAACTAATACCTATTAAAATGCAAGAATAGTATCAAGCAGACCAGTAAGTGTATCATTGTCTGTAGGAACAACAATAGCTAGCTCTTGAATAGGAGCTTCGTCACGAGTACGACCATACTTTCTTGGATACTTGAATTGAATTGAATACATTTTATATGTTGTATCTTCTACTTCCATAGGATAACCAGGATAAATAGAAGCACCATCACGATATACATTAGAGAAACCACGATTCTGAGCACAGAAAGAAGCAAGGTTTTTTACATAAGCGGCATCAAGTGTTGGAGCAACAGCAGCAGTAATAGTAACTTTAGTACCAACCAAATCATCACCGGCAATAAGATTCCAACCTTGATAATTCTTCTCAGCTTTAATAGTAATTTTAGCTTCAGCTACAGTTACTTTAAGACCATCAAGTTGCTCATTACCAGCTTCAATCATATTAGTGAACTGGTCACCAAGCGACTTAGCCATAGCAGCAGCAGTAGTCTTATGTGAGCCATTATCAGTAACAGTCCAAGAATAACGCTCGTGTTTCTCTGTACCAAGCTTAATAAGTTGAAGAGTATAATCCTTACCAGCAACAGGCTCAGGAATAGTAATATCTGCTTTAAACTTAACACCTGCTTGAGGAGTAGAAGTTGTAACACGTGCAGAAGTAAAATCAATAGGAATTACAACTGCTTGACTATTAGGACGACCATAAGCAATACTAAAATCAGCAGCAGGAGCAGTAGCAAGCCAGTTAGAATCATCATCATTCTCCCACATACCAATAGTACCAGCAGCTACATTGGTCAAGTCATGTGGTTTACCAGTAGCGGCAAGAACTGCTGTACTAGTACAAATAAAGAGTTGTCTCATTATTATTTAAATTATAAGTTATACAATATTAACGAGGAGCAGGTTCATAACCTTCATCCCTAGAATTATTACGGACATTTTCACGTTGTTGTTGTTGAGCGCCTTGAGCAGCAACAAGACCACCATTAAGTGCAGTACGATATAAATCTACAGCATGTTTAACAATATCAACGTGCATACTTTCTGGAAGTTCGCAATCAACATCTTCACCACCAAGGTCTTCATTAAACTTAACAATACCAGGCTTACCAATATAAGACAAACGAATTTCATTTACTTTAAGACCATCACCAAAAGTATAGCTTTCAGGAGTACTCTTAGTAGAAGCATCAGGTTTATCAATATAAAGTTCTATGTTAGTATCATGAACTGTAGCTACAGGACTTCTAAGACTAGGAGCCATTACAAAATCATTAACTACATCAGCAAGGTATTGGTCATCAATAAGACGAATTGGGAAAATGTTAGTATTGAAATTTCCACTACCTAAAGTCTTAACATAATCAATGCTCAAATCTACAAGGAAGAAATATTCAATCTTCTTAGGTCTACCTGCATCAGCGCTACCAGGAGTAGCATATACATTATCACCCTTTTTAATTGTAGTATCTTTAGCTTCGCTAGCAATACCAAAATTTTCAAGAGGAAGTATATAACTTGCAATATAGTTAGTCTTTGGAGTAGGAAGTGTGACTTTACCTTTCCATACTTTATAAAGACTTTTAAGAGCATTAACTTGATTAAGCTTTGAGTTATCAGTGATTACTCTATCACTGGTAGTACCAATGTTTTGAGCAATCACTTGATTTACAGTGTCCGAAATGGAGTTGTTCAGCAACAAGTCTATCTGTGAAGGCAATATTGCTCTCACATTCTGCATACCCATTTGTTGAGCATAGTTTCTGAACATTTGATGCATTTCAGCAGTAGTCATATCTTTATCAATTAAAAGAGTTTCAATTTGTTTTCCAACTTATTTTTTAGTCCGTTATTGTCAGGGTTCTTAAAGAATGCAATAGCATCATTAATATTAGCACCAACAAACAGACCATCAGGAGTATTGATTTGTTGATTATACTCTGAACGAACAAGTTCACCTCTAGTAATAAGAATTTCGATAAATGCTTTATCTAGAAGATTCTTGTCAGTAACTATAGAATTAAACTTCTTAGGGTCTTCAGTAGCGAACTTCATAAGGTCATCAACTTGTTCAAGAGCAGTCTTATTAAGACCATCAGAAATGTTAAGACCATTAGTTCTACAATACTGAATATAAGCAGCACTAACTTTACTAGGTGAAGATTGAAGTTCAACAAGACGTTCAATAGCCTTCTTACGTTCAACAATAAGCTTAACCTTACGATTCTCTTCTTTAGCAACGTCTTTAATAAAGAAACGAAGAGTAGCATTACTATTAATAAACGCTTCATCTTTAGCTACATCAGGATAGTTAAGACAATGACGCCAAATAATATATTCCTCTACGTTATCAGGCATACCATACTGGTACTTAGTTTGCTCAAGACGAGTAATAGCTTCATCACGTTTAATCGCAGCTTTATAAAGCTCTGCTTCATTAGAGCGGTCTACCTTTTCATAAGCTGCAAGAATTTTATCTTCCTCAGCTTTAACAGTGAGATAGTCTCTTTTATGATTATAATGGAAAGAAATATTAAGTTCCTTATCTCCATCATTAACATCAAAGAAAATATTATTAAGATAACCTTTAACTCTAGTAACGAAGTCTGGATGATTAGCAGCAACACCAATAATCTCTGGATAATAAGCAGCTAGCTCACCTTTATCACTCATAAGAATACGTACAGACTTAACAGAAGAACCTATAGTAGCTTTAGGCTTACCAAGAGCTTGCATATTAATTCTACGATAAGCAGAATAATTACGAACAGAAGAAATAACTACAGTCTTCTTTTCAAAATATGGAGCTTCAAGTTCTGCTTCAAGAGCAGCCTTTTCTTTAGCTTCTAATTCAGCTTGTGTCTGGTTTGCTGAAGAATTTGAACCTTCAGCAGGAGTATTATTATTTCCACTATTTGCAGGACTTCCTTTTGGAATTTCAATTTTAATATCAGTCATAGCAATCAAATTTTAAAATGTTAGAGTACACACTTGAGTTGGAAGAACTTAGTGTTACGGTCAACTTGAAGACCATAAGAATCCTTAACCTCATAACGAGATACGTCAATGTCTGTAGACAGAGTATTAGCAGGGAAACCACCCCATGATGCAGGAATTGGAGTAAGACCCTTAACAACTCCAGCAATATGCTCTTGACCCTTCATACGTACCTTACGAATATTATTGTGACCATCATAAGAAGATGTATCAAGCATAAATGCTTGGTGAGAAGTCATTGGAAGACCAGTACGAGGATGGATATAACCATTGTCACGAGCATTGTCTGCAAAAGTACCACGGTCAAGGAAACCAAGATGCTTGAGAGTAATCATATGACCATCAACAGTCTTATACTGACGGAAGTAATTACCATAAGAAAGACCACTCTTAGATTCACTAATCATCTTGTCACCAAGAGGAGTAACAAAACCATTATCACGAGCATCATTCTTAACAGCACGGTCAAAGTCTTCAACGAAACCCTTACCACAAGCAAGAACTACATCCATATTACCGGTATCAGTATTGCGGTCAAGAATATCACCGATAGTACGATTCAACTTATTAAGAGTAAGTTCCTCTCCATAAGTATCGTAGTTACTTTCACGACAAATCTGTTGCATACCAGCAGTATGTGGAATAGGCTGACCATTGTCTTCATCAATAAGAGTAATCTCACCGTTTACAGTCTTATTATATTCTGCAAACCAAAGACGCTCTTCATTCATAACACGTTGCTGAAGCTCAAACTGACGCATCTCCTCATTCATCCAAAGATTAGTAGTACCACCACCACTAGTCTTAAACTCATAAGTAACAACAGTATTACTAATGTTACCAGCAATCTCTTTACTATAACGATGGAACTCAAGTTGAGAAGTCATCTTACCAGGTCCCATAGTATTAGTACGATTACCCTTTGAGAAAGACTCTGGAATAGTAGGAGCAGTCAAAGACCAAAACATACCTACACCAAGATTCTGAGCTACATTAACGTAAGCGTTTGGATTAGGATTTGTAATACGAAGACGATACAAATAACCACCATGAGAACCATGACCGAGGTCTTTCATAATACGAACTTGAGTTACACCATCAGGAGCAATCAAACCATACTGCTCAATGAACCAGTGTGTCTTAAACTCAACTTCAAAAGTAGCACCACCTTTACCAGGAGTAGTATTAGCAGTGTTAAACCAAAGTACAGAATCATTGAACTTCATACGACCCATAGTCTTCCAAGTCCAATCAGTAGTAGCAATATCTACTACACCAGCAGTACCTTGTCCTTCTGTAAGGAAATTAAGTGGGAATCTATCATCATCCATACCAAAAGTATAGGTGAGCATAGAATTAATCTCACTAGGTTTGGTAAGCATAAGATGAGCAATAGTTTCCTCATTAGAATAACCACGGTCATCATAGTTACCACGTTGCACTTCACGAATTGCGTACATAGTTATTAATTAATTAATTAAACATTTAGCTAAATTGAATATTATCAATAGCTTTATTATTATTAGTTTGTGGCTTAGTAATTCGTACAGCACCATGACCTTTATTTCCTTTGCTAACGAGCTTTAAGGTTTTAACCTGCTCATTATTAATAGCCATTTTAACAAGGTCTTTATAAGTTCCACCTGTGAACATTAACCAAGCACTAAGTAATTCTTGATTAGTAGCTTCCTCTGGAGATTGATTAGCAAGAGCACGCTCATAAGCGGTAGCAATATTACCATCTTCATCTTTAAGACCACGAGAAAGATAATCATAGAAATCATTTGGAGTAACAGTAACTTTCTGTCCATTAACTTCTTTAACAAGAGATTCAGGAAGTTTGTATCCTCCAATTTCGCGTTTATCAATAGTATCTTTAATACCTTTCCAATAAGCAATAGTTTCAGCTTCTTGTTGCTGACGATAAGCTTCAGCTTGTTTAGCTTCATTTTCATCACGTTGTTTATCAGCATTCTGAAGATTAGCAAGTTGAGCTTTAGCCTCATCATAAAGACCACCAGAATCTTTAAGATACTTAATGTAATTATCATTAAGAGAAGCATTACCAAATTCTCTAGCAGCAGCTTTAATAATAGCAATTTGTTGCTCTTCAGACTTTTCATCAACAGTAATACCTGAACGGTCAGGACGTTCACCAAAACCACGAGGGTCACCACCATTTACAGTAAGATAATCAACAAACTGCTTGAGAATAGGATTGTCAACAAATACTTTATTAACAGCAGCAGAAGCTACTTCATTAGATTTAAGTTCAATAGCAGAATTAATATAATTCTTAACACCTTCAATGTCGTCAGTAAATTCAACTGGATTACCATTTTCATCAGTAATATCAATATTCATAGCTTTACGAATATTTTCAATATTTACTTCAGCTCCAGGTTCATCAACTTCAAGTGATTTAATCCACTCATCAACATCTTTAGCTTCTTTAAAAACTTTACCATCTGCATCTACAAGGTCTCCATTTTCAGCAACAGTATACTTTTTACCTTCAAACTCAACATTTGTACCTACCTCAAGACTCCCCGTAGAAGGGTTGGATGGATTGTCTTTGTCATTATCCTTATTATCAGGATTGTCATTGGCATTATCGGGGTCAGGATTATCTTTATCATTTCCATCACCGTCTTTACCGTCACCATCTTTATTATCACCAGAGCCATTACCACCGCCATTATTATCAGTGCCGCCTCCGTTACCTTGGTTATTATTGGCGTTAGTACCACTACCATTACCACCGCCGTTTCCAAAATCAATATTATCAAGTTCAACCATCAAACGATGATGCTGACCGAACCCAATACTATTACGAAATACAAACATAGCTTTATAATTTAAATGATTAATAATACACTAACACTTGTTAGTTGCTGCAAAAGTAATACCTTTATTTATACTATGAAGAAAAGCATAAGTTATTTAACTATCATTATTAGAAGTTTCAGCAAACCGATTATTAGTAGAATAAAGGTTATTAATGTCATCAGTTTGAGCATAAGTTTCTTATACAACTCCAGTACTTTAACTTATTGTTTACATGTGTTCTCAAGTGGCTTTGTTTATTGCAAACATTCAAATACATGCAATTTCCTTAACGTACAATCAATCCAATCTAAGTGGCTTATAAGTTAATCAGCTATTTATAGATAACGTCTCAGAATTGAATTTAAAATATTAAATAAAATTTTATCACGTAAAATAAAAGGAGCAATACTCTCACGAGCACTACTCCTACACATAATATAATCAATAAACAACCAATTTATTTCTTATCGTACTTATTCTTATTTGTCTTTGCTATCTTTAATTGATTAGCCATTTCTTCTCTCTTTATTTGACGGTCAGCAGCTTTATTGTAAGCATCCATAGCTATCTTCTGTCTTTCAAGTTGAAGTTTAGCAGCTTCACTAGCTCTCTTACTTTCCTCTTGAATACGAGCTAATTGATTCTTAGCATATTCATCATTTTGAGGATTTGTATCACCTAGCAAAGCTATATCACCTTTAGCATATTCAAGCTGTAAATCATATTGTGCTTTAAGAGCAAGTGTTTCTCTATCTTGTTCACCTTTAGCAGCAATCTTTTGTAATTCAAGTTGATTAGCTTGTTCTTGAATAGCTTGGTCCATTTGTTTCATTTGTTCTTCATGTTGTTGCTTTAACTGACTAAACTTCTTAACGGCATCACTAATAGCAGCAACATTATCTCCAGTAATAGCAGCAAGAGCAGAATCCAAATCGCCATTCTGTGCGGCACTAAATGCCCATTGCTTTAGTTGTTGAATCTTATCCATTTCTTTAGCATTGTTTCTAACAGTAGTACTAAGGTCAGAACCAACAAATGAATTTACATCAAGACTAAGATAATGTTTCTTACCGGTTGTCTTATCAATATAAGATGTTTCTAGACCTTCAATATAAGCACATTTAGCAAAGTCTAAATCTCTATTATAATCAGCACATCTCATTTGGTCAAACATTTGGAATATTATAACAGAACCAGTACTTGATTGAGCAACAGCAGTTTGAGTAGTAGAAGCTCCAGCAGATTGAGCAATTTGTCCATAACGTTGAGCATTCATATCAACAAGTTCACGAGCTTCAAGTTTAATAGCTTCTTTTAGATTACTAAGTTCTGTAATATATTGACCCATATTTACATTAAGTAATCTAATATTTTGCATCTTAACTCCTGCTGCATCTTCTTCATCATCAATAGGAAGTACACCATCAGCAGCCATTCTATATATAGCATCTTCTGTATTATTAGATACAAGAGACTTAGGTAAAAGCATAATAAGCATTTTATTCTTTGCTATTACCATTTCTTGATGATAAGAAACTATATTACGAAATACTTGGAAAGGAGTAATAGTTTCAATGATACTAAACTTACCAAAATAAGGAAGTACTTCCATAATACCATTATAAGGAAGTTTACCTTTACGTTCATAAAGTATAGGTCTAGCTTTAACAGGATAGATACCAGTAAATCTAGTTCCTATTCTATAACCTTCATAAACTTGAGGTTTATATTCCCATTCAATACTAATATCACCAGCTTCTTTATTTAACTCATAATCTTCTTCTACAACTCTTTGTTCCTGAAAACCAAGTTGATTTATAAAAGTAAGAATACCTTGACGAGCAAAACCTTTCCAAACTACATGCCAAACTTCATAAAGATTACCATTACGAGCACTAGGATGTTCATCTTTACTTTTAAATAGTTTACGCTCTTCATCAGTAAACTTATCACAAACATTAGCGTAATGTTCAAAGTATTGGTCATATCTCAAAGGAACAGTCTTTGTAGCATAAGACGCATCATTATAATACTTATCGAGGAAACTTCTATCATTATCGTCAAGATAATCATCAAAAGCATCAAGAATTTGATTATAACTCATCTTCATCTTTCTAGCAAACATATCATGGTCTTCAATCATATATTCACTATTAGGAATAGGATAAGCTTCCATCAAAGGAACACATTCTTTAATAATCTTATCTCCTCTAAGTTCAGTATATGTATAACATTCACCAAAAGCGCAATAATTAAAGAATGCAGTAAGATAAATATTAAGGTCATTAGTAATATCTCTAATATAATTAAGAATATCTTGACCTTGTTTACTTTCTTTATCTATATACTCTTGGTTAAAGTTATGCATAAACTCCTCTGGGTCAGGCATAACATCTTGAGGATTTATAGCTTCTACAGATTGACCTTGACCTTCAGCTTGTTGAACAGCAGCCTGATAACGTTTTTGAAACTCTTTTTGAAATGCTTGTTGAGCAGCTTCCATAACTTTTTGTTTAAGAGCAGCATTTCTATTAAATACTATATCAGGATTATTAGCTCCTACAACAAAGTCATGAGGATTTTTAAAATACTCTCCTATATATCTACGTATAATATCAGACATAATATCATAGTTACGTAGAGTAGCAGGAAAGTTCTTAAAACGTTCCTTACTAGCATTATAAGGATTAAGAGTTTTTCTATAAAACTCTTGAGGTAATTCACCATGTAGAATACGAATTTTAGTTTCAGTATCACTACGGTCATTTATACTAATTCCTAAACCAATAATATAATCGATACTATTAGTGTACCAATAAGGTTTTGCTTTCTCAGAAGCACTAACCTTTTGTTTAGGAAACTGATAAGTTAAATTACTATTAAACATACGTATATTTATTTAGTTAATTATTAAACAAACCAATCTCTATCCCAAATATTATCATTATAATTTTCAATAGTAGCTTTCTTACGATGAGCAAGTTCTTTAGCAGCTTCTACATCATTAAGTTTCCATTGGAGTGCATGTATCAACATTTCAGATACTCTATCGAAGTTACCTTTATCGTTCCATTTAAGAAGTTCAAGTATAGTTTGATAATCATAAATAGTCTGAAAGAAATAAAGAGGTGTACCATCAAGTTTTTTACCAACTTCACTATACAACATTTCTTTAAGTAATCGAAGTCCTTCAAGAACTTTAGTAGTACCTTGACCGCTACCACCACCCATATTTACACCATAAGATGCAGTAACTTTAGCTTTAATAGAACTATCCCAAAGTTCTACTGGGTCTTTCATTAAATACTTTAAAGCTTTCCATTTAGTGAAATTACTAACAGTTTCACCACGGTTAACCTCAACACCAGTAGTACCAATACAATTATAATAAACAGCCATAAAGTAACATATTCTATCAGCTTCTTCAAGTTTCTCAGGACGACCATAATACGCACATACTACTTTACCTTTAAAGCCATTATATTGTGTAGGGTTCTCCCAAACTTTAATACTATTATGAGAATGTTTATTAGTGATACCGCTAGTTTCCTTATTTACACCTACAGGGTCATAACTTATAGAATATTGACCTTTTGGAATACCAACTTCATATTTACCATTTTCATTAACATGATTAACTCTAATAGGTTCAAACCATTTACGAACACAACCATGTGGATGTTCATGTTGTTTACGAGGTACACCTTGAATCCAATCAAAGAAATCTTTATTAAATTTACCTCCTTCTGCTTTAATACGAGCATTAGTTTTAAATATTACTTTACCATCAGCATCTTCAAAGAACATACCATCATCAGATATATTAGTATAAGCTGGGTCATTTTTAAGTACTTCTTCCCAATTCATTAAAGCTTCAGAACTAAATAAGTTTTCACTAGTAGAACTAAATGATTCACTAGGCATATTAGCATACTGACCTAAGTAATTAATATAATCACTAAAAGTTTTACTATGAACTTTCTTATCAGTACGTTCTTTATAAGCAATTCTAAGACCCATTTCAATGTCAGAATTACCATCAGCATCCATAGCGTATCTATCACCAATCTGACCTTGAAGACCCCAACAATAAGGCTTAAAATAACCACAAACTTCATTACGAGAATCTTTATCCCAAACATTCTCAAAAGCTATAAAATGAAAAGCAGATGGATTATAGAAGTTACGTTCAAATGTTTGCATGTTACCACTAGTAGCAGTACCCCAAGCAAATAAGTTACCTGTAACATAACTACCAGTACGCATAGCAGGTTCAGTAACATTCATATATTCATCAAAGTTTTCCATAGTAGAAACCTCCTCAGTCTTAACACTAACAGCATCCTTACCAATAGCACAATCAGGATTGTTATTAGCAGAAGCGCTAAATAGAGCACTATTCCAACTATTAGGACTAATGTCACCATTAGGAAGTTTAAAACCTAGAGTAAAGTTTTCAGCAGCACGAGAAAGAATACCACGTTTAAAGAAAGTCTTATTCTCATAAAAATAAAGATTTCTAATAGTAAAATCAGTAAGACCACCACGCTTAGTAAGATATTTACTATCAGCAGCAACATGAATACAAACTTTATTAGGTTGAAGATTTATCTTATTGGCACTATGACTAGCCATAATATAAGAGAAACCGCCACGACGAGTTTTATCAATAAGAAGATGAAAACCATTAAGTTCACAAAACTCTATAATAGCAAATGTCCAAAACTGAGCATCTATAAACTTAGGAAAGTCCTGTTTCTTCTTAGCAACAGAACCTTTATCGGTATGTATAATAGTTTTTTCATCAAGCTGTTCAATAATAGTATAATTCAAATAATTATACATATCTCCACTAATATGAAGATTATGAACTTCACCATTACGCATAAAACATGGAGCATCAAATCCATGTTTACGTCTATATTCTTCTCTTTTACGTAATTGACGATGAGGAATACTATCTTCTTTATATAAAGTATATTTCTCACCATTTATATGATATAGAGAAGCCATCTCAGTAAGAAGATTAGTATTAACAAACTTATCTCCTTTACGTATATCAAGAAGAAAGCCACCGCTTTCTCCAATCATAAACAAATCATTAGGGTCTTTATAACCTGCTTCTCTAGCATGTTTATATTGTCCATGATTATCGTTTATGTATTGAAGCATTGGGTAGCTTTCAATATACTTTTCTACAGTATGATTATCACTCATTTTATTAAACTTAAAATTAGTAATATAATAGCACCAGCAGCACTACAACAAGCAACATTACGTTGTTTTGTTACTTTCTTACATGACCTATCCAATAGTATATATCTTTGTCTAGCTTGTTCTGCAAGAATACTATCATTTCTAATAATTTGTCGAAGATTCTTATTAATATCTTTTTCATAACTTAATTCTATTAGTTTAGCATTAGCTTTACGAATATCACTAATCGCTATAGTTACACTATCTTGTTCTATCCTCCCCGTAGAAGATGTTAATGATTTACTTGATGAGTTTATAGAATAACTTAACAGTACTATCATTATCAAGAGTTTTAACTTCAATAACTTTTGCATTTTTAATACTATCTAAATTATCAACTTCAATTCTTAAACTATCATTATGTTTTTGTAGTTCAATATTTTGTTCAATAATATTGTTATTTTTAGTATGATAATATTTTCCAATAACCATAAAGCAACAAATAGCAAATGTAAGAACAAGAACTACTACAAAACCTTTATTGGTTTCATTAGAAAAACTATCCATTACTTAAACATTTACTAAAAGGTTTATAACTATGAAGACTATTAATTATTTCTTTATCAATATCTTCTTGAATTTGAGAAGAACATATAAAACTAACATTCTTTTCGGGAATAACAGTTTTAAAACCTATTGATGTAGGAAAAGTATCTATACTTTTATCTTCAGAAAAAATATCACGAATATCTTTTTCTAAATCTTTTATAGTAAAAGTACCTTGAACTTCACCATTAACAAGAATACAAGCCATTACAAATCCTCCTCATTAAGTAAAGTATAAGTAAATAGTTTACCATATCCTTGACTAATTTGTCTATGAACAAGTTTCATAAGAGTATCAAAATCTTCTTTGTTAGCAAGAACTTGGCAACCAGCAGACCAATTATCAACTTGAGTAGAATGTCTTCCGGCTTTATGAATATTGATACCAAATGTACCTTCTTCTATAGTCTTTGGATTAAAATCATAAACAGTATTTTTATTATTATCTCTATAAACTTTTACCGGTTTATATTGAACAATAGCTTCATACTTACCTTTATGATAACCAAGTTTCCAAGCAGAACGATATTGACCAGGAACAAGTATAGCACAACCTTTATAATTTACAGGTTTAGTCATACTAGTAATACCAGGGTCAGTAGTAGCAGCAAATATATTTCTAGATTTGATACCATACATATCAATGTATTCTACTACAATAACATCATCAAATTTATTAGTAACATTATTACCAGCATTTCTAATACCAATAATATTAAGATTATACTTACCTTTATTAAAATAGGCATATCCTTTATTGACGAGTATTTTGCTGAAATCAGCTTTACTTACTTTATTAAATAATTTCTCATTCATATCTTATTATTTTAATACACCAAATACATAAAACATTCCAGTTTCTGGAATACCTTTACAAACATATTTAATATTATCGACTTCTTCAACGTGAAGAACTCTAGAATTAATTCTTCTTCGTCTAGTCATATTACCATTGTATTTCTGTTTGTGGATTTAATAAGCCTTGTTTATTAAGTTTAATTCTTCTATCTTGAAACATAGCATCTATTTCATTACGAATATAATTAATCTTAAACCAAGTAACAATTTCCTTACCTTCTTTATCAATCTTATACATACCGTGAACATCACGATAAGGCATACCATATTTATTCTTTTCAAAAGGAGTTTGAATATGGCAAAGACCTAGACCAACACAAGGAATACCTAATATCATTTCAGTCATTCTAGCATAAGTAGATAATTGCATAGTATAATGATTACCATTACAATTTTCTAGATGAGCAAAAGGAGGTAACATAAACTCATGAGTATTACACCATTCACTAGTAAGTTGAACAGGTTTAGTAGTTTTATCTTTACGATAAAAACCACTAGTAAAATGAAGACCATCTTTATTAGTTTTCCAATCAAGAATAACAAATCTATCAGGTCTCACACAAAGAACATCTATAGTACCACTAAGAAGTAACTCTGGAACAAATACTCCAATTTCAGAATAAATAGTATATCCTTTATTTACATAATATTGAAATACTTTATATATTTCAGGATACTTATTATTAGTAGCTTCTTTAAATTGTTCTATATCTAGAGGATGTGCTCTAAGATTAGGAATATCAGCTACAGTTATACATCTACCACTTTTAACTTGATTAAGATATTGAATAGCATCTTTAAACATACTACTTCCTTTGATACCATCTTCAAGTCCATTATGTGTAGCTGTACCACGTTCACAAGCTTCTTTAGTTATTCTTTCCCATTCAGCTTCAAGTTTACGTTCACTAATACCACGTTCTTTAGCTTTCTTCCTAAGCCAATATTTCTTATCAAACTTAGGACAGTAATTTTCTATATTAGTAGTTACACTAAGATATTCATTACCTAAAGAATCAGTATACTTATGAGGACCTTCATCAAAATAAAGAAAGTTATTTTCATAAATACTATTCATAACTTAAACAATATAATGTTAAACATAATCAGCAGCATTCATACTACTAGTAATAGCACCACCACCTCTAGCTTTTTCAGACTCTTTTTCATACATAAGATTTTCCTTAGCTTCATTCAAAGATTTTAAAGTCTTAGGAATCTCAGATGCTTTATCAGTAACTTTATCTACTAAATCTAAAAGAGTACTTACATTCTCTATAGTTAAATTAGCTCTATCTCTAAGCTTTTCATTAAGCAAAGCATTAATAGAATCAACTGCAATATTTACATTATGTAGAGTTTTAAGAAGATTCTCAACAACTCTGCCAGCTTCTCCTATATTTTGAGCATAATATCTTTTGATTATCTTCAAAACAAGAGCACTAGGTATATAGTTAGCTGGAAGACCAGCTTGTTCTATAGCCATTTTAAGAGCTTCAGCATCACTTAAACCACTTTGTTTTGCAGGAGACTTAGGGTCTCCAAGATAATAAATAACTATACAGTCTTTTACATAACCGGACTTATCTTTAGACTTATCTCTAGTATAAAGCTCTCTAACGTCTTTATCTATTAATTGACGAATAGTTGGAGCTTCAGGCATACCATTTTCATCAATAAGTAAAAGATTATCTATTATTAATCTATCTCGTTGCATGGTTCAGAATAATTTAAACAACCTAAACAATAAAATCTAATATTAGCGTAATATTTACCACGACGTTCAACACATTTCCAATAAGTTTTACCATTCTTATTAGCCATACGTGCAACTTGATAATTATATACTTTTGCTTCATTGTCTCTAATAACAGCTTCTCTCATCATTGCAGCTCTGAAATTTTCAAAGTTTTCAGGAGTCATGATTTCTTTAGCTGCATCTAGAGTTTCTTTATTTTCAGCATAAGCTTTTGAACCAGCTTTTCTTTTAATCTTACCAAGATAAGGAATAGCAGTAACTTCATCAGCTTCTAAATGACGTTGAGCATCTTTTTCAAGTTGAACTAGAATTATCATGGCAACGTCCTTATCTATAATATTATCATCTATAGTTTTAAGTATAGATGCTTTATTTTCAATAAGAACTTGTTTACCAGTAGAACTAGGAAATTTACCTTCTTCTAAACCTTCATCGTTTATTTTATATTTCATATTAGTAATATTATTAACACTATAATATGAAGCTTTGGGAGCATAAGCTCCCTTAGCTTTTTAAGCCTCCCCGTAGAAGATGTTCAATGTAGAATTACTTACCCATATCAGTTTCTCCAGCATTAGGAGCAATATAATATTGACTAACAGGAACATACTTTCCTACAGAACCATGAATATTACAAACTGGAACAATCTTAAAATCTACGAAATAAGTAGGAACTCCAATACCCATAAGTTTCTTATTTAAATCAGTATTAGTTTGAAGAAGATTAAGTAAGAAACCAGGAGTAAGAGGATTAGCAGGAGAATTAACATGATGTCCCATAGCAATATCACTAGGAGAAATAACTATAGTTTCACCAAGTTTAATGCCTTTAATAAACTCATCATTAGTATTACTCTTAATCATAACAGCAACACCACTCACACTTGCATTCTTATTCTGCTTACTAACACTTACAATAGTAATAGGACGCTCTTTAAATACAACAGCAATAAGAGCATAATCATTACCAACATTAACATGCTTAACGTAATCAGCAATTACATTCATGTTAACTTCACTCATACTAGTAGGCATACGAAAGGTCTGATTAAGACCAAGATAATTAACTTTTAAATCAACCATAACTTTATATTTTAAATTAATACTTTGAATAGTGTCCGTACTATTAAGTTATTTCAGCCTACAGAACTTAACTTAGTAAATAGTAATACTGTAGGTGCTAGAAATACTGCTGCAAATATAGATAATAATAATGAAAGTAATAATGGTATTAGTAATAAATTATAATTAGTTAAACGGAATTAACTAAATTTGATAATTATCAGCACGATTAGTAAATAAAGTAATAGTAAAATCAATGTGATGATTAATTAAAAGTAATGATGATAATAATGATAAAAATGAAACAAGTAGTAGTAATAAAGAAAACTATGAAACAAGTAATGGTAATAAAGATAAAGTAAAAGTATAAAGTAAAAGTATAAAGTAATAATAATATAACTAATGATAATAAAGAAAATAATGATAAAGATTATGTTAGTAAAAGTAATAATGAATAGTATAGAGTAAAAGTAGAAGATTATGCTAATGAAAGTAGGGGTAGAAAATTATATGAATAACTATGAGCAAGGAGATATGTAGTTAGACCCCCACCCTAATAAAGACAATATCAATACCCCCGCCTATCAAGCAGGAAATTCAAACTTTTGACTACAAGAAAGAATCAATTTTCAACAACAAGAAAAGAAACAAGTCTTGGCATGGAACGGGTTCATGCTCTAGCTTAGGCTAGTTTCATTAATTTAAACACTTATTATTATGAAATCAATGAATCTTAATTTGACAGTTCAGAATGTACGTACATTTGCTAACGCAGACGGTAGACAATTCATTAACCTTATTACTGTGCAAAGCTTTCCAAAGCGTAGTGCAGACAAGGAGACTGGTGAGTTTGTTGAAGGTGTTACTAACGAGTTAGTAATGTCATTACGTCAGTTTATGCACGTAGTGTACTTGACACCGAACTTCTTGCAGGTGTACTTCAAGGACTTTGACAGAAAGGAATATACTGTTACTCCTGATGGAGTTTGGTATAGTCTGTTGCTTGGTGCTACTCTTTCTGTCACTATTGAACGTTATGAAGATGGCGACACCTTCATCAACGAGATTAGTGGTGAAGAAGAGAGTTCTGATGGTGTGACTTATCATACTAGACTTACTAAGATTAAACTTGCTACTTGTGGTAGAAAGTTTGCTCTTCGTAAAGAAGATGATTTCGATGCTGTTGAAGCTACTATTCTCGACCTTGAGAATCTTGCTCCAACTGTACACAAGTTTGCTGTCAAGACAGAAGCTGAGAAGCCAGCTGAGAAAGAGGCTGAAAAGCCAGTTGAGTAATGAATTGCAAGAGTGGGAGAGAAATCTCCTGCTCTTGTTACTCATTGTACTTTGACTACAAAAACAACTCAAGTTGACTACAATAAAGTAACAAGAGTTGACAACAAAAAAGAAACAAATTTTGCGTATCAAAATTAGAATACTTATAAGACTTTTTATAAGCTTTATAAGACTTATTTTATTGATATTGCAAATGATAATGAATGTATAACTTAAATTATAGGAGAACTATATTATGAATAATAAAATTGAGATTCTTAAAGCTATGGTTAATAAACCAATTAAGATTGAGATTAAAGATAATCTTAGTCTTGTTAGTAAATACTATGTTTATGCTGTTTATACAAATTCTTGTGTAGTTACTAAAGAATATATTAGTGAATACATAAAAGCTTCTGATAGAGATAGTAGATTTAAGTCTATTAAATACGATAATATTAATGGAATTAGAATTATGGCTTAATAATATTGATTATGAGGATATTTATGATAATATTAATGATTATGAATATCCTTATAATCATGTGAATAGACGTGAGATATAAGTGTAACATTAATGCTTTTATAATAATGTACGTGCGCACGTGCTTTGCGCGCGACAATAGCAAGTAACCGCCTTTACTAAAGTAAAGGCTCTAAGGTACGTGCGTGCGTATGCGTGTTATTATATATATAAGCTTAGACGAAAGTCGAGCGTAGCGAAACTTGAAGCATTTCTGTTACACTAGTAATAACTATAAAATAAATAAAGATTATGATTAAACTAAATAGTGATAAAGGTAGAGAAATTATAAGTGATTATATTACTGCTTTAAATGGTGATGCAGAGTCTATTAAATGGGCTAATGATAAACGTAAAGCTGAGTATGATACTTATGATGATGAACTAAAAGTTAGTGTTGATAAGTGTTTTGATTGTATTTAATGTGTAATTGAAGGTGAGAAAGTTAAAGATAGTGTTGCTGAGACAGTCCTACTTTCTCATCTTCTTTAAATTAATAATACTCATGATTATACTATTAATCTCACTTATAATTATTCTATTTGTTACTGTAATTATTGATGTTATTCTTTATGATTATGATGTTTCTTATCGTACTCATAGAGTACTTGCATATATAGTATATTTTACTTTATTTGTGCTTCTAATAGTAGCAATAATTGCTTGTATATCAACTAGTAATAGTAGCTATAAGTCTACTTCAACTATTCCTATAGTTACTCCTATACTATTGCCTGTTCATTAGTATAGTGCTTTTCGAGTAGTTGATAATACTATAGCTAATACTCAGATGTTTAACTCTTAAACTTATTAATGTTATGAATATAGACTTATTTAAATATATACTTAAACTATCAGTCATACCTATGTTGTTTTTAAGCCTTTTACTTATTACTCATGGTGCTGATGATGATATAAGTATTATAAATATTATTGGTTTTATGCTGCTTATTATAAGTGGTAGTTATATAATTGTTGATGCTAAAAATAATAAAGATGAATAAAGTAAGTAAATCTACAGTTTTTGTGCTGTTAATATTAGTAGCTACTACTATTAGTAGTACTATTAGTTTAGTTAATGCTGTTACAGCTAATACTAAACTACGTAAAGAAGTTAAAGATTATAAAGCTTATTATAATGCTTCTGAAGCTTTATTTGAAGAAATAGAGGATTATAATGAAAACCTCTTTGATACAGATAAAGCAGTTGATTATTATAATGCTAGACTTCCCATTTCCAAATAAATATAAAGTTCTGTTACTAGTACGGTCTGTGAAGATAGTACTAGTTTAATTATTAATCTTATTAATGTAATTATGAGTAAAACTTTTAAAGATTTTGATAGTGAAGGACGTTTTAAAGGTGTATATCTTAGTAAGTATTTAACTGATGAAGAAAAGACTAAAGTAAGACGTTTTGCTAAACTAGATTGTGATTTAGATAAATAATATATTAGTGTTAATAAACAATATTATAAAACATTTTAAATTAAAGAATTATGAAAAGTTTTGAAACAGTGAGTGCTGAACTCAAGAAAGTTAAAGCTAACAATGTAGTAACTACTACAGTTCGTAACATTAATGTAACTGATATGACTACTTGGCAAAGAGTATCTATTACTCTTAATACTCCAGTTAAAGGTTATGTTGCTGATGAAGAAGGTAATTATTCTGAAGGAGAAGTAAATGTTATATTTGTTTCTTCATTTAGTGTTATTGCTGCTTTCCGCAATAATCCTAAGACTGCATTTGCTGGTAATTATATTGCTGAACATCCTAATTGTTTGCAAGTACTTCTTAGTGGTGCTAAGATTGAGATTGTTCAGGAAGCTGTTACTGAGGGTCAAGAGTATACCAATCCTTGGTCTAGTAATCCTACACCTACTCCAGTAGAGCATGATAGTTACTATAATCACATTACTAATATTATGGAACTTAGTGATGTATCTGTAGAGCTATTGAAGGAGTTGGCTCGTATGATTATGTTCGGATAGTAATTATAAATAGTAGTGCTAGAAATAGTACTACTACTATTTATTAATTTAATAAGGAGAACTTATTATGTGTACAAGATATTATTTTGTGAGCAGTAGACTTAAAGAACGTGCTGATGGAAGTCTTATGATTTCTACTAGTAAAGGTCTTAGTCACGCTAAGAGAATTGCTAAGTCTAGATTTAAGATTTATGGTTATAAAGGACAAATAGTTAATATTCATCCTTTTAATGTTAAGAGTGCTAGTATTGCTTGAAATAATAGTTAATCTAGCCGCCCCGTAGAAGATATGATAGATTAAATTCATTATCTTTGCATTGTAATTAATAATAACAGTTATGATACAAGATAATGAATTTGATTATAATGCTCAAGATATTGACGCATTCTGTACTAGTCATGATATTGATGATTATGACTTATTTGGTGAAATCATGGTTGGTGATGATGCTAGCTATGATGAACTTAGTGATAATATATTATACGAATAATTAAAACATAAGAGTATTATGAAAGAAAAAGAATTATCAGCTAATGATAAAAGACGTAGAACTACATTACGTAAAAAGAGTATTGAAGAATTAGTAAATATTATTCTTCGTAAAGACGATGTTGAACGTAGACTTAATAAGTCTGTTGATACATTCAAGAAACTTCAAGTTACTAATGAAAAGAGAATTGAAACTCTTAAAGATTCTCTTGATAAGAGTGAAGAAATTCAAAGTAATCAAGAAAAAATTATTGCTGCTCTTAATGCAACAATAGATAATAAAAATAAAAGTATTTCTACTCTTGAAGAGCACAATAAAGCTCTTTATGGTAGAATTGATTCTCTTGAGAAAACTATTAGAGTACGCAATAAAGAAGCACGTATATTATTTGCTACTATTGTTGCTCTTATAATTAGTGTTATTATTCTATTTTTCATATAATAGTTTCACATAGGTTTTACAAGTGTGTAAAACGTATTATATTTTCATAATATCAAAGTATATACCACTATTGCTTGTGAAAGTAGTAGTGGTTTTTTTTAATGTTTAATAATTATAATTATGAATGAAAATACTATAACTGGTATTGTAATTGCCGGTGACATATATAATGTTATAGATAATGGTGTTAAGTGTACTCAATGTGCTGTAAAAGACCTTTGTCTTAAAGGTAAATTGGGTACTAAAGTACAATTTGATTGTGCTAGTGTTCATCTTGAAAAAGCAAGTTAATATGAATAAAGATAATAAACTTCCTGATGCTCCAAGTACTATCATTCTTAGTGATGATGTACTTGATGATATTTACTCTGATATGCAGGCTGACCAGGCAATCATGCTTGAGCAATCCGGTATTTATGAGTAAATTCGATTTTCGCGTATTTTCCTAGGTTTCACAGCTCTCAATTAATTTAGCTGATAAATTTATCGGCAAATTAATTTGAGGGCTTTATATTACAAAATAAAATATTAAATAAAATGATAGTTGTAACACAAACTCAACTTAGGAATAAAGATACTGAAGCTATAATACTTTTACGTAATGAAATTAAAGCTAGTTTTAATACTAACGCTATTGATTATTTTACTATAAGTGCTATAGCTGAAATTCTATATAATAAATTTAAGCATAAGAAACATGATATAATATATCATACAGTTGTTTCTTATGACGGTATTAATAAACCATTTAAAATAAGAATTAATTATGCCATTAAAGAAAAAGAGAAAAGATTATAATCATAAAGAATTTGCTGTTGGTACTAAGATTGAGTACAATAACAAATTATATGAAGTAGTTAAAAGTAATACTTGTGAGAATTGCTCTATTAGTTCATTTTGTAGTGCTTCTGATAATTATGTACCATCATTATTGATACCTAGATATAAATTACTTAGTACATTAGGTAAATGTTCTGCTATTGATAGAACTGATGGTACATCTGTAGTATTTAAAGAAATTCCTAAAGATAATACTAAAGATAATTCTAAATATGACTATTATAAGATTTCACCTTTATGGGAATATAATAATCCTACTCAATTAAGACCTATAGAACTTGTTTTACCTAATGGTCATGAAATTGACGTAGAATCTAGTGATTTATCTAAAGGTATTATTCGTTTTAGACGTAAATGGTTAACTATTGAACAACTATATAAGTTAGCTAAACAAAATAATCATGTTACACATCGTGATTCTATCAAACATTTTAGTGATAGTAAATTAGTTGCTTTAGCTAATTTAATGGATATTGCTAGATATTTTAATGGTTATTGGGAATATAATATTACTAAAGAAGATGTAGGTTATGCTATTGCTTATTATAAATTTGTAGAAGAACCACATTATTCAGTTTGTAAAATTGAAAATTCTGTTTATACTTATTATGGTAATCCAGTATTTAAAAATGAAGCTGATGCACAATATGTAATAGATAATCCTAATTTTAGAGATATTCTTGATAAAATATTTAAATCATGAGTTTATATAAATACAATATAACTGTTAAAGTTGATGATGAAGATGATAAGTATAATGAAATGACTATAAGACTTGGTATTAAAACTGCTATTCAACGTCATTTACGTTTTGCTAGTCTTCATCATAATAGTAATGTTAACATAGAAAGAGATTTTAAAGTATAAAATTATGGGTGACGAAGATTTATATGTAGGTGATGTTAGAAACTATTATAATACACAACGTATAATAGTTAGAGCTGATGAACATCCAGGTTTAATTTGTAGTAGTAGTATTCCTGATGGTAAATCTCAACGTAGAGAAAGTAGACGTAGAGCTATTAGAAGAAGAAAGGGTAGACTATGATACGACGTACAGGTTATATTATTCCTTATAACTTTCCTCTTAATACTCGTAGAGGTTTTAGAACTATATATTTTCTTATGAAACTAAGTCAACATGATATGATTACTGTAATTAAAGATATAATTGCTGTTAGAAATGCTGGTATTAATTTCATAACCAATATATGTGACAAGATAGAAAAAGAGGATGACTATATCTTGCAATACCTTTTACGGGGTGGATATATTGGTTAATAATTTAAGTTCTGCTAAGTGTAGTAATACGGCTTATGGTGCGAAACCAAGCAGAACTTCTAATAATAATAAATAAAATAATAAAGTTATGAAATATGAAGAATATATAATAGCTATAGCTCCTTTTGAAGATTTTAAAAGTAGAGCAAATAATTGTAGTGATGATAAGTTTAAAAGTAAACTTATGGAAGCTTATGATAAAGGTTTACGTGAAGTAGGTAGAAAAATTCTTATAGAGAATAATATTACTCCTAATAAACTTATTAGTCAAAAATGTGCTCCTACAACATTTGAACCGATTAGTGCTAGAATTGACAAAAATAACGAAGTTATATTAATTGGTTATTCACGTCAAGACCGTACTGATTATAAAGTTAAAAAAGAATATAAATTAAACGATTTAACAAATTAGTGATATGAATAATAAATTTACAGAAGCAAGTTTAAATTATTTCTTTAATGAAAGAAATAATGCTAGAAAAGAGTATGATAAAAAAATTGCTACTATTAGTAATAATTTCTTTGTAGATAATAATCTTCCATTTAGAGTAGGAGATAAAGTTAAAATTCCAAAGTGCGCTGGCTCTACAACTGGTATTATTAAATATGTTACTATTTGTAATAAACTAGATAATGCTTTATCTAGAGAACCAGAAGTAGTGATAATTATTGATGGTTATGTTGGAATGATACATCCTTTTCCTATTAGTAAAATAAAGAAAGTATAATCATCTTATTGATGAAGTAATAATAATATTAATTAATTAAACTTTTTGTAAAATGGCAAAGAAACATGATGAAAGAAAGGATTTAAAGTGTGTATCACGTATTGCTAAAATTGATGGTAATCATATTATCATTCCAATTAATGCAGTTATTGGTATTCGTACTTGGGGAAGAATTGATTTTCTTGTCCATTATTGTGGGTATGTGCTTAATCATGGTAGTAATACTATTAAGCCTTCTAATCTTAATTTTGAAGATACTACTGTAAGTGCTAGAGAAGCTAAGAAGATTAAGAAAGAACATAAACTAACAAACAAGAAGAAATGAATGTAGATTATTCTAAGCTTAAATTTGTATTTAAGCCTAAAGCTTCTACTAAACGTAGAGCACCAACTGTACTTCCTAATAAGAAGTTAACTAAATTAGTTCCTGGTCAAGTTATTCAAGATGAACAAGGTAATTTTACTGTTCGTATTAAGTACTTTGATTATATTAATAGACTTACCAAAGATACTAATATAAGTGATGTAGGTAAAGATGGAGTAACTCTTCCTTTTACTGAAGATTCTTATGATTTAACTAAATGTGAACGTATATTCACTAGAGTTGGTCAAAGGAATAGACAATACATTAGTTTACTTCTTAGTGAAAGTGATAGAATATTCAAGAAAGCAGACCCTAATCGTTATGTACCTTTTTGTCATAACTGGATTTGTTCTTGTTGGATTGTTAGAATTGATAGTAAACTTTATGCTAAATTCAATAGAATTTTAACTCTAGTTGGTCATGATTATAATGTTAAACATTTAATAGATGATGAGGAGGATATATAATGCACAATGAAGATGAACTTACATTTGGAGCTATACCTATAAATACTCCTAATATGACTAGAGATAGAGCTAAAAAATTTACTTTTACTGATGACCAAACAAAAGCTTATAATGGACTTATTAAGTTTATTAATGAACCTTATAATCCTAAAGATTTTAAGCGTGCTTTGATTGGTCCTGGTGGTACTGGTAAAACTTTTCTTCTTAAAGCTTTACTTCAAGATTGTAACATACCATTCTCTGAAATAGGATTAAGTGCTCCAAGCCATAAAGCTTGTAGAGTTCTTAAAAATAGTATTAGAGGTACTCATTGTAATGTTAATACTATTCAATCTGATTTTGGTTTTAAACCTAATTATGATATTGAAAAGTTTGATATTAACAATGTTACTTTTGCTTCTTATGGTCGTATAAAGATTGAAGATTATCGTCTATATATAGTAGATGAAAGTTCTATGCTTAATCGTAGTCTTGTTAGTTATATTGATAAGATGATGAAGAAGTATAGTATTAAACTTATACTATGTGGTGATGATGCCCAAATCCCCCCTGTAAACGAGAAGGATAGTTATGCTTTTAAAGGCGTTATATCTTTCAGACTTACACAGATTGTACGACAAGATGAAGATAATCCTATAAGAACTCTTACTGAACTTCTTCGTGGTGATGTTTATAATGGAACTTTTAACTTCTTAAATTACATATCTCGTAATCATAGTAAATTTGATAATACTATGACTAAAGGATTTGTAGTTTGTAATTCTGCTCAATTTCAGCAAGAAGTTGTGAAACAATTTAGTGACGAATCAATTACTCGTAATACTGATTATGTCAAAGTTATATCTTATACTAATAAAGCTGTTTCTAATTGGAATAAATTTATTAGAGAAAGTATAATTAAAGACAGTGAAAAATCTGTTATTACTAAGAATGATTTGATTACTTCTTATGTCACTATTGTAGACCAATTTAATGATGCAATTATTCAGAATAGTGAAGATTATATTGTAAAAGAGATAGCTAACTATACTCATCCACAATATGAGCTTAAAGGTTTCATGGTTAAATTTCAAGCAGTATTTGGTGGTCAAGTTACTTCTCCATTATTTATTATAGACCATAGAGATAAGTATACTATGGCTATGTATTGTAAGATTGCTGATGATTTAATTCAACAAGCTAAGAATGCTCGTAGAGATATTCGTGCTGCTAAATGGAAAGCTTATTATAAGTTTAAAGAATCTTGTCTTCTTCTTGTTAATATTGGTAGACCTGACGGTTCTATTCTTTATTATAGAGATTTAGATTATGGTTTTGCTATTAGTAGTCATAAGTCTCAAGGCTCAACTTACAATGTAAGCATGGTAGATGTTATGGATATTGTTTATGATAAGTATGGTAGACCTTACACTAATGCTAGTGATATTAATAAGAGGCTTTATGTTGCTATTAGTAGAGCTAAAGAAAAAGTGTATTTGAGATATGGATATTGATAATAATAGCTTTGTTAGACTAGTTCGAGTTCTTAAACAAAAAGAACAAGATGTAGCTAGAATTAAAGATACTATATCAAATGGTATTCTTGATGAAAATGATTTGAACCTTGGTGATACTGTAAAGTTAACCAAAAAAGATAATAGTCGTACTGTTATCGGTACTCTCTTAGATGCTACTATTGTTATTATTGATGATAATTATCATAAAGGTGTTGTTGTTCGTCCTGATTATGTTTACGAAAGTGTTGAGTTTTCGCTGGCAGAATGGAACATCGAAGTGATACCAAATTCATCAGATGACAATTTTGTTGAGTTTTAAGCGATTTGAATAGTTTAGTCGATTAATTAATCACGAAAATTATTTGATGCGCTAAAATCGAAAATTAAAATATTAAATAAAATGTGTAATACAAGTAATATTCCTTCTTTTAAAGAACGTGTACAATGTTACATTAATAAAGAAGATGAAATAAAGAAAGATTATCAGAATCGTATGAATGCTCTTAACGACGCAGCAACTGCTGATATTCTTGCTAATTGTCCTATTAAAGTTGGTGATGTTTATGTAACTGAATCTAATAATGCTTGGGGTGTTAAACGTCAGTATTATAAAGTTGCTAAACTTGAAGCTAGCGTTGATGGTACAGTTATTGTTTATGGTTACAAACGTAAACTAGATAAAACTTGGGGTAAACGTGATAATATATACATGTTTAGTGCTTCTATTTACGACAATTATAATGTTAATCATTATGATAAAGTAGAAGATTATGTTGAACCTAGTAAAGATTAATTAATTATGAAAAGAAGTGATAAAATTAAAGCTCGTAAGCGTATTGAAAATGGTTGTAACTTTCCTAGTCTTATGACTATTAGTAAATACCCTGGAGGTACTTGTCTTCCATATACTTTCTTATCACCTTATGGCTTCCAACGTATGTGATGATTGTGCTTTAGGTATGTTTAATACTAAGTGCAAATGTCTTAGTGGTGTTGGTAATCCAATGTCAGGTATGATTATTGTTGTACCTAATGTTGATTACAATGCTTATAAGAATAAAGGAATGACTTTTAGTAAGTATGTGGAAATAGTAAAGGAAACTATCACATCTCTTACGGGGGGTCTAGAACAACTAGACCCTTATATTGTTCCTCTTATTCGTTGTAAGCTTGATGAACGTTGTCCTGTAAATCAATATATAGCTAATAGATGTATGCTTCATACATTTGCTGATATTAGAATTAATAATATCAAGAAGATAATGCTTCTTGGTAATGCTGCTACTAATTTTGGTTTTGATATTACTAAAGGTAAAGATAAACTATATTATGTATCTCCTTTTGTTTACAGTACAAATTTCTCTCCTTTTATTAAGTTTATAGATGATAATAAATACGATGAATTTCGTAATCGTCTAGTTAAATGGCTTACTGCTAATAAAGATAATAATTATAATGGAATGGAAATAATTAAATTGATAAATGATTCATAGTTTAGCTGTAGACTTAGAAGTATTCGAGAATATGATTTCATTTACTTTTGTAGATGTTAGAGATTATCTTGATAAATTTGCAGATTGTAAAGGTGCTTTAACTGATACTTTAACAGTTGAAGAAATTAAGTCTAGACTTGATAGTGTAAAGAGTTGGATATTTTATGTTACTGATACAGATGATTCACAGATGTTAGAACTGATAGACTTCTTTGAGAAGATGCGTCCTATAACTAAAGATGATGGTACTGTAGACAGATATGATTTATTTGGCTATAACAATCAAGCTTATGATGATATGATGACTAGAGCTTTTCTTATGTATTGGAATCGTTTTGATACTAGTAAACAACTTTGTTCATTTCTTAAAGAAGTGAATAATAAACTAATATCTCTACAAGATGATAAAGACGCTTTATGGAATGACCCTCTACTTAATGTTATTCGTAAGTATAGATTACCTTATGTAACTGTTGATTTGTTTAAAGTTTATGCTCTTAATTCTGCTGGAGTAAATGTAGATAAAGATACTGGTGAACGTAAGAAGTATGGTAAAAGTTTAAAGCAAGTTAGTATTAATCTTAAATGGTATAATCTTCTTGATTTTAAGCTACCTCCAATAGATGATGAAGAAGGTGATGTATATAGGAAAAAAGATGAATATAAAGGTATGACTAATGAACAATTAAATCATTTGTTTGTTGCTGACTTTGATAGGTATCTTATGCCTAAACATATAAAGCCTATGCTTCATTATAATAAGAATGATGTATTTCTTGTTTGTGAGATAGCTAGACAAAAGCCTGATGAGATTAAACTTAGATATAGTCTAGGTCATGCTTTTAAACTTAATCTTCTATGTAGTGCTAGAAGTAATATTGCTGATAAACTTCTTAATAAGTTCTATTCTGAACGTAGTGGACTTAAAGAAGATGCTTTTAAAAATCTTCGTACTCAAAGAACTGCTTTATCGTTTAAACGTATTATATTTCCTCATATTAAGTTTAAAACTAAACAACTTCAAGATTTACTTGAAGAAATGAAGAAAGTTGTAATATATAGAACTAATAAAGATAGTTTTGTACGTGAAATAGATTTTTATGGTACAACATATACTCTAGCTACTGGAGGTATTCATACTCAAGACAAACCTGTAATACTTAAAAGTACTAATAAATATGTTTATGTTCATCATGATTATACATCCTACTATCCGAGTATAATGATTAGTTATGAAGTAGTACCTGAACATCTTAATACTAAGGTGTTTGTAAACATGGTAGATTACTTTAAACAGACGCGTGTTAAGTGTAAACATACTAAGGATGAAGATGGATTTGTAGTTCCTGGCGTACATAATAGTCTAGCAGCTGAAGCATTAAAGATTGTAATCAATGCTATTTATGGTAAATATGGTTATGAAAATTATTGGCTTTATGATAGACTTGCACAGATGAGAGTTACTATTAATGGTCAGTTAATGACAATGACTCTTTGTGAATCTCTTGAACTTGCTGGAATACATGTTGTTAGTGCTAATACAGATGGTATCGTTATAAAGCTTCCTTATGATAAAATTGATGTTTATAATCAAATTTGTAAGGAATGGAATGAGACTAATAGAATGTCTGCTGATGATGAACATTATAAGATGCTTGTTAGTCTTAATGTGAATAACTATTTTGATATTCAAAGTAACGATAAACTTGAGTATAAAGGTGCTCTTGACCCAAAGCAGTATATTAAAGACCTTAAAAAAGGTTATGATATGCCTATTGTAGCTACTGCTGTATTTGAGTATTTTGCTCATGGTACATCTGTAATGGAAACTCTTTGTAATCATAAAGATATTCTTGATTTTTGTAAAACTCAAAATGTTGGTAAACAGTTTGAAGTTGTTTATGAAAAAGTAGTAGATGGAAAACGTGTTGAAGTTCGTAGTCAACCTCATGTTCGTTTCTATGTATCTACTAGAGGAGTTGTGATTATGAAAGAGCATAAACTTACTGGTAAACGTAGTGTTTTAGCTAGTGGAAAACCAGTTCAAATTCTTAATTTACTTGATGATAAAGATATTAGTGAGCGTAATGTAAATTATGCTTATTATTATGAAGAAGCTTATAAGATTATTAATCCTATTAAACTTGGAATAAGTCCTAATCAGAAAGGTAATTCAAAGAATAAAACTCTTAGTGGAAAAGCTCTATTAAAAAAGAACTTTGGTATGTATAATAGTTTATTTGATAATGAAGAAGAATAATGACAGAAGAACAAGTTTATTTAAATGCTGTTGATGTTTGGAGAATGAATAAAGGAATAGGTACTTTTGTAATACCTGCTCCTTTTGATGCTCTAAGACCTCTGCTTTATATTCTTCCACAACTTTACAATAAGTCTCCTACGACTAGTATTGTTATTATTGTGAAAGATTTTGCAGATAGAAGTAGTATTGAAAGTTATCTAACTACTTTGAACAATGAAGTATGGAATAATTCTTTTCGTACTGTAATACATAATGGAAGTCTTAGGATTTTAACTACTGAATATGCTGCTGAACATATTAATGATTATAGTCCTTTACTGACTATAATTTATAATCCTAGTATATTTCATTTTGTACATATAGCTATGATAGAAAAGTCTAAGTTTAAACTAGTAATTCTTAGTAAACTACTAGATAATAAAACTATGGATGATTTCTATACTGTTGCTCCTAGTATTGGTAACTTTAGTCAAAATGTTATTGATGAAGTTAGAACTAACCGCCCCGTAAAAGAGTGTTTGGTAGGGTTAACTATAACACCTGATACTGAACTAGATAAAGAAATAACCTATTATAATAGGGAGATTTCTACTGCTCTAGCTATATTTGGTAACTTTGATAATATTAAGTATGCTAGATTGGGAAATAGTGATACTAATTGTTCTAGTATGATGATATGTGATGCTATTGCTCGTACTAATGGTTGGGATAATCATTTAGATATGTCTTCAGAATTTAATAGAGACATAGATAAACTATATAGTCCTTCTGCTATTAAAGAACGTGCTGATAGTATTTACAATATTATTAGAGAACGTAGTACTAAACTTGCTAGTTCTAAAGATAAACTTAGTTATATCTTAGATATAGTCAATGATAATTTAGACAAGAACATACTCATTATAAACAAGTATGGTGAATTTGCTAATCTTGTTACTGATTATCTTAATGATAAATTTGGTAAAAGGATTTGTGCTAATTGCCATGATAAAGTAGATAATGTTCCTGCTGTAGATAATTATGGAAATCCTATTCTTATAAAGAGTGGTCCAAAGAAAGGTCAACCTAAACTTCTAGGTGTTATTGCTCAAAAGAAACTCGCACAAAAACTTATGAATACTCATAAGATAAATGTAATTTCTTGTGGTGCGTCACCTGACAAGTCTTTAGATGTTGATATTGATTTGGTTATAATCACTTCTCCGCTATGTGATACTATTGAGAGCTATTTCTATAGGCTTTCTAAGGTTCATTTCAGTAATGAGGTACTATTATATACCTTATTCTATAGAAGCACGTTAGAGGAGAAAAAACTAGAAGATAGGAGTGTTCCAGCCAATCATACAATAATTAACGATTTTGATAGAAACGTTAAAGTTGATAATAATAATGCTTATTGTATTGTTGATTAAGAAAAAGTTCTTATCTTTGCAGCAGAAATTAGAAAACGAACTAATAAGCTCTTTGAAATAATGAATGATACTAAAGATGAAAATGGTAGCAATCGTAGTTTGATTGTTAGACAAGATGATGTTAATACTGGTATTCATGTTCTAAATCTTCTTGATGAGAAACAACTTGCTAATGCAGAAGTATTTCTAAAGAAGATTATTGCTACAGAAAAAGGCGGTGTTAAGAGTGTAAATGAAGGTCTTGCTATTCTTATGAGAGCACAAGATTTAAGATTACCTTTTAGTACTTGTATAGAACATATCCATGTAATTAATGGTAAAACCGGTGTTGATGTTCATATCGTCAAAGCGTTGTTGTCAAGGGCAGGTATAGTCTGGGAAACTACTAAAGATTATGTACCTCAGTATAAGTATACTGATGGCAATAATGTTTATGATGAGACACTACTTCCACAGTATTGTGTTAAATGTCGTACCAAAGCAGAAGCTGAAAGTAAAACAGACGATGAAATAGTTGGTGTTTATCCTCTTAAATATTATAAAGATTTAAAAGGTAGAATATACAACGAATTTCAAATTAACGAACAATGTATTAAGTGTATTAATCTACCACAAGCTATGAAAGTAGCTCAAGAAGGTAAGTTTCCTGTTATTAGAACTCAGGCTACTCCTACAGATTATGTTACTGAATATAAGTTTACTAGGTTTAAGAGAATATATGGTAAAGTAGTTGAAACTCATGCTGTAGGTCATTTCTCTTATACAGAAGCTAATACGGCTGACTTATTTACTAAAGATACTTTTAAGAAATATACTCGTATCATGATTGGACATCGTGCTTTTATGTATGGTGCTCGTGATATAGCTAGTGATATTCTTATGGGTGTTATGTCAGACGATGAATTATCCGAAGTCTTTGCCAATTCAGTTCCTAATGATGAAGACTTTGTAAATATTGAAGAAATTTCTAATGGTGAAGTTTCTCCAGAATAAGGAACAATTTAGTGTGTAAATAGTATTATACTATATAATTATTTTATTAACAATTTAAATATTTAAAATTATGAAGATTAACGGTTTATCATTCGGTATTTCAGCAGTTGCAAGTGGTGTTAAGAGTAGTGTAGTTAATGCTGAGCCTCAGCTTATTGTTGCTACTACTAAGGGTGGTTTTGCTATTACAGGTTCTGTATCTAAGGCTCTTGGTTTGCAGCCTGGTGATAACATTATGTTTGCCAATAACATTGCTGATGTTGAAGCACTTGTAATGGCTAAGGAAAATGCCGATTTGTTGGAGTATGCTAAGAATAATGGTTTCGACCTTGAGACTTCTGAGGGTGTAGAAGCTTGTATTAAGTCTCTTACTGTTTGGTATATCGCTAAGGGTGTTCCTATGTTTAAGAAGGATGGTTCAGAAGCTACTGTAGCTGTTCGTCTTACTAAGGAAGAGAAGAAGAAGCTCTATGATGAGAATGTTGATGCTATCATTGCTGCTAATCGTGCTCAGCTTATTGCTGCTTACAACCTTAATGAGGATGCTACAGATGATGAGATTAAGGAGCATTATACAGTTGATGAGATGCAGAGTCCACAGACTCAGGCATTCAGTGGTTGTAAGCTTGCTGCTAGTGGTAATGCAGTTGGTACTGGTTTGAAGCTTAACTTCTCTGATACAAACAACTGGGAGCAGCTTAAAGCTGATATGGAAGATAAGACTGCTTTGAAGCGTGTATTCTCTGTTGATGTTAAGGCTGGTGAGACAGGTAAGTTCAACGATGGTCATAAGATTGTTGATGTTATCTATTATCCTCTTGGTGAGTACACTGATGAGAAGCCTGCTCGTGTAGCTGCTAATAAGGCTGCTGAACCTGCTGAGTAATTAGTTCATTCATTAGATATTCATTCGCTTTTTTTATTATAGGGAACTGAGCAAATCAGTTCCCTTTTTTAATCAATTAATATAATCGTTTTAAAACTTAATTAAGTTATGACAGATGTAACAAAAGAAGCAGCAGCAGTTGCAAATGGTGCTGCAAAGAAGAATCGTAGAGGTATTAGTAATAACACAGTAGCTGCTGCTCGTCTTAAATTTCATGAGAAAGATGCTAGCCCAGCTAATGGTTTATTTATGGCTCATCTTGATTCTGTAAGTGTAGAGTGGTCTCAGAGCGCAGAAGGTAATTCTTTTGCCGGTTTGAAGATGCCTCGTCTCGTAGTTACTTTTGCTAGTAATCATGATAATGTTAAGGAACGTCGTTATGTTACTAAGACTTTCTTCCCAGTTGAGAGTAATGTTGATACTATTCCTGGTGGTAAGAATGCTTGGCAAGTAGATGCTCTTCTTAATTGGACAAAGCATCTTCTTGATGTATTCTATCTTAAAGGTCGTGAACTGACTCCTGAAGAGGAAGATGCTCTTACTCTTACATTTGAAGATTATACTGAAGATGAGAATGGCAATTTGGAGTATAATGCAGTAGATGCACAGGATGTTCTTAATGGTTATCGTCACATCTTTGAGAATGTTGCTGCTATGCTTAATGGTCAATTTAATCTTGCTGATGGTGCTACTGCTAAGCCTTGCTTTAAGGATGGTAATGGTAAACCTATTTCTTGTTGGATTAAGTTGCTTCGTGCTACTCGTAATCGTAAAGGTGATTGGGTAGATGTTGACCGTAGTAAAGATTTGCAGTTTACTTCATTTGTTGGTGCTGGTGCTATTGAACTAGTTAAGATGAAGGAAGGAAAGATTCTTCCTCCTGTTATTCTTTCTATCGATAAGGTTAAGGAAAGTATTACTCCTAAGCAGACTAATAAGACTCCTACTGTTGGTGTTCCTGGTATTCCTGGTATGCCTGGTATGACTGGTGGTGCAGTAGTTCCTCCTGTTGGTGGTGAGTTTGCTGGTGGTGCTCCTGCTGGTGCTGGATTTGACCCAACTGCTACAGATGACCTTCCATTCTAAGTAGATAAGTGAAGAGTTATCTCTTTGCCTACTAATTCTCAACTAAAGTTTAATGTTCTAAGGGGTAACGATGGTAGTAATACTGTTGTTGCCCCTAATTTTTTATCAATATGAAACGTAATGCTAACACAAGTAAACTTACAAAAGCTTTTATAGAATCTAGAGTAAGTCAAGAAGAAATTGTAAGTAAATACTTAGATATACCATTAGAAGTAGTTAGAGATTGTGTTGAACATAATCATCTTATTACTTCTGTATTTCGTGATGATGATACTGATGGTAGTATGGGTATTGCATACAATTCCAAGGGTAGACTTAAAGTTCGTGATTTTGGTGGTGCTGGTTTCTTTGATGATGTGTATGGTGTAGTAGCTTACGTACTAAGTATTGTATATGAAAGACCAATTAGTACAAATAATAAACAAGATTTTTATTTTGTACTAAGTCATATTTATAGAACGTTTTCATATCAAATAGATAATCGTGTTAATTATTATGATGTAGACGAATCTATAAAGAATGCTCTCGTTAAAGCTCGTAATAAAAAAGCTATTATTGAAATTGTTCCTCGTAGTTGGAATCGTCAAGATAAAGCTATATGGGCTAAATTAAATGTAGATTTGAATTATCTTAATACTCATTTTGTTATTCCAGTTGAGCAATATTATATTGATAGAGTAACTAATCCTACTCCTAAATATAAAGATGCTAAAAATGACCCTTGTTATGCTTATATGCTTGGTCGTAATAAATCTGGAGTACATCTTATTAAACTATATTTTCCATTACGTGATAGAACTAAGGAATTAAAGTTTGTAACTAATTGTAATGTACTTGAAGGTCTTCCTAATCTAGAAAGAGAAGATTATGATTATATTATTATAACTAAGTCTAGTAAAGATAGATTGAGCTTAGGTAGTCATCTAAGCAAACATATCTTCTACGGGGCGGATGGAAAAACTCTTAATATTGGAGTTATTAATCTTCCTAGTGAAAATTATAGACTTAAAGTTAATGAATATACTTGGCTTAGAAAAAGACTTAATAATGAAGGTATGATTGTTAGTCTTCTAGATTTTGATAGGACTGGACGTGATGGTGCTGATTATCTTTTAGAAACTTATGGTATTCCTTATCTTTTTATTACTCGTGGAGAATTTGGACTTGAGAATTATGAGTGTAAAGATTTTGCTGATTTACATGATAAATTCAATAATGATGAAATAGATACTTTTATTAAAGAAACTATTAGATATGTCGAAATCCGATACAGAAAAGATAAGAGTGATACCGATGCCTATTTCAAAAGATTATCAGACTGTGATTTGCCATACTGAGAAAGCTGGTAATAAAATCAAATCACAAACTCGTATTCTTATGACTTGGATAAGTGATAAAGAAGAAGCTCTACTTGATAAAGGTAGAGCTATTTCTATAACTAGAGGTGGTATTACTTTTGACCTTGATAAAGACAATATATTTTCGTATGGAGAAGTAGATTTTCATGATGGTACTGAAGATTATGATGCTTTAAATGAATTAATTCCTTTTAAAGATGTTGTTCATATTCCTCTTAATTACGATTATGATACTCATACTTGTAAAACACCTACGAAAATGTATCAAACTAGAGAAACTGATGATATTGGTGCTATGGCTCAATATGCTCATGGTCGTCTAGGTAAACCAGATAAAGTTGTAATATTCAGATTAATAGCTAAACAATGGTAAGATTTCCAAAAGCTTATACTATGGTAATAGATGAACAAGTTAAAGCTATGGCTATCAAAGATATTAGTACTTGTGGTGCTGATGAATTTGTTGCTAAAGCTTGTGTTCGTCTTGATTGTTCTCGTATTAAAGATGATATGAGAATGATGCAAACTATTGGTACTCCTTATCAATATGAAGTTAGTCGTACTCTATATGGAATTAATTATGCTCTTGAACAAGGGTGGATTGATGAAAATAAAAGAGACGAATATGTTTCTAAACTTGTAGCTTTACATAAACGTAATCTTAAATATGAAGAAGATAATCCTCCTATCGTATATGATAAGAAGAAAGGTTTAAAGAAGACTACTCGTACTACTAGAAAGAAAGCTAAAGAAGGAACTCTTGAAGGTTTTGAAAAACCTAAGAAAGAGAAAACTCAAAGTGCTGCTCAGTTAAATGCTCAAGCTAGAGCTAAACTTATTAGTAAACTTAAAATTAATATATGATACTATTTAAAAGAAATGCTAAAGGTGACCCTATTTCATGGAGTATTCATGAATGGGGTCAAGATAATGAGTATATAGTTCATTATGGTGTTGTAGGAGGACATAAACATAGTGAAATAATTAAAGCTAAACTTAGTAGAGGTAACGAAATAGAATCTCGTATTAAAGCTAAACGTAAAGAAGGATATAAAGAAGCTTCTGAACTTAAAGATAATGCTCCTTTAAAAATAGAAGGTGATGTTAATCTTCTTAACTTTCTTAATACTTATCTCCCAAAGAATAATACTACTGATGAAGGTTTTGTTCTTCCAATGCTTGCAAAAGTACTTAAAGATAATAAACCTTTTGATAAACGTAGTTATTTAGGTCAGTATAAAATTAATGGTGTTAGATGTATTGTTGGTGCTGAACAAACTAATGATATGTTTAATCCTGTTAGACTTACTTATCGTTCTAGAGAAGGTACTGATTGGACTTCTAAACTTACTTGGATGGATGAAGTAATTCTTCCAGCTATTAAAGATGATTTACTTGATGCTATGATTGAAGAAGGAGCTTGCCTTGATGGTGAACTTTATATTCCTGGTTATAAAGTAAACGATATTAATAGTTTTGTTAAGAATGAAAAGCTTCCTCAACATCTACTTCTTCAATATTGGTGTTATGATATTGCTATTGATAATATGAGTTATGAAGCTAGACGTAAGTTTAAGATTGATAACATAAGTAGACTATGTTATACTTTTGATACTTACGAACAGCATCTTAATAACAAGAGTAAACTTATATTATTGCCTGATATTAATATCAGTAATATTGATGATGCTACAAGATTTAGAGATAAGTTTATAGGTCTTGGTTTTGAAGGTCTTATTATTCGCGATGTTAATTCTGCTTATCAATTTGGTGCTCGTAATTTAGCTATGCTTAAATATAAACGAGTTGATGATGCAAAGTTCAAAATTGTTGATGTTATTCCTGAAGGAATTAGAACTACACTTTGTAAACTTGTTCTTAAAAATGACATCAATGAAGAACTATTTGAATGTACTCTTAATTTTGACCATTCAAGACAAGAGTATATTTTAAAGAATAAAGAAAAATATATTGGTAAATATGCCTTTGTAGAATATAGAGAACGTTCTGGAGTTAAGAGTGTTCCTTTTCATGCTAAGGCAGTGGATATAATAGATTAGTAATATGAATTTAAACGCTTATGATAACGTAACAGAAAAACTAGACAAACATAAAACTTGGTATTCTCCAAAGTTTAAAAGACTATATAGTCGAGAAATAAAGTTTAGAATGTTCTATAAGTTCTTACAACGATGGAACGAAAGTATTAAACAAAATGATTATTTTCTAGCTGTTAGTATGTATAATACTGATGGTAGATTTAGTATAACTAATAAAGATAATTATAGTAGATTAAAGTTTTCTATTCCTAAAGAAGTTATTGAAGATTCTATTCTTAATACTATGACTGTAGATGCTAATATTGAAGTTAAACTTGTTGATGCTCAACCTGATGGTGAAGTGTACCAGTTGAACATATAACATTAAATTGCTAGAGCCGCCCCGTAGAAGATGTGGCAGATTTCCACTTTACTTCGTGCGTGAGCGGCTTTATTATGCTCGCTTATTAGTTATTCATATAACTAAATTTAATTCGTTAGAAACAAAATTAAAATATTAAATAACTTAATAATATGACTAATGAAGATTACAATAGTGGTTGGTTTGGTTGTTTAGTACTTATTATACCTTATGTAATAATAGGAGCTTTAATATTTCTTTATTATGCTATTCGCAATCATGCAATTTAAAATAATGTACTTATTGTAGAACATTTAAAAAGTAAAATTATGAAATTAAAAAATGCTATTGATACGGCTGTTTCTCATAACGCTTTAGTTGTACTTGAAGAAACAGACCCAAAAGATTCTCATTATTCAATTAATATTTATGAAGGAATGGCTCATGAAATTCCTAATGAATTACTAGAAAGAGAAATATTCCCTATAACAGATGTTGTAGGAGATGCTGTAGGAAGACTTCATATTCAATTAAAAACTGATTTTGAAGCTGCTGATAATTTTCTATTATTTGTTCAACTTCCATGTATTACAATAAAAGAAAAAGCTAATAATTTTATAGCATGTGAAGAAGATTGTGGATATATTCCTCATCTTTATAAATTTGACTCTCAATATATAATTGATTGGATAGGTGAAGAAGGAGATTCTCTTTATTGTATTAACGGTATTACTCCAGAACGAGTTATTAGAACTGCTTTTAAATGGTGTTTAGATAAAGGTCTTATAACAAATCCTATTTATATAAAATAACAATTATGACAGAAAGTGATTTAAAGTATTGGAAAGCGGTGCTTGGACCTGTAGTTCCAGAGCATCTTGTAACTCCTGAAGTTGTTGCATTACGTGACCAACAAAACAAAATGCTTAGTCTTATGGCTAAGAAGAATGCTGATTATGGTAATGCTTTCAATAAAGGTTGTGATAAACTAGGCTATAGATATGGTCTAGCTAGAATGTATGATAAAGCTAATCGTTTGGTTCATCTTATTGAAGATGATTTTCAAGGTTATAGTAATCCTAATGTTGAAGATGAAAGTATGTTTGATACTATTCAAGATTTAGGTAATTATTGTAATATGTTATTAGCTTGGCAAGCTAGCGATAATGGACATGAACCTACCATACCTTCTACGGGGCGGGTAGAGTCAACTTTCATTGATATTTCTAATCTTGTTAAAACAGATAAACTTATTCTTATCGAAGAAACCAGTAAGAGAATTGTAACTAATGAAATTATAGCTGCTTACGGTTTTGAAAATCTTTGTAAAGACAAAGATGGATATGTATATAATTTATCTGCTGATAATAAAGAAATTCCTGTTACTAGCGAACATAAAGAAAATGTAATCGCTATGACTTCTGAAGATTATGAAAATGGAAAAGATTTTGTTAAACATAAAAAGTAAATAATATGATTAAAGTTGTAAATCCTAGTGTTGAAGTTTGGAAACAAGAAGGTTACGATTTAGAAAGTATTTTTAAACATATAGCTAGATGTGCTCGTGTTTGCTATCAAAGTACTCCTAAAAATAAAGATGAAAATGCTTATGATTTTCTTCTTAGAACTATATTTAAAGGACATGATTTCTTCAATCTCACTAAGGTTAATCCTAAGAATCCATATGAACGAATACTTGCTCCAAATGCTTATGGTGATGTAGATTTAACAAGTCTTCATTTAAGTTGTTGTGAACATGCTACAGTTCATCTTAAATTTCCTACTTTCATGCCTAGAGCTGCTGCTATGTGGGAAGGGGTATATGAGCATAATAAATATAGTAGAACAAATAATCATGATGGTTATCTTTATGTTACTACAAATCTTAGAGTAATAATAGAAAATTATGCTATTGACACTCTTGAGTTTATAGATACAACTCCTAATTGTCCTTATTATATGCCAAGAACTACTGTTTGTTTTATAACAGATATTGGTGCTAGTCGTGAACTTAATCGTCATAGAGTTAATAGTATTGTAGAAGAATCTACTCGTTATTGTGCTTATGATAAAGGTAAATTTGGTAATGGAATAACTGTTGCTAAACTTCCTTGGATTCCAGATGTTGATTCTACTGATGAAGGTCATGATTATACAGAAGGTTTCTTTAATGATGATGAAATCTATAATAATGGTATAATTCAAGACCAATATGCTGAAACTTGGACTGCTGTTGATTGGTTCCTTTATGGTCTTCAAGTTTGTGATTTAGTTTATCGTAAGACTCGTGAACTTGGTTGGACTGCGCAACAAGCTAGAGAAATTCTTCCTCTTAATACTAAAACTCAAGTAGTTCATACTGCTTTTGTTGATGATTGGGAACATTGGATTGCTTTACGTAGTAGTCAAGTTAGTGGAAAAGTTCATCCTATGATGAGTGAATTAGCAAAACAATTAGTTAAACAAGTATATCCTGAATAATTATGTGGATAAGTATATTAAATTATAATATGGACAAATCGAAGTTGCTGATGTAACTGATGATTTTGCAGAAAATAATGTCGCTTTAACTGATGACGAAAGAGCTACAGATTGGCTTGAATCAAACGGTTATTGTCCTGACGAAGTTAGTTATATGTTAACTGAGGAATGTCCTTTGTGTGTAGTAAATAATGTAGAAAATCATTTAAACTTATAAATTATGGAAAAGACAATTAATGAAGTTAAGAAGAATGCAAAGACTTTAGAGAATGATATTCTCAAGTTGATTAGTGATTTTGAAGTAGCTAATCCTGAAGTTGAAGTTCGTGTTACTGTAGGTCGTAATTATTCTACTGTTGAAGATGGTAAAATTACTCATAGAGCAGATGTAGATTTAACAATTAAATAATTAAGCAATATGTCAAAAAGTATTTTCGATATTGATAGAGAACTTTATTCTCTTTATGATGAGATAGAAGAAGCAGGTGGAGAAATAACTCCAGAAATGGAAAAAAAGCTTGAAATTAACGGTCAAGAAATGACTAATAAAGTTAAGAATATAACTAACTTTATTAATAATTTGAATGCTGATATTCTTGCTATTAAATCTGAGACTGATAGACTTGCTAAGCTCAAGAAGTCTAAAGAGAATACAATTAAAGGTCTTACTAATCTTGTTCTCTTTGCTATTAAAAAGTATGGTACAGAAGATAAGAAAGGTAAGAAGTGGATTGATTGGGGTACTGGTAAAGTAACTATTCGTAAAAGTGAAACTGTTGAAGTTAATAGTAAGAAACTTGAAGCTATTAACGATATGCTTAAAGTAACTTTTGCTAATGGTATATATACTGGTACTCTTAATCAGAACTCTTCTGTAGATGAACAAGCATTACTTGATGCTATTGTTAATACTGCTAAAGATTCTGGTAATTACGAATGTAGTGAAATTGACATAGAAGACCTTGATGATGTTAATATTGAGGTTACTGTTCCAGTTAAACTTACAGACCTTCTCAAGGGTGATGGTTATCAGCTTATGACTAATATCGGAGCTGTTAATCGTGATGGTTGGAAATTTAAACCTAGTATCGATAAGAAACTTATGAAAGTTAAAATTAAAGATGATGGTTGTGTTTCCAATATTGCTGAAGTTGTTGAAAACGATAATTTAACTATCAAATAACATGAGAGTTTCAGAATTAATACAAAAACTTAACAGTCTCCAAGAAACTAATGGAGACTGTCAAGTTATGGTTGATGATGTATATGCTGCTAATGTAGAATATGATTCATCTTTAGATATTATAAATATAACGTCTTATTAAAATAAAATGGTAATGTTATGTATAATGTATATTTAATTAAAACAAATATTAAAATAAAAGCTAATACTTTTCTTAATGTTAGTATTTTAGCAGAAGATTTATCTGATGCTACAAGTAGCGCTTCATATCTTAAATATAATGGTGAAGAACTAAAGAAACATATAGTTAGTGTAGAACTTATTGTTTCAAATGTAGTACGTGATACATGGAACGTTAATGATTTAAATCCTGATTATAAAGATAATCAAGAGGCTCTTCCTCCTACTGATAATATTTAATTTAATGTTTAACAATTTAATAACGCTGAGTTATGAGTAAATTTAATCGTGGTGGTCTTCCTTGGGCTATTGGTAAAGATGTATCTGATTGTGTAACTGCACAAGATGTAATGAAGAAAGCAGGTCTTGATTGGTCTGTTCAAAAGTGTGAACTTGTAGGTAAAATGCCTTTTAGAATAGGCAGTAATAACGATTTAGGTGAAGACGCTTTTGTACATGATGGTAACATTTATCGTGAGTGCGCTAATGCTTATGCTACCTATCGTACAGATTGTAATTATCCTTTAGGTATAGTTAAAGATAAGTATGAAGTTGTTCAAAATATGGATGCTTTCAACTTCTTTAATAATGCTATTGGTGAAGGTAAAGCAATTTGGGATAAAGCTGCTTGTCTTAATATGGGAGAGAAAGTATATGTTAGTGCTAAACTTCCAGTACAAACTTCTGTAAGTAAAGATGATGTTATAGATAACTATCTTGTGTTTAGTAATGGACATGATGGTGGTTCATCTGTAGATATTATGATTACTCCTGTTCGTGTTATTTGTACTAATATGCTTAATGGAGCATTAGATAAAGCTTCTTGTCATATCAGACTTAGACATACTAAGTCTATAAAAGAGAAACTTGAACTTGGTGCTCAAGTACTTAAAGTTGCTTGTTCTCATGCTTTAGATGCTCAAGAACTTTATCGTCATCTTACTACTATTAAGATGAGTGACGAAGAAGTTTATAAGTATCTTTGTGAATTGCAACTTACTCCTGCTGAGATTGAACGAATTAATCAGTACGACCCTAATAAAGGTTATGCTAGACTTGTTGCTCGTGATTATAGACTTCTTGAAGCAGTTGAAATATCTTCTCGTAAAGCTAATCAACTTTATAATATGATGGATTACTATAATGATGGTATCGGTCAGAAAGATATTTGTGGTACTGCTTGGGGTGCATATAATGCTGTAACTGGTTTCTATTGTAATGTTGCTAATCTTGAAGGTGAGAAACGTATGAATAGTCTTGTTTGGGGTAGTGCTAATAATAATATGAATAAAGCACTTAATGCTGTTGTAGCTTATGCAAGTTAATTTTAATAGAAAAGAAAATCAATTTAAAGTACCTCATTACAAAGTTGGTGATGAGGTACTAGCTTTTAGTCATATTAGTGGTAAATTCTTTGTTGGTACAGTTAGTGCTGTAAATAGTTATGCTGATACTAACCAAAGTGTTGTAAATTACACTATTATGATTGATGAAACTAAAGGTGTTCCTAATGTTCCAGAAGCTTTAGTATTTGATGACGTTAATGATGCTAAAGAATGGGTAAATTCATTAAGAATGGAACTATATAACTATTGATACACTCCTTTACGGGGAGGATAGAGTAACTACTAGTGTTAGAATACTAGAAGCAGCTAAATCCGCCCCGTAGAAGATGTTAGTGGTTAAACTATAGTTAAACTACTTATTGTTAGTAGTAATACTGATAATAATGCTTATCTTTGTAGTGATAATCATAGCAACTAACATTAATATGCTGTATTATATATTATATAGGTACGTTGTAACATATTGAGTGTTAGTTTATTAAACATTATTTAACGCTAAAAAATGTAGGTTGTTGTGATAGCAACCTACATTTTTTGTATATTTGCATAAGCGTTGATGATGTATATAATACTTATAATACTATGATTACTTTTATAAATTATAAAACAATTATGGCTGAAGCAACAGGTAAAGCTAGAACTAAAATAGATGGTAAACTACAAGATGTAGAAACTATTTATGATGTGTTTAAAGGAGCAGGAACATATTTTGCTCCTGAAATAGCCGTACATTGTTCTAAAACTGCAACTCAAGTAGCTTATTATATTTATAAGAAACTTAGTCAAAATCAAACTAGTTTTAGAATAGTTACAAAAGAAGTAATTAAATCCGGTTTAGTTAATGCTAAAACTCCAGATAGAGTTAGAGATGCAATTAAAGAATTAATTAAAGCTGGTGTTATGATTGCTTGGAAAGATATAGAAGGTATTGATGAATATAATTTTGATATTGATTCTAAATATTATCTATTAAATCCTCTTGTTATTAGACGATGTAGTACTAATGCTTTTAAACGTAATTGTGAAACTACTAAAGATAGATTCAATAATAGTAAACAATTATGGATAAACGAATATGATGCTATAGTTTATAATTTTGATACTAATGTATTACAAATAACATATAATTAAATTATGAGTCAATTAAGTAATCGTATTGCAGATGCATTTATTAATTATGCAAATGCTTTTAAAGAAACTCCAGACAACAGATTAATGGCTGAAAAAGAACTTAAAGAAGCTCTTCGTACAGCTATTGATTTTGTTCCAGTTAAAATTTGGCTTGACCCTAAAGTTAAAGCACAAATTCCAACGTATGCTCATTATATGAGTGAAGGTGATAAAGACGGTCACGCTTATGGACATGCTACAGACGCTTGTTGTGATGTAATTGCAACTAGTGTTGAGATTACAGAAGATGGTCGTGTTAAGTGTGGAACAGGTATTCACGTTGCTACTGAATATCGTGATTCACTTACTTTACGTCCTAATTCACGTATTACTAAGATGGGTTACGTAATACCTAATTCTCCTTGTACTGGTGATGAAAGTTATCGTGGAGAATTTTTTGTTGTATTCCGTTCCATTATAACTAATGCAAAACCTATTGAAGTTGGTGATGTTATTGGTCAACTTGAGATTCCTCATCATAGACAAATTTGTTTTGAAACAGTTGAGAACCTTGAAGACCTTGGCATAACTGATAGAGGTGATGGTGGATTTGGTTCTACCGCAAAGAAATAATTAATAATTTAAATAGTAAACAATATGAAAAAGTGGGTATCAGAAATGATTAAGCAGCACGCACATACTGCTATCGAAGTTAACAATGTGGCTAAGTTTATCGAAAACGCTAAGAATAGTGATAAAGTTGGTAAAGTATCTTTTGCTAATCTTGCTTTGCTTCTCAGAGATTTGAAGAATACTGCAAAGACTTATGAGACTATTCTTAACAATGAAGGAGTTCATTTTGCTCCTGATGGTTCTTATTATGAAAAAGTAGCTGAGATAAATGAAAAGAAAAATCCTGATAATAACGACTAAGAATTGTCTTGGTTGTTCTATAGCAATAAATAATACTCAGACTGTTATTGCTAAATCATCTAAAGAAATAGCTCTTGAAATTAAAGATTTTGCAGAGCTTCCTAAAAGACTTATTCATAAGTATAGAGCTTATGATTATCCTACTACAATATTTCTTGAAGATGATAATGTAACATTTAGATTTGTTGGTAGTACTCATGTGAACTGTATACAGAGATATATAGATTTGTATTTAAAATAAATACTGAAAATTTTTCTTCTGTTATTGCTGCTAGTGCTTGTGAAAGTACTAGCAGTTTTTAATTTAAAATTATTATGAATCCAAATTATAATAAACATAAGAATATAGCTATACTTATACTTGCTATTGTAGCTGCCGGACTTGGTGCTTGTAGTTATAATAAAGTTTCTAATAATAAACCTGTAAGTATAGATAGTTGTGGAATTAATGATGATTTCTATGAAATCAATGATGTTGATTCTACAAATGATGGATATGACACAGATAGTATTATTTATCTTGATGGTAATGGTAATATAATTAAAGCTCCTTTTAATTAAGTTGAGCTATATGGCACATCCTACATTTTGAAATCCTCTGTACGAGGGTGATTCTAATCTCCTGAATAATTATTCAGCTGTAACATCAAAGTAGCTTAGAAGTCATTTAAAGTGTAATTTATTGAATAATCATTCTTACTTGTCAGTCTTATTTCAGCTCCAGGCATACGAGATTAAACTATACCAAAGTTAGTGGGAAACTCCCACAATTACATAATAAATGATTTCTAAGCAACTTATATATTAATGTCGATTAATCATACTACTTTAATTATTTGACCGCTTACAAAAGAAATTAAAATATTACTTATGTTTTTGATATTTGCATTCCATGTTATAAGAGTTCATAATTCAACATTAGCAGCAGCGGCTGCATTACATTTTAATCATTGTTTAATATTATGAGTAGCTTGTCCGTGAGGATGAGTTACTCTTTTTTTTTATTATTGGTAGCGACACATTATAACACATTAAACGAAAAAGAGCTAGACAGTCATCACGACTATCTAGCTCAGAACCTTTATAAATATCACCTTAAACAACATTTAAAACCCTATAAACATTTATTTTTTTAGCAAGTAGTTTATAAATTATGAATTACATTATTATTAGTTACTCTAGGTGGACTCGAACCACCACTGACAGAACCAAAAACTGTAGTGCTACCATTACACCATAGAGCAATAAAGTTTCGCATACATCTGTAGTAATTTCATGGCAAAATAAGAAAACCTTTATCTGTTGCAAAGATACTATTATTATTAATATCTTCAACAGATAAAGGTCTTAATTAATTATAATTAGTAGAAATATTACTATTGATGTCTTCTACGGGGCGAATTTAATCATTTACATTAGTAGGTACTATACCAAGTATATTATCTCCTAATTTATAGTAACTGTTACTCTTATCAAGACCACTAATATTACTATAAGCTCTATAAATAGGTATCTGTCTAGTAGTAAGAACATAAAGTTTATTTTCTCCTGCATATCTACCACTACTATAATCCCAGTTATAATCATCACCAGATATAAGTCCTTCTGCTATAATATTCATAGCTTTAAGAACATCACTAGGCATGGTCTGAGCTGCAATAGGAGAACTATATAACTTCTTACCTTCAGTTATAACAAATGGAGGAGTATACATCATAACTTGTGTTGCAAGACTATCTGCTTCATAAATAAGAAGATTTCCTAAAGTACTATTTTCAAGTTCTTTATCGTCCCAAATAGCATGAGCAGCAAGAGCCATAGCAATAGCAGCTACTGAACCAGCGACATTACCCATAGCTCTAAGTATTGCAGCACGTTGATAACGAGGTAACATGTTCCAGTTTGTACTAAAATTTGTAGCCATATCTACATAACCTGTAAACAACTTTTGAAGAGTTTGTAATGCACCAAGTTGAGTACCATTAATTTCTCTATCAGCTTTAATCTTATCTAAAGGCATTGAAAGGAAATCCATAAGAGCAGGACCACAACCTAGTGTAAAAGCTCCACGTTCTTCATTAAAATAACCTTGTCTTCTATAATGTTTAAGAATGCCAGGATATATATGTTTATGATATTGCATAGCAAGACTACCCCACCAATGTTTTTCAAGTTGTGCAGCACCAAGCTTATCATATACACCATGTATCTCTTTATTAACACTAATAACTTTACCTTTAAATTCACCAAGAAGTTTATAAGCATCAGAAACTTCTTTATCTGCACTAAGCGTATCAAGTTCTGCAAGTTTACTACCTTCTTTAAAAGTTAGTTTACCGTCTTTCAAATCAAGATTTTCAATAAGAGTACTATTCTTTTCAAAATCAGCAGTTGCAGTTTTTTCAAGTTCTTTCTTTACTTTAACAAATTCTTTTTGCATCTTATTAGGAAGAGTTCTAGCAAATTCAGTAGTAAAATCTTTACGACCAAAAACAAACTCTTTAAGTTTATTAGCATCTTCTTTTATAGTACCAACATAGTTATTAAACTTAGCTTCAAATTCAGTACCTTCAATAATCTTCTTTAAAGCTTTCTCATGACAATCAGCAATATATTCATATTTACTCATAGCACGATACTTAATTTTACCTCTATTTTCAGCATCAACTACAGGTACAAGCCTATTACTATACATAAGACTAAACATAGCAGCATTTTGCATAAAATGTTCACCTATAGCGTTAGGAGAATAAAGAGCATTTCTAAGTTTCTCAAAAGCAGTACCTGCATCAAGATGATTACCATCACTAATACCAGCAAGTTGGTCAAAGTCAATAACATTCATCTCTTTAACTATAGCACTAGCTAATGTTGAAGCTTTATCTTTACCAAGGTCATTAATAAAACTCCATGAGTTATGCATCCATAAAGCTTTACCAAGAGCATAGTCTTTAGCTCCAAGAAATTCTTTAGCTATCCATTCGCCTGCTAAACTCGATTCACCAACAGTAACGTTACCGATACCACCAGTAATATTAAGCATCATAAATTTAGCACTAGTAAAAGATTGAAGAAGACTACTAACTTTAGTAAAGTTAGCATTACTTTCTTTGAATTGATTATAGATAATTCTACGAATCCAATTCTCATATTGTCCTTGAAGTCTTTCATCTTTTTGGGTAAGATAACGAGTTTCACCTCTAGCACCTCTTTGATGGTCTTTCTTTAAGTTACTCCAACCTACATTCTTTTGATATACTTCCATTCTATCAAGCATTTCTTTACCATAGTAAAGCATATACTTATTATCTTGTATAGCATTAAAATGAGCAGCTTGAGTAATGAAGTTTGAAAGTACAGTACGATAATCTCTATTAAGTAAAGAACGATGAATTTCTTTATTCTTCTTTAAAGCTTCGTCCATACGTTTATTATAAGCAGCAAGAGCAGCATTATATTCTTCATCATCAGTATAAGATATACGTTGTGGCTTAGTCTTTTTAATATTTTCTATATTAACAGAATCTTTATTTCTAAGTTGTTCCATTAACATAGGCATATCAATAGCTTTATCATCAGCATAATCTATATGATAGAAAGGGTCTCTACCATTCTGAAGTTTATCACTATAACCAAGGAACTCTAAGAATTGTTTTCCCCACCATTTTGCGTCATGTTCTGCACCTTTACTCATAGAAGGAAGATAACCTCTACCTATAAAACGTTTTGCAGATTCAGTTTGAGCAAGAGCATTAAGAGTCTTTTGAACATAGTTCATAAGGTCTCGTTGATATTTATTAAGAACAACTTCTGAATCATAAGTTTTATCATCAGTTTTCTTATAATTATCAATATAACCTACACCTTCTGCATAATCTTCATTTTTGTATGCACGTTTAGGAGCAAGTTCAGTTTGAGCATAACCAGCGTTCCATTCACCATTTGCAACAGCAGGTATAACTTGAGTTTTTCTCCATATTACGGTAGGTTCCATTCTATGAGTATAAGGATTAAATACATGGTTTCTATCATACCACTTTTTAAACTCAGCATCGCCTTTTGCTCTTTGTTTTTTAAGTTCAGCTTCATAATAAGGAGTATTGACAGTCTCAAGATTATTATGTATAGTACGATAAGCTTCAGTTCTTTCGTTCATTTGTTTACGAAGTTGTTCAGCTTTCTTTTTACCTTTTGTTTTGAGATACTTATCCATATCTACTTTAAGTGTACCATAGATGTAACGATTAGGTATTCTATCCTTAGTTTCATCATAAACTATATTGCCTGAAGCATCAGTAACAACTTGATATTTATCATCGAGTTTTGGAATACCCATTTTATTAACTCGTTCCCAAGCTTTATAATACTTAGCTCCTTTAGCTTTAGCTCGTTCTTCTTCTAGATTAAATGCTTCTTTATTGTAATTATCTAAATCGACAAAACGAGTAACAAAATAAGCAATAGACTTACCATTAGTACTATCTTCTGTTTTCTTCATACCAGCAAATAAAGGTTGATAAGCTTGATAAAGTTTATCAAGTTCTTCCTCAGTAAGTTCTGAAGTAGCAACATGTTTAGTAGCAATGTCATAATGTGGAGCAAGTATTTCATTAACTTGTTTCACTATTTGCTGATATTCTTTATTTGGAACACCATTAGCTGCAAGTCTTTTATAAACTTCAGCAGGATAAACAACATCATCTTCAGGACCATTACTAATAAGAATACGGTCATTTTCCATACCATATTTTGTATTATTAAAACGTTTCTGAGCTTCTTCTTGAATAGCAGCTTGTTGTTCTTCAGTAAATATAGTACCATCTAAGCGACCAAATTCATCATAAGGATTTACATTAGTTGCTTTAAGCTTTCTAAGATATACTTTAAACTTATTATTATTTTCACCCTTATAACCCATAGTTTTATATGCTTCGTGTATAGCTTCTTGAATACTTGGGTCAACTGTCCACTTAGCATTAGTAGCAAGCCAAGCTTTTGCAGCTTTATATTCTTTATTCATTTCAAGCTGAGAAGTAGGAATACTAATTCTACCAGATGGGTCTCTAGCTTCAGCAGTTTCAACAATATCAAGCATACGCTTTAGTTGGTCTTCGAAACCTTTACAAACTTTACTATCATTATACTTATTACGAATATCATTGACAGTTCTGAGATATTTATCAAGAGCTTTACAATCATCAGCGTTATTTATTCTAGCTTTATAGTATCTTTCTTTATCAACAATCTCACCAGTTGAAGGATTCATACCAGGATAACCCATGATAAAACTTTCTTTAGGTTCACCATTATTTAAATCATATTCAGAACGAATATCATTAAGATGATACCAAAGATTCTTTAATTCAGTTTCTTTTTCAGGACTAAGTGTACCGTCAATTCTACTGTCATTAATTTCAGAAATCATAGCTTTTGTTTTAATATACTCTTCAAGTATAGGTCTATGATTTCTATAAAGTTCATCTTGAGCATCATAAAGCTCCTTATAATAACTATCAACAAATTTACGATTTACATGGTCTAATAAAAACTTATCAAGTTTATGTTTAGCTTCAACGTAAGCTTCAGGATTATTAATTATATCTGATTTAGCATTACGTTCATCTTGTCTAAGTTTATTTAAATCGTTTTCAAAGTTATCATTATAAGGACGAATAAATCTACCATCAGCGTCAATAATATCATCAAATGATAAATGAACTCCAGCAGCTTTTGCATCAGCAAATATTTTATCTATTTCCTTATTGAAAGTATCTACAGTTCTTCTAGCTTGAAGTTCTTTAGCTCTAATATCAGACATTACATTTTTAGTAAGTACTTGTATAAAAGCATTACCAGAATCTTGTAAATCACCAACCCAAGCATCAAACCAACTAGTAGAATGAAAACCATCAAATACACTAATAAGATTATTTTGAATTTGAGGGTTATCACTAAGCTTTGCAAGATAGTCATTAGCAAACAACTTTTCAGCTTGTTCAATAATAGAAGTATCCGTAAGTTGTTTAATTGCATTTTGAAGTCTTTCTACATAAGCTATAGTATTATCGCTATCTACAGATTTATCAACTTTAACTGAAGCAATATTACCATATTTACTAATTAAAGCTCTAGCATCAAGAAGAGTCTTTAAATATCTTCTTCTTTCAGCAGGATTATTTCTAATAATATCTATAGTACGAGCATCATTTACAGGTAAGAAATGACCTTTATCTTCAACAAACTGATTAAGTTGTTGAGTAATGTCATTAACTTTATCTTCAACATAAGTTGTTATGTTATAATAAACATCTTCAGCTTGAGATTGAAACTCATTACGTGTAGCATTAAAACCTTTAGCTGAAAGATTATTTACTTTTTTACGAGCAGAATAATCACCTTCATGACTTCTACGATTCATATCATTATAAGCATCAATAGAGAAATCAAGAACACTAGCACCAAGCTTAGAATTAGTGTTTAAAGTAGCATTAGGTTTACCTTTTGATTTAACTCTTACAAAGTAAGTGTTATAAGGCACATTAATACCTAAATCTTTAGCTCTTTCTACTTCAGATTTTCTAGGAGCTCTAAATTCGAATATTTCATCAACTTCATTAGTAACTTCTTTACCATCTTCTACAGTAACATAAGTTCCTTTGATGTGTTGAGAATTACCAAATACAGTACCAATTGATTTACTTCTTAAATAAAAACTCTGAATAGCAAATTCTTTACCATTACTTTCAGGATATTTATTAAGAATTTCATTAATAGTAAACTTAGCAGAAGCTTCCTGATATTTACTAGGATTATTAATATCAAAAGCATTAGCATTTTTAAGTTTAAGATGTTTAACATTAAACTTATAAGCTTGAGCCATTTCATTAAGGTCTTCTATATTAGGAGTATCTCCCTTCTCTAATCTATTAATATAATCAACATAAAAACCTTCACTTCTATAACCTTTAGTATTTTCTCTATTAAGACTTACTTCACCAGTTTCATTTTCATCAAGTTTGGTAATAGGATAAGCATATACTTTATCGTTATTTTCAACAATTTTATAAAGTCTAGCTTTATATTCTTTACCTACTTTCTCATTAAGATGAACATAATGATTTGCATAAAAATCATCATTAGTGTTTGATTCATTAATAAAACCATACTTAGCAGCAAGTGCTCTTTGAGACTTTAAATTATTATATTCAGCAAGAGCTGTTTTAAGTTCCGTATTAAGTGCAGTAATTTCACTTTCATCAGTAGTAGCTTCTATGTCATGTCTAAGATTAACAATCTTTTCTCCAACAATACTAATATCAGATAAATCAAATACAAAAAGATTATTTGGTTTTTTGAACTTACTTAATTCTGAAACATAAGTACCATTCCTACGAACATTCTTAACTGTCTTATGGTATATAAAATTACTATCACTATGAGAACGAACATAACGTTCAGCAACGTCATAAGTTCCAGCAAAATTATTAAACTCATCAACTATATAATTAATAGCAGATTTACCACCAAACAAATCAGCATTTCTAAGAGCATCATTTGTGATAACTTTACTAATGCCATTACGTCTCATCTTGAAATTCTCAACAGCAAAAGCATATTTAATCATATCAATAGCTGCAAGTTTAACAAGAGGATTATCACTATTAGCTGCTTGGTCAAACAACATATAAGCAGTTTCTACATCAGTGGTATCATCTTTAAATTGAATACTTTGCTTAGATTGACCAGTAGTATTATACTCATATTGATTGAACAAGTTTACTTTAAGTAAACCAAATATACCAGCATCTTCAGATTTACTTTGCAAATAAGCAACCTTTTGAGCAGGAGTAAGTTTAGCAAAAGATTCTACTTCAGAAGGAGTTGGTCTATTAATATATTCGCAATCAAAATTAAACTGAGGTTTAGCATTATATCCAAAGATTCTTTGACGTTCAGCGATAGTATCGCTTTCGCTATCAAAACCATAAGCTAATGTACCATCTTGTTCAGCAAATACTTTACTACTATACATTACTGGAGCAACATGATTATATATACTACTAAGAATATATTGTTGAAAGTCGTTATATTCTTTCTCATTAATATTACGACTTCTATCACTAAAAGTATTCTCAAGACTATAAACAAGATTCTTAAAACTATCAGTTTGAGTATCAAATAACATACTATTAATACTACTAGATGTAGCAGTAGCATACTTTAAGAAGCAATGAAGAGAAGGATATTTAGATTGACTATCATTATGCTTATCCATCATATAACTTCTAATATCTACAACTTTGTTACCAGCAGCATTTTTAGTAAGAAGACCAGGATAAATAGCTTCAAGGAAAGACATTTCATTATCTTTATCTTTAACAGAAAGAACATTTTCTATATTAGCATTTTCTCCATTAACAATTTCTTGAATATCAGTAAATACTTTATTAGTAGCAAAAAGAGTTTGCTTAGCACCAAATCTATCAGGATTGCAAACACGAGCTAAAGAACTAATACCTTGAGCTAAACGATTAATATCATTATAAGCAAAAAGTATAGACATATCATACACCATATCTTCTACGGGGTGGCTCTCCTTTTGATTAAGTCTATTTGCTAATTCTTTATAATTAAGAATAACTCCATTATTAGAGGTAAGACTATATTCTGTACCAAGAGCAGTATTTACTTTGTCTATTACAGTTTTGATATTGTCATCTTCTGTTACTCCAATGTTCATTTCAATAGCTAATTTTTTAATAGCATTATGAATAGGTTTAGAAGTATCTTCAGCATAAATAGACTTATTAGCATTATACTCTTCTACAATACGACTAATAGCAGGTTGCATAATAAACGCAACAGTTGTGTCATAATTACTACCAATATCAGGAAGAGTTTTATATACTGCAAAAGTAAAGTCATTTACATTTGGAATAGCACCTTCCTTAACAGCATCAAGAATATGAGCAGTAGTTTGAGAAGTATATGCAGTAAGAATACGTCCGTCTACATTTTTATTATCATTAGTCCAACCGATAGTAGTATGTGTTACAAGATAATCACCTGTTTCTTCATCAGTGGTAACATTAGCTTCACCAAATCTATTTATAAGTTCTTTAGCATCATACTTATCTTTATCGTAACAAATTGTTACTTCATAATCGCTATTAATAGTAGGTTGAACTGTATTACAAACAGAAACAAAAGTATCACGAGTAACACTAAACGCTTTAAGTTTAGCACCACTCATAACATCTTCTTGATAATCAGCTTGGTCAAGGAAGTCATAAGAACTTCTAGCATTACGTATTTTCTTAACTACAGGATTGATAACTTTATCGCGTGCATTGATAATATCATCAAAATTAGAACGTGATAAGTTCTCCTCAAGAGATATATTATCTTTGAGAATATCAATCATATCATCAAGAATACGATTATTACGAGCATTACGAGTATTAGCATCTTCTACATTTTGAGCTAAATACTCATTATAACTCATAATACCAAGCTTTTTAGCAGCTTTATTAAACTTATCAATTCTACCTTGAAGAATCTCTTTAGCTTTATCAGATTTAAAAGCTTTTTTATCGATATATTCATTACTAATAGAATCAACCATATCTTCATGTACTGAAATGAAATTATCATCAGCAGCATCAAGATTAGTTTTATTAGTACGAATATAATCAGCTACAAATTGAAGTTGTTTAAGATAACTATCCTTTGTAAGTTTACCAGTTTCTGGGTTCTTTACAGCTTGAGATTCAAAAGCCTTATGAGCAGCTTTTACAAGTTCTTTAGTTTCATCAGACAAAGCATCATAAGCTTGAGTTTCTTCTTCAGCTAATTCTTTACGAGACTTTTCAAATTGTTCATCTATTTCTTTATTAAGTTTTTCAAAAGCTTCTCTAACTGACTTATCTTTAATCTTATCAGCTTTCTCAAGATGTCTATTTACATAATTAGCATAATCGTAAATATCAAGTTCATCAGAATAACTTTGTTTACGAATATTACCATGCTTATCTACATAACTACTATATTGAATACCATATACAGAGTCAATATCAAAGTCAGAACCAGTTTGAGAAACCCAATCATCAGGAACAACAATAGTAGAACCTTGAGCATCATCAAGTAAACCAACTACCTTCATTACACAAACAGATTGTTTACCCTCAGTTGGAATACGATAACCAATAAGAGTATCAAGACCAGCAGCTTGAAGTTCTTTAAGAAGGTCTTCTTTACTCTTTTTATAAGTACCATCAACATTCTTAGCAAAACCAAAATTACTAGCAGGAAGCATTATTTCAACATAACGTTCACCTTCTGGATGCTCTTTAGTTACAGGATGATAACGAAGCTCTTTAGAATAACTAATTTGTTCTTTAGTTGCTTTAAAACCAACATTAGTAATCTGAGCAGCATGAAAACCAGGAAGAGTTTGACGAGTAATAGCTCTATTAAACACAGATTGACTAACACTTTCAAGCTTAGTAATAGCATTACTAAGAATCATAGGCATATTAGCATTAGGTCTTCCAGTAATAGGATTAATAGCTTGTTCAGCAAGAGTTACATAATCCATCATATTACTATCAAGACCCAAACGCATACACTCTTCTTTCAGCTTATTAAAGAATGTATGATAATCTATACCTTTAATAGTTCCATCTGATTCAAAAAGAATATTACCATTAGCGTCTCTAGGAATATTAAGTTCATTAGCAAGATTGTTAAATGAATCTCTAATATTAGCACTATAAAGCTTAAAGAATTCTTCTTTCTTTTCATAAAGACGACTATTAACTGGAATATTATCAACAATCTTCTTCATAATTTGAATACCAGCTTTATTTTCAGCATTCATATGTTGAGGAGTTTCTTGCTGAGTATAAAGATGATTATAATCATATTCTTCAACATAATCTTTAGCATGAGCATTAAAATCATCAATATGTTTTTGTGTTACTTCTCCAGTCTTACTATCAAAAATTTCAAGTACTCTAGCTTTACCAGCTTTACTTGTTTCTTCTGTATTAAGTTGGTCAATACCATTATCTTTCATAAGATTATAAACTTGTTCTAGTTGAGTACCTTTTATAAATCTAGGTACAAGAACAAATTCAGCATTCTTAATTTGACGAGGTACAAATCTCTTAGAATACTTATCAAAATAATGGTCATAATAGAAGTTCTTTTGTACTTGTACAAAAGTATCAATATCACCAACACTAAGAGGTTCATCATTCTGAATCTTCTTAATAAGAGGAAGATATTCATTAAGTTTTCCTCTACCAGCAATACGACGAACCCATTCTTCAAAAGTAATATAAGATTGAGCATCGTTTACAGTAGTACCTTGATAACCACCTATTAAAGTTCTAGCTTGTTCAATAGTAAGACCGGCATTCTTTACAAGGTCTTTTACAAGACTACCATCTTCAGAAAGTTGTTTACCATCTTTATCAAATGTTGCAACTTTACATTCTTCAGAAGTTCTAATAGTATTCTTAATAGTTACACCTCTAAACTTATTACGTTGTGTAACATTAAGAGGATTTTTATAATTAGCAAATTCAGCTTGAACTCTACTAGTATTAAGTTCGCTAAACGCAACATCTGTTATTTCATTAGCATAATCAGTAGTGTAATCAGCAAAACCATAAGGTACTCCACTAGCCTGGTCTTCCTTAGTACGTTTAAGAAGAGTTTGATTATCTTTATAGAACTTAGTATCACCTTCAAATAAGTCATTAAAGTTACCACACATAAGTCTATAATTAAGTACAAAATCAGCAACATTATCATCATTGATAATATTAGCAATATCTATACTTTTGAAAGTATCAAACTTTTCAACTTGTTGATTTACATAAGTAGTAATAAAATCACTAATCATATTAGCAATCTCATCTTCTTGTTCTTTAGAAAGATTTACAGTAACTTCATCACCATTAGCAGTAAAGTGAATATAACCATCTATATCCGCCCCGTAAAGGGAAGGAAACATCTTTTCTAATAACTTCTCTGCTTTATTATCTACATTACCATCTTTATTAGTAAGTTCAAATCTATCATCATGGAATAGTCTACCAGTAAAAGTAAGAGCTTTAGTAGTAGGATTCATTTCTACAAAATGTTTATGACCTTTACCTACTTCATAAACAGCATAAGCTCTTCTAGCACTTTCTTCATCAAATCCCCAATCGCCTTTAAATTTAGGCTGACCAGCAAGTTCAGGATTTTCTTCTTTTTGCCAACGAAGAATTTTACCAGTACTATCAGTTTCAAACCATTGATTAATAGAATGAGCCATGTCTGTAAGTTCTTGTACAAACATGTTTCTATATTGTATATAAAGTGGATGATTAGTATTTATAACTCTATTTACTTTAGTATTACCAATCATACCTGTAACATTAGCTCTACGATTAATCTTAGATACTAAAGATTGATAAAGAGTAGGAGAAAATCTATCACTAACTTTAGTCTCATTCATACTAGAAATAAGAACAGGTTTAGCATCAGTAATATAATAAGCTCCATTACTATCTATATCAAGTGTTCCGTGAAGTTCATATTTATCTACTTTACCACTATCATCTGTATATTTATAACCAACAGCAATTTCAGAACCTGATTTATGATTTTTACCTTCAAGAATATTAAAAGGCATAATCTTTCTACGACCAATAGTTTTAGTAGTCAAATCGTGAACCATTTGATTATACTCTTTATTGGTAGTAAGATTAACAAACTTAGAAGTTTTTACTTCATTGTCTGCACGAGTTTCACTAGGAATTTCTGTATCAAGATAAGTTTCAATAGCTTGACTAACTTCTTTACTATTTTCTACATTAAAAAGATTACCATACCTTCCTCCTTTAGTTTTATATCTAGCAGCTCTAATAATAAAATTCTTAGGAGCATCAGAAGGAACACGCATAAAGTAATTAGCAAAATCAATATCGTATTCATTCTTAGAAAGATAATCGGCTTCAGTATTTACAAAATTAGCAATAGCACTATAGATATAATCCATCTTACTCATACCAGAATAAAGTACATTCTGACCAGTATTAGGATTACCAGCACCATTAAACAAACTAACATTAATCAAATCCTTAGCATATTCTGTAGGAACATACTTATCTCCAAGTTTACGGAAAAGACCAAATACTTTAATCTTTCCATCAACGCCACGTTGCTCAAGAAGAATATTACTAAGATTATACTGATTACCTTTTTCTTTAGAATTAACACGGAACTTTTCATTACCATATTGAATAAGAGCTTCAGGAGAAAGTTTACCTTCAGCATCAACAGACATTTCAGTACCATTAATAGTATTCATAAGATAAGTAATCATAGAACTATTAATAATATCAGAACTTTGATTACCAAGAACATTCTTAGAATTAAACTGAAGAGCAACAGTAGAATAAGCTTCTATATCAGTAGCAAAACTATTAGCAGCAGCTATAGCAGTAGCAGGAATAATTTCAGTATGTAATGGAACATAAGTTTCATTATCGTCATGTTCTTCTTTATTCCATTCTCTTTTATGTTCTTGCTCTTCACGAAGATTATCATTTGCTTTAGCAGAAGCATCACTAATATTTTTCAAATGAGCAAGAAGATTACTAGTGTTAATATCAACATCAATACTGCCATTAGTTTTATTACCAATAAGATAATTTCTTACAGCATTGGCATCCATATCAGGATAATAAGCTTTAAGAGCTTTAGTTAAATTAGCAACAATATCAGCAAATGCAGCATTACGTCTAATCTCATTTTTAGCAGAAAGTTTATATCTTCTTTTAGCACTTTCTACAGCAGAACGAAATACTTCAATAGCATTTATATCAACATTAAGTGTAGTATGCTTTACATTATTTTGAAAACTAAATATAAGAGATTGTCTTCTATTAGATTCTTTATTAGAAAGTACAGCTCTAACTGTACCATCAGATTCAGTTCTAGTTTCAGTCTTAGGCATAATAGTCTTTACAAATTGACTTCTAAATCTAATAGCAAAATCTCTATTAGTTTTTAAATCTTCGTAAAGTTTAATAAGACCAGACATCTCTTTATTTTGTTCAGCAATAGTCTTAATACTATTAATAAAACTAGTAATATTATCTCTACTTATTTTAGATATAATAGCAGCTGTTACTTTCTTACCATCAATAAAATCAATAGTACCAAGTTCATTACTTCTATCATAATTATATCTACCATCAACTTTATTAATATCATTAAGCTTAGGAATAGTGAAAAGTATCATACGAATATCTTCATCAATACCTTTCATAAAATTACTTCCCATACCACTGTTATCGTCCCATCTAGCAGTAGTACCATCTACATCAAATTCTTTGTTAAAGTCAGCAAGTTCATCATTTTCGTTATCATTAAGAATAGATTCCATTTCACTATCTAAATCTACCTTCTCATCAACAGCTTCATCAGACTTAAAACGAAGCATACCTAGACGACTATCACCAGCATAAATAGAATTAAAGAAAGAAACTTTATTAAGAATCATTTCTTTAACCATAGCATAAAAGTTTTTATCTTCTCTACTAGCATTAGCGAAAACATCATCTATTTTTTCAAAATTACCATCACTAGTAAAGCCAAGAATTTGATTAACTAAACTAAGTATTTCTTTATTAGTAAACTTCTGACCTTTATTTTCAAAGTACTTTTTAGCTACTTGAACTGCACCAAAAGATACAACTCTATTAGCATAAAAATTAGCATTGTTATTATCTTTATTAAATTTACCTTTAACTACATCATTAGCAAAGAAAGTAAGTATGTTATTACCTACAACTCTATTTGCCATAACTTTAGCTGTAGTACTAGTATAACCAAATCTAGTAACAACATCATTAAACTTAGATTTAGTAGTTTGAGCACCAACACTAAAATGTCTTGAATTATAAAATTCAAGAGCTTCTTGAGCAGCATCATTACCTAAACGGTAATCATCAAAATCTTTAGTAAATCCAGTCTTGGATTCAGGGTTATAAACTAATGTAGTTATAGCATTAAATTTAACTACATCATTACCACAAAGTTCTTTGAGACGGGTTCCAGTCTCAGTACCTAAAAAATCTTTAGGTGTAATAGGACAATTAGCCATAATTATATTATTTAATTAAACAATAAAGTTCTAGAGGATTTTAAATTCTCCTCTAGAACCATAAAATTTATTCTGTGAATAATCTATCGACAAGATATAGAAAACTCGCCACGCTCAACCATATCGAACATACGAGATTGTTCGTCCATTGGAAGTGCCCGGACTGCTGAGTATAACGAAGAAAAACTACCTAAAGTTTTATCATCAACACTACTACCCATATTAAGTAAATCATCAAGTTCATCTTCATTAACTGCATCATTACCTTCTGTAATATTTGTAATATTATCATCAGCAGAAACTTCTTCAGGAACTTCTTCAGGCTTAGTTTCATCTTCTTTAAATTCAAGAATACCTTCAACAGGAGCTTTAGTTTCTTCTTTGACCTCAGTCTTAGGAGCAACTTTATTTTCTTTGAATTTATCAGCAAGAATATTAAACTCTTTAGCTCTAAGAGATTCATCTCTAATTTCAATACCAAACAGTCTACTTATGAACTCCATAATCTTTTGCCAAAGACTACTAGTTTTACCTTTATGTTCACCTTCAACTCTAACAGAATTAAGATAATCCATAAGACCTTTAGAAGTAAGAGATTCTACAATGAACTCTTCAAGTTGAGTATCTGGTCTTGTACTAAACTTTTCAAACTGATATTCTTTAATATGAGTAAGATAACCACGAAGAGCATCTATATTAGCAGCTTTATTATCAAAGCGAGCATTAATCTCATCGAAAGTACTATCGTTAAGATTAGCTAAATCAGCATCAATAGCTTTAACAAAATCATCATATATAGTTCTAAGCTTTTCTCTAAACTGCTTAGGATTTCTACTATTATTGATTTGACTATGTAGTTTTTCATGGATAAGAACACGAACTGCATCATCGCCAGCAGTATTAGCATCAACAGTTCTACTTAACCAATCATTACCTACAACTATTTCTTCATTTTCTGAATCATAGTAAGCTAAAGCATTTTTGTTTGCTTCATCGCTTTCTCTAAACTTTTGTATCTTATCGTCATCAAAGATAAAGTTTTCAGGGAATATAGCATCAGTTACTCTATTATATTTTTTAAGTTTAACTATTTTACTAAGAGAATCTTTAGATTTCTCACTAAGAAGATACTCAGCAATAGTTTCACCTTTATTAGCAATACTATCATTATTAATAATACTATTTATAGCATTACGTACAATAGTTTGTGGAGTATCAGTAGGAGTGTCTTCTACTACATCTTCTACGGGGCGGCTTTCAGAAGTATCAAATATGTCAATTTGAAGAGTTTGATTACTACCTATTTTATCAACGCCAACAGCTCGATAATTAGAACTATTTTCTTGTTCCAAATCAACACGAACTAAATCATTGTCAATAAGGAATTGACTATAAGTACTATTATTAATATCAAAAGCATTCTTTCCGTTATATGCTGGAATATTAATATGAAAGCCTGTTTTATCTCTACTAATAAATTTATTTTTAGTAGGAAGATTAGTATTGTTATCTCCATTAAGAAGACTAGAACTTATATTAATTTTAGCACTAGCTTTAATATCTTCTATTAAATCAGATACATCATCAAACTTATAAAGCTTTCCATCTTTACGTTTAATTACATTTGGTGCAGCATTAGGGTCTTTAGCACTACGGGCAAAGAATGTATATTCGTTACCATTAGCTTTAAGAACTAAATTACCATTATTCTGAACAACAATAGAATTGCCTAAAGATAAGATAGCATTACGTCTAAAATTAAATATATCATTAATAAATTCTTTAACTTCATTCCAATCATCAAGAGACTTAACATTAGCAAGTCTATCTTCTAATTGAGCAGTAACAGAATTTACTAAAGAATTAAGTATTCTATTTTCAGGAGCATTAACTTTTTCTCCATTACGATAATAAGTATCTCCTATATAAACTCTAGGAAATGCTGCAACATAATCTATAGTACCATTAGTATTAGGAAGAGCTAAGAATGTTTGTCCACTAGCACTATTATAACCTGTATACTTTTGAGTACCTAATCCTGAAACAGCTACATAACCGTTAGAAGTAGCACCTATATAAGCTTCACTACTATTACTAAGAACTTCTTTTACTGGACGAGCTACATCTTTAGAAGGTCTAGTTTTTCCATCAGGAGTAAGTTCTTTATTATGAGCACGAATTACTTCACCTTTAGAGAGAACATTAACTCTAGGAGTATAAATTCCATTTGCTACATTTGTAGAAATATTAATTTCTTCTCTAAGCTTATCATAATATGTATCAATACTATCAATAAGAATATCATTATATTCTCCAACAGCTACATTATTTGTAGGTTTTACTTGATAACAATATCTCCAAAGTTTAGCAAGACCATTAAGAAGTTTCTCATAATTAGGATTTTCAACGTTTCTAACATAATGATTATTAACTGCATATTGTATTCCTTTATGAGAAGCAAAGGCAGCAACTAATTGTTTATATTCATCTTTAGACAACTTATCAAAAGCTGCTCTATAAATAATATCATCAAGTGTAGAATAATCTATTCCATCAATAGTATCTCTACTGAGAATATCTTTAATAAATTCTTTAACTGGACCATCAGGAGTATTATTATCTCCAGCAATAGTATGCATCCAATCATCTGCAGGTCTAACATAAAGACCTGTACCTTTGTCAATACTAGCTAAAGCTTGCCAACCTATAGTAACACCATTATGTTTGTAAAGAAGAATAGTAGTATTAGTTTTATTCTTTTTACTAACTTCAGTTTCAAGAGCATCATTAGAATTAACTAATTTAAGTTCTTGTTGAGCAGCTTTAATACCATCTTCATCAGTCACTTCAGATAGGTCAAGTTTAACTGTAGTAACAAGACTTTGAGCACCAAGTTCTACACTACGAACATAACTACTTTTATGTACATTACGTAAGAAATCAGCTTTATCTATTTCTTCAACATCAGTTAAAACAAATTTATCTTTAGCAACTTCACTAGTAAGATAATCTTTAAGAGTATTATAAAATATTTCAGGAGCACCAGTATATTTAGATTCTTGTTCTATATATCTAAGTATATCTTCAAGTCTACCATAATATTTTCCATTACGCTGAACCATCTTTGTATTCTTAGCATAACGATTAAGAAACTCATCAGCGGCTTTAGTAAAATCTTTAGTAAGATTATCAAGCTTTTGAGTTTCTACAGTAACAGTTTGAAGATATAAATCTGCAACAGAAGAACCAAACATAGCTTTAGCTTCATTTGCATAATCGTCTACATATTTATTAACTTCGTCACTATCAAATCCTTGAGAAATAAGAGAATCTTTTTGTTTACTAATTACTTCTTCTACATCGGCATTATCATCCATTAAAGCACCCATGATATTACGACTAAGTTCCATATTTAAATCTGTTCTTTCGTCCATATCAAGATTAGCAATAGTTTTCTTATTCTCAGTAGAAGGAGTAGTTGCTTCTTCATTATTTTCCTCAACACTAGCAGGAGGAGTAGTTATTGTTTCCTCAAGTCCCCCCGTAGAAGATGTGGTAGTTGTGCTACTCTCCTCTTCTTCTGTACTTTCTTCTTCTTGTTTAGCTTGTTCATCTAAAGCTTTTTCATAAGCTGCTACATCAGCTTCTGTACCTAATAAACCTTTTTCAAAATCAATAATATTACCGTTATTATCAACAGTAATGTAAGGATTATGAACAAGTTCAATATTATCTTCATTAGCAAGCTCTGTATTCTCAAAAAGATTATCATCATGCCAAGCGTGTCTACCATCATTAGGCATAACTTCATATTGGTTATTTTCTCCAGGTACAAGGGTAAAACGACCATTGTCTGTACTAGTTATGCCAGTAACGTTTCCATCATCATCAAACGACAAATTTTGCAATTTGCTTGCATCAAACTTTGGCTTAGTCTTTTCCTTTTGAGAATTGCCTTGTTGCGTGTTTCCTTGTGCCTGAGAGCCTTCAGGTTGTGCTGCTGATTGATTATTCATCGGGGCAGGTTGAGGCGATTGTGGCGCATTATTTTGTGTGCCTGACTGTGTTGATTCACCTTGAGGTGTAGGAGCTGGAGTAGGAGCAAGACTAGCAGCTGGAGCAGGACTAGGAGTAGGAGCTGGAGCATTACCATTTGTAGTAGTACTACTTGTAGTATTTTCAGGTTCTTCTTCTCCATCATTAGCCTTATTTCTAGCAACTTTAATCTTAGTTCTAAGAATTAAACTATCTTGAATTGTATTAGCTAATCTATAGTTAAGACCGCTACTAAGATGAAGAGCATCAAGACTTTCTTTAAAAGCTTCTCTTTCTTTATTAGTCATAAAAGAAGTAGCATCATCAAAGTTATTTTGCTCATCATTAAAGTAAGCGTTTACAGCAGCACGAATGTTACCATTTTCCTCATCTTTATATTTATCAGCTAAATCATCAATATACTTATAACTAGTGTCAATAACTTTCTTACGAGCTTCATTCATAGTGTTTTGTTTATAACTAAGTTCAGCAGCAAGGTCTGTTTCGTTATTAACAACTTGAGCTTGGTCATATCTACGAGAGAGTTCAAGTTCAGCTTGTTTAAGAATAAGGTCAGAAAGTTTAACACCAGTACTATTCTTTTCTTTATCTGCTTCTTTAACAAGATTATTAATTCTAGTTATATTATTATTGGCAGTTTGAATTTGATTAAGTACATTACTAGAACTATCAAATTCAGCAAGTCTTTTAGAAAGACCATTTTCCTTAGCAAATCTTTCAAAATTACGAACAATAGTTTCGTCTGTAAGTTGAACACCTTTCTCATCAACACCACTAAATAAATCATCATAAGCTTTAGCTAAAGGGTCTTGACTATTACGTCCAAGATTACCTTGGTCGTCTCTTTCACTAGCAAGCATAACGGCAGTTGTAAGACGAAGTTCATCATTAGAAAGCATATCACTATACTCATTGATAGTACGATTAATATTGTCAATAGCTACTTTATCGCTAATAGTCTTACGATTCTTAGCTATAAGGTCTTTCTTTCTAGCGTACAAATCACTAATCATATTAGTTATAAGAGCATGGCGAACAGCACCTTTTACTTGTTCACCAGTAAAATTTTGACCAATAACTTTTCTAATGTTATCTTCATTAAGAACTGTATTTATAAGATTGTCTGCAACTTGTTCTTTGTTTTTAGTATTTGCTATCTTTTGATTATAAACAACATTAGCACTAGCTATTTCTTGAAGATATTCGATAGGAACACGGTCTGGTTCTTTTTTATTATGATTTCTATTTTGAACAATACCTATAAGACCTGAAAGTTCTTTAGTGTATGCGTCAATAACAGCATCAACTTTAGCAACATTATTAGCTTGAATTTGTTTAGATTCAGCTTCATTTACTACACCTTTATCTACCATAGCTCTACGAACTTCATCACTTTGTAAGAATGATTTTAAGTAATCAAGATTACCATGATGACCAGCACGTAAAGCTAATCTAGTAATAAAATCATTTTCAGCAGCTTCTTTAGCAGCTTGACTTTCTTCAGGACTAGTAAAATTTTTATCATTATCAAAAGGATTCTTTCCATCATTGATTTTATTCATCCTTTCAATATAAAGATTAGTATCTTTTCCCCAATGAGCAATATCAGCTTTACGAGACTTAGTTTCACCTAATTCGCTAATACTAAAAGGTGAAGACTTACCTTGTTCACCAGTAGTTTTATCTTCTTTTTTATTAGCTTTATCTTCAAATGTTTGTCTAATACGTCCAAAACCACTACCTAAATGATGAAATACAACACCACCTAATACACCCCAAAAAGCAGAATCAGCAAGTCCTCCACTTTTAAGATACTTTTGAAGACGATTATCAAAAGGAGAATGGTTAGCATCTTGTTCATTAAGAAGAAGTTTACCTACATTCATACCTTCCATTTGAGATATATAGTTGACACTTTCTTCAATACCTTCACTAAGTTCTCCAGCTATTACAAGTTTCTCAGCTTTAGCATGGTCTTTAATCCACCAACCAGCTTTCTTCATCTTACCTATATTAGCATAGTATTTTTCAAACTCTTCAGCAGTTTTACCAACTTTAAGTTTTTCTAATCTTGCAGCTCTACTTACAGCGGCACTACCAGCATCAGAATTTCTAATACCTTTCCACATATTACGAAGACCATACATTTGAATAACATCAAATACAATATTACTATAGTTCATAAGGAAATCTGTATCAGCAGATTTTTTAGCAATACGTCTTGCAACAGCTTCTTTATCGTTAGTATCAGTATCTTGAAGTAATTCAGGATTCTTATTAATAAAAGCTTGATATTGTTGAGCATTCATTTTATTAAGATTATCATAAGCTTCATTGTACATATCTTTATACACACCTTGAGCTTCTTGATAATTCTCCATAGTACGTTGTAAAAGAGCATTTCCTCCAATACTAGCAAACCTACTAGCAGCACTTTCTACATCAGAACCAACAACAATACCATTACTACCAATAATTTTATTAATACCTTTTTGTAAAGCATTAAGTTCTCTATTAGAGTTTATAGCTCTATCTATACCAGCAATGGCTTTAATGCCATTTCTAGTCATACTAGCTAACTTAGAAGTCTTTGCAAGTTTACCAAGATAACCAATACCTTTAATAATACCAGTACTAGGAAGAAGTAATGTTAAACTAGACATTACACTAGGTGCATTACTAGTCCACCATCCCCAATTTGTAAGACCTCCATTATAAATATCATTACGCTCTGGGTCACTATATATTGGAGCAACTTCATTTCTAAAGTAATCTTGCCACTCTTGAAGTTTATTACTAATAGGGTTTTGATAATCTCCATCAGATTGAAATATACCATTAGTAATAGCATCAAACAAATCAGGTACAGCTTTGATTGTACCAAGAATTGTTTCACTAACAAGAGCTTGACCTAAAGAATTAAATGTTTTAGCAAAGTTTGATTGATTTTCAGCACGCTCTTTATCAAGATTAGTAATAAGATTAGGAGTAACACCATAACGTTGATAACTATGAGTATCACCCATTACCCAAGCATTATCTGCGTTCTTAGCAAATTCATTAGCTGCACCAGATGTAATATCTTGGCTTACATCTAAAGTATGAAAGAAGGGTTGTTGAGCACGACCCTTCTTTGTTTTAGGATTATAATTAGGATTACTAACTATAATTCCACTGTTATTAAAAACGTTTTCTGTATTCATAATTAATCAATGTTATAAGCATCATTATCATACATTCCTATATTACTAAGAATATAATTAGAATAAATAGCTCTTTGATTATTAATAAGATTAATATTATCTGTATCTACAAAACTATCCATAACTTTAGCTAATTTAGTTTTATAATCTTCAGATGAAAAATCTCCATTTATAATATTATTAGCAATAGGAGCAAAACTTTGCCAAGCTTGTGGATAAAGTTCACTCATAGCACTAGTAACATAAGTATCTACTTGTCTACTTAAATCTTGTCGAAATTGAGTATTTAAAGAACCATCTTTATTTCTAAGACCTTTACGAAGATTACCATCTTCATCATAAAATTGTTTATTAGCTAAATCAATACCATCTTCAACTATAAGCATTTTGTTAACTTTACGAAGTGCATCATCTCTAGTTAAAGGTTGTATTCTACCACTATCGTATTCCATTTGATAAACTGCCTTTCCAGTAGAAGGGTCATTATAAACATTAAGTCTACCATCTTGAGGAATATCGATAGGATAGTTATACATTTCCATACTAGCAAGTTCTTTCATAGCTCTAGTCTGAGAATTTTGAGAGAATACTTTCTCAGCTTCACCATTCATAAAATCAGGAATAAATATCTGACGACTATTTTGTTTAATATCTTCAACTCTATTACCTGTTTCTGTATTCTTATCCATCTTACTTGGAATAGTAATAACATAACCGGTTTGATTACCTTGCATACCAAGAGAAACATAATAATCAAGTTTATCTGCGCTTATAGTTCCATCAGAAATAGCAGCACGTACTAAATCTTGAAGATTAGCTTTTTCGTTACTACTATCTACTGAATGACGAACTGTAGTATGGTCATCAGGATTTTCTTCATCAGTAACATACATTTCATACTGAGTAAAATCAGCATTCATAAGACCATTAAGAATGGCTTCATTGTTTTCTTTTACAAGAGCACTAGCTAAATCACTATTAAGTCTACCAGTATTAAGAGCATCACTAATTTGTTTTCTACGAGCACTATTAAAAGGAAGAATCATAGAACTAACAGTAGATACTCCACTTCCATCGCCACTCATGCCTTTTACGGGGCGGATAGCTTGGTTAGCACTTTCTATAGTTTTAGCTGGAGCTTCAAAATTATTAATCATTGAAATACTAGGATTAAAGTAATATCCATCTGATTCTTCTATAGGACTTGAAGAAGCACCAACTCTTGTAGCAACATTAATACCTTGATGTTTAAGTTCACCTCTTTCCATAACAGAAGCAGGACGATGACTTTCATTATTTTTTATAATATTGCCTTTAGCATCAATTCCAGCTATTTGAAATCTATATAGACCTTTATCATTCTTAATATTACGAATACCATCATATACCTTATTAAATAAAGAACTACGTTTACTAATATCAAGAATATATTGACCATTTTGAACTTTAATCTTAGCACCAGCTTTTAACAAAGCTTCTTTACTAAGATGAGTACGTTTCAACATGTCATTAAAAGCATCATCATTATATTCTACATCTTTAGCTAACCAATCGATACCAAGAAAAGTTCTTTTTTCAGTCTTACCTCCAAACTTAATAGATATTCCTTCAGCATCAGTATTTTTCGTACTACCTAAATTTCTTAGAGCATCAGAATAAGCTTTACTAAATCCATTAGTACTCTTACGTCTATTACCTTCAGAATCTATACCATTATTAAGACCTGGAAGAACATTATTATTATTTACAGCATTAAGAAAACTATATGCTGCTCTTTGAGTATCGTCGGCATGAGACATCATACCTTGTATTCTACGACCATCAGTTCTAAGACTTTTAATAGTTTGATTAACCATTTGTTGTTTAACTGGGTCACTAAAGTGAGCACGAGATAAATAATTAGCTGCACCAACAAAATCT
>ERZ772861.116-NODE-116-length-93611-cov-26.290008_pt1 | contig 93611 bp, 66 predicted proteins | sample MGYA00512135_ERZ772861 | MGnify/ENA primary metagenome ERZ772861 (study PRJEB29015, sample SAMEA2737700) | human gut metagenome | biome: human gut; feature: human-associated habitat; material: faeces | place: China | collected 2012 ...
GACAACGTGAAGTCTTGAATTTATATTTGGACGGTTATCCCGGCAAACTGACGGCTAAAAACTGGGCAAAACGTGTAAAGGTATCACCGGATACAGCAGCACGCGATATAAAAGATTTGGTAGAAAAGGGTATTCTGATACCCCAGCAGGGGCGGGTTCGTGACGTATTCTACGGAATCCGGTGTAGTGAGTCTATCCTTGTCATCCCCATGCCTGAAGATGTATAATTGTTCATCATACAAGCATAAAGGCTGTGTGACATCGGTTTATCCAGACCGGTACACAGCCTTTATGCCTTTCTTTTATTTACTACTCATATATGCTTCCCTATAATTCTCCTGAAGCATTTTCTCTATATCACTCTCCCGGTAAAGGATTTTACCCCCCCAACTGGTAATAGGATATTCTCCCTTCATTACGATAATCCTGAAGCGTGCGTCTGCACAATTAAAATTGTGCAGACACTTCCTTGTCGGTCAGATAGCGTTCGCCACCCAATACGGGACGGTTTCCGACCGCCTTAGCTTCTAATTTTGTTGGCTGGTAGAAATTCTGAAAATTTTGCTCTTATGTGAGCACAAACGAATCCAACCTATTTGATTTTCATTTTAACGCTCAATCCTTGCACTTGTAAAGGTAAATTCGTAATTTTGTGCCATAATAAAAAAAGAACCGCCTATGTAACATTACAGACAATAGACATAAAGATAAAGAAGCGTTAGCTTTATTCTTGCTTATCGAAATTCGCCAAATTAAAGTAAGCCACAAGAGTAAAAGTTGATGCTCACGCCTATGGCGTGGGCTTTTACTCGTATATGTGGCAATGGTGTTTGGCGATACCTCGATAAGCGTAGACGAAGTTTAAGTCCGCGCTTTTTTATTGTCTTAATTTTCAGTTATCGGACTTACCCAAATAGTTTCTAATATAATCAAAGAGAAAAATGGAAAGAAGTAAATTCATACTATTCATCTTGCTTACTTATTGTTTGCCTTCTTTATCGCAAAGAGTTGATACTCTATATTATGATAATAATTGGAAAGGAGTAGCATCTAAACAATTTGCAAGTTTTGTTCGATATGTTTCTTATGCAGAAGATAGCAATTATAAAAATAAATTCCGAAATTACTATATTACCGGAGAATTACAGGCTGAGGGTGAATTTATTTCCATTGATAAATATGACGATAAAAACTCAGTCTTTGGTTTCCTAAAATCTTATTATAGAAGTGGAAATGTAGAATCGGATTGTTCTGTTATCAATGGAAATGGTAAAATCATCTCGTATTATGAAAATGGAAATAAAAAAGATGAATATGAGCTTGCCAATGGAGTTCTCAATGGGATTTCTATAAACTATTATGAAAATGGCTTAATACACACTAAAGGAAATTTTGTTAATGGGAAATTGGATGGAATCCTCTATCAATTTACAGAAAATGGTGATGCTTGCTCACAAGTTGAATTTAAGAATGGTGAATATGCTAAGCCTTACTATACTTATTCAACACAAAACGGATTAGTTACAAAATACAAAATAGCAGATAATAGCCTATACTTAGAAATGCCGTCTATCAATGAGAAGCAAACATATCATCAAAAAGGAGACACGTGGGACTACTATATGAAAAATGGTTTGTGTGTGATGGTTAATGCTTCAATTAATAAAGATTATGGCAAATACTTTACACTACAAATTGTCGTAACAAACAATTCCGTACAACCTATTACTTTTAATCCGGCATTGATTACCGCTTACAGAAAAAAGAAAGATAAGACTGAAAGCCTGAATGTACTGAAATCGGACGAGTACATTGCAAAAGTAAGCCGTAGGCAAAACTGGAATATGTTCTTTAATGCTCTTAATGAAACAATGGCGGCTAACAAAGCTGGATATTCGGCATCTTCCACTCAAACTAATTCAAACTATTCAGGTGCATCTGTTTCCGGTGCGGCTGGAGCTGTCGTTGGTACCAATGGAGCTACAGTAGGCGGCGCTGTTGGAGTTAGTCGATATACTGGGAGTTCCAGCACATCTTCCACAACTGTTACATACAACGGTGCAGCAGCTTATCAGGCTGAATTGATAGCGAGTGGCAGAATAGCAGATTATAACAACCAAATGTTGCAAGAACGCAATATAAAAGATGAGGGATACTTGAAAACTACAACAGTAAATCCCGGTGAAACAATTAGTGGTTACGTAAACATTCAATATAAAAAGGGTGATGAACTATCTGTCAATATCCCAATCAATTCGGTTGTTTATCCCTTTGTTTGGACTATTAATAATTAAAGCTGTAAGATATCTATTATGTTAAACAAAATTATAATACTCATAAGTGTCATTTGTTTTGTCAACAATTTTAGCCTAAAAGCAGAAAATTGTAACGCACGTTCTATAACAATTCCTGGTGGAACTACTATCCCTCTGATTTTAAATCATCCAATTAGTTCAAAAAAAGCAAAGCAAGGGGACATTATAAACTTTGAAGTAGCTCAAGATATTTATATCAATGAACAAATAGCCATTCCAAAGGGAACTTCTGCAATGGCAGAAATTATCAAAGCATCAAAACGAAAATGTTGGGGAAAGCCGGGAAAACTTGTAATTAGAATAAAAGAGCTACAACTAATTAATGGGACAACAATTCCCTTAATCGCACCTGATATAGAAAAAAGAGGCTTTAGCAAGAAAGGAGATGCTTGGACTTGGTTCTGGTGTACAATAATGTTCATTCCTCTAAATACAATTCCACCTCTTTGCATAAAAGGAGAAAACGTAATAATAGAAGATGGACTTACTATTATAGCTAATACAACGGAAAGTGCAATAATAACACAGTGAAAAATCAACGATAATTTACATGGATAAAATTTATTGGAAACCAATAGATTATTAAGAATTATCCGATATAATTATACTATTACAAACGGCATTTGTGTAAAACAAGCATGGATGCCGTTTCTCTTTTTACCCGTCCAGTTCTTCTTCCTAACACGTTTAAAAAAACGCGGGTCAATATAAAAATCAGGAAATAGACAGTTGCCCGCCATTGATAAAATTTACATCAAGGGGCAAACTTCTTCTCAAAAAAGCAATATTTTGCAACGGTCGAAAAGGAATTTGCAATAAAGTGATTAAAAGAACGAAGTATGCGATGTGCTATCTGTAAATATTCGTCAGTTCGTCATTGACTGTTTCAATCAAAACTCTTTTTCTGAACTGAATCTTGTCTGCACGGCTCATCAGTGAATTCTTTATATTGCTTTTAATCTTTTTCGCAAAATGCAATCAGGGCCAAGCCATAATAAAAAGCGATTAAAATTACCAAAAGTGTTCATGATACATTTTTTTTACGAGGTCGGATTTTGTTAAAACAAAGTCCGACCTCGTGTGCATAAAGTCCGACCTTGTTTCCCGAAAGCCTTATGGCACACGAGATGGAGCTACCCCAATCCTACGGAAACGGCGAAAAAAGGATTGCACGCCCCGAAAAAGTCCAGATTAGCGAATTATTTTGTAATTTTGCCGCCAAAATTATCATCTGGGCACATGAATCTTATCATCGACATAGGAAACACCATTGCCAAACTCGTTGTATTTGAAGAAAACGAACCAATAGCGGAAATACACACGTCGAACCAGACGCTTGAAGCGCTGCCTGAGCTCCTCCGTCAGTATCCGGACGTGAAGCGGGGCATTGTTTCCTCGGTCATCGACCTGAGCCGGCAGGCCCGAGAGCAACTGCAGGCTCTTCCTTTCAGCCCCATCGTGCTGAACAGCCAGACTCCCGTACCGATAAAAATAGGCTACCGCTCACCACAAACACTGGGGGCCGACCGTCTGGCGGCTGCCGTAGGAGCCATGACCCTGCGGCCGGGACACGACCTGCTGGTTATTGACGCCGGCACATGCATTACCTACGAATTTGTGGACCACACGGGGTGCTACCACGGCGGTAACATTTCGCCCGGACTGGAAATGCGTCTGGCAGCCCTGCATGAACACACGGCGCGCCTGCCCCTTGTAGGCCCCGAAGGCGACACCCCACAGGTGGGCTACGATACGGAAACGGCCATACGGGCGGGAGTAATCAGCGGAATACGGCACGAAATTGAAGGCTATATCCGTGAATTTCAGACAAAATATCCCGATATTTCCATTTTTTTAACGGGAGGAAATTGTTATCACTTTGACACCCCGACAAAAAACTGCATCTTTGCAGATAAATTCCTTGTTCCAAGAGGATTAAACCGAATTCTACTACACAACAATAATGAATCATAAGAAGACGCTATTTCTTGCGCTGGCCCTCGCCACCGCTACTGCAGCCAGCGGACAGACCAACGGCAGTAATTCGCCTTATTCGCGCTACGGCTTCGGCTTGCTGGCCGACCGCGCACAAAGTTTCAACAAAGGTATGGCTGGCACGGGCTACGGCTTCCGCTCCGGATCGGAGATAAACAGCAAGAACCCGGCTGCCTATTCGGCGCTGGACTCGCTGTCGTTTATTTTTGACGCCGGCGTATCGCTGCAAACCGCCAACTTCAACGACGGCCCCAACTCCACCAATGCTCAGAACACGTCGATAGACTATCTGACCGCGGGCTTCCGTCTGGCCAAGAACCTGGGTATGACGGTGGGTCTGATGCCTTACAGCACCGTAGGCTACAACATGAGCAACAACTACCTGCAAAAGGGTGAGGCCGGCAACTATCTGGAATATACCGAGACCAACAAGGGCGACGGCGGTATTCACGAGGCTTTTGCCGGAATAGGCTGGCGCCTGGGCGGCCCGGTATCGCTGGGTGTAAACGCCGGAGTGCTGTGGGGAAACATTACCAACACGATTACCAACAGCTTCAGCGACGGAGTGACCAACTCGCTGCGCCGGCAATATTCGATGAACATGCGCACGTACAAGATAGACTTCGGTCTGCAAATCCACCAGCCCATCAACGAACGTCACACCCTGACGCTGGGTCTGGTGTACGGACTGGGACACAACGTGAACAACAACAGCAAACTCTATAACCAGACGCTCAACACAAGCGGAACGGTGCTGACCTCGGACACGGTGGTGGCCCACAACGCCTATGGCCTGCCCCACACTTTCGGCGTGGGACTGAACTGGACTTTCCGCCAGCGCCTGAACATCGGTGTGGACTACACGCTGGAGAAGTGGGGCGACGTAAACTTCCCCGTACTCAACGCCGACAACGAATACGTGGCCAGCCGATCGGCCCTGACCGACCGCCACAGCTTCTCTGTAGGATTGGAATACATGCCCAACCCCGACGGATACCGATACGCTCACCACATTCGCTACCGTGCAGGCTTCGGCTACTCTACCGGATATGCCAAGACGCAGAGCAACAGCTCTACCGGCACATGGACCAGCGCTCCGCGCTCCTATACGGCCACAGTGGGCGTAGGTATACCCATCGCCAACAGGTTTAACAACCGCTCGGTGCTGAGCATTTCCGGACAGTATGAACGCGTACAGCCTACGGGACTGAACACCATTAAAGAAAACTACTTCCGCCTCTGTATCGGACTGACATTCAACGAGGCGTGGTTCATGAAACGTAAAATTGACTAATCTGAAAACACATATCCGCGCCCACAGCCTTCTGGCATCTGCACTGCTGTGGGGCGCGCTTTCGGCTCTGTGGGGATGCAGCTCGGACGCTCCGCCCACCGCTGCGGCCATACACCAGCGCGACTCGCTGCCGGTGATGACCACTCTGGGCGTGTCGAAACTGATTTCCGACTCGGGCGTCATACGCTACAAGGTTATTGCCGAGCGATGGGATATTTACGACCAGACCAAACCGCCCCGTCAGGAATTTCCCCACGGCATATTCCTGCAGCAGTTTGACGAAAAATTCCACGTCAGCCTCTACCTGACGGCCGACACGGCCTACTGCTACAACCAGACCCTCTGGAAACTGCGCGGACGCGTGTTTGCCCGCAATGCAAAGGGAGCCACCTTCAGTTCGGAAGAACTGTATTGGGACATGGACAAGCACATTCTTTATTCACACTGCTACACCCACGTGGTGGAACCGGGGCGCGAACTTGAGGGGAACTCCTTCCGCGCCAACGAGCAAATGACCGAATACGAAGTAATCTGGTCAAAAGGATACATGCCCATGCCCAAGAACAACGACAACAAGCCTCAGGGCAACGCCGCCGACACGGCACAGAAAGACACCGTGCCCATGCGTCCAGGCCCGATGAAGCACCCCAACATGAGCGCACACTGACCCTACGCCACAGGCTACGGGACAACAGGCACACCGGCACCCCCACGCCGGCCAGCCAAAAGGGCTATGGCAAAGAAAAAAGCATTTTTTAGAAAAAAAAAGAGAGGTATCATGTCTTTTTACTATCTTTGTAGGCCTTTTATTACTGCAAATAAAGAAAAATAATTATAAAAAGTAACAATAAAACTAATGGCAGCATTACAAAAAATCAGAAACAAAGGAGGCCTGCTGATGATTGTCATCGGTCTGGCTTTGTTTGCCTTCATTGCCGAGGAGTTTTTCCGCTCCATCGAAACAACATCCAATGAGAGCAAGCAGCAAGTAGGAGAAGTTTACGGAGAAAAGCTCTCGGTACAGGAATTTCAGGAAATGGTAGACGAAGCCGCAATGGTCATCAAGATGCAGCGCGGAACGGACAACCTGAACGAAGACGAAATGAACCAACTGCGCGACCAGGTATGGAACGATTTCGTTTTCTATAAACTCGTAGAACACGAAGCCGACAAAATCGGCATGACGGTGACCGACGAAGAGATGCAGAACGCCCTGCGTGAAGGTACCAACCAGCTGTTGCTGCAAACCCCGTTCATCAATCAGGCTACACGACGCTTTGATGTAAGCATGTTGCAGGAATTCAAGAAATCATATAAGGAAATGCAGAGCAAGGCCGGACAGGTACCTCAGGAATATCTGGAACAGTATGCCCAGATCAACCAGCTCTGGAACTACGTGGAAAAGAGCCTGCGCAAACAGCTGCTGATGGAGAAATTCCAGAACCTGCTGGCCATGTCGGTCATCTCAAACCCGATTGCCGCAAAAATGGCATTCAAGGCCCAGACGGAACAAAGCAACATTGAAGTAACCAGCATTGCCTACAACTCTATTTCCGACAAGGACGTACAGGTAACCGACGCTGACCTGAAAGCAGAATACGAAAAGCAGAAAGAACGCTTCTTCCTGCCGTTTGCTACACGCGACATCAGATACATCGACGTAGCCGTACAGGCCAGCAAGGACGACCAGGCCAACCTAGCCAAGGAAATGGATGCCACCTACAACAAGCTGACGGCAGCTGATGCCGACGTGGCAGCCATAACCAACGCCAGCAAATCGGTAATTAAATATGTCAACCTTCCGTTGTCGAAAAACGCTCTCCCCGCTGACATTCAGGGCAAGATTGACTCAATGGCAGCAGGCACCACCACCCGCCCCTACACCAACAAGGGCGACAACACCATGAACATCGTCAAACTGATGAGCAAGGTACAGGCTCCCGACTCCATCCAGTTCCGCGCCGTAAGCGTAGCCGGACAGACCAAGGAAGAAATTGCCCAGCGTGCCGACAGCATCATGAAGGCCCTGCAGGGCGGTGCCGACTTTGAGGCCGTAGCCAAGAAATACGGCCAGACCGGCGAAAAAACCTGGCTCACCTCACAGCAGTATGAAGGCAGCACCCTGAATGAAGACGCCGCCAAATACCTGAGCGCACTCAACACTTTGGGCGTAAACGGCATGCAGAACGTAGAGCTGAGTCAGGGCAACCTGATTCTGCAGGTGGTTGACCGCAAGGCCATGACCACGAAATACAACGTAGCAGTGGTGAAATGTCCTATCGCCTTCTCCAACAAGACATACCAGAGCGAACTGAATAAGTTGAACGTATTTATGTCAAAATACAAGACTCCGGAAGCCATCGCCAAGAATGCCGTACGCAACGGTTATGCTATTCAGGAACGTACCGACCTGCGCAACAGCGAACACTACGTAGCCGGCGTGGCCAATACCAAGGATGCCATGAAATGGATTTTTGACGAAGCCGAAGAGGGTGAAGTATCCAAACTCTACGAATGCGGATACAACAACGACCACCTGCTCCTGGTTATCGTTGACAAGAAACACGAAAAGGGCTACCGTCCATGGGACGACAAGATTGTAAAGGAAACCCTTCGTCAGATGGTAATCAACGACAAGAAGGCCGAACTCATCATGAGCCGCACCAAGAACGTGAAGAACATGGCACAGGCCAAGGCTCAGAAGGGTGCCGTAGCACAGACTCTGAACGATGTAGTCTTTACCCGTCCGCCTTTCATCAACGCCACGGGTGTAGCCGAACCTGCCATCGGCGGTCGTGCCATGGCTACCAAGGCTGGTGCCTTCTCCGGCCCCATCAAGGGTAACGGCGGCGTTTACTTCCTGCAGGTACTGAAAAAGACTCAGGCCTCAGCCAAGTACAACCAGCAGCAAATGGAAGAAATGGTCAGCCAGATGACCTTGCGCATGATGGGCAACCAGTTCTTCAACGACATGTACAAAAACGGTAAAGTGGTTGACAACCGCTACAAATTCTAATCAGCCCTTACGCGCGCAGAGCTGCCCCGGCAGCCCGACGCCATAAGCCATACAGCAGGAAGCCTTGCCGGCCATCTTCAGAAAAAAGATGCAGCAGCCAAGTGCTTCCTGCTTTTTTAGCCTCAACATATCAAAAGAACATAAAAATTACGCTGTATGGAAAATTCATTTATCAACACCCTGAAATCACGCCGCAGCTGCCGCCACTACCAGCCGCAGCAAATCACTGACGAGGAACTGAACGCCGTATTGGAAGCCGGCACCTGGGCCCCCACCGCCCACGGAGCCCAGGATCCCGTTATTGTAGCCGTGCAAAATGCCGAACTGCGACAGGAACTCGTAGCACTCAACGCCCGTGTGCGCGGCGGATCGGCTGATCCCTACTACGGTGCTCCCACACTGGTACTGGTGTTTGTATCTGCCAACAACGAAAATGGACTGCAGGATGGCAGTTGCGTGCTGCAAAACATGATGCTGGCGGCTCACGCCTTAGGATTGGGTTCATGCTGGATTAACCGTGAGATTCAAATGTTCAATATGCCTGAAGGTAAAGAACTGATGCAAAAAATGGGACTGCCGGAAGGTCTGGCCGGCGTAGGAGCCATTTCATTAGGTTACGAAGCAACCGAACCGGCTGCCCCCAAGCCCCGAAAAGCGGACTATTTCAAAATCATCAGGTAAGACAGGCACCCGACCGCCTGAATACACTTCAATCCCCCCCTTGCCTATGTCCTTCCGACAGACTGGTTGGGGGGATTGAAGTATATATACGGTAAGGCTTTCAAGATTCAGTGGCCATAAAAAAGCCGTTACCGAAAGGAAAGGCCACATCTCTTTTTTCTATCAGACTCACCTGCAAAAAACTGGACTGGCAAGACCGCGCAACATGCAGAAGAATGCGCAAAAAAATTTCTATTTGCCGTTGAAATAGTGAAAATCCTTACATACTGTTTGTTTTTTTAATTCTAAAACACTATATTTGCATTTGGGGACCTGAAAAACCGACACTACACATTAGCCCCATTTACGCGTCACCCCGCACCATGTGGGGAAACTTTGTTTCGGAAAAAGAAATACAGACATGAAAATAAAATTGCGCAGCGCTTTCAGCACTGAAGGCCGTAGGATGGCCGGTGCGCGCGCCCTGTGGGTAGCCGCCGGCATGAAACGTGAACAATTCGGCAAGCCCATCATCGCCATTGCCAACTCGTTTACCCAATTTGTACCCGGACATACGCACCTGCATGAAGCCGGACAGCTGGTAAAGGCTGAAATTGAAAAACTGGGTTGCTATGCGGCCGAGTTCAACACCATTGCCATTGATGACGGCATTGCCATGGGACACAACGGCATGCTCTATTCGCTGCCCAGCCGCGACCTGATTGCCGACAGCGTAGAATATATGGTCAATGCCCACAAGGCCGACGCACTGGTGTGTATCAGCAACTGCGACAAAATCACACCGGGCATGCTCATGGCTGCCATGAGACTGAACATCCCAACCGTATTTGTCAGCGGCGGACCGATGGAAGCCGGCCGGATGGGCGAGGAAAACGTAGACCTGATTACAGCCATGGTTAAAGGTGCCGACACGTCGGTAAGCGACGACGAACTGGCACACGTAGAAGACTGCGCATGCCCCGGATGCGGTTCCTGCTCGGGAATGTTTACGGCCAACTCCATGAACTGCCTGACTGAGGCCATCGGACTGGCCCTGCCCGGCAACGGTACGATTCTGGCTTCACATGCCAACCGCACCCAACTGCTGAAGGACGCGGCCCGTCTGATTGTAAAAAATGCGTTTAAATATTACGAAGACGGCGATACAAGCGTATTGCCGCGCAATATAGCCACACGTCAGGCCTTCCTGAACGCCATGACCATGGACATCGCCATGGGCGGCTCCACCAACACGGTACTCCACCTGCTGGCCGTAGCGCAGGAAGCAGAGACGGACTTTACGATGAGCGACATCGACCGTCTGAGCCGACATGTGCCGTGCCTCTGCAAGCTGTCGCCCAGCACACAGAAATACTCCATTCAGGAATGTAACCGCGCAGGAGGCGTAATGGGTATATTGGGAGAACTGGCCAAGGGAAATCTGCTGGACACCACTACCCCAAGAGTGGACGGCCTTACATTGGGCGAAGCCATCGACCACTACTCCATCCTGAAACCTACGCTCAGCCCCGAGGCCGACCGCCTGTACCACAGCGCACCGGCCGGACGCTTCTGCATCCGCATGGGACAGCAGGACAGCCGTTATCCCTCGCTTGACACCGACCGCACCGCAGGTTGCATACGCGACATTGAGCATGCCTACACCCGCGATGGCGGACTGGCCGTACTTTTCGGCAACATTGCACAGGACGGCTGCGTAGTCAAGACGGCCGGCGTGGACGAATCCATATGGAAATTCAGCGGACCCGCCAAAGTGTTTGATTCACAGGAAGACGCATGCGAAGGCATCCTGAACGGTTCGGTTACGGCTGGCGATGTAGTAGTCATTACCCATGAAGGTCCCAAAGGAGGCCCCGGCATGCAGGAAATGCTATACCCTACCTCCTACATCAAGAGCCGCCACTTGGGAAAAGAATGTGCCCTGATTACCGACGGACGCTTTTCGGGCGGAACGTCAGGCCTGAGCATCGGACACATATCGCCTGAAGCTGCCGCCGGGGGCAACATCGGTAAAATCGTGGACGGCGACATCATTGACATTGACATTGCTGCACGCTCCATCAACGTACGTCTGAGTGAAGCAGAACTGGCGGCACGCCCCATGACTCCGCTCAAGCGCCAGCGCAACGTGCCGAAATCATTACGGGCCTACGCCTCGATGGTTAGCTCAGCTGACAAAGGCGGTATACGCATCGTGAAAGATTAAAGTCTCTCGGAATCGGAAATGGAAGCCGTGGAAAAATTTTTCCGACCGACTTATTTTTAATTCGGCCGCACAGCCCGTCTGCCCGGCCCCATTGAATAAAAGAAAAAAATATGGCAAAAGATATGATTACAGGCGCAGAAATACTGATGCGCGCTTTAGTTGACGAAAAGGTGACCACTCTGTTCGGATATCCCGGTGGTGCCATCATGCCGGTGTATGATGCACTTTACGACTATCGTGACCGTCTGAACCACATTCTGGTACGCCACGAACAGGGAGCCGCACACGCTGCCGAAGGCTATGCCCGTGTAAGCGGAAAGGTGGGCGTATGCCTCGTCACCAGCGGGCCCGGCGCCACCAATACCATTACTGGCATTGCCGATGCCATGATGGACAGTACCCCCATTGTAGTCATTACCGGACAGGTAGGAGCTTCGATGCTGGGCACAGATGCCTTTCAGGAATGTGATGTAGTAGGTATCACCCAACCCATCAGCAAATGGTCATACCAAATCAGAGAAGCCAAGGACGTAGCGTGGGCCGTCAGCCGCGCATTCTACATAGCCCGCAGCGGACGCCCGGGACCGGTGGTGCTGGACTTTGCCAAAAACGCACAGACCGACCTGGCCGAATACGTGCCGCAGCATATTGACTTTGTGCGCAGCTACATACCTGTTCCGGCAACCGACCCGGAATCGGTGCGCGAAGCTGCCGCCCTGATTAACTCTGCCCAGCGGCCGCTGGTGCTTGTAGGTCAGGGAGTGGAGCTAAGTGGAGCACAGGAAATCCTGAAAACCTTTCTTGAAAAGGCTGACGCTCCGGCAGGATGCACCCTGCTCGGCCTTTCAGCCTTGCCCTCCGACCACCCGCTCAACATGGGAATGCTGGGCATGCACGGCAGCCTGGCTTCAAACTACATGACACAGGAATGTGACCTGCTCATTGCCATAGGCATGCGTTTCGACGACCGAATCACCGGAAAATTGTCGACTTACGCCCGACAGGCCAAAAAGATACACTTTGACATTGATCCGGCTGAAATCAACAAGAATGTAAAAGTTGACGTAGCCGTATTGGGTGACTGTAAAGAAACGCTGACAGCCGTCACGGCGCTGCTGCACCAATGCAGCCACAGTGCCTGGCGCCAGAGTTTCCAACCATTTCAGGAAAAGGAAAACCGCCTGATCATCGAACCGGAAATTCATCCGACCGAAGGCCCCATCAAAATGGGTGAAGTGGCCCGCCGTGTGGCTGAAAAGACTGACTGCAAGGCCATCATGACCACCGACGTCGGGCAGAATCAAATGTTGGCAGCACGCTATTTTAAATTTACCCAAAAACGCAGCGTTGTCACCTCAGGCGGCATGGGAACCATGGGATACGGCCTGCCAGCTGCTATCGGTGCTACTTTCGGCGCCCCCGAACGCACGGTGTGTCTCTTTATTGGCGACGGCGGATTCCAGATGACCATTGAAGAACTGGGAACCATCATGGAACAGCAATCGCCGGTAAAAATCATCCTGCTCAACAACAACTATCTGGGCAATGTCAGACAATGGCAGGAACTGTTCTTCCGCCGGCGCTATTCCTTTACGCCGATGAAGAACCCGGACTACGAAAAAATTGCTGAAGCCTACGGCATTCCGTGTCGCACCATTACTGCTCGCGAAGACCTCGACCAGGGCATTGACGAAATGCTGTCCACCCCCGGCCCCTACCTGCTGCAGGTAGCCGTTGTTGAAGAAGGAGAAGTACTGCCCATGTGCTGCCCCGGAAATGATGTGGACAATATGCTGTTAAGAATCAAATAAACCTACGACATGAAAGTACAACAGAAAGACGGCAAAACACTCTATACGCTCATCATCTTTTCAGAAAACCTGGCTGGTATTCTGAATCAGATTACCAACGTATTTACTCGCCGGCAACTTAATATTGAAAGCCTCAACGTGTCAGCATCAGGAACGGAAAACGTACACTGCTACACCATCACGTGCTTCTCTGATCCCGAAACTATCCAGATTGTAACCCGCCAAATCGAAAAAAAGATAGACGTCATACAGGCCAACTATTTTACGAATCCCGACATCTTTATCATGGAGTCGGCTCTATACAAGATAGCCACGCCCAAGCTACTGGAAAACAAAGAAATATCAAAGTCAATCCGGCTGTACGACGGGAAAATAGTGGAAGTAAACCCAACCTATTCCATAGTCTCGAAAGAAGGACTTACGGATGAGATTGTAGCTCTCTACCAACGCCTGAAAGACAGTGGTTGCCTGCTGCAATACGTACGCTCGGGCGCCATTGCTGTCACCAAAAGCCGCACAGAAGAATTGAATGAATTCCTGAAACAACGGCAGCTGGATTTTGAAGCGCAAAAAAACAAAAACGACATCTAATCCTCAAGACCATGACTGAAGAAAATCAGCATATTGGATATTATCATTTTGTGGTAGAACCCTTTCACGAAGATTTTACCGGCCACATCTCCTGGAATCTGCTGGGTATCCGCCTGCTGCAATGTGCCAGCAAACACGCGGCTGCTTACGGATTCGGAAGTGTAATGGCCGAACAGGAAGCATGTATTTGGGTTCTCTCACGCCTCACAATTGAAATGAACCGCCGTCCCGCTACTCATCAGGACTATTGTATCGAGACATGGGTGGACAGTATCTATCGGCAATTTACCAACCGCTACTACCGCATAGTAGGAGCCGACGGAACCGTCTACGGCACAGCATCCTCCATTTGGGCACTCATCGGTCGTGAGTCACGCCGGCCTATCAGTTTGGAAAAACTGCAACAGGAACATCCCACCATGTCACTCATTGAGGTTCACCGGCCGGAGGTACACATACCGGAACCGGCCCGCATTAAAGGTCATGCCAGCGAACCGATCCGAAGTTTTACGGCCCATTACAGCGATATTGACATCAACGGACACGTTAACTCCATCCGCTACATCGACCATATTCTTGACTTGTTCTCTTTCGAAAAATTAGGCGAGCAAGAAGTGCGAAGAATTGACATGACTTATAGCAGTGAAGCCTTCTGTCACCAGAAACTGGATCTTTACCTGACTCAGGAAGAAGCAGAGGACAACTACGTAATAGAAGTTAAACGTTCTGACACCCCCATCTGCAAGGCACGCGTAGAATTTGCAGCCTCCTAAGTCAGAACCGGACGAACATAACTGCGAGATAAACAAAAAAAGAAATATCTATTATTGTTACACTCGGGATGTCTGAAAACACTAAAAATCCTTGAAACGCCAGACATCTCACAAAAAAACAGAAAAAAATGGCAAAAATGAATTTCGGCGGAGTTGAAGAAGAAGTAATCACCCGCGAAGAGTTCTCCCTTGAAAAAGCCCGCGAAGTACTGAAAGACGAAACCATCGCCGTGTTAGGTTACGGCGTACAGGGCCCCGGTCAGGCATGTAACCTGCGAGACAACGGTTTTAACGTCATTGTAGGACAGCGCGAAGGCAAGACTTACGAAAAAGCAATAGCTGACGGATGGGTTCCCGGCAAGACGCTATTCTCTCTGGAAGAAGCCGCAGCCCGTGGTACCATCATCTGCATGCTGCTTTCCGACGCCGCACAGATTTCGGTTTGGCCCATGATCAAGAAACACCTCACACCGGGCAAGACTCTCTATTTCTCACATGGTTTTGCCATTACCTGGAACGACCGTACCAACGTAGTTCCACCCGCCGACATCGACGTCATCATGGTAGCTCCCAAAGGTTCGGGAACCTCACTGCGCACCATGTTCCTGGAAGGTCGCGGTTTGAATTCATCATACGCCATCTATCAGGACGCCTCTGGCAAAGCCAAGGACAAAGTTTTGGCCTTCGGCATTGGCATCGGCTCAGGCTATCTGTTTGAAACCACCTTCCAGCGCGAAGCCACATCTGACCTGACGGGCGAACGCGGCTCACTGATGGGTGCTATCCAGGGCTTGCTGCTGGCTCAGTACGAGGTATTGCGTGAAAACGGCCATACACCTTCTGAGGCCTTCAACGAAACTTGCGAAGAGCTGACTCAATCACTCATGCCCCTGTTTGCCGCAAAAGGTATGGACTGGATGTACGCCAACTGCTCTACTACGGCACAACGTGGTGCTCTGGATTGGATGGGACCGTTCCACGATGCCATCAAACCGGTTATGCAAAAACTGTACGAAAGCGTAAAGAGCGGCAACGAAGCTCAAATTTCCATCGACAGTAATTCTCAACCCGACTACCGCGAGAAATTGCAGAAGGAATTGCAGGCACTGCACGACAGCGAAATGTGGCGTGCCGGAGCAACCGTGCGTCAATTGCGTCCGGAAAACGAATAATCCATTTCTTACATACTGTTTTTTTAACTGAAATCTTTTGTTCCGGAAATATCTCGGAACAAAAGATTTTTTTCATACCTAAGCCGCATTTATCACTCACGAAAAAAGCGTAAATTTGCAGACCGCAAACGGCCGTCCCGCCGTTTTCCAAAAAAACTCCTCTATAAAAAAACATTATTACTCCATCTGCAAATATGAACCAGTTTAAAGGTATTCTCTACGGTATTGCCACGTCAATCACCTTCGGACTCATTCCCCTGTTCACACTTCCGCTCATGCAGCGCGGCATGCAATTTTCATCCATTCTGTTCTATCGTTTTCTGTTTGCCACCATCGCTTTAGGCATTATGCTGAAAGTCCGCAAACAAACGTTCAGCATTGAGCGTGCAGACCTTCCGGTACTCATTCTGCTGGGATTGCTCTACACGGGTTCCGCCCTTTTTCTGCTCATGGGCTACAGCTACATGGGAGCCGGCGTGGCAACCACCATACACTTTACTTATCCCGTATTCGTAACCCTGCTCATGCTCCTGTTTTTTCATGAGCGCACCCCCCTTCTGACCTGGCTGGCCATCGTACTGGCCATATTTGGGGTAGCCAAGCTCTCACTGCATGGCAGCGAACTTACCCTCTCACCGACAGGCATCGGCATCGTACTACTTTCTGCGGTATGCTACGCCAGCTACATCGTCATTGTCAACCGTTCACGCGTACGCGACATGAACAGCCGAAAGTTAGCATTCTACGTGTTCATCGTCAGCAGTCTGCTGTTTCTGCTCAATGCCGTTTGTGCTCCCGAAGGGCTACAGCCGCCCACAACCGGAGGCATGTCTTCCGTAGTCCTGATAGCCTTGCTTGCAGTCGTACCTACCGTTGTATCCAACATCACTCTGGTTCAGGCCGTCCATCGTATCGGCGGCACAATGACATCCATCTTAGGAGCACTTGAACCTGTCACAGCCGTGAGCATAGGCGTGCTGATTTTTCAGGAACCATTTACCCTGTCTGAAGCAACCGGAATCGGACTGATTATTCTGGCCGTCATATTCATCATACTCAATAAGCAGGTACAGGGAAAACTCTCCACCGTACTCCGCCGTATCCGGCCGCGCCACTCCTGAACCAGCCTTGACAAGGAAGCAGCGACTATCCGGTTCTTGCCAGATTATTTTTTGATTACATCACATTCATCATTTATTTTTTTCGTACCTTTGTGAAGATACAAACCAAACCGAACATCATGGGAAAAGTTTTAATTATCGGAGCCGGTGGTGTGGCCACCGTTGCCGCTCATAAAGTAGCCAAGAATGCAGATGTCTTTACCGACATCATGATTGCCAGTCGCACCCAATCCAAATGCGACGCCATAGTTAAAGCCATCGGCAACCCAGCTATCAAAACCGCTCAGGTGGATGCCGACAATGTAGACGAACTGGTCAGCCTGTTCAAGAGTTTCCAACCCGACATCGTCATGAATCTGGCCCTGCCCTATCAAGACTTGACCATCATGGAAGCCTGTCTGAAAACAGGTGTCAACTATCTGGATACGGCCAACTACGAACCCAAAGACGAAGCTCACTTTGAATACAGCTGGCAGTGGGCCTACAAAAAGCGTTTTGAAGACGCCGGCCTGACCGCCATCCTGGGTTGCGGATTCGACCCGGGCGTAACAAGCGTATACACCGCTTATGCCGCCAAGCATCACTTCGACGAAATCCAGTATCTGGACATCGTAGACTGCAACGCCGGCGACCATCATAAAGCCTTTGCCACCAACTTCAACCCCGAGATCAATATCCGCGAAATCACGCAGAAAGGTCTGTACTGGGAAGACGGCAAATGGATTGAAACCGAACCGCTCGAAATCCACCGTCCGCTGACCTACCCCAACGTAGGCCCGCGCGAGAGCTACCTGCTCCACCACGAAGAGTTGGAAAGCCTGGTTAAGAACTACCCGACCATCAAGCGCGCCCGCTTCTGGATGACTTTCGGCCAGGAATACCTGACCCACCTGCGCGTAATCCAGAACATCGGCATGGCCAGCATCAAGCCCATCAACTACAACGGCATGGAAATCGTGCCCCTGCAGTTCCTGAAGGCCGTATTGCCCAACCCGCAGGATTTGGGCGAAAACTACGAAGGCGAAACCAGCATCGGCTGCCGCATCCGCGGACTGAAGGACGGCAAGGAAAAGACCTACTACGTCTACAACAACTGCTCACACCGCGCCGCCTACGAAGAGACCGGCATGCAGGGCGTCAGCTACACCACCGGCGTACCGGCCATGATTGGTGCCCGCCTGTTTATGGAAGGCGTATGGAAGCGTCCGGGCGTATGGAACGTAGAAGAGTTCGATCCGGACCCCTTCATGAAGCTCCTCAACGAGCAAGGTCTGCCCTGGCACGAAATCATTGACGGCGACATTGAATTTGAAAAATAAGCCTATCCCCTTTTAACCGCAATATCGTTATGATACAGACAGGTGACCAGATTCCCGAAGTGCTGGGCCGCGACCAGCAGGGCGAGGAGGTGCGCGCCGACCAGTTGCGCGGCCGCAAGGTAATTCTCTACTTCTACCCCAAGGACAACACCTCCGGCTGTACGGCCGAAGCCTGCAGCCTGCGCGACAACTACGACGCCCTGCGCCAGAAAGGGTATGAAATCATCGGTTGCAGCGTGGACAACGAGGCCTCACACCAGAAGTTCATCGCCAAACACGAACTGCCGTTCCGCCTGATTGCCGACACCGACCATCAGCTGGTGGAAGCCTTCGGCGTATGGGGCGAAAAGAAGATGTACGGCCGTACTTATATGGGTACGATGCGCACCACCGTCATCATTGACGAAACGGGCAAGGTAACACAAATCATCGGCCCCAAGCAAATCAAGACAAAAACCCACGGCGAGCAACTGCTGCAGCTCTAAACACGGCACCGCCCGCCTGCGGAAACACTCCCAACGGGGCTCCGGCCCCACTAAGCAACTATAAACAAGAAAAATGGCAAAAACAGAAGAAAACAACAATAACAGCGAACGTCTGAAAGCCCTGCAAGCCGCCATGGCCAAAATTGAAAAAGACTTTGGCAAAGGCTCCATCATGAAGCTGGGCGACGAAAAGATTGAAAACGTGGAGGTCATCCCCACCGGCAGTATCGGCCTGAACGCTGCCCTCGGCGTAGGCGGATACCCCAAGGGCCGTATCATTGAGATTTATGGCCCGGAAAGTTCCGGTAAGACCACCCTGGCCATCCATGCCATAGCCGAAGCGCAGAAGCAGGGCGGCATTGCTGCCTTCATCGACGCCGAGCATGCCTTCGACCGCTTCTATGCGCAGAAGCTGGGCGTCAACGTGGACGAGCTGCTCATTTCGCAGCCCGACAACGGCGAGCAGGCTCTGGAAATTGCCGACCAGCTGATTCGCTCATCGGCCATTGACATCATTGTCATCGACTCCGTAGCTGCCCTGACCCCGAAAGCCGAAATCGAAGGCGACATGGGCGACAACCGCGTGGGCCTGCAGGCCCGACTGATGAGCCAGGCGCTGCGTAAGCTCACCTCCACCATCAGCAAGACCAACACCACGTGTATCTTCATCAACCAGCTGCGTGAAAAGATTGGTGTCATGTTCGGTAACCCCGAAACCACCACGGGCGGTAACGCCCTGAAGTTCTACGCCAGCGTGCGCCTGGACATCCGCCGCGTCACCACCATCAAGGACGGCGACCAGCCCATCGGCAACCAGGTACGCGTTAAGGTAGTCAAGAACAAAGTGGCGCCTCCCTTCCGCAAAGCTGAATTCGAAATTACGTTTGGAGACGGAATCTCACACATCGGCGAACTGGTTGACCTCTCCACCGAACTGGACATTGTCAAGAAGAGCGGCTCATGGTTCAGCTACAACGATACAAAAATCGGACAGGGTCGCGATGCCGTAAAACGCATGTTGCAGGATAACCCGGAATTATGTGAAGAACTGGAAGCCAAAATCATGGAGAAGCTGAAAGAAGAAAACAAGTAGATGCCGTGCCAGCACGGTTTGGACAAACGGTTGCCGGTTACGTTCCGGAGAGCCTGCCGAACCATGCGGTCAACATTTTACGATCAGGAAGTCTGCCTGCACCAATCGCCATTCTGCGAAGCGCAAGCGGACTTCCCGGCATAAACACATCGTCCCCCCCCTCTCCCGGCCTTCATCCTATTTTCATTTTTTCACGGGCTGAAGAAAAGACCGACCAGGGTGGCTTGGAAAAAATTTTCCGAGCCACCCTGGTCAGTTTATCCGGCACCTTGTTTTATTTATCCGCCACCGAATTTTTCTATACTGCGTATCCCGCTTTTATTTCAGGAAAGCCTTGATGGCCCCCACAAACAGAGCGCCATACTGCTTTTTCTTGAACTCGCCAATACCGCTAATCCGGCCGAATTCCTCCACCGTACGGGGCTGCGCGTCGGCCACCTTACGCAGCGTGGCGTCACTCATGACGATATAGGGCGGTATCCCCTTCTGTCTGGCCAGTTCCATACGCAGGGCCCGCAGATGCTTGAAGAGTTTTTCGCTCACCACCTGTCCTGAGGCACTCACCTCGGCTTGCAGGGGAAGCTGGGCCTCGGCCTTGTCTGACGCCTTACGACGCCGGGATGCAGGCTTTGTTTCCTCCACCCGCGGCACCGCCAGCTGCAGGCTACGCTGGCCGTAGAGCACGTCGCGCCCCATTGAGGTAAGTTTCAGGTTACAATCGTCGTCATAGCCCACCTCGAACAGCCCCGACTGCAGCATTTGCAGCAAGTAGTCGCGCCAGTGCCGCTGGCTCACGTCGCGACCGGCCCCAAAGGTCTTGATGCGTTCAAATCCGGCCTCGCGTACGGCCGGCGTAAAACGCCCCGACAAAATGTCGGCTACCTGCGGGAGCGTCGCTTTCTGCCCCGTGCGCACAATGGCGCTCAAGGCCTTCTGCGCATATACCGTACCGTCAAAACGCTGGGGCGGATGATGGCAGATGTCGCAGTTCTGACAATCGTGGTCGGCCGTTTCGCCAAAATAGTTGAGCAGGATGCGCCGCCGGCACACCTGTGCCTCGGCATATTCCTCCATACGCGCCAGGCGCTCCATGTTGATTTCGCGCTGCCCGCTCTCCTGCGCAAAGCGCGTCAGCTGAATCACGTCGGAATAGTTATAGAACAGGAGCGTATCGGAGGGCAAACCGTCACGGCCCGCACGCCCTATTTCCTGATAAAAGCCTTCTATGCTCTTGGGCAGGTTATAATGCACCACCCAACGCACGTTACTCTTGTCGATACCCATGCCAAAAGCCACCGTAGCTACTACTATCTGCACCTCGTCGCGCAAAAAGAGCTCCTGTGTAGTTTCGCGCTGCTGGTTGGTCAGTCCGGCATGATAAGGCAAGACCTTGAAACCATCGGCCGCCAGTTTTTCAGCCAGATTGTCGGTATTTTTACGCGACAGACAATAGATTATACCGCTCTGTTCCTCATGACGGCGTATAAAATGAAGCAGGGTACTGTATTTCTCCTTTACGGCCAGCCCGCGCCTGACGTCAAGACTCAGGTTGGGCCGGTCAAACGACGACACAAACACCTGTGCATCCTCCAGATGCAACTGCTTGAGAATATCGGCCCGCGTAACCTTGTCGGCCGTAGCTGTCAGAGCCACCATCGGCACGTCGGGATAGTGTTCGCGCAATACGCCCAGCTGCGTATAATGCGGACGGAAGTCATGCCCCCACTGCGAAATACAATGCGCTTCGTCAATGGCAAAGAGACTGATTTGCAAATCGGCCAGCAATCCGGCATTCAGTTCGCCCAACAGTGTTTCGGGAGCCATGTAAAGCAATTTTACCTTTCCCTCCAGACACATCCGGCGCAAACTGACACGCTCGGTATCGGAAAGGGCACTGTTGAGCGCATAGGCACTGATACCGCATGACTGCAGGGCGTCTACCTGATCCTTCATCAATGAAATCAGAGGCGACACCACAACGGCCGTCCCCTCCATGGCCAGGGCAGGAATCTGATAACAAATGCTCTTGCCGCCACCCGTAGGCATAAGCACCAGGCAGCTTTTGCGTTGCAGGATATGGGTAATGATTTCCTCCTGATGCGGACGGAAAGTATCATATCCGAAATACTGTTTTAAAAGGGAAAGTGCGGAAACAGACATGACGAAAAATTATTTTTTCATCAATCCATCAAGATCTTCCAGTTCATGACGGAAATCTCGGTCGGCGCTGATTTGTTTTTCTACCAGATTGATGGAATGAATCACGGTGGAGTGGTCGCGCCGCCCGATGCGCTGCCCGATTTGCGAAAGCGAGCAGTCGGTATATTTCTGACACAGATACATGCAAATCTGACGCACCCTGACAATGGGGCGCTTACGGCTGGACGAGGTCACTTCCTTGGGTTTGACCGAATAATGCTGGCTGACGCGGCACACAATCTCTTCAACCGTCAGCTCCTTGCGCTCCATATTTACCGAACGCACCACGACGTGCTTGGCCAGCGGCAGGTCTATTTCGCAGTTCTCAATAATGCTCTGGAGCATAATGGAATTGATAACACCCTCCAGTTCACGCACATTGTCGCTCACGTTGTTCACCACATAATCCACCACATCGGGCGGAAAGGAAATGCCGTTACGGCGCATCTTGGCCTGCAAGATGGCACGCCGCAGTTCGATATTCGGCCGTTCCATCTCAGCCACCATACCCCACTTGAAGCGGTTGAGCAGACGCTCCTGAAACCCTTCGAGCGAAACGGGCGGACGGTCGCAGGTCATGATGATGACCTTGCGGTTCTGATGAAGATGATTAAAGATGTGGAAAAACGTACGTTGCGTCTTTGCCGTAGTCAACTCCTGCACATCATCAATAATCAGAACGTCGATGCTCTGATAAAAGTTAATGAAGTCGTTGGTATGATTGTGCAACACGGAATCCGTATATTGCATGGTGAATACGTGGGTCGACACCATCAGCACGCGAAGTTTGGGATGCAACTGCTTTACGCGAAGCCCTACCGCATTGGCCAAATGGGTTTTACCCACTCCCGAAGGACCATAGAGGAAAAACGGGTTGAACGTTACCTTTTCCGGATGCTCGGCAATGCTCAGGCCGATGGAACGCGTCAACCGGTTGCTCTCACCTTCAATGAAATTCTCAAAAGTATATTCCGGATTGAGCTGCGAGTCAATGGGCGGCAGTTCGGCTTTTTCGGCAACTTTGGCCCCCTCAGCCAATACCGGTCCGGCCGACTCGCCGGGCGCACGTGCTTCAATCTTGTAAGTCAACGAAATGCCTTCGCCAAATGCCCGTGTAATAGCTTTTGACATCAGCTCAAGATAGTGTTTCTGGATAAATTCGCCCACGAATCGGCTGGGAATCAGCAGCACCAGATGGCCGCCCCCGTCCTTTGGCGTAAAACTGCCGAAGCGTATCGGCTCAAACCACGTTTCAAAGGCTTGCTCCGACACACTCTTCTTCAGAAATGCGCGACATTTATCCCACTTTTTACTATCTTCCACGTTTTTCCTTACTTTTTCAGCACAAAATGAGGTTCCGAAACACACGCTTCGGAAAACGTTTTGCAAATTTCAGTTTTTTTCTTGAATTGGCCAACGATTTGGCTTATCTTTTTCCGAAGGTTTACCATAGTTTGCAGTTTCGCAAAAAACGCTTCTTTACAAAACCGGAATCATTAAGAACAGGTAAAAAAGCATTCCATTTTCCCTTATCTGGCGTTTATTCATATCCCCAACACTCGTTAAAAAGTTGTTTTATATAGTAAAATTATACGCCAAAACCACCACTCTGTGTTTATTTTCAAGAAAAAACCACTATCTTTGCCTATGTAATCTTGAAGTATGCAGAAAAAAATTTCATCATTAATACTTGCCTTTTTTTCACTCCTGCTACCCGTTGCGGCATGGGGAGGAAAGACTTTTACTCTGGTCATTGATGCCGGACACGGCGGGCATGACGCCGGAGCAGTAGGCAAATTTTCGAAAGAAAAGAACATCAACCTCAATGTCGCGCTGGAATTCGGCCGCCTGGTGGAGCGAAACAATCCAGACGTTAAAGTAATCTACACGCGGAAGACCGACGTTTTCATTCCGCTGCAGGAACGCGCCAACATTGCCAACCGCGCCAAAGCAGACCTGTTCATTTCCATACATACCAACTCACTTCCTGCAGGCCGCATTGCCTATGGTGCCGAAACCTACACCCTCGGTATGGCACGTGCTCAGGCCAATCTGGATGTGGCCAAACGTGAGAACTCCGTAATTCTCTATGAAAAGGATTACAAGCAACGTTACTCTGACTTCGACCCCAATCAGGCCGAAAGCTACATCATCTTTGAATTCATGCAAGACCAGTACATGAAACAAAGCGTAAATCTGGCACGCTGCATCCAGCGAAGTTACGTCAAGAATGCAAGCCGCCGCGATAAAGGCGTACATCAAGCCGGTTTTCTGGTTCTGCGCAACACGTCAATGCCAAGCGTACTGACCGAATTGGGCTTTATTTCCACCCCGGAAGAAGAACAATTCCTCAACAGCGAGGAAGGAATCCGCCGTATGGGTGCCAGCATCTACGCAGGCTTCATTGCTTACAAGAACGACCAGGAAAACCCACGCACCATCATTCAGCCGTTCAAGCCTTCAAATCCTGAAGATGACGTCAAGAAAGTCAATTCCGACAAAACAACAGACACACCATCACCCAAGGTGAGCAATGACAAACGAGCCAACAATTCATCTACCGCAAGAGAAGCCCAAACGCCCCAAGAAGAAGGCTCCACGAAAGATTCTGCAAAAAAAGAAATCCACACGGATGGGAAGCCGGTTTACAAGGTACAGATTTTTGCAGTCAACCGACGTCTGCGCGCAGGCAGTCAACAGTTCAAAGGACTGACCGACACAGACTATTACGAAGAAAACGGACTCGTAAAATACACCTACGGCGAGAGTACACAGTATAGCGAAATTCTGAAAAAGCGCCGCGAGGTTCTGGATAAATTCCCGCAGGCATTCATTGTAGCCTTTGTTGACGGAGAACGCATTGACCTGATTAAAGCCCGGAAGATGAGCCAGAAAAAATAAACGCAAAAAGATGTGTGCCCCACGCCCCGGCAAAGCGTGCGCACATCCGCCTGCCATTCTTCAACACAGAAAGAAAAAACAACACAACATCATGAATAAAATTTTTACCAAGGAAATAAAAATCGCACTGACGGCCATCGTCGCCATCGTACTGCTGTTTGTTGGCATCAACTTCCTGAAAGGTGTCAATCTGTTTAAGAAATCCAACCTTTACATCATTAAATTTAATGACATCACCGGACTTGCAGTATCCAATCCCGTATATGCCAACGGATATGCCGTAGGTATTGTGCGCGAAATAACTTACGACTACGACCATCCGGGCAATGTTGCCGTAGGTGTGGAACTGGACTCCAAAATGCGTGTGCCAGCCGGCACACGGGCTGAACTGGCCACAGAGATGCTGGGCGGCGCCGTCATGAATCTGGTACTGGGCCCCGACCCCCTGCACACACTCGAGCCGGGCGATACCATTCCCGGAGGCCCCAAAAACGGACTGATGAACAAATTGGAGCAGGCTGCACCTACCGTAATGGCGCTGATTCCGAAGCTCGACTCCATACTGACCAACATCAACCGCATCACCGGCGACCCGGCCTTAATGCAAACGCTCAACAATGCAGCAGAACTGACAGCCCAACTGAAAACAACAACTGCGTCAGTCAATCATTTGCTCAAAAACGACGTTCCGCAACTGACGGCCAAGCTCAACCGCATCGGCAGCAACATGGAAGTTTTGTCCGGCCACCTGGCCAACGTGCCGGTGGAGGAAACCATGCGCAACGTCAACGAAACGCTGGCCAGCGTACACCAGTTGAGCAAAAACATGACCGACATTACCAACAACCTCAACAACAGCATGAGCAGCAAAGACAACACACTGGGCCTGCTCCTCAACGACCGCAAGCTGTATGACAACATCAATACCACCATCAGCAGTGCCGATTCATTGGTTACTGACCTGAAGGCGAACCCGAAACGCTACGTCCACTTCTCCCTGTTCGGACGCAAAAGCAAATAAAAAGGTTTATACACACAACCATATTCAATATAAAAAAGGGGCAGACTAATATCTTTTTGATTAGTCTGCCCCTTTTTTATTCTATTCATTATTTTCAAATCAGATTGACTGGCCTATACATAAGTCATTAAAGAGAGAACGACCAGGAAATACAATTCAAGGCACCTCCTTTCTTGACAATAGAAGGTATCTGCACCTGATAAATTCGACCGTCATATTCAGGAAAAAGTTTTTTTATCTGTATCATTGCCTCTTTGTCAGTAGGAAGTCCAAATCCGGGCACAATAATTACATTTTCAGTATGGATCATATTGATATAAGCCCAGCTATTATCCGGATAAGCACTTAATTTCAAATCTATCACTTCAAAATATGCTGATAAAATCTTTCTCATCCGTTCCGCAATTTCTTCAGGATAAGGTACAAGATTCACCAAGATTCTATTATTGCCCACTGCATGCAGTATGCCGTCTGTATGACCACATGTATCTTTCCGATCCCACGGAAGAAATACAAAATCATGCTTCGGAAACAACCCTTTCAACTGAGAACAAGTCTTGTTCCTCCCCATATTCGGATTTTCAAAAAATACTTTTTCCGTCATCACCACAACCGGCTTTACGCTCATTCCATTTCTGACAGGAACAACCGTAAAATTGCCTCCATCGGCAACGATTGACGAAACTATGACGGAAGACTGGGTTAAAGTCTTAGCCAGCTTAACAGAAACATCAGTAGGAGTCTCATATTTACGCTCTTCCTTCAAATAATCCGGATGATACCGAAACTGCACAAATGCCCCACCGTAAGCCTGTACCGGCATAAAGTCTCGACACCAATAATCTGCAGTACCTTTTAAAAGGCCATGCTCTACATCATGTCGTGAAAGAATTTCATCCAATTCATGATAAACAATCGGATAATACTGCTTCAATTCAGATGTAAGGTACACATGATTGGCAAGTTTCATTACACCTCTGCCATGTCCAGATTAGTAAAGCGCCACAAGCGGTCCTCAGTTTCGCCCTTCACGATATCAACACGTATTCTTGGAGCCGATTTCATTCTCACCTCTTTGTAGTCTTCATTATCCACCCAACATACAGACAATCCTTTATCTAAAACAGATGCATTTCCAAATAAATCATCCCACAAATACTGAGGTTTGAATGCCATAGGGTCTTTATCGTCTCGATTAACGAAAGTTTCTTCTTCCCCTTCGATAATTGACTTATACATATACCCTCTTATCAAGAAAGACGCCCTATACTTTCCTTCACGTTCAAAAGTCACATCCACCCCCGAACGGTTGGGACAAACAGAGCCTATGGGAAAATACGGAACTTTGTTACCTACATGATACATCTGTGGGTCAATAATTGAGCTATGCTCCTCATCATTAAAATAAAATTCAATCTCGATAGGATAGATTTCGTATTCATTATTCACTACAAACCTTCCGTTAAAGACAATCTGAGCAATTTGTTCAAATTGTTTCGTCATTTCACTCACGGTTTGAGCAGGAACAAACTGCTCCAATGCATTCTTTAGTCTTTTTGACTGATTATTCATACAGCTTTATTTTTTATAGTACATTTAAGTCCAGTTTTACTAGCTACAAAATTACAAAAAATCCAATATCTGATGAAAATCAACCTGCCTGACTTAAACTTTTCCACCAACTGTATCAATATTCTTACCGTCTTTTCATAATTTGAGACCAAATAAAATGGTTTATTTCTGTTATGCATTTTTTCTCTATTTTTTTGGCTCCACCCCTTATACTTAATGTCATTTCTGCCTTTTTGCAAGGTTATTCCGGCATTTTTCCGTAAGTTTGTAGGTTGAAACAAGAACTCCACGAAAAAAGTAATGAAAAAGCCAATTGAAATTTTCAAAGGATTCTTTCAGATGGGGCTGCTGGCCACCGGTGGCGGACATGCCCTGCTGCAGCAAATTGAAAAACGGTTGATTGACCGCGACCACCTGCTTACCGCCGAAGAACTGACCGACCTGACCACGCTGGCCTCATCCATACCCGGATCGTTCGGGCTCAACCTGAGCCTTGCCGTAGGCTACCGTCTGGGCGGCTGGCGCGGAGCAGCACTGGCGGCCTTGGGCGTACTGGCCCTACCCCTGATACTCTTTACGTTGATGGCCATGCTCTACTTCAACTTGCAGGACACGGCCTGGATTCAGCGCTTTCTGCGCGGCATGCGTCCGGCCATTGTGGCCCTGATGGTCATGCCCTGCTACCGCCTGGGCAAAGCCGCCCGCCTCAACCTGTCGAACATCTGGATTCCGCTGCTGACCATTATGGCCGTAGTGGTATTCCGCATTACCCCCATCTACATTATCGTGCTTGTGGGTGGCTGCGCCTACCTGTACGGCCGCTTTGTCAAGCCTCAGGAAAACGACAAAGATTAAGAAGAATGCAGCCACGCCTGCAGCCTTCGGAAATTTTAAAACCATAAACGCTCATACTTCATCATGCGATTACTGATTCAACTGTTCTGGAACTTTCTGCTCATCGGATTCTTTGGCATCGGGTCGGCCTACATCAGCATCCCCCTGCTCTACGACCGTATCGTGGTGGCCAACAAATGGCTGCAGCCGGGGCAGTTTTCAGACCTGCTCTCGCTATGCCGTATGCTGCCCGGCCCCACGGAAATCAACATGGCGGCCTTTGTAGGCTACGGAAGCGTCAGCCAGCAACTGGGAGCCGGCATGGGGCTGCTGGGGGTACTGACGGCCATGGCAGCCATGGCCACCGTATCGTTTGTTCTGATGTTTCCCACGCTGCGCCTGTTTGCCGACAAAGAGGCCAACGCCATGGCCCAAAGCATTATGGAATCGCTGCGACCGGTAACGGCCGGCATGATGATGGCTTTTCTGATTCTGCTTTTCAACGTGGAGAACTTTGGCCATCCCTACTTGCTCAAATGGGATTTCGTATCAAGCATCTTTCTGTTTGTTGCCACCCTGCTGGGTGTGCATTACTTCCGTTTTAACCCCATTTTCATTCTGCTGCTTTGCGGTCTGGCCGGCATATTCCTTTATTAAGGCAGGAAAGAGCGCACCAGCACGGTTAGCGTAAAAAGGTCGGAACTAATTGATTTTAGTTCCGACCTTTTTACGCTGACTAGCCACTTTGTTTTTCCAAACTCCCCTCCCCGAGCCGCCGGTGCTGAAGCCGTGCCGGAAGAAAGCAGGAAAAAAGACTCTAAATGTAGTCGTCAATGGTTTCGTTGATAAAGTCCAGATAGGGCTTCATCACGGCAAAACAGTCCATGGTACGGTCAAGCCAGTCGGCTGAACAATAGAAACTATCGTCTACAAAGTGGGCCACGGAATAGTCCTTGGGGCGCAAATACTGCGGAAAAGGAAACTGACGGTCAAAACCCTTAGGCAGGGTTTTCAGCGCCGTATCGCCGATTTCGGGATAAAGGGCACGGAAACGTGGCTCCTCGACAATACTGCGGAACTCGTCGATGCGCAACACGATGTCCTCACGTACGGCCTTGAGCACTGCCGGCGGCAGACACCAGGCACCTCCGGCCACCATACAGTGGCCCGGCTGCAGGTGAATGTAGTATCCGCCATGAATGGACTTGCGTCCGCGGCTGTTGCAGTAGGCACCGAAGTGGCGCTTATAGGGTGCCTTGTCGGGCGAAAAACGTGTGTCACGATAAAAGCGGTACGTACAGTCGGCCACCGTGAGCCAGCTGACGCCCTCGTCAAGTTCGGTCAGACGCAGCAGGAGCGCCTCAACCATCTGGCTGAACGAATCTCTGGCCTGCTCATACCACTCACGGTGGGCGGCAAACCATTCGCGGTCGTTATGCTGCGCAATGGCCTCCAGAAAACGCAGCACCTCGGCTGCCTGTGAACAATCGGATGTATTCATCATTTCTTTTGTTTGTCAAATTCTATTTAATAATCAGGAAAACTCCCTTCCTTGAGCTGCTCACTGTATTCGTGGAGCGCCCGGTAGAAGCGGTGGCGCGTCAGGGTTGCCACGTCGCCCAGAACGAAAAGTTTGTGGCGCGCCCGCGTCATGGCCACGTTCATGCGTCGTAAATCACGCAGGAAACCAATCTGCCCCTGACTGTTGGCACGCACCAGGCTCACCATGATGATGTCGCGCTCCTGCCCCTGAAAGCCATCGACGGTGTTTACCGTAATCAGCGAGCGGAAAGGTTTGAGCGCAGCGTCGGCGCGCACCAGGCGCCGCAGCTCCTGCACCTGCACGCGATAGGGCGAAATGATGCCCACATCGAGGCGCTCATCCAGAAAGCGTTGCCGCCCGATACGCTCAATGTAGCGCTTCAGGGTGTCGATGGTCAGCCTGGCCTCGGCCCGGTTGATGCGGCCGTAGCTTCCGCCCACCAATTCTTCGCCCACGGGAGCGGCCGGCAGGTTGTCGGCCGTTTCGGCCGTCTGTTCAGCAGCATCAATCCACACCAGAGGAACGTCAAAATCGAGCAGGCTGCGCCCTGAAACCTCGGGAGCCGACTGCACCTGCCCGCCATAGAACCAGTCGGACGAGAACTGCATCAGGATGTGGTTCATGCGGTATTGCGTGGTAAGCAGCGTGACACAGGCCGGATGCTTGCGCGCCACGTGCTCCATGAGCGTTTCGCCCAGTCCGCCCTGCAGGGCCTCGGGCGAGAGTACCGTGGGCGGCAACTGGCAGTGGTCGCCGGCCATGATGACGCGGTCGGCCCGCTGCAGGGCTATCCAGCAGGCAGCCTCAAGAGCCTGTGCCGCCTCGTCAATAAAGAGGGTATGGAAGTGCTGCCCCGTCATAAGACTGCTGGCCGCTCCGGCCAGCGTAGAAGCTACCACGCGGGCATTGGCAAAAAGAGTCTGTCGTATGTCAAGCTCCAGGGCTGCCGCCCGCTCCTTGAGGCGGGCTATTTTCTGATGCAGGCGCTCGCCGCCATGTCCGCGTGAGGCATACAGGCTGCGCACCTCGCGGCGTATGGCCCAAAGTTTGGGATAATCAGGATGGGCCGAAAACTGCTGCTCGTAACAATGGGCAAACATCTTGTCGGTGATGCGGGCAGGATTGCCGATACGCAGTACGGAAAGCCCGCGCTCGGCCAGTTTTTCCGAAATCCAGTCGACAGCCATGTTGCTCTGCGCACACACCAGCACCTGCGGCTCGCGTCGCAAAACCTCATAGACGGCCTCAACGAGTGTGGTGGTCTTGCCCGTGCCGGGAGGGCCATGCACAATGGCCACATCGCGGGCGCAGAGGGCATTGTTGACGGCTTTCTGCTGCACGGCGTTAAGCCAGGGCAGACTAACGGGCGGTACAGCCGACCGGGCCGGCTCCTGAGGCCCGTGGAAAATGTCACGCAAAACGGCCAGCCGACCGTCGCGGGCAGAAATCGCCTTGTCGAGCGCGCTGAACATGAGACGGTAGGTAGTTTCGTCAAAATAAATCTGGACGCCCACAAAGCTGGATGCCCTCAACTGGTCGGCCTGCGTTGTGCCGCCGGGCAGACTGACCACCATGCTGTCGGCAGCCGCATAGCTCACCGTAGCCACAAAATTAAAATAAGTCAGTGCCCCTTGTGCGTCACGACTGAAAAAGCATACCGGACGGCCATACTCAAAATTGTGCGTCACGTCCTCCTCGCCGGCACTGCGCAGCACTTCAATGACAAACTCGTTCAGGGAATTGTAGTAAGCCCTTCCGAAACTGACCGGAAACCAACATTGGCCGCGCTTTATTTTGCGGCCAATACCCATAACTTCAGTTTCGCGCTGAAACGTGGCTTTTTCATAAGCATATTCCTTTTGCAGCAACGCACGCTGCTGCAAAAGATGTTGTATGGCATTCTTCATGAAACTTCTTATCGACGTTCAAAATGGTGAGGTGGAGGCGGTGGTGCCGGATAACTGTCCTTTCGCGACTCTACGCTGATTTGCAGCCAGCTGTGCTCGCCCAGTTTAAAATCGAAACCTCCGCCATATACGTAGTCGGGATTGCGGTCGTAGAAATAAGGAGCCGCCAGACCTCTTACCTCACGCTGCGGCAACAAACGTTTGGCACCATAGGCAAAAACATTGATGCGGTCGGTCAGCCGGTAGCTGGCAGCACCCATCAGGCTGAGTGAAGTCAGGCGGTCGCCTCCCCACGTAAGATTGTCGGCAGAAAGACCGGCCGCAATGCTCAAGCGCGACGTAAGCGGAGCCACATACATTAAATTAAGATGCTGCCCGAAACCTACGCCACGCGGCGCATGTTTGCCCCATGCTGCGGATACACTCATGCCAAACTGGGCATTGAGCCCCCGATGCAAAGGCATATAGTCCCACTGATCCAGGCTGCCCGGCACATTCATCAGGAAGCCGACAGCATCCAGTCCGTCAGCTGCGGAATCTGGCCCGTCCAGCGTCTGATGTGTAGTATCGGGCAAGGCTACGGCCCTGTCCCATGGAGTAATGACCGAATCAGACACCTGCTCCACCTGGGCTTTTAAATTCAGGACACAGCAAAAGCAACACGAAACAACTAAAATGATATGACTTATAACCTTCATATTTTTCAATTTTTCGCATGCCGAAAGCATGCCACTTAACGATGATACAAAGATAGCGGAAAATTAAATGCGGCACAAAGGCCACCATGCGCCTTTAATCTTTTTTAGTGTGATAAAAGACAAATAAAAAGTCCCTGTGCCCATCTGCCACAAACAATCAACCTGCGGTTGCAGCCCCGGTTTTTCGATCAGCTATTTTTTTCCATTTTCCGATGACACTAAGCATCAGCGGCAACGCCAGTAAAAAGGTAAGAAAATCGGCCACGGCCTGACAGGCCTCCAATCCGGACAGGCCGAAAAAATGAGGCAATATAAACAAAGCCGGAAGGAAAAACAACCCCTGACGGGATGAAGCCAACAACGTAGCACGGGCACTATAACGTACGGTTTGCAGCGTCATGTTGCTGATGGTGCAAAATGCAATGCATGGAAACACAACCAGCTGCCACCGCAACGCATTAGCCCCGACTTCTACCACTGCAGGGTCATGACGAAACAAATGCACAATTTCCGGCGCCCATATAAAGCCCAGCAATGCGCATACGGACAGGAAGAGCGTTCCGAGACGTACACACAGCCAAAAGCCACTGATTACCCGCCGATAAAGACCGGCTCCGAAATTAAAGCCACATACCGGCTGGAAGCCTTGACCGAATCCCAACAAAAGAGCAAAAATCAGGAAACTCAGCCGAGTAACAATGCTCATTCCGGCAATGGCGGCATCACCATAACGACCGGCCACAAGATTCAGCAACATCGTTGACAGACAGGCCAACCCCTGACGGCTGAGCGACGGAGTGCCACCACGTACAATTTCCTTAAGCAAGGATACATTAAGGCGAAACCGGCGCGGATGAATCCGCAAATTGTTGCCACGACCATCCATATAGACCAACAGACAAAAGCTGAACAACTGACAAACGACCGTAGCTACGGCGGCTCCCTTCACCCCCATATTCAAGACGAAAATAAACAAAGGGGCAAGCAACACATTAAGCACCGCACCACTGACAACCCCTACCATGGCATACGCGGCATTTCCCTGAAAACGCATCTGATTGTTCAGTACCAGCGAAGCCGTCATAAAGGGTGCTCCCCACAAAATAATTCCTACATATTGCAGACTGTAAGGTAAAATGGTTGGAGTAGACCCCAACGCCAGACAAAGCGGCTTCAAAAACAGATGTCCCACACAAGCCACAACAAGCCCCATCACAAATGCGTAAACAAAGCCCGTCGTGGCCATAGCCCCGGCATTAGCCGTATCACGCGCACCAAGACGACGGGAAATATAATTGCCCGAACCATGACCAAAAAAGAAACCTATGGCCTGGATAACCGACATTACGGGGAAAGCCACACCAATAGCGGCAGTAGCCTGCGTGCTGATACGTCCTACAAACCACGTGTCTGTCAGATTATAAATCGACGTAACCAACATACTCAACATGGTCGGCAGAGCCAAATGCAAAATGACCCGCCCTACGGGAGCTTCAGTCAGGAGGTGATAATTGTCGGTTTTTGATTGATACATACTAATAAAAGGTGGGCTGTTTACAAAATACAGACGGCGGTGAAAGTTTCGTTCCCCTCCGCCGCCGTCTTATGGTTTTATCTTACTTCATGAACATCTATTTCTTTTGAGACTGCCGGCCATAGCCATAACCGTAGCCATACCCATAGCCATAACCGTAACCGTATCCATAACCATTATGCATGCGGCAGCCATTAAGAACGATGCACATATTTTTAATCTTACCCGAAGTCTGCAATTTCTCAACCTCTGGCATGATACGTTTGTCTTCTACTCCGATTCGCATTACGAAAAGCGTCACATCAGCTACTCTGCTCACAATAGCAGCATCTGCCACTTGAAATGCCGGAGTCGTATCTATTACAATATAATCGTAAACTTCCTTGAGTTTTCCAATCAACTCCTCCAAACGGCTGTTCATCAAAAGTTCAGCCGGATTGGGCGGAATAATTCCAGAAGGAATAAAATCAAAGTCTGTTTTGTCACGAATCAGCAAATCCTCATACGAATCAGTATCGTTATTTAAATATGCCGTCAAGCCCTGCCCATGTCCAAGCAAAGAACTCTGCGTACCTTTACGAATATCGGCATCAATCAGTACGACACGTTTGCGGGCCTGTGCCAAGATATGCGACAAATTACGCGACACAAATGTCTTACCTTGTGAAGGCGACGAAGAGGTCAGCATAATTACGTGCTTACTGTCCTTTTTGCCGACCATAAAATTCAAATTATAGCGCAAAAGACGGAAAGCCTCAGCCACTGAATTATTATTCTGATCCGTTGCGATAAGATTTTTGATGCCGTCTCGCATGCTGCGCTCACTCATTTCCCAACGTGGAATTTCACCTACAATAGGCAAACTCGTAGCGTCTTCCACTTCCTTGCGCGAGCGTAACGCCGTATCCATTGAATAAAGCATTCCGAAATATGCACTGGGCAAAGCCAAACCTATAACGAAACCGACCAGCACAAATATCATCGTGCGGGGAGCTATTGGGCGTTTGTTTCCATAAGGAGGTTCAACCACACGGATATTGGCTTCGTTGATAGCCAACTGGAGTGCTACTTCCTCGCGCTTGTTCAAAAGATAATTGTAAAGATTTTCCTTCAGAATTTGCTGACGCTGGATGTCATTGGCCTGCCGCTCTTTCTGAGGCACCTCGCTCATGGCGCTGTTAAGTACATTTTCGTTGGTCCGGGCCTTTTGTGCTTTCAGGCTAACTGAATTCACGTAACTGCGCACACCGGCCAGAATTGAGGCTCGCTTGGCTTTCAAGGCCTCATTCATATCTCGGATAACAGGAGAATTGGTAGAATTCTGCTCCAGGTTTTTCTTTTCAATCAATATATCATTATAAGCTGAAATTTCCTGCTGTATTCCTGCATCTCCCAAATCCAACATCGGAATGAATTCATCGTCCTTGCTTTTGCTGTGTAAATATGATTCCAGATAGCGTGCCACGCTCAACTGGGTTTCATAATCAAGCGCAAGATTGCGTGCCGTACCCTGCTGCTGCAAAAAGGCGTCAGCACTCTTCTGAAAGTCGACGATATTGTATTTTTCCTTAAAACGGGCCAACGAGCCTTCAACCTTAATCAAATCCTGCTCAATCAGTCCGATACGTTCTTCGATAAACTTTGAGGTATTCTCAGCCACGCGGTTCTTGCTCTCGATAATATCCTCACGATACACGTCAAGCAACGTGGAAAGCAATACTTCTGCCCGCTTCTTATTGACATCCTGACAAACCAACTGAATTAATGAAGACTGTTTGTCAACCGGAGTAGCGGAAATTCTTTTCACGTAAATTTTTGCGGCATCCTTTACGCTGATTCGGGTAATGCTTATTTTCTTTCCTACAAATTCACTGATATACTGCGAATTCTTGTTCAATACGATTTTACCGACAGGAGTACTGAACGGACGTCCAAAGGTTCCCTTATAATTAAATTCCGAATCAAAATCCTCAAACTGAAGATTTTTCAATTCAAAGCTGTTTTCATCAAGAATCTTGACATCAAAGGCCAAAGCCTTGGAAAATGGAGCCTGAAAAACCACATTAAAAGGACGGATGCTAAACAATGAAATAGGACGCAAACCGTCTTTCGTATCATACGATACGTCAAGCCCCAAACGCGAAACCACCCTTTCCATCAGACGGTATGACTGCAAGATAAAAGTTTCGTCCTGCAGGCTGTTTCCTACCGAAACGCCATTCAGTTCCAGCAACATGTTTGCGCCACTGCCGGCCCGGCCCATACTGCCGCTGCCGTTGTTGTCTTCTATTTCCAATACGGCCGTACGCTGATAAACCTGAGGCTGGGTTCTTGAATATACAAATGCCAGAACCACGAATAGTACGACCGAGGTTAAGAACCACATCCAATGTTTCTGCAGAATAACTATGCAGATTCCAATAATTTGCTGAAAATTAATGCTTTCTTCCTTTAGTTCCGCTTGATTCGCCGTTGAAGAAACTGTATTATTCGCCATATCCGCAATATAAAAAATTATCGAGTTAGTGAAATGATTAACGAAGCGACTGAAGCCACGATACTTACAAACGAACCTACTACCGAGAGATAGGTATAGCCCGTACTACCCTTAACACGCTCCGACTTGTTGGCCTCTACATAAATCAGGTCATTCTGTTTTACGAAATAAGCAGGAGAATTAAACACACTGGAGGGGTCAGTCAAGTCTATCGTATAGCTTATGCGCTGGCCGTCCTGCTCACGAATGACCCTTACATTCTTTCTGAAGGCCACATTGGTCAAATCGCCGGCCTTTCCCAAAATTTCCAGAATGGTCATGCGCTCTCCCGTAGTATTCTGCACAACGCCCGGATTCTTAACGGCTCCCAACACCGTTACACGGTAGTTTATAATACGCGTTGTTACAATGGCATCCTGTATGTATCCTTCCTGACGTATACGCTGGGCCAGCATGTCCGACAATTCATCGACTGAATAACCGGCCGCCTTGATCTTACCGAATATCGGGAATCGGATATAACCATCCTTGTCTACCGTAAAATAAGATACTCCGGCCTGTGTGTTCTGCGTACTGGCCTGTGATGAACCTACACCCGAACCAATCAGAGTCTGATTGTTGAAAATACTAATCAGCTTGTTGTCACGACTCGTAATTGAAATAGCCAACTGGTCGTCTGCACCGATTTTCAAACTATAAGTGGTGGTCATGTCACGATATTGGGCATACTGCTGCTCCACGCCTTGCAGATACGTCATATCTTTATTGGATACACAAGAAGTAAATGAAATCACCATTATCAGGATTCCAAAAAAACCAAGTTTCCGCATTACTCGAGAAAGTTTTTGTAGTTTATAATTTTAACATGCAAAAGTACAACTTATTTTAAATAAGACCAAAGATGACATACTTTTTAATAGTTGTTTCATGAAAATGCGCGGGTACAGCCGCTCCGCTCTCATTTTTTTGCAGAATTCGGCTATACCCGCGCATATTTAAGTGTTGAGTATGATTCGTCTTTTATCGTCTGGATATCTATCCCGGCAGGACAAGCGTCGCCGGGCGTTTTTCTTTAATTATTGTTTTCCTTTTTCTCCTGTACGATGGCATCCAATACGGCTACGGCTGTAATGTTGACGATATCCCGTACGGAGCACTCGAAGTCGGTGAAATGAATAGGTTTGTTCAGTCCCATCTGAATCGGGCCGATAACTTCAGCATCGTCCACCATGCTCTTGATCATCTTATACGACGAGTTGGCCGAACTCAAGTTGGGGAACACCAAGGTATTGACGTCCAGACCTTTGAGACGGGTAAACGGATATTTCTCGTCACGCAGATCTCTGTCAAGCGCAAAATTAACCTGCATCTCACCGTCAATAGCCAAGTCAGGATATGATTCCTGCATTTTGGCCACTGCTTCATGGATAGAAGCGGGACTGCCCACTTTGTCTGACCCGAAATTGGAATATGAAAGCATGGCCATGACCGGAGTACGGTTGAAGAAACGTACCGTTGATGCACTCAGCTTGGCTATATCTACCATTGTTTCCGTATCCGGATGCCGGTTGATCAGCGTATCGGCTAAAAACAGCACGCCTTTCTTTGAATGAATCAGATGCATGGTGCCGAAATGGTTATACCCTTTGCGAATACCAATGACGTCTTTGGCCACTTTGATGGTATTTGAATATTTGGTATAAAGTCCGGTTATAAAGGCATCGGCATCGCCCGTTTCCACCATCATCATTCCGAAATAATTACGCTCATACAGCTTGTCGGTAGCTTCCTGAAGCGTGTATCCCTCACGCTGGCGTTTTTGGGCCAGGATTTCGGCATAATGCATACGGCGCTCCTGCTGATCGTCGGCACGCAGGTCGATTACCTCAACGTTTTCCAGATTCAACTTCATATCGGCTGCCATATTGCGGATAGTCTCACGATTACCCAGCAAAATAGGATGGCAGATGCCCTCCTCCTTGGCCTGCACGGCGGCTTCAAGCATTTTGGGGTGTGTTCCTTCGGCAAAGACCACGCGTTTCGGCTCCAGGCGGGCGGTATCGTAAAGATTCTGTACGAATTTGCTTTCCTGCCCCATCAGTTCACGCAAATGCTGGCGATAGGCCTTCCAGTCGGTGATGCGCCGACGGGCCACGCCACTCTCCATGGCGGCTTTGGCCACAGCCATGGACACTTCGGTAATCAGACGGGGATCTACGGGTTTCGGAATAAAATAATCCGGTCCGAACGTAAAACTGCGCACGTGGTAGGCACGATTGACAATGTCGGGCACAGGGCGCTTGGCCAGGTCGGCAATGGCGCGGGCGGCAGCCAGCTTCATTTCCTCATTGATGGCCTTGGCTGCGGTGTCGAGTGCGCCGCGGAATATATAGGGGAAACCGATTACGTTGTTAATCTGATTCGGATAGTCGGTGCGACCCGTACTCATCAGTACGTCGGGACGAGCCTCCTTGGCGTCCTCATACGAAATTTCGGGTACGGGATTGGCCAGCGCAAAGATAATGGGCTTTTCGGCCATGGAGCGTACCATATCCTTTGTCAGCACGTTGCCTTTGGAAAGGCCGACAAAAACGTCGGCACCCCGAACGGCTTCTTCCAGCGTATGCACGTCCGTGCGCGAGGTGGCAAATTCGCGTTTCTGCTCCGTCAGGTTGGGGCGGTCGGCCGTAATGACGCCTTTGGAGTCGAGCATGACAATGTTTTCGCGACGCGCGCCGAAAGAGCAGTAAAGACGGGTGCAGGAAATGGCTGCAGCTCCGGCACCGTTGACCACGAAGCGTGCTTCTTCAATTTTCTTTCCGGCTACCTCAAGAGCATTCAGCAGTCCGGCGGCCGATATGATGGCCGTGCCGTGCTGGTCGTCATGCATGACGGGGATGTCCAGTTCCTCCTTCAGGCGGCGTTCTATTTCAAAACACTCCGGTGCCTTGATGTCTTCCAGATTGATACCGCCAAAAGTCGGAGCTATGGCCTTGACTGCCTGAATGAATTTTTCAGGATCTTTTTCGTTCACCTCGATGTCAAAGGCATCAACCCCGGCGTAAATCTTAAAGAGCAGGCTCTTTCCTTCCATCACCGGTTTGCCTGACATGGCTCCTATGTCGCCCAAGCCCAACACGGCTGTTCCGTTAGAAATAACGGCAACCAAATTACCCTTGTTCGTATATTTATATACGTCTTCCTGATTCTTCTGAATCTCCAGACAGGGTTCGGCCACGCCGGGCGAATAAGCCAGCGAAAGGTCGGTCTGTGTACGATAAGGCTTGGTGGGAGTCACTTCTATTTTTCCAGGTTTTCCCTGAGCGTGATAAAGCAAGGCTGCTTCTTTCGTTATCTTTACCATGGTATATTTTGTTTCGATTCTTCTTTTTTAAGTAAGGCAAAGTTAATGATTGAATCATTTTTTTATGCCGAAAAATATTTTTTATTTCGTTACTATCTGTACAAAAAAAGCACTTTATACATACTTTTTGTTTTCTTTACGCCATTTTGACGTATTCAGTTGTCAAAAAAAAGCATCTCTGCCGTTTTCTTGAAAAGACTTTAGCGCGCTTCTGCCTCTTCCGATGTTTTTACGTTGTCGTGCGTGGCGAGCGACGAAAAAAGCCGGCTCAAAAAAAATTTTTCCGGCACCTGGAAAAAAGAAGTCGGCACCTTGTTCTCACAACGTGCCGACTATCTTATATCAAAAAAAATAAGAACCGTGCTGGCTGCCTCGTCAGAACTGATAGGTCAGCGTAAGGCCCAGATTATAGAAACCGGGAGTCAGGATTCCCGTTTCGTTACCGATACAAAGCAAGAAGGCCGGACGATAATCTACGCCAAAGGTAAACGGCACATTCTTTCCCGTAAATCCGAAGCCCAAATCAGCCATCGGGCCCAGATAAACGCCGTCATATTTATCCCACTGCGTCCATCCGATCTGGCCGCCGACTCCACCCCATAACTTCCAGGAAATTTTGTCACACCAGTGATCCCACTGTTTGATATTCCAGTTATACGTGGCCGTGGCATTAAAACCGTCGTTATACATAAAGGCTCCTGCCGTTACGTCCAAAAAGTTTTTCTGGCTGAAATGATATTGATATTCCAAATCCCATGTCGAACCACCAAAATGAATACCGAACGAATGCGGCGTGCTCTGGGCACTTGCCGTAAAAGCTGCTCCTACAAAGAACAGGCTCATCAGCATTTTTTTCAAACTTGCTTTCATATTTACTACTTTTGGTTTGATTAGTGGAGCAAATATACAGAAATTATACGCTTTTACTATCCGTATCATGTTAATATGAATTAAAATGACAGCTTCGCGCTCAATCGCAACATGCTTTTTGTTTTTTTCTGCAGGTTGCATCGTAACATTTTCTTTTTTCTCCCTCTCGGTTCCGTCAGAGCTTATGCTTCCATTTTTCCTCAGAAAAAGACAGAAAACTTTTTGCTATGCTTTAAGTTTTTTCGTATTTTTGTGGAAAGTAACATAAATGTGCTTCCTACGGGTATGGTCCAATCAAAAGATTCTGAAAACAGCAAGGTAGAACTGCGCCGTCGCATCACGGTCAGTGCACTTGAAGCCTTTAAGGAAAAAGGCATCAAGGCTGTACGCATGGACGACATAGCCAAACGCCTGAACATTTCCAAGCGCACGCTCTACGAGGTATTTGAAGACAAGAAAGAACTGATATACGAATGCATCACCTGCAAACACATGCAGGAAATGGAACGGCAAAAAGAGCTTAACCGCCAGGCCGGCAACGTATTGGAACGTGTTTTCATGGAAATGGTCAGTTCAATTGAAGCCTTCAACCAAACCTCGCCCGAATTCTACCGGGACTTGCAAAAATATCCGCGTTTCATTGAACTCAAGAACAAACATATTGAGCAGAACCGGACCGAAGCCGTAAATTTTTTAGAAAAGGGAAAGGCTCAGGGATTGTTCCGAAGCGACGTACGCTTTGACCTGATTCTTGATTTGCTGCATCTGCAACTCGAAAACACGTTTGAAAAACATCTGGACAGCAAATACGACATCAAAGAAATTTTCTATTATGTTGTCGTCACCCTGTTTCGGGGATGCGCCACAGCCAAAGGCCTGCAGGTCATCAATGATTTTCTGGAAAAATATCCCAACATCATCCCCAAGCACATCAAGACAAACGACGCCTGAACACCACCCAACCTACAACCGGAATGCCCACGATGGGCATCACACTGTTAATGGGCAAAGTTTCCGGAAACATGCGACAAACGCCGTGAGCCAACGTCAGGATAAATGCTCCGCCAAGCACACACGCAGGCAGAAGGATGCGGTGGTCGGACGTATGAAACAGCCATTTAGTCAAATGAGGCACAACCAGCCCCACAAAAGCTATTGGGCCGCACAAAGCCGTAACTACTGCCGACAGGCCTCCCGTAAGCAGCAGCACCTGCCACTTAAACACCTGCATGTTAAGGCCAGCATTAACCGCATACCGCTCACCCAGCAACAGGACATTGAGCGGCTTGGCCAGCAGGAAACCAGCCATACACAATCCTAAGGGCACCAGCAACAAAGGCAAACGATTGAACGTAACACTGCTGAAATCGCCCATTCCCCACAATACATAAGAATGTATATTCTGGGCCGAAGCCGAAAAATTCAGCAACGTCACCACAGACGAGGCGGCATACCCCATCATAATCCCCACAATCAGCAGGAGCAGCCTGTTGTGCAGCCACATGCTGCATACGAGCAACACCAGCAAAGCCGCCACAGCACCTGCAAAAGCAGCCAGCATCACCACCAGCATGCCCGTCAGCGCAAGGTTGGACGTCAGGGCCACTCCGCCTCCCATCCACAGCATGACAAAAGCCACCCCCAGACTGGCTCCGGAATGCACGCCCAAAATTGAAGGATCGGCCAAGGCATTGCCAAAAAACGTCTGAAGCATCAATCCTGACATGGCCAGCGCCGCACCGGCACAAGCGGCCGTCAGCACTTGCGGGAGACGCGACTCCAGCACAACAAAGCGGACCCCGGCATCCACATCAGTCCCTCCGGCCAGCAACCGGAACACCTGCTCTGCCGAAACCGGCATACTGCCTACAAACAAATTGGCCAGCAATGAAAAGACCAGCAATAAGAACAACGCGAGCAGACAAAACTTCGTTTTCATAACGCCATCGGTTTGAAATACCTCAACTGATATTGTGGCAACACTTCCGGATGAAGCATTTTAATCCAGTCGGCCAACAAACGCTCCGGATGAAAAGGCGTTTCGTCATAATAGGGCACCTTCAGCGTATTACAACCGTATATCTGTCCTTTTTTCCAGGCCGTAAAGCGGTTGTATGGCGGATAATCAGCCACCAGCGAAGAGCGTGTCAAATCGACAGGCGCTCCATACTTCACGACCCAAACGTCTGCATCTGCTGCACAGGCATACACACCTTCAAAATCCAAAGCTAACGAACCGCTCTTTTCATTGTCTGGATAGGTATAACGTCCCCCGGCATCCGTCAGCATCTGCCCTACCGTGCTTTTCCGGCCGGGCACGAACCAGGTTGCCCCGTCTTTCTTGTCATGAAGCACCGACGGCCGGTATGATACACCTTTCGCCGCTTTCTGAAGCCGCTTATAGGCTGCTTCCACTTGTCTGAACAAGCTGTCTGTAACATCTCTGCAGCCAAAAAGACGCCCGAAGAACGAAGCCCATTCAGCCCGGCCGAGAGCCGTATTTTCCATATAGTCCGCACAGACAATCAAAGGCACCGAAGTACGTGCCAAAGCACCGTAATCCGACTGCTCATAAGCCGACACCAACACGCCATCCGGCTGTACGCTTAAAATCCGCTCTACATCGGGCGACATGGCAGAGCCCAAATCACGGATATGTCCGCTTCTGACGCTCCGGCATACTGCAGGCGCAAGCACATAGTTCACATCGGTCATGCCACAAACCTGCGAGAGCCGTCCACAATCGGCCAGCAAAGAGGCATATACGGCCGAAAATACCACAGCCCGCTGCATCGGAACCCGCACCAGCACTCCTTCAGGCAAGACTTCGGGCAAACTGTCTTCACGAGGCACAAGCACATACCGTTGCAGCACTTTTCCCTGATTCCAGGGGTCGAGCACCTCAGCCACTTCCCATCCGGGCCCTTCGATGTAGCGCAACAGACTGGCATAACGGGGATAAAGGGTATCCCCTTCAGTTACAGCCGTATGCCGACGGCTGCCCGTAGGCTGACAGGCGCAAAAAAGAAGTCCTGCCAGCCATACAAGCGGCAGCAGGACTTTATTATGATACATTAGGTTCAGCATAGAATATTTCATGGCCGCAACCGGTTATTTGAAATAGCTGCTTCCGTCAAAACAGTGCGTACAAAGTTGACATTTAGGCAGTCCGATGGCCTTTACGAGGTCTTCTAGCCGATTAAAGCGCAAAGACGTCAGATTAAGCCGCTTTCGGATAATTTCCACCATTTGCTTATATTCAGGCGAGTCGGTTGTTGCATATTTTTCCAGGTTTTTGTTTTCGTCTCCCTCCAAATCTTTAATAATGCGGCGGGTAATGAGTTCCAATGCACTCTTTGACGAAGTAAAACCGATAAAAGGACAACTGTAAATAAGCGGCGGACAGGCAATGCGCATATGCACTTCCTTGCAACCGCAATCATACAAGATACCTACATTATCGCGCAACTGTGTGCCACGAACAATGCTGTCGTCACAGAACAGCACCCGCTTGCCGTCAAGCATAGCCTTGTTGGGAATCAGTTTCATCTTGGCCACAAGCGAACGCATACTCTGGTTGCTCGGAGTGAAGCTGCGCGGCCACGTCGGCGTATATTTGGAAATTGCCCGCTGATAGGAAATACCGCGTCCGGCTGCATATCCCAAAGCCATGCCTACGCCGGAATCAGGAATACCGCACACGCAGTCTACCTCGGTATCATGATCGCTGTCGGCCATAAGACGTCCTTCCTCAAAACGGACCTGCTCTACGTTACGGTTCTCGTAGGTTGATGTCGGGAAGCCATAGTACACCCAAAGGAACGAACAAATCTGCATCCGCTTTTCGGGAGCACGCATCTGTTCCACGCCCTCTGCCCGCAAGCGCACAATCTCACCAGGACCGAGGAAACGGTCAACCTGATAATCGAGGTTGGGAAATGCCGACGACTCACTGGTGGCAGCCCAAGCGCCGTCTTTTTTACCCAACACAATGGGAGTACGTCCCAAAAAGTCGCGGGCTGCAATGATACCGTCCTCGGTCAGCAAAAGCATGGAGCAGGAACCTTTAATCTGGCGGAAGGCATTTTCAATACCGTCGGTAAAATTCTTACCCTGCGTGATGAGCAAGGCCACCAGTTCTGTCTGGTTCGTGCTGCCCTGCGAGAGCTCAGAAAAATGCATTCCTTCGTCCAGCAAATTGCGGGTCAACTCTTCCAGATTCGCAATCTTAGCTACCGTAACAATCGCAAACCTTCCCAAATGACAATTCACGACAATAGGCTGCGCGTCCGTGTCACTGATAATGCCGATTCCGGCATTTCCCTTGAATCTGTCAAGTTCCGGTTCAAACTTAGTGCGAAAGTATGTACTCTCCAAACTATGAATCACTCTTTTAAAACCGGTTTCGTGATCGTATGTAGCCATACCGCCGCGGCGTGTGCCGGTATGCGAATTGTAGTCCGTTCCATAAAACAAATCGGCTACACAACTTTTTCTGCCTATGGTACCAAAAAATCCTCCCATAAATTGGTTTTCTTTCGTTATGCTATATAAAATATTATATGTATCACACTCCAGTCATGCTATGAAAATCCGGAGTTTTTTTGTGAGCGCAAAATTACAAAAAAATCACGGACTGCACCTTGGGAGAGGCATACCAATTCCATCCGTCAACAAAAAAAATACCGGCTGTCCGACTTAAAATTATCCCCTCGAAAGATATCTTTTTGACGGCCAAGGATATAAAAAAAACAAACGAAAGACCGATTTTTGAGGAAACTGCCCCACGGTCTGCCAAAATAATGGTACTTTTACACTCACAAACTGCAAATTATTATTACTTAATCACTTATATACACATGTTATCAGACATTGAAATTGCCCGTAGCATCGAGCTGCGCCCCATTGACGAGATTGCCGAAAAAATCGGCATCCCGAGTAACCAACTGGAACATTACGGCCGCCACATCGCCAAGCTGCCCATTGAGCTGATTGACGAGCAGAAGGTCAAGCAGAATCACCTGATTCTGGTAACGGCCATTACGCCGACCAAAGCCGGTATCGGCAAAACCACCGTATCGGTGGGCCTGGCCCTCGGTATGAACCGCATCGGCAAGAAAGCCGTAGTAGCCCTGCGCGAACCCTCGCTGGGCCCGTGTTTCGGCATGAAGGGCGGCGCAGCCGGAGGCGGTTATGCCCAGGTGCTGCCGATGGATAAAATCAACCTGCACTTTACGGGAGACTTTCATGCCATCACCTCAGCCCACAACATGATTTCGGCCCTGCTCGACAACTACATCTACCAGCATCAGGACGACGGCTTTGCGCTGAAGGAAGTGTTGTGGAAGCGCGTACTCGACGTCAACGACCGCACGCTGCGCTACATCGTCACCGGCCTGGGCGCCAAGACCAACGGCGTAGTCAAGGAGTCGGGATTCGACATTACTCCGGCCTCTGAAATCATGGCCATTCTGTGTTTGTCAAAGGACTTTGACGACCTGCGCCGCCGCATTGAGAACATCCTGCTGGGCTTTACCACCGACGGCCGTCCGTTTACGGTAAAAGATCTGGGCGTTGCCGGTGCCATCACCGTGTTGCTCAAGGACGCCATCATGCCCAACCTGGTACAGACCACCGAGCACACGCCGGCCATTGTACACGGCGGCCCGTTTGCCAACATCGCCCACGGCTGCAACTCCGTACTGGCCACCCGCATGGCCATGACCTTTGGCGACTATACCATTACGGAAGCCGGATTCGGCGCCGACCTGGGTGCCGAGAAATTCTACGACATCAAGTGCCGCAAAGCCGGACTCAACCCCAGCCTCACCGTCATCGTAGCCACCACGCAGGGACTGAAGATGCACGGCGGCGTAGCCCTGGACGGCATTAAGGAGCCCAACCGCGAAGGCCTCATCAAGGGACTTGAAAACCTGGACAAGCACGTACAGTGTCTGCAAAGCTACGGCCAGACGGTAGTAGTAGCCTTCAACCGCTATGCCACCGACGTGGATGAGGAAATCGACCTGGTACGCCAGCACTGCGAGCAGGAACTGCACATCGGCTTTGCCGTAAACAATGCCTTTGTTGAAGGCGGAAAAGGCGCTGAGGAACTGGCACGCCTGGTTGTTGAGACCATCGAGAAAAAACCGTCGGCTCCGCTGCACTATGCTTACGAACTGACCGACAGCGTGGAAGAAAAAATCACCAAACTGGCCTGCGGACAATATGGTGCCGCCACCGTCAGCTTTACCCCGACGGCCAAGAAGAAGCTCAAGCACATTGCCGAAATGGGCTACGACCGTTTCCCCATCTGCATTGCCAAAACGCAATACTCCTTCTCTACCGACGCCAAGCGCTACGGCGTGGCCAAGGGCTTCGACCTGAAGGTTCGCGACATCGAAATCAACGCCGGTGCCGAAATGCTGGTAGTCATTGCCGGCGACATCATGCGCATGCCGGGCCTGCCCAAAGAGCCGCAAGCCCTGCACATCGACATCGTTAACGGCGAAATTGAGGGTCTGAGCTAAACCGCAGCCCCGCAACGGGACAATATTTTTCCCGCCCGCATATCTCCCATGCAGGCCGCCCGTGTCCTAAGAAAAAAGGACAGGCAGGCACCCTGCATGGGATTATTTTTTTATTCTCCCCCGAAACAACAAGATACAGGCCGGCAGGAAAAAATTCCGAAGCCGGACCTTGTGAATTCAAAGTCCGACCTTGTTTCTTCAAAGTGCAGTCTTTATTTTCCTCCCTGCAACACCCCGCCTCTTACTCTCCCGCTTCATCCCCGGCTTGCGGGCGATATTTGCCGAATGAAGCCGATTTGTCGCAAAAACTTCGTAACTTTGCTCCCATATTGACAAAGGAAAAAAGTCTACCCGAAATATGAAAAAGACACTATTATTGGCCACCCTACTGCTGGCCTCAACCGGTGCAGAAGCACAGAAAAAGAACTTCAGCTATCACTTTTACGGACAAGTAAGAGCTGACGTATTTTACAACAGCCGTGCCAACAAGGAGTCGGCCGACGGTATTGTCAACTATTATCCGCTCGACAAGGCTCCCGATGCGCAGGGAAAGGATCTGAACGGCACGTCGAACCTGGGCTTCTACACCCTCTACTCCCGCCTGGGACTGGACGTACAGGGCCCGGACCTGAAAAACGGCGCCATCCATACATCGGCCAAAATGGAAATCGACTTCCGCGGCTCCAGCACGTCCTACTCGCTGGCCCGCATCCGCCACATGTACCTGCAACTCGACTGGAAGAACCAGTCACTTCTGGTAGGCCAGGCGTGGCATCCCTTCTATGGCGACGTAGCCCCCGAGGTGTTGAGCCTCGACATGGGTGCCCCCTTCCAGCCCTTCAGCCGCGCGCCGCAAGTGCGCTATCAGGTTTCGCCGGTCAAGGGACTGACCCTGCGTGGAGCAGCCCTGTGGCAGACACAGTACGTCAGCTACGGCCTTGACAACAAGACTTCGGAAGATCTGATCAAGAAGAGCTGCACCCCCGAGTTCCTCATCGGTCTGGACTACACGTACGGCCGCTTTACCATCGGTGCCAACGCCGAAATGCTGTCCATCACCCCACGCACGCAGGCTACGGGACAAAACGGACAGACCTATAAGGTGAAAGAACGCCTCACAAGTTTCTCCGGCGAACTGCACATGAAATACAAAACCGACCGCTTTGCAGCAGCTGCAAAAACCGTATTGGGCAGTAACATGACACAACTCTCTACCCTGGGCGGTTTTGGCATTACCCATACCGATGCCGTTACGGGCGAACAAGAATACAGCCCCCTGCGCACTTCAGCCACCTGGGCCAGCCTGAGCTACGGAACCCGCCTGCGCGGTACCGTAATAGGCGGATACTACAAGAATTTGGGAGCCTGCGACGAGGTTAGCGGCACCTACGGCAACGGTACGGACATCGACCAGATGTTCATGGCCGGCGCCAACCTGACCTACAACCTGCCCAACTGGAAATTCGGCATTGAATACACCGCCCGCGCAGCCGACTACGGACAAAAGACGGGCAAGGGACGTGTCAGCCAGACACATCGCGTAACCAACCACCGCGCCATGGCCACAGCCATCTTCATGTTCTAAAAAAAAGACAAGCCCGACCAAGTTCGTATAACCATGATTGCCCGAACCTTCAAGCACTACCCCCTCACCATGCTGTGCGGCATACTGATTATCGTGCTCTGCCTGATATGGGTGCCGCCCCATCCGCCACGTCTGGAAACCATCTTCCTGATTGACAAATGGGCACACATCCTGATGTTCGGCGGCACAATGGCAGTATGGTGCTGGGAGCGGCGCAAACGTACCACCACCCTCCACCGCATGTTGTGGGCCTTTGTTTGCGCCACAGCCTTTGGCGGGCTCATTGAAGTGGCCCAGGGCACCCTGACCGCCACCCGCTCGGCCGACTTTATGGACCTGCTGGCTGACGCCATCGGAGCCGCCACGGGACTGTTGGCCGGCCGATACATCGTCAACCCGCTATGGTTCCGCCTGACAGGCAAAAAACAATAAGTGCGTTTGGGCTTTTGCCCAAATTAACGTAACTTAGCCATAAAAAAAACGGAAGTACCCAACGTAAACCACAGTTTGCCATTTTTAATCACATGCCCTTTGACATTACAACTCCCCCCCGCAAGCTATATGTCCGTCTGAGCGACTTCGACATTGCCTTTGCACGCTATGCCTCGAATGCCGAAAACTCCTTTGAGTTTGTACCCTATCAGGCACAGCCCGAAGCCTCGCTCACGGTAAACCTGCGTGAAGCTTTCCGTACCGACCCGTCGCTGCGTGAAGCCTGCGAAGCCGAAGTGCTCGTGTCGGGCCCGGTTACCCTCGTGCCGCTTGACGTTTTCCAGGAAGAGGACTGCGAAACTTACTTCCAGTATTGTTTCCCCGACACCAAAGGCAAACGCATTTTCTACGACAGCCTGCCCCAAGGCAATGACGCCCTCCTGCTGTTTGGCTTTTCAGACCAGACGTGCAAGATTCTGGAAGAAACCTTCGAGAATGTCCACTACATGTCAACCCAGACTTCCGTCATAGCCCACTTTGCCCGCAAAGGAGAGGAAAAGGCTGCCCGGCGCCTGTTTGTCTATGCTCACCACGACGTAGCCGACCTGTATGTATTTGCCCAACGGAAACTCTTGCTCTGCAACACCTATCCCGTACATGCCGCCACCGACGCCGTCTATTTCTGCCTGACACTGGCCAGAAACATGCAGGTTGACCTCAAGACCGACAGTTTTTACGTGGCCGGCCCTGCGCCACAGCGCACGGACATTACGGCCGAACTGAAAAAATATGCCCAAAACGTATTTCAGCTCAACCCCAGTGTTGAATTCAACCGTCATACAGCCACCCGCAACACGGAAGTGCCTTACGACATGCTGACTTACATGCTCACCGACAATCATTAATCCCGACACATGCGTATCATTACCGGAAAATACAAAGGCCGCCATTTTGAAGTGCCCAGAAGCTTCAAGGCCCGTCCCACCACCGACTTTGCAAAAGAAAACCTGTTCAACGTACTACGGGCTTATCTGGATTTTGAGGAAACCCGTGCCCTCGATCTTTTTGCCGGCACGGGCAGCATTACGCTCGAACTCCTCTCACGCGGCTGCCCGAAAGTAGTCAGCATAGAAAAGGATCGCCAACATGCTTCCTTTATCAGCAGTGTGCTCAAAGCCCTGCACGACGATGCCGCCACGCTGATCTGCACCGACGCCCTGCGCTACGCGGCCCGCTCGGACGAAGGTTTTGACTTCGTATTTGCTGACCCGCCTTACCAGTTGCCGGAACTGCCGGAGCTGCCCCGACTCGTCCTTGAGAGCGAAGTGCTGCGCCCCGGCGGACTGTTTGTTCTGGAACACGGGAAGAACTACGACTTTTCCGACCGCGCCGAATTCCTGGAACACCGAAGCTACGGCAGCGTGAACTTCAGTTTTTTCCGCCACAACTGAACACTCGCCAACTCCCGGAACTTGCCCCTCGGACAATACTGAAAAACGAAATCAGGCTGCTTCTTCCTTTTTTCAGAAGAAGCAGCCTGATTTCGTTTTTTCTGATTAACTGAATGATAACCAGTACCGCGTGGCCCAATTACCAGAATTTGTTGTATTGTGCACTATATTCAAAGCCGCTCTGGGCCAATTTGGTTTCCAATTGATGACGGTCAATATCCATGTCGTGGCATAAAGCATCAAGTGAAGGATATTCGTCACGCAATTTCATGTTGATCACGCTAAAAAGCATCATTGGGTCGTTGGGTAAATTCATCATCTTGATACTACTTACTGGTTAAGCATTGCAAAAATACAATTTCCTGACTGATTTTTTCGTTTTCGAGTCGTTAAAAAAACCGATTTCCGAGCATAGTATTCGTGATAAAATACTAAATTTGCAAGAAATCATGCGGTTTTTTCCCACCCTGATTATCAGCTCTCTTTTTTATGCTATACGATATACTGAAGCAAGAAATTTGTCGGGTCCTGCCTTTTGAACCTACGTTCCAGCAAGCGGAAGCCATTGAAAGCCTGTCACGCTTTCTGGTATCGCCGGTTTCCGACGCCGCCTTCATCTTACGCGGTTATGCCGGTACGGGCAAGACTTCACTTGTTTCAGCCATTGTACGTATGCTCAACCAGATTCACCGTACCGTCGTGTTGCTGGCTCCCACCGGACGGGCAGCCAAGGTTTTTTCGGCCTACGCCGGCCAGCCGGCCTACACTATCCATAAAGCCATTTACCGGCAACGTACCTTTACCGGCGAAGATACGGCTTTCAATCTGGGATACAACAAACTGCGTCACGCCCTATTTATAGTAGACGAAGCTTCCATGATTGCCAACCAGGGCTTTTCAGGAGCACGCTTTGGCAGCGGTATGCTGCTGGATGACCTTATCCGTTACGTGTTTGAGGGCGAAGGATGCAAGCTGCTTCTGGTAGGCGACACGGCTCAGTTGCCACCCGTCGGCGAAGAAGACAGCCCGGCCTTGAGCGTAGAAAATTTGTGCAGCTACGGGCTGCGTGTAAGCCATTACGACCTGACGGAAGTAGTGCGGCAAGCAGCCAGTTCGGGCGTGCTCTGGAACGCCACCCGCCTGCGTTGTCTGCTCTCGGAAGGAAATTTTCAGTTGCCGCAAATCCATGCCCGGCATTTCCCGGACATAAGTTTTATGCCCGGAAATGAACTTGTCGAATCTCTGGAGCAGAGTTACCGGCAGTGCGGAACAAGCGACACCATCGTTATTACACGCTCAAACAAACGGGCCATTGTCTACAACAACGGCATCCGTACCCGTATCTTCGACCGCGAATCCGAACTGACCAAGGGCGACATGATTATGGCCGTCAAAAACAACTACTTCTGGACCGAACAAGAGGCACGCCATTTGGAGAAAGACGAGCACCTGCCCTTTGATTTCATAGCCAACGGTGACGTGGCTGAAGTACGGCACATCAGCAACGTTCACGAAATGCACGGTTTCCGATTTGCCGACGCAACACTCTGCTTTCACGATTATGAAGACTATGAAATGACCTGTCGCGTTCTGCTTGATACCCTGCAAGCGGAGGCCCCGTCACTTACGCATGAACAAAGCAACCGGCTCTTTGAAAACGTGCTGGCAGACTATGCCGATATTCCGCAACGACGCGAACGTTTCAAAAAATTACGCCAGGACCCGTATTACAACGCTCTTCAAATAAAATATGCCTATGCCGTAACCTGCCATAAGGCACAGGGCGGACAATGGAGACACGTTTACATCGACCAAGGTTATCTGGGCGACAATGTAGACACAAGCTATCTGCGCTGGCTATATACAGCGTTTACCCGCACTACTGAAAAACTGTATTTAGTAAACTGGCCGGAAGACCAACAAGGCGAGGAGGACAAATCATGATGGAAAACTTTATATTATGGATTGCACTGGCTTTCTATATCCTTTGGATTCTCGGTACGGTGGTTGTAGTATTGCTCGAGAACAGACAACCAGTCAAGACCATCGCCTGGGTACTGGTACTCCTCCTGCTTCCGGTAATTGGTCTTCTCTTTTTCTACGTCTTCGGTGAAGACATGCGCAAAGAACGGCGCATTGAACGCAAAAGCATCAACATTCTTACGCTTCGCACACTGTTCGAACTCCCGGAAGGAGAGCCGCACGAAGTTCCGCCGCGCTACCAGCGGGTGGTCAATCTGTTTGAACAGCACAATGCTGCCCTGCTGACTAATCATAACAAAGTTGACATCTACGATGAAGGTGCTGATTTTATTTTAGGCCTCTTCAAAGCTTTGCTCAATGCCCATCATCATATTCATCTGCAAAGCTATATCATTGACGATGATGCGCTGGGGCAAATGCTCAGTGACATTCTTATTGCCAAAGCCCGTGAAGGAATAGAAATACGACTTATCTATGACGACGTTGGCTGCTGGAACGTTCATAACAAATTTTTCAACCGCATGCTGGGCGAAGGTATAAAAGTCTGTGCCTTTATGCCAGTTAAAGCCCCCATGTTCACCCACAAGATAAACTACCGCAACCACCGTAAAATAGCCGTTATTGACGGACAAATCGGCTTTATCGGCGGTATGAACATTGCGCGCCGTTACGTTAAGGGGCAAGGCAATCAGCGCTGGCGCGATCTTCATCTGCGCCTTGTCGGACACAGCGTCTTATCATTACAACGCGATTTTCTGGCCGACTGGTCCTTTGCCACCGGCGTCCTCATCACGGACAAAATCTACTATCCGCGTTTAAACCTGCATGCCGGAAACGCAGCGGTACAGATTGTCACCTCGGATCCGGTTTCTCACTGGCCGCAAATCATGACCGGAATCACGTGGATGATTCTCAACGCACGCCGTTACATCTATATCCAGACGCCCTATTTCATGCCTACCGAGCCCGTGCTGCAAGCTCTGCGTACAGCTGCCATGTCGGGAGTAGACGTCCGTCTGATGGTACCGCAAAAGCCCGACGGATTCTGGCTGCGCTGGGCCAACGATTCTTACTTTAAAGATGTGCTTGAGGCCGGCGTACGCCTGTTCACCTTCCGCCCCGGTTTTCTGCACAGCAAAGCCCTTGTTGCCGACGACGAATGGGCCACCGTAGGATCAAGCAACATGGATTTCAGAAGTTTTGAAAACAACATGGAAGCCAACGCCTTTATCTACAATCGTGAAACCGCATTAAAAATCAAACAAATTTTCGAAACAGACAGCCGCGGATGCAAAGAAATCCATCTCCGGCAATGGCAGCGCCGCAGCTACCGACGCCGGCTGCTTGAATCATTTACCCGCATATTCTCACCCCTCTTATAACTATTAAGAACACAAAATGCAGATCCGCTCGGCAGAATACCATGAAAGGAAAAATATAAAAAAAACCTAAATTCGTCGACAGAAAAAGCTATTCTATCTATAAACCTTAAAAATAGGCTCCCTACAATTAAACTTTACGTAATTTTGTAGGTCAAAAAAAAGACATTTTGTTTTGGCATACACCTGTAAACCTCATAATAAGAACGAAAAATATCAAAAAACCACATTAATATAATGAGAAAACTATTTACCCTAGCACTCTTTGGCGTAGTCTGTACGGCCATGGCCCGCAATATTATTGTCACGGGCAACGTGGTCGACTCAAAAACCAATGAAGGCATTGACTTTGCCACCGTGCAAATCATGAAAGGCGACTCCATGGTGGCCGGAACCACAACAAAAACAGACGGAGGCTTCAGCCTTGAAGCTCCTGCCGGCAACTACGAAATGCGTATTTCCTATGTCAGCTACAAAAGCATCAAGCAGAATCTGAAACTCGTGGAAAACCTTGATTCCATGAAGCTCGGCGCTCTAAAAATGGAATCGTCCGACATTTCCCTGCACACAGCTGTTGTTACCGCAACGGCAGCCCGTGTTGAGCAAAAGGGTGATACCACCCAGTTCAACGCATCGGCCTACCGTGTGCCCGAAGGTTCCACGCTTGAAGCCCTTATCGAACAGCTTCCCGGTGTAGAAGTATCAGACGACGGAACCATCACCTGGAACGGTAAGACCGTAAGCGAATTCCTTATCAACGGTAAGGACTTCTTCAAGGGAGATACAAAGATTGCCATGAAGAACCTGCCCACCGAACTTATCAGCAAAATCAAGGCTTACGACAAGCAGAGTGAATATACCGAGCAGACGGGTATTGACGACGGTGAAGAAACCACCGTGCTTGACCTGACCACCAAGAAAGAGCTCAACGAGTCGTGGATTACCAACCTCGACCTGGCCTACGGTACGCACGACCGCTACGCCGAGCGCTTCTTCGGTACGCGATTTACCGACAATTCCCGCGTTACGGCCTTCGGCTCAGCCAACAATACCGGCGACCGCGGTTTCGGCGGAGGCGGTCCCCGTTTCCGTGGAGGCGGCAGCAGCGGACAGGTGTCCAGCCAAATGGCCGGCCTTGACTTCAACTGGCAGAACGGGAAAAAAGCCCGTGAAGACGGACGACTGGAAGTTGGCGGAAACATACGATACTCTCACAGCAGTACAGACCTGCAGTCTGAATCAAACTCCGAAACATTCCTGACCTCGGGCTCCAACAGTTCATTTGCCAACAGCCGCTCGCGCATCCTGAGCGGATCAACAAGTGTCAACACTTCGCTCATGCTAAAGTGGAACCCCGACTCCATGTCTAACTTCAACTTCCGCCCCTCTTACTCTTTCAGCAAGAGCAACAGCCACGGCACAACGCTCAGCGCTACCTTCAATGATAATCCATACGACATTGACAACATGCAAAACCCGCTCGACAGTGTGTTCCGCGACAACATGCAGGCTACAACGCCCATTGACCTGATTACCGTCAACAGCAACCTGCGCCACTCCATGAGCGAGAGCAAGTCACACAACATCAGCGGCTCCATGATGTACATCCGCCGCTTCGGCAACAAGGGACGCAATATTTCCTTGCGTGCTACCGGAAGTTACCAGACCTCACAAAGCACGAGTTTTTCGCTTTCACAAATCACCTACTTCCAGGACCCCTCCATCACCGAGCCGCAAATCGTCAACCAATATAATGACGACCCGACGAAGAACTACAGCTACTCCATACGCGGCGGATATGCCGAACCGCTCGGCAACAACTGGTTTGCCCAAATCAACTACAACTTCAGCTACCAGTATAACGACCGTTCACGCTCACTCTACGACCTGAGCAGCTACTACTCCAGCTTTGCCGAAGCCGTACAAATGTTCGGCATCGTGCCGACCGACGCCGATATTCTCGACGCCTACCTTGACGAGCGCAACAGCCAGTATGCCACCTACAAATACTACAAACACCGTGCGAGCATCGGCGTACGCTACAATACCAAGGAAATCCGCTTCAATGCCAGCGTAGAATTCAACCCGCAGAAAACCGTGCTCGACTATACCCGCCCGGCGCAGCTCGACACTACGGTCACCCGCCACGTCTTCTACGTATCGCCGCGCGTACGTTTCCGCTACAACTTTACACAAACCGGACGCATCGACATTGACTACCGCGGTTCGGCTTCACAGCCCAGCATGACCGACCTGCTTGACATCACCGACGACTCTGACCCCCTGAACATCAGCAAGGGTAACCCCAATCTGAAACCCTCATGGACCAACTCCCTTCGCGCCATGTTCAACAACTACAACCCCGACCGTCAGCAGGGTATGATGGCTGCCATCACGGCAAAGCAAACCTCAAACTCCATCAGCAACGCCATGATTTACGACGAGGCTACCGGTGTGCGCACCGTAACGCCCCGCAACATCAACGGCGAATGGTCAGCCCGCGGCGACTTCATGTTCAACACCGGCCTGGGTGAGGAAAAAACCTTTACCATTTCAACCTTCACCAACGCCAGCTACAACAACAACGTGGGCTACGTTAGCACCTCAAACGCTGCCGGCAGCCAGAAGAACACAACCCGCGTGCTCAACCTGAACGAGCGCCTCAACATTGGCTACCGCGCCAGCTGGTTCAACATCGGGCTCAACGGCTCCTTCAACTACCAGCACTCGCGCAGCAAGCTGCAGGAAAACGCCAACCTCGACACCTACACCTTTGCCTACGGTGCCAACGCCAACTTCAACTTTGACTGGGGCATGAGCATCTCTACCGACCTCTCCATGAACTCACGCCGCGGATACACCGACGATGCCATGAACACCAATGAGTTCATCTGGAACATACAGATTTCGCAGAGCTTCCTCAAGAACAAGAATGCCACCATCAGCCTGCAATACTTTGACATCCTCAACCAGCAGAGCAACATCAGCCGTACCATCAACGCGCAGATGCGACAGGATGCGTGGACCAACGCCATCAACTCCTACGGCATGATACACTTTATTTACAAGCTCAACATCTTCGGCGGCAAGATGGTTGACCAGAACAACAACTCCAACCGCCCCATGCGCGCACCCATGATGATGATGGGAGGTGCACGAGGAGGTCACTTCTAAAACCGGTACATACCCAAACGGTCCGTCCGGAAACCATAACTCCAAAGACCCAAACGGTGAGGTTGCCCATAAGCAACTTCACCGTTTGTTTTTACCTGCTAAACAACGCGGAGGACGTGTCTTTCCCCAATAGCCTAACCGGCAACAACAAGCAGAAGCGGGCATAAAAAAACAACATGCCGGGAATTTTCACCTTCCCGGCATGTTGTTTCAAAAAGGCGGCTTCCAGTTTTTTTTTAAAGCCACAGCCCCAACACTTGTATGTATGTTTTTATCCTTCCATGACTGCCCACATCGGGCAACACGTAATACGGCCCCACTTGCAGGGCCATGCAAGAGCACGTTTACCTCAGTTTTCCGAAACGCCCATCAACTTCAGCACCTGCGCGGCATATTGCTGCCCCACGGGAAGCGGCGACGGCAAATCACACAACACGACCTGCGTCCGCGTAAAGCTGACCACCCTGCTGCGGGCCACGATGTAGGAACGGTGGATGCGCAGGAACCGCCCTTCGGGCAACATCTGGAAAATGGCTTTCAGGCTGGTGCGCGTCAGCACATAACGCCCGTCCGGCATGTAAATTTTGGCATAATTGCCCAACGCTTCAACATAAAGAATGCTGTCTATTTTTATATTCACGTTGGAATATTCCTGCTTTACCACAATGCTGCCACCGTATTCTTCCCTGCGTGTACGTCCGGCAATACGGCGCATGGCTTTCTCAACAGCCACTTCAAACCGCTCATACGAAAATGGCTTGAGCAGAAAATCGACCGCATCGAGATTAAACCCCTCGAGCGCATACTGCGCATAGGCCGTAGTAAACACCAGACAGCAGTCAGGCGGCAGGGCGTCGGCAATGTCGAGCCCACTGATGCTGTTCATCTGTATGTCCAGAAACACCAGGTCGGGCTGCTGCTGGCGTATGGCCTCAAGCCCCACGCGCGGTTCGCTGAAACAGGTCAGCTCCATCCCGCCCCTGCGGCGACAGAATTGCTCAATCACCAGCAGAGCCATCGGTTCGTCATCAATGGCTACACACGTAATGTCTTCACGATTCGTCATATCAGATTGATGCATAAATTCACTTTATATAATCCGTTTTCAGCCTCACCCGCATGCAACTCATACCGGTCGGGATACAGCAGCTCCAGCCGGCGCAGGCAGTTGGCCATGCCTATACCCTGCCGGCCGTCGGTACGGCGCCGCATCACGGCATTTTCCGTATGCAGCCGCAAGACTCCCTTTTTCAGACTGATGTCAATTCGGATGCAGCAGTCGGTATCGGACGAGGTGCCATACTTGAAGGCATTCTCTACAAACGTTATCAAAATCATCGGCGGGATGAGCGTATGCCTATTGTCGGCATCCAGTTGCAAATCCACCCTTGTATGCCGGTTAAGCCGCAGGCACTGCAAATCAACATACTGCCGGATATAGTCAAACTCGGCCCCGGCCGGCGTCAGTTCCGACTCGCTCTGCGAATACATGTAGCGCAATATCCCGGAAAACTTGACAAAGGCCGACTCCGTCTTGTCCGACCCCGACAACACCAGGGCATAAAGCGTATTGAGCGTATTAAACAGGAAATGCGGATTAATCTGCGCCTTATAGAGCGCCAGCTCGGCCTTGTTTTTTTCAGCCTCAATGGCCTGCCGCTGCAGGATTTGCCGGAAAAGTTCGAACGTCAGCTCAATGGCCAGCGAAAAACCGGTAACCACCAGAAAAAAGAACCAGATGGTTTGCGTGCGCATCCCCCGCCCGCGCAAAACGTAACCGGAAGACGAGGGGAAATAGGTCATTCCCACCGTCACGGCTATCAGCACCAGCATCAGGAAAGCGACCTTTCCCCACTGACGCTGCATGAGCATACGGGGCAGTTTAAAATAGCGGTACACAAAATAAAGAGCGTACACGTAAATGACAAGTGCTATCAGGAACCCCGCATTATGTTCCATCCAGCGGTCAACCGGAAGCATCATGATTGTAAGCGGAACAATCACCAGACAGAACAGCAAATCAATGTAGAGCGCGATATGATGGTGTTTCATTTTCAAAAAAGAACATTCATTTTTATATGGGCAAAGATACAACATTTTGCCGGCAGAGTACACAGGTTGGCCGTCTGTTCGTCACCACATAAGGGGTGTTCGTCACCACTTGTCCTGTTTTTCCATTCTTTATATGTAAGTTTGTATTCGAAAAACTGCGCAGGCCCGTTTCCTGCGCTCACACGCCGTTTTTCTTTTTCCGTTTACACGGCCTATGAAAAGTAAGAAACAAACTTTAAAAACCTTATCTATATGAACATGAAGTCAAGTATCTATTTTCTGCTGCTGTGTCTGCCGCTACTTTGCGGTTGCGGCGGAAAACCACAGAAAACAGTGGGCGAAGCCTACAAACTGCTGACCGTCACCCGCGGTGACCATATGTTGCAAAGCCGTTTTCCGGCCACCCTGCAGGGCCGCCAGGCCGTAGAGGTACGTCCGCAGGTAAGCGGCACGATTACAGCCATCCGCATCAACGAAGGTGACGTTGTACGCAAAGGGCAGGTGCTGTTTGTCATTGACCAGGTGCCCTATCAGGCTGCACTCCGTTCGGCACAAGCCAATCTGAAAAGTGCCCAGGCCAAATTACGCACAGCCCGGCTGACAGCCCGTAGCAAAGAACAGCTCTATAAGGAAAAAGTAGTGTCCGACTTCGATTTGCAGACTGCCCGCAACGAGTTGCAGGAAGCTGAAGCCGCCCTGGCGCAGGCACAGGCCGAACTGACCAAAGCCAGCAACGACCTTTCATACACCGAAGTGAAGAGCCCGGTTGACGGTGTGGCCAGCATGATTCCTTACCGTGTAGGAGCACTGGTCAGCAGCAGCATTGAAGAACCGCTTGTCACCGTGTCCGACGATGCTGAAGTATTTGCTTACTTCTCCATGGACGAGAATCAGGTGCTTGACCTCATCCAGCAATATGGCTCGTTACAGGAGGCCAAGAGCAAAATCCCCCCCGTCAGTCTGCAACTGAGCAACGGAACGGACTATTCCGTACGGGGACGCATCGACGCCATTGGCGGAACGGTTGAACAAACCATGGGTACCGTCAGCCTGCGTGCCGTGTTCAGCAATCCCCGCCACTTGCTGCGCCATGGGGGCAGCGCCACCATCATCATGCCCACCGCCATGCGCAACTGCATTTCCATCCCGCAGAGCGCAACCTACGAACTGCAGGAGCGCATATTTGTATGGAAAGTAGTTGACGGAAAAACAAAGTCAACTCCCATCAGCGTCTACAAATACAATGACGGTGTCAATTACGTCGTACTTTCCGGCCTGAAGGAAGGCGACGTCATCATTGCCGAAGGTGCCGGACTTGTACGTGAAGACACTCCGATTAACACGCAGCAGAAAAGCTCATCCAAAAACTAAAGAAGCAGCCTTATGAAAATACGAACTTTTATTGAACGCCCCATACTGGCGGGTGTCATCTCCGTAGTCATACTGCTGCTGGGCCTTATTGGCCTCGTACAGTTACCCATTGAGCAGTTTCCGGAAATTGCGCCCCCTACGGTAAGTGTATCAGCCAGTTATAGCGGCGCCAATGCCGAAACGGTACAGAAGAGTGTCGTCGTACCACTTGAAGAAGCGCTCAACGGCGTGGAAAACATGATGTACATGACTTCTACTGCCAGCAATACAGGTTCGGCCCGAATTACGGTTTATTTCCGACAGGGTACCGACCCCGACATGGCTACCGTCAACGTGCAGAACCGTCTGGCCTCAGCCCAGGGTCTGCTTCCTGCCGAAGTAACCAAAAGCGGAATCAACGTGCGCAAGCGTCAGACCAGTAACATCAAGCAGCTGGCCATATACAGTCCTGACGACTCCTACGACACCAAGTTTCTGAACAACTACATGAAAATCAACATTGAACCGCGCCTCTCGCGTATTCCCGGTGTAGGCGAGGTCAATGTCTTTGGTGACGACTACTCCATGCGTATCTGGCTCGACCCGAACAAGATGCAGAAATACGGACTGGTTCCGTCTGACATTACCAACGTGCTTGACGAACAAAACGTAGAAGCCGCAACAGGTACGCTGGGTGCCGAATCGAATAACACCTACCAATACGTGCTGAAATACCGCGGACGTTATGAAAAGGAAGTGGATTATGAAAACATGGTCATCAAAGCCCTGCCCGACGGCGAAGTGCTTCGCATCAAGGACGTAGCCACCGTTGAACTGGGCTCACGCAGCTACGGCTACATCGGCGAAGTGAGCGGACACCCGGGCTGTAACATCATGATTTCGCAAACCTCCGGTTCCAATGCCAACGAAATCATCGAGGAAATCGACCGTACGGTAGAAGAAATATCAAAGACACTGCCCAAAGGCATGAAGATAGTCGACATCATGAGTACCAAAGACTTTCTTGATGCCTCTATCAAAAACGTCATCAAGACCCTGGTTGAAGCCATATTGCTGGTGGTGCTGGTAGTATACGTATTCCTGCAGAGCCTGCGTTCTACGTTTATCCCGGCAGTGGCCATTATCGTATCGCTGGTAGGTACGTTTGCCTTTTTGTGGCTGGTAGGTTTCAGTCTGAACATGCTGACGCTGTTTGCCCTCGTACTTGTAATCGGTACGGTGGTCGACGATGCCATAGTGGTGGTCGAGGCCGTACAGGCAAAATTCGACGAAGGCTATACGTCGGCCTACGAAGCCACCGTAAGCGCCATGGACGGCATTACCTCAGCACTGGTCACCACGACATTTGTATTTATGGCCGTATTTATCCCTGTCAGTTTTATCGGAGGTACTACGGGTACATTCTACACGCAGTTCGGTTTGACCATGGCAGCCGCTGTAGCCATTTCGCTCATCAATGCACTGACGCTCAGCCCGGCGCTTTGTGCGCTGATCATGACTCCTCACCGTACGTCGGAAGACGGAAAGGCATTGAGTTTCTCCTCGCGCTTCCACATGGCTTTTGACGGAGCTTTCAGCCGTCTGGTACTTAAATATAAAAAAGGCGTAGGCTTCATGTTGGGGCATAAATGGCTGGCCGGAATCGGGCTGGTAATAGCTCTGGGCAGCCTGACGGCACTGATGATGACCACCAAGACAGGCCTCGTGCCCAACGAGGACATGGGTACGGTTTACGTAGACGTACGTACCTCGCCGGGCAACAGCGTCAACGAAACGTATAAAATCATGTCGCAGGTAGACAGCTGCCTGCGCACGCTACCGCAGGTAGAAGTGTACTCCAACGTAACGGGTAACTCGCAGTTGAGCGGTCAGGCTGCCTGCAACGGTATGTTCACCCTTCGTCTGAAATCCTGGGACGAACGTACCCGCAAGGAAGATGCCATTGACGCTGTGGTTGACGAGGTAAACCGCCGCACGGCTCACATTGCCAGCGCCGAAGTAATGGCCTTTACGCGCCCCATGATTCCGGGCTACGGCGTGAGCAGCGGTTTTGAGGTCTACGTGCAAGACCAGCAGGGCGGAACCACCGAAGACTTGCTGCGCTACACACGACAACTGATTGACGCACTCAAACAGCGCCCGGAAATCGGACGTGCCTCCACTTCGTTCGACACTAAATTTCCCCAATACATGATTGAGGTAGACGCAGCACGCTGCAAATTGAGCGGTGTGTCACCCGGCGATGTGCTGCAAACGCTGCAAGGCTACATCGGTGGTAACTATGCTTCCAACATGAACCGTTTTTCAAAGCTCTACCGCGTCATGGTGCAGGCTTCACCCGAATTCCGTCTCAACACGGCTGCGTTGAACAACATTTATGTACGCAACGACAATGGCGAAATGTCACCCGTCAGCCGTTACCTGAAACTCAAGCGGGTTTATGGTTCCGAAACACTCACGCGTTTCAACCTTTTCCCGGCCATTCAGGTTAACGGAGCTCCCGCCACGGGCTACAGCTCCGGTCAGGCCATTGAAGCCGTACGCGAGGAAGCAGCCCGCGTGCTGCCCGTAGGCTATGGCTACGAATTTGGCGGCATGTCGCGTGAGGAATCCTCATCCGGTCAAACCACGACACTGGTATTCGTGATTTGCGTCGTATTTATCTACCTCATTCTCTGTGCACTCTACGAAAGTCTCTTCGTTCCGCTGGCCGTTATTCTTTCCGTTCCCTTCGGTCTGGCTGGCAGTTTCCTGTTTGCCAAGATGTTCGGACTTGAAAACAACATCTACCTGCAAACGGGTCTGATTATGCTTATCGGTCTGCTCTCGAAGACGGCCATCCTGCTGACGGAATATGCCACCGAGCGCCGCCACCACGGCATGAGTCTCACCCAAGCCGCCATATCGGCTGCCCAAGTGCGCTTACGCCCCATCCTGATGACATCGCTCACCATGATTTTCGGTATGCTCCCAATGATGTTCTCCAGCGGTGTAGGTGCCAACGGCAACATTTCTATCGGTGTAGGTACGGTAGGCGGAATGCTCATCGGTACGATAGCCCTGCTGTTCATCGTTCCACCATTGTTCATCGTATTCCAATACATGCAGGAAAAACTCATGCCCCAGCGCCGCCGCCTTGCTCATACGGAAGAGAATAAATAGCGACAATACCACAGATTAAAAGAAAAAAGAAAATGATACATATTGACCGAACCATAAAGTCCCTTTCCGCAGCAATGCTGGGAGTGGTACTGCTGGGCGGATGCCGCCTCTACAAGCCTTACGAAAGGCCGGCCGAAGCCGAAGCGGTGGCTGACAGTCTGTTCCGTCCCGCCACGGCGACAGACACCACCTCGCTGGCCCAGCTCAGATGGAGCACCCTCTTTACCGACCCCCTGCTGCAAGCACTCATCGACACGGCGTTATGCCACAACACCGACCTGGCCACGGCTCGTCTGCGCGTAGAAGCTGCCGAAGCGCAGCTCCGGGCGGCCAAACTGGCCTTTGCACCTTCAGTGTCAGCCAGTGTTGAGGGCGGAGTGAAAAGCCTTGACGGAGCAAAAGCTTCAAAAACCTATACACTGGCCCTCTCTGCCGACTGGGAGATTGACGCCGCCGGAAAACTGCTGAACGCCAAGCGCGGTGCGCAAGCCAGTCTGGAAGCCGAACGGGCTGCCCAGCAGGCTGTGCAGACTCAACTGGTGGCCACAGTGGCCAACAGCTACTATACCCTGCTGATGCTCGACCGCCAGCTGGACATTGCCCGCCGCACGGCACAAACCTGGCAGGACTATCTGCGCACCATGCAGGCCCTGAAACGCGCCGGACAGACCACCGAACTGGCCGTGGCCCAAACAGAAGCCAGCAAACTGTCGACTGACGCTACGGTAGTTGACCTGCAACGTCAGATCAGCGAAACCGAAAACGCACTGACTGCCCTGATGGGAATTACCCCAGGCCCCGTCAAACGCTCCACGCTTGAAGAGCAACAGTTTCCCGAAACGCTGACTACGGGCCTGCCCATTACGCTGCTCAGCCAACGCCCTGAGGTCAGGGAGCAGGAAGCCCTGCTGGCCTCGGCCTACTATGCCACCAACGTGGCCCGCGCCGCCTTCTACCCCAGCATTACGCTGAGCGGTTCAGCCGGATGGACCAATGCCGCAGGAGCCGCTATCTCCAATCCGGGACAATGGTTGCTGCAAGCCGTCGGCTCACTGGTACAACCCCTCTTCAACCGCGGACAAATCAAAGCCAACCTGAAGGTTGCCGAAGCGCAGCAGCAACAAGCCCTGCTGGCCTTCCGTCAGAGCCTGCTCGATGCGGGGTCCGACGTCAACAACGCTCTGGTACAATGGCAGTCTGCCCGAGAGCGCATACAACTTGACAGCCAGCAGACCACAGCCCTGCAAAAGGCCCTGCGCAGCGCCGAGCTGCTGATGCGTTATACCTCACAGAACTATCTGGAGGTCATTACGGCACGCCAGTCGCTGCTTCAGGCCGAACTGAACGTAGCTGCTGACCGCTTTGACGAAATACAGGGAGTCATCAACCTGTATCACGCCCTGGGCGGCGGCCAGAAATAAGCGCGCCCTGACGTACCATATCACACAAAAAAACATCCGGATGCACGCAACATGCTCCCACGAAAAAAACGGGAAAACATACGTTGTGTACATCCGGATGTTTTTTTATCTGTACTATCAGGAAACGTATTGGTACGTGCTCCTTTGTTTCCGGACTCAGGGCACGTCAAGATACAGCGTATCGCCCCAGCTGGTACCTATGCCGTTGCGGGCATAGGCCGTAAAATAATAACGACCGGGCTCAAGCGTTTGGGTATATCCATGAAACACATCTGTCGAGTCATAAGCCTCAACGGTCACTTTCATCGTATCATTGCCATACTCAAATCCGCGCTCCAGCACGCGGCTGTTGGGCGAGAGCAACACCTGTCCCGTCAGGCGGAAACTGTCGGCCACGACCTCACTGCCCACCGTACGTACGGTAGGAGCAAAAGGCTCCTCGCCCGAACGGTCAACGGGATGGCATGCGGCGGCCAGCCACACCGCTGCCAGCAAAACGAGCGGCGAATGCCGGTAGATATTCTTTTTCATCTTTTTCTGGTTTGTTTTTATATCGCAAAGTTAAGCAAAAGCCGGCGTACGGCCAAGTCAGGCTTCGTCAAGCCCTGTCATTCAGCGTTTTTTAAGAAAAAACCGACTGCCAATAACGTATGTTGGCAAAATATGGCGCAGCAATTGCTCCATATTCGGTAAAGACAAACATAACCCTAAAAAAAGAAAAGAACAACGCCTTATGTTTTACATTGTTATTTTTATAGCCATTGCCATTGCCAGCTATATGGTACAGGCTAACCTGCAACGAAAGTTCAAACGTTATTCACAAGTAGCCGTAAGTGCCGGACTGACCGGTCGCGAAGTGGCCGAAAAAATGCTGCGCGACCACGGCATTACCGACGTACAGGTCATTTCTACCCCCGGACAACTGACCGACCACTACAACCCGACCACCCACACCGTCAACCTGAGTGAGGGGGTTTACGAAAGCTGCAGTGTGGCAGCCGCCGCCGTGGCCGCCCACGAGTGCGGACACGCCGTGCAGCATCAGTATGCCTATGCCCCGCTCCGGCTACGCTCATCGCTGGTACCGGTAGTACAGGTGGCTTCGCGCTGGACGCCATGGCTGCTGCTGGGCGGCATTCTCACTCTCACCATATTCCCGCAGATACTGCTGGCAGGCATCATACTCTTTGCCCTGACCACCCTGTTCAGTTTCGTTACACTGCCGGTTGAAATCGACGCCAGCCGCAGGGCCATTACCTGGCTGCAAGGAGCCAGCATCACCTCGGCTGCCCAACAGCCCATGGCCACCGACGCCCTTCGTTCAGCAGCCTACACCTACGTAGTAGCGGCTCTCAGCTCGCTGGCCACACTGATTTACTACGTACTGATATTCATGGGCGGCTCACGCGACGAATAATTCCCAAATGAAAGAAAAAACAAACAGGTAAAAAGATTGAATACAACGGTAAGGCCTGCTCCCTATCATCCGTTTGCAGACGGAAAAAGGGGGCAGGCCTTTTTTATTTATCCATGATTTGGCAGGCGGTACCCGACCGGAAATTTTGTCACTCCCACGCTCCTTTTCCGCACAGGGTGCAAACCTTCTTTACACCCCCGTAACGACATTCCGGACAAACAGCCCGGAAACCGAAAAAGACGGCATCTTAATTTTTTTTCATCCGACCTGAAAAGATTTCCCTCCCACCTTTTTCCATCCAGCCGTCTACGGCTCTCAGACCGCCATGCTGAGACAGGAAAGACAGCAACTCCATAAAAATGCGCCAAACGCTCCGGCCGGAAGATGCACTATAAGAAACAGAGCACAAAAAAATGCTCTACGCATAGAGAAGGTCTCCTTTGCGCAGAGCATTTTTTGTGGTTTTCCTGTCCGGACAAAAAACAGCCGCTACTCAGATGAACTGTTCATTCGGCATGTATGGAGCCGGACATTTTTTCTTAGAACAGTTTGTCGGGATAAACACCGTCGGCATGCAGTTTGGCAAACTTGGCCACTACCTCAGGACGATCCTCCGGATAGGTTACGCCAAACCATTTGCTGTCGGTATCCAACACTTCGCAAGTTGCCGTACCGTCCTTGATGAGTTTGTCCACCATCAAGGGGATGAAGAATTCACTCTTCAGGTTGCTCATGTTCTTCGGATCGCTCAGGAAGGTCTTGAAGAACTCGTTGCTGTGCTGGAAGTAGTCGGGAGTAAAGCCCCAGAAGTTCATGGATACGGGAGTAGTGTCAGGAATAGCTACCCACTGTTCGTTTTCGTCCAGATACTTCACTACGCCGTCAAAGCGCTGAATCTTGGTGCGCTCTACTACGGATGTCAAGTGGTGGTTGTCGTCGTTTTCGCAAACACCGCGTGACACGGTACCGCTCTCTGAAAGAGTGTTGCCCACGCGGAAACCTACCATGGCATATTTGCCCTTGCTGCCTTCGGGCAGGTTGCTCAGGAATTTACCCATTACCTGGAAAGAGTCGCGGTCGTAATAGTCGTCGCAGTTGATTACGGCAAACGGTTCGTTAATCACATGCTGGCCCATCATAACGGCATGGTTGGTGCCCCAGGGTTTGGTACGGTCTGCCGGACAGGTGAAGCCTTCAGGCAGCGCATCCAGGCTCTGATATACGAGCTCGCAGGGAATATGACCTTCATACTTGCTCAGCACCTTTTCGCGGAACTCGTCTTCAAAATCCTTGCGGATTACGAATACAAGCTTACCGAATCCGGCGTGAATAGCATCATAGATAGAATAATCCATGATGGTTTCGCCGTGAGGGCCTAATCCATCCAATTGTTTCAAACCTCCGTAACGGCTACCCATACCGGCGGCCAGCAAAAATAAAGTTGGTTTCATGTGTGTTTATTGTAATTAAATAAGTTGATTGTTGTTATATGTTAACTTGTTGCAAATATACAATATTAAAATAAGATGGAACCTTTCCGGACCAAAAAGTTTTCGGTCACGGCCGGCTTTTATTCTTCTTTTTTTTCAAGGCCACATGCATTTTGCAAACAGGTTGCAAAAGGTTTGCCGTAACTTTGCCTCCAGATAAAGATTAACGGAATACCACAAGAAAAAGAACTTACCGCCATGTGTACCCATACGTCATCCTGCTGCTGTCATGAGCATTCGCACCACACCGCTGCCTGCGCGGAAACCGCCCCTTCCCTATGGCATGAATTGCGGACACCTGTAATCTCGGCGCTGCTACTGGCCGCCGGCATTACCGGCGACCACTGCGGCCTGCAGTCCGTTCCACTATGGCGCCTGCTGCTTTATGCCGCTGCCTGGCTCCCGATGGCCCTGCCCGTCATGAAAGAAGCATGGATACAGGTGCGCAAATTTGACTTTTTCAATGAATTCACGCTCATGCTCCTGGCCACCATCGGTGCCTTTGCTTTGGGAGAATACCCCGAAGCCGTAGCGGTAATGCTATTCTATGGTATAGGTGAATGGCTGCAGGGCCGCGCCGTACGAAAGGCTCGCCACAGCGTAAGGGCGCTGCTCGACATCCGGCCGCAAAAGGCCCGCCGGCAACAGCCTGACGGCTCCTGGGCCGAAGTTCACCCGCAGCACGTAGAACCGGGCTGCATCATTCAGGTAAGGGCAGGCGAACGGGTCCCGCTTGACGGCACACTGACGGACGAAGCCGCCACGTTTGACACATCGGCCCTTACGGGCGAGAGTGTGCCCCGCCTGCTGCAACCCGGCGAATGCGTAGCGGCCGGCATGGTTGTAAACTCAGGAGCCGTATGCCTCAGGGTTGAGCGGAAATGGAACGACAGCGCCCTCTCGCGCATCCTGCACATGGTAGAAGAGGCTGCCGAACACAAAGCGCCGGTGGAACACACCATACGCCGTTTTGCCCATCGGTATACACCGGCCGTTATGGGGCTGGCCGTACTGCTGGTAGCCGGCCCGTGGCTTTACAGTTTCATCGCAGCGGACTTTCACTACCTGTTTTCCGACTGGTTGTACCGCGCTCTCGTGTTCATGGTGATATCCTGCCCCTGTGCCATCGTAATCAGCATTCCGCTGGCCTACTTTGCCGCCATCGGTGCCGCCTCACATCAGGGTGTTCTTTTTAAAGGCGGACAGAGTCTGGACGCCCTGCGACGCACCGGTATGCTGGTATTCGACAAGACGGGCACCCTGACAGAAGGGCGTTTCAGCATCAGCCACACCGTATGTACGGCAACGGTGAAAGACGAAGCCGAACTGCTCTACTACATGGCAGCCATAGAACGCGGAAGCACCCACCCCCTGGCCCAGGCTATTGTCGGAAAAGCCGATGCGCAATCCATTCCGGAAACGGAAGCCCAACACATCCGCGAAGTTCCGGGATATGGCATGACCGGACTGGTTGACGGACACGAGGTATGCGTAGGCCGTGCCAAGTTTCTGCAATCAAGAGGCATTACCCTGACAGAAACACATGAAACAGGATCCGCCGTATATTGCTCCATTGACGGAAAGCTGGCCGGACATATCGTCATGAGCGACCAGATAAAGCCCGACACATCAGCGGTACTACAAGCCATCAGCAAAAAATACCGGCCGGAAATGCACCTGCTCTCAGGCGACACGCCAAAGGCCGTGCAGGCCATTGCCCGCACGCTGCACATTGACAATGCTCACAGCGAACTGCTGCCGGAAGAAAAAGTTGAACAACTGAAATTACTGATTCTCCGGGCACACAAACAGCAGCGTCTGACCACTTTCGTAGGTGACGGAATCAACGATGCTCCGGCACTGGCACTGGCTGACATAGGAATAGCCATGGGAGGAAGCAGCGGCACTGACGTGGCAGCAGAAACGGCCGACATCGTACTGCAACACGGCCGCATGAACGAACTGCTGACGGCATTCAACATCAGCAGAACCACTCATCGTATTGTCGTAGAAAACATTTTGTTTGCCCTCGGCATCAAACTGCTCATCCTGCTGCTCGGAGCCATGGGTGAGGCTTCCATGTGGGCAGCAGTCTTTTCCGACGTCGGAGTGGCACTGATTTGCATTCTCAACGCCATGCGCATCTTCAGCCAATACACGGCAAAAAGGCCTTACGCCAAAACAAAATAATCAGATACTTACCACCACAGGTCGGGCCTGCGCGGAGTTGAAAAGAACTGACTCAAGGCCTCTGAAAACGGAGTATCAAATGTTCGCGCACCAGAGGGACAACTTTTTACACAGGCACAACAACGGATACAACGGTCGGCCAGAGTCTGCTCCTCCTGTCCGGCCACAATAGCCTGAGTAGGACAAACATCCACACACGTTCCGCAATGACTGCAACTTTCGGCGTCAACTTCGGGCACAGAGGGCACCGTTTTCCCCTGAGCCATGGCCTGCTGCAGATGTTGTCTGAAGTTTGCCATCACCGCGGGCTGAACGCCGCTGTCAGTTAGCTTTTGCCCGTCAATCAAGCCGTCGGCCGACAATCCGCACTTCTCACTCACATGCATGCCCAGTTGTTCTGCCCATTTCAAGTCGTCGGTATCCGGACGTCCGGCTGCTACGGGATATGCCGCTACGCTATACGAATGTTCTCCGACAAAAGCTCCGGCTCCCACAACCCGACAGCCATGCCGGCTCACGAATTCTGCCAATTCGGCCAACGCACCATCATAGGCCCGGTTACCATACGTAACCACGACGATGGCACGTGCTCCGGCCCCCTGAAGAGCGTCCAGACGAGCCAATGCCGGCGGAGCTACATGTCCACCATAGACGGGAGCGCATACAATCAGCGTATCCTTATCGGAAAAATGAGACGGTAATGATGTTCCGCCATATGTCAGATCAATGTTCTTCCATTCTTTTCCAAATCCACGGGCTACGGCCTGCCCCACTTTCCAGGAAGTACGGGTGGGCGAAAATCCGATGACCCACACTTGATTTTCATTTTTCTGTTCCATAATCATTTGCAGTTTCTTAATTTGATTCCATTCGAATTTGACAAATTTACAGAAAAACGCCCACATACGCCCTACGATGACATTACGGAATGCGAACTTCACGATGGAAACACGAAGTGAAATCACACCAAATAGCTTCAGTGTATCTATTTTATTGTGTATATTTGCATTGACGCTCCGCGCTAAAAAGAAAAGGGAAAAATACATTTACGCAGCCGGATTGAAAAAGTCATGAATTAATCACTTTCCAGTTTTATTATGAAAAACAAATTACTTCTACTACTGCTGGTCTTATGTATGACCGGAATCAGAGTACCCGCTCAAACAACTGCGGTAAATCTGACCCCTGTGCCCAAAAGCATAACCATGGAAGAGGGTACGCTCACCCTGCCTCAACAATTTTCCATTTACTGTCCTTTACCTGACAGTTTACGTACAGAAGCCGAACGCTTTGCCGCCAGCCTCAGCCAGTCGACAGACTTGCAAGTAAGCCTCAGTTCTGATGCCAGCGCTCTAATCGGCATGGCTGTTAACAGCAGCCTGGGCAACGAAGCCTACAAGCTGAACATCAGCACCAATGGAATCAACATTGAAGCCCGCACCACCGCAGGTTTTTTCTATGCTTTCCAAACCATAAAGAAACTACTTCCGGCACATGTCATGCTGGGCCTAAGCGCTGATTCGCCCGCAGAAGGATACGAACTGCCGTGTCTGACGATTACAGACGAGCCACGCTTCAGTTACCGTGGCTTTATGCTCGACGTGGCCCGCCACTTTTTCAGCGTGACAGAAGTTAAGCGTTTCATTGACCTGATGGCAGCCTACAAGCTCAACCGCTTCCACTGGCATTTGAGTGACGACCAGGGATGGCGTGCCGAAATCAAAAAATGGCCTCGCCTGACCTCGGTAGGAAGTATCGCTCCCAACTCATATCAGTGGGACTGGACACAAGGCGGCTACTACACCAACCGTCCATATGGCCCGTACTATTATACACAGGAAGAAATGCGTGAAGTGGTGGCCTATGCCCGCGAGCGCCATATAGAAGTACTCCCCGAAATCGACATGCCCGGACATTTCGTAGCAGCCATGACAGCCTATCCGGAATTCAGTTGTACCCCCGACGGTCTGCACCAAAACTGGATTCCCTGGGGCATATCAAGCGATGTACTTAATGTGGCAGACCCAAAAGCCGTGCAATTCGCCAAAGACATTCTGGGTGAACTGATGGATATTTTCCCCTATCCTTATATCCACATCGGAGGTGACGAATGCCCCACCACGGCATGGGAGCAAAACGCCCTCTGCCAACAGAAAATGAAAGACGAAGGGCTGACCAACTCCCGACAACTACAATCACACTTCATTAAAGATTTGGCCGATTATGCCGCTACCCGAGGCCGTAAGCTCTACCTCTGGAACGAGAGCATTACTGAACAGAACGCCGACGTCGACCTCATACGCTCTACCGACGCTACCATCATGTGCTGGACCGGCCCTGAAGCAGCAGCCCAAAAAGCCGCATCATTGGGTTTGGACAACGTAATGACGCCTTATTACTATTACTATATTAACCGCCGTCAAAAACAGGACGACAGCTGGATGAAAGTGGCAGGTGACGGCAACGACGACTTGCAACGCACTTATAACTACCAGCCCATCCAATCGGGCGTAAGCACCACACTGCAACCCTACTACACCGGCGTACAAGGTACGTTCTGGGCCGAACACGTAGCCGACTCCACTTTGCTGGAATATCTGGCATTACCGCGTTTGATGGCTATTGCTGAAACAGGATGGTCACCAGAAGAGAAAAAAGACTTTTCCAGCTTCTGCCAACGCATGGCGCAAGACACCGTCATGTTCAATCTCGGTCATTACCACTACAGCCCTCACTACCTGACCGGCGAAAGTACAGAAACTGAAAAAGTGATGCCCCAATACTCCACGGCTGAGCAAAAATATTACTACCGCATGATTACACGTTCTACCGGCGACCGCGCCAATAAGTGTATCGAACTGCTGGCCGAAGGCTCACCGCTGATCAGCCAGTACGCAGGAAAAGGCGCAAAAGCTGGAGCAATATGGACCAACGCCCAAGCATCCGAAGGCGACACAAATTACGACTACCAATTCTGGGCTCTTGAAGAAGACTCCAATCATGCCGGATATTTTGCTTTGGTATGCAAAGCGCAGCCCGAAGGGTCAATCATACCGACTACGACGATAAACAATACGGCCCGTTTCAACTATGATGCTACACAAAAGCACTACGATTTTAAAATTACTGACGACCGATACGGAACTGATGGCGAAGACCATTACTACACCATTTCAACCGACGCCTTCGGTGGCTGGCTGCTTAATGCCGCAGCATCAGGCCAAGGATATTCCGTCAACCTATGGAATTTGCCTGCCGACGGAGGAAATTCCTGCGACTGGATACTGCACCCGGATTTCATTAATCCCGCCCAGCAAATCACCAAGCTTCACGCCGAAGCCACCGCAATGGCCAATGCTCCGACCTATACAGATACGCCACTGCCCGGCTACGTTCATGACACTGACATAAATGCGCTCAAAGAAGTCCTAAACCGGAACACCGACGATATGTCGCAAGAGGAACTGGAACAATATCTCACCGAGTTACAAACAGCCATTGATAATTGCTACACCTCGCTCGGACGCCTGGAAGAAGGTAAAGCCTACCAATTTGCCGGCAGTGTAGAAGGATTTGAAAACATCACCCTTGACGACCAGGGAGGAAACAACCTGACTTATGCCACCAGCCCTTATGCCGCCGATGCATGGATTGCCGAACAGGTAACAAACCACGAAAAGGGAGGACAAACTTTCCGACTCAAGAATGCCACTACGGGACGCTATATCAGCCAATTGGCTACAAGTCCGACCTACCGGGTAGGATATGCTGTCAGCATGAGCGAAACCCCAACCAATCTGACCAGTACATTCAGCAACACCTATTTTGACTACAATCTGGGTATCAACGGTCGCTACCTTTTCCCCGTATCCACTGAAAGCCAGTCCTTACAGGGACAGGTTGCAGCCGGTACCGACGAAAACAACGGAAACCAAAGCGGCAACTCTGTACGTCTGCAAGGCAACGCCTGGCTGCCACGTCCCGTTGTTGTAGTGACCTATCAGTGCAGCGATACTGACGGAAAGCCATTAGGCACTTACACACAAAGTGTAAGTCTGGGAACAGATTTCACCGCTGCAGCACCGCAAATTGAGAACTATGCCCTGGCTTCATACGAAAACGGACAGCAAGAGCCGCCACAGTTTACCCACATCGAACAGTCTCAAACTGTTGAAGTAACTTACAAACGGATACGTTATGCTGTTACGACAGAATGCATTGACCCTTACGGCGGCATTATACAACGTGAACAACTCACTTGCCCCATTAACGAGCAACTCACCATCAGCATTCCCGACATACCCTATTACCAGTATGACGGGAAAGAAACAACGCTTACCCTAACCCCCACCAACGACACGATACTGGTGTTCAACTACACGACCCATGCATACAGCGGTGTGCGTCAGTTGGCCGAAGCTACCGTCAGCCCCGTCAGCGGACAGCGTTACGTCATTTACAATACGGCCAGCAACACCGAACGCCGCGGTTATCTCAACGTAAACACATCAAACAACCTCATCATGGCGAGCGGTCGTATCGAGAATCAGACTCCTTACTATACCTGGCAAACCGAAGAGGCCAACGGACGCTTCCAGTTCCGCAACACAGGAAGCGGACTATACATTCCTCTGCTAAGCAGCGGTACGGACATTACGGCCTCCACGCGTCCCGATGCGTTCAGTCTGTCGAAAGGAGAACAGACCAACACCCTGCGCATGCAAGGCACCAACGGATTGTGGTGGAACGGTAATGTAGGGAAATTCACAGGCTACAGCGGCGGACACGACTTTACACTGTACCGCTATTTCACCTCCCCCTACTTCAGCGTAACCATTCATCAGGTTGATACGGCCGGACATACCCTGGCCACAAGCAGTCAGCAATACTATCCGGCAGGCTCGGCATGCACTGCCGACACTCTCAGCCTGGCCGGCTATACCTACCTGCGCACGGAAGGTAACACGGAACTGCTTAACCCGCTCTGTGACAACGTTGAAATTACCATTGTCTACCAACCCGTCAATACCGGCATCAACCATGTTACAGACACTACTCTTCCTAACGGTATTTACGACCTGAGCGGACGCCGGCAGAAAAGAGCTACTCAAGGCATCTATATCATTGACGGACAAAAAACCATTGTCCGCAAACCATAAGAGGGCAACACTTTATCCGCCCTATCCTGCGGCCACTGTCAGCACAACCTCAACCACACCAAGAGGTTTGCCGGCAGTGGCCGCTGCCGTATAAGTACAATATAATTCACGAAAAAGTCGTATCTTTGTCTCCCGAAAAAGGCCCTGCACCGGCCGGGAAAAAGGTCTACAACACCTTCGTACCCGGGCTTACCCAAGCCCCCGCTCCATTTATCTTGTCATCAAAAACATCACTTTTATTCAATAAATTCCAACCACATCATGAAGCACAAATTATTGGGTACACTGCTCACCCTATGCATGAGTCTGTGTGCTCTCCACACCGTCGGAGCCGAATCGCAGCCACAACGTGGCATAACTCCGCGCCCCATGTCGATGACCACCGAATCCGGACAACTGATTTTACCCCAAAAGTGGACCATCAGCTGCCACAATCTGCCCGACAGCATCCAAACTGAAGCCCGCCGCTTTGCCCAACACATGCAAACCGCTACGGGACAAAAAATCAAAGTCAGTTCACGCAGCCGCCGCGCGCTTGTCAAACTGGACACGGCCTCAGACCCCACGTTAGGAACAGAGGGCTACAAACTGCAAATCACTCCCAAAGGCATTCACATTGAGGCCCGCACAACTGCCGGATTCTTCTATGCCTTCCAAACCCTCAAGCAGTTGCTTCCGCCCCACGTCATGCTGGGTAAGGCAGCCACCGCTCCGGCCGGAGGCTACACACTGCCCTGCCTGAACATTGCCGATGAGCCTCGCTTCAGCTACCGCGGATTCATGCTCGACGTGGCCCGCCACTTTTTCAGCGTAGAGGAAGTGAAAAAACTGCTCGACCTCATGTCGTACTACAAACTCAACCGTTTCCACTGGCATCTGAGCGACGACCAGGGATGGCGCGCCGAAATCAAGAAATGGCCCCGCCTGACCTCAGTAGGCAGCATTGCTCCCAACTCCTATCAGTGGGAATGGGATAAGAAAGACCATATTTACACCAACCAGCCCTACGGCCCCTACTTCTATACGCAGGAGGAAATGCGCGACATCGTAGCCTACGCCCGCGAACGTCATATCGAAGTGTTGCCCGAGATTGACATGCCCGGACATTTCGTAGCCGCCATGACAGCCTATCCGGAATTCAGCTGCACCCCCGACAGCCTGCACCAGAACTGGATTCCCTGGGGCGTTTCGACCGACGTACTCAACGTGGCCAACCCCAAGGCCGTACAGTTTGCCAAAGACATACTGGGCGAACTGATGGACATCTTCCCCTATCCTCACATTCATATCGGCGGTGACGAGTGTCCCACCGTGGCCTGGGAGCAGAACAAACTGTGTCAACAAAAAATGAAAGACGAGGGCCTGACCAATGCCCGTCAGCTGCAGTCGCATTTTATCAAGGAAATGGCCGACTATGCCGCCACCCGAGGCCGCAAGCTCTACCTCTGGAACGAGAGTATTACCGAACAGAACGCCGACGTCGACCTCATACGCTCCACCGGCGCCACCATCATGTGTTGGATAGGACCGGAAGATGCTTCAAAAAAGGCAGCCTCGCTGGGGCTGAACAACGTAATGACGCCCTATTTCTACTACTACATCAACCGCCGGCAAAAACAGGACAACAGCTGGATGAAAGTGGCCGGCGACGGCAACGACGACCTGCAGCGTACCTACAACTACCGCCCCATTCCGCAAGGCGTCAGTGATGCGCAGCAGAAATACTACACCGGCGTGCAGGGCACCTTCTGGACCGAGCACGTGGCCGACTCCACCCTGCTGGAATATCTGGCCCTGCCGCGCCTGATGGCCATTGCCGAAACGGGATGGACGCCTGAAGCGAAAAAAGACTTTGCCGACTTCTGCCGCCGTATGTCGGCCGACACGCTGCTGCTCAAGCAGGGCGGCTACCGCTACAGTCCCCACTACCTGACACCGCAAAAATAATCCCCATCCCACAAGGGCTTTACCTCAAAACGCTGCCGCCCGCACTGACTCCATTCCGGTCAGTGCGGGCGGCAGCATTTGTTTTCATACACAGAGGCGACCGTTTCCACACGAGCTGCGCTCCGGTTTCCGACAACCCGGAACCTTTTTTCCTTTACCCGGCGGAAAAACATGCTTAAGTGCCCGGCTGTTTCATCTTCCCTTACGTTCCTTTCTGATAAAACAAAAAGCGTATGGAAACAACTTGTCACCATACGCTTTTCTCTCCAAAAAAAATCACACAAAGCATGTGCTGCTGTTTGTTCCGCGCCTGACGGCCCTGCCTTTGCCGGCTTCTCAAACCGTAGCGTCAGTTGAAGCCGACGCTTCAATGTCGGCCTTCCGTTCAGCCTTCCGCTTGCGCTTTTCCTCGCGTGCCATGGCCTGCAGGAACATGCGGTCGACAATACCGTCGGCCAGTCCCAGCATAGGCACGAAAATCTGTCGGGTTGACAAGGCGCGCGCCACCGTACGGAAAATAATTCCTGCCGGCACAATCACATCGGCACGGTCGGCCTTGAGTTTGAACTGCGTCATGCGCTCCTGAGGCGTCAGGCCGCTGAGTCGGTCGACGATGCGTTCCAGTTCAGGAGCCGTCAGAATCTGGCTGGCGCTCTTTTCGTGCACCAGCTTATAGAGTTTGTTGATGTTTCCGCCCGACCCGACCATTTCCGTAGGTCCCAGATTCCGGGCCGCCTGTTGCATGTCGGCCGTAATCTGGCTGAGCACCGAGCTGACGTAGTCGTCAGTTTCATGAAGCATGCGGAGCGTACCGATTTTATACGACTGGCTGCTTACCATACGGCCTTCGGAAAGGATTGAAATTTCGGTACTACCGCCACCCACGTCAACATAGGCACACTGCCGCTTCATGCGCGAAGCATACTCCACGTGGTTGCCATAAATGATGCTGGCTTCCTCGCGTCCGTCAATGAGTTCAATATCCACACCCGTCTTCTTGCGGATGCTCTCCACCAGGTCGGCTCCGTTGCGCGCCTCGCGCATGGCCGAAGTGGCACAGGCCCGATAGCTGTCGACGTCGTACAAGCGCATCAGGTTCTTAAACGCCTTAATCATATAGAGTGTTTTCTGCTGACGCTCCTTGCTGATTTTTCCCAGCGTAAAGACATCTTCGCCGAGCCGGAGCGGATAGCGCAGAAAAAACATTTTCCTGAAATTCGGACTTTCGCCCTCAACAGCAGGTTCCATCCGCTTGATGAGCAGTCGGGCTGCATTTGAACCAATATCAATGGCTGCAAAAACTTGGTTGTCCATAGGCTATAAAAGGTCTTTTTTTAGGTTTTTCATTCGTTTTCGGATTCATTTTCCTCCTCCCGCATCTGCCGATAGTAATTGTGCAGCACCTCCTGTGAACGCAGGGGTTCACACCCGGGCTTTGCGGGCCATATCTGCGGATTGTCGGTCCCGTCGACCACGCGGGCCTGCACCGTGTCGTTCAGGCCGCAATCAACAATAAACCGCAGTTCCTGCTGCAGGCGCGGGTCGTATACAGGCGTCATCACCTCCACCCGGTTGACCAGGTTGCGCGGCATCCAGTCGGCCGAACCGATATAAAACTTCTCCTTGCCGCCATGCGCAAATATAAGAATGCGCGCATGCTCCAGATAACGGTCGATAATGCCGTGAAGATGTATGTTTTCCGTCAGGCCCGGTATGCCCGTAACCATAGAGCAGTTGCCTCGCAACACGGCCCCCACCTCAACGCCCTCGGCCGAAGCCTTATAAAGGTGGCGCACCACATCAGGATCGGTGATGTGATTGATTTTTACATGGATATAGGCTTCTTTTCCGGCCCGTTTGTTTTTGATTTCCTCATCAATAAGCTGCAGAATCTGACGCTTCATGTTGTTGGGCGACACGAGCAGTTCCTTGAATCTTACGGGACGGAACGGCGAATGGATAAAATCGAACACCCGGTTAACGTCGTCTACAATTTTTTTGTGAGCCGTCATGAGCAGGCAGTCGGTATATACGCGGGCATTTCCTTCATGGAAATTTCCGGTACCGATGCAGGCCAGATTGCCCTCGGTAGTCTTAATCCACGTAATCTTTGAATGCACCTTCAATCCCTCCACGCCAAACACGACATTGATGCCGGCTTCACGCATCTTTTTGCTCCAGGAAATGTTGCTGGCTTCGTCAAAACGTGCCAGCAGTTCAATAACCACGGTAACTTTTTTCCCGTTTTTGGCAGCGGTTACCAGGGTTTCCACCACCTTTGAATCCTTGGCCAGACGGTAAAGGGTAGTTTTGATTGACTCCACCCGCGGACTGATAGCCGCCTCACGCAGCAGACGCAAATAGGCATCGAACGACTGGTAAGGAACGTGAATCATGAGGTCGCGCTTCATGATTTTGTCTATCAAGCTATCCTGGCTTTCAAAGGCCGCAGGCAAGACAGACTCCCAACGCGGAAACTTCAGATCCGTACGGCCGCAGTCGGGAAACTGCATAAAGTCCTTATGGTTATGATAGCGTCCGCCGGCCACGGTAGTATCCAGCCGGTCAAGGCGCAGTTTGCCCATCACCTTTTTCAGCAGGTCGCGAGGCATGGCGGCATCGTAAATCACCCGTAGCGGCTCACCGCGCTTCCGGCTTCGCACTCCCCGCTGCACCTTTTGCAGCAGACTCACGTCGAGGTCGTTTTCAATATCCATCTCGGCATCCTTGGTAAACTTGAATGCATAGGCTTCAAAATAATTATAGGACAAGCCGGCAAACAGCCATGGCAGACACAAGCGTACGGCATCGTCCAGATACATCAGGCAGGCATGCCCGTCGTGGTCAGGCAAACGGAGAAAACGCCCGACTTTCTTGACTGGCAGCTTGACAATGGCAAAATTCTTCTGCGGGTAGCGTGATGAACTCGGTGCATATTTTAATTTAACGGCCAGAAAAATCACGTCGTCATCCTCGTCAGTAAGTTGGCCGGGACCGTTCAGCCACACAGGCTGCGTAGTGCCGTTAAGTTTGTCACGGAAAAACCGGCGGATATATTCACGTTGCTCAGGCGAGGCCTGCGCATCGTCAATCAGCCAGATTCCCTGCTCGCGAAGCTGCTGGGTGAGCATTTGCGTGGTCTGCTCAAATTCACGCGAATACTCGGCATTAAGGGTATTAATCTGCTTAATGGCCTTTTTGGCCTCCCGTATGGCGGGAGACAACTTCTGCTGGTCAGCTTGCGCAATACGACTGAGTGAAGCCACACGAACCCTGAAAAACTCGTCAAGATTGTTGGAATAAATTCCCAGAAACGAAATACGCTCCAAAAGCGGAACGTCAGGACGCTGTGCCTCACGCAAAATGCGATGGTTGAAATACATCCAGCTTACATCACGGGCTATGATCTGATTCTTTTCTATTTTAATCATTCTGCACTGAGTTTTTTACATGCAAAGAAACGCAAGTTTTATGACAATAATGTTTCAATGTCCATGTTTTTCAATTACCCTCCACGAAAAGAAGGCCTCATGTCTGTAATTTCGGCAGTCATATATACGCAGGCCGCTCAAAAAAAAGAATATGGGTATGCTTTTCATGACTTGTGCAGGTAAATGTACAAAAAAAGAGGCAGACAAAGGACAAAATCACTTTTTTTTCGTTACTTTGCAATTAATAAAGTTCATTCATTTCGGTGGAACAGACGCAAAAACCGGCAAAACATTTTTCCGCCTTACGGCAAACCCGTTCCACCCAGAAAAAAAAGGAAAAACAACAGATTTATATTTAAGGAGGAATAATCAAGATATGTTCAAGCGTATTGCCAAAATAGCAGGTATGGCGGTGGCCACGCCCATAGCCTTGTTTTTATGCCTGGCCGTGCTGCTATATATACCACCCGTTCAGCGCTGGGCCGTTGGGCTGACTACCCAAAAGTTGTCGGAAACTACAGGTATGACGATTCGTATCGGTCAGGTCCGGCTGGCGTTTCCACTCAGTTTGAGTATGGGGCAAATGCTGGCAGCCCGGGGAACCGCCCCCGGCGATACCCTCGTCAGTGCACGTGCCCTGCGAATTGACGTTAAGCTGTGGCCTTTGCTGCAGGGACGGGCCGAAGTAACGGGTCTGGGGCTGTATGACGCCCGCCTCAGCACACACGACATGATTTCGGACACCCGCATCGAAGGAAACGTGGGCGAACTGTCAGGACAGGCAGCCTGTGTGGACTGGGGGAATGAACTTGTACAACTGAATCATGCATGCCTGCGTGATGCCAACTTGAAGGTATACCTCTCGGACACCGCTAAAAAAGACACCACACCTTCCACATCAGCATGGAAAATAGGAGTCGGCAAAGTGGACATTCTGAACACGTCCATACAGCTGAGCATGCCGGGCGACTCTATGCGCATAGGAGCCGACATCGGGCAAATGGCCCTTCGGCACGGATGGTTTGATACTGGAGTCGGATACTATTCGGCCCAAAGTCTGAAAATTTGGCAGGGAGCCGCCACCTACGATATTCCGCAAGCCGCAAGAACAAAGTCTAGTCTCGACTTCAACCATCTGTCGTTCAGCAAACTGAGATTACAGGTAGATACTTTCAGCTACGATTCTGTAGGACGGATGCGCGCATTCATCCCACAGTTGAAACTGAAGGAGAAGAGCGGTTTACAACTGACCCGTTCCCGAATACAGGTACTGATGGATTCTGTCGGGTTACGCCTTCCGGAATTCAATCTGGCTACGCCATGGTCCTCCATAAAAGGAAACGTGACAATGGATTTCAAAGCCTTGTCTCCCGGAAAAGGCGGGAAACTGAAAACCCACCTGCAAATTCTGTTGGGACGCCAAGACATCAAGCAACTGGTAATCCCGATGTTGCCCGGCGACATACAGAAGTTGGTACCGCCCGCTTCACTGCGGGCAGACATCCGGATGCAGGGAAATATCGACCACATGCAACTGCTCTCCTGCCGCATACAAATGCCGGAAATGCTGACACTGAATGCATCCGGAAACATGGCGGAAATACTATCACCCAACCGTATGCGTGCCAAAGCCAAGCTCGACCTCAAGCTGCAACGCACCGACTGGGCCAATCGTATGCTCAAGCAATTAGGAGCCGGAAGCGTAAGGATTCCAGCCGGTTTGAACCTGAGCGCACAGGTATCGGCCAATCACCAGCTTTATGGTGCCGATGCCGCACTAACCTTGCCCGGAAAAGGTTCCGTAACCCTGAAAGGAAGCTTCAACTCCATCACCGAACAATACCAAATCCGTATGCTGAGCCGGCATTTCCCGATTCGGGCCTTCCTCCCCGACCTTCCGCTTTCGCCGCTGACCGCACAACTGACAGCCAGCGGAAGGGGATTCGACATCATGTCGCCCCGCTGCCGGCTCAATGCCTCAGCACGCGTGGGTAGCCTGACCTACGATACCCTGACCATCGATTCCATTAAAGTGCAAGCACAAATGGCTGGCGGGAAAGGTTCTACCATCTACTATGTCAACAGTAAATGGCTGAACTCAAGGGGATTGCTTACCACACAACAGGTTGGAAAAATGATACACCTGACCCTGCAAAGCGACTGGCCCGAAATACGGCTTAAGGATTTGGGAATCACAAAGGATACACTCGACGTGGGAGCCTACATTCGACTGGACGGGTACACAAACCGCCAGTTTACAGACTACGGTGTGACCGGCAACATCAACAATATACATATCAGTACTCCTAAAATGGGTACATCCATGAAAGATGTGCAATTTGCGTTGTCCACTTCTCCCGACACCTCACGGGCATGGATATCTTCCGGCGATTTCAACATGAACCTGCAGGCACAAGGCAACTTTGAAAAAATAGGCAATCATCTGCAACACTTTGTTGAAACGCTGCAATTGCAGTTGAAAGAGCGGCGACTGGACTACAGTCAGTTGAAAGTTATCCTGCCCACAGCAAACTTCAAGCTGAACGCCGGGCGCGACAACCCACTCTCCAACATGGCCCGTATCAAGGGATATGATTTTAATCGTTTGTCAATTGACTTACAGAGCGATACGGCTCAAGGCGTTGTCGGACACGCTGAAATCCATACGGTGAAAGCAGCCGGATGGCAGCTTGACACGATATCGCTGCGCATGTTCCAGGACAACCGGGGATTCAAGATGCTGGGCAGTGTAGTAAACTCAGCCAAAGAAAACCCCGATAAGTTCCGCTTAGGAATGAATGCTTACGTCTATCCTCGCGATGTAGGGGCACACTTTGACTTTATTGACAAAGACGGCGATAAGGGGGTTGACTTAGGCATAAGAGCTCAGGTCATTCCGGATAAAGGAATACAATTGTCCTTTACTCCCGGCAAATCAATCATAGCTTATCGCACCTTCAATATCAATGAGAACAATTACCTCTTCCTCGGAAACAATAAAAAAATATATGCCGACATCAATCTGGAAGCCGACGACGGAACCGGACTGAAACTTTACGGAGAGCCAAACGACAGCATCAACGACCTGACGTTGTCACTCGTTCATATCAATTTGGATGAGCTTTCCAAATCCATTCCCTACATGCCACAAATCAGTGGTATGCTGGAAGCCGACCTTCATGTACGCAGCATCGGAAAAGAACTGACTGCCACAGGATGTGTACAGACAACCAAACTGGCGTACGAAGGTGTAGCTTTGGGTGACATCGGGACCGACATCGTTTATCTGCCCGAAGGTGACAAACATCAGGCAAGCATGCTCGTCACACGCAACGGCGAAAACGCATTGTTGGCAGAAGGCATTTACAGTGAAGAAAACGGAGGTATTTTTGACGGAACGGCACAGCTGACCAATTTCCCTCTGGAACTCATCAACGGATTCATGGCCGGAACAGACGTGATGTTGCGCGGTATGGGCAACGGAGTGATAAACGTAAACGGATCGCTCAACCAGCCACGGCTGAACGGCAGTCTTATGCTTAACGATGCTCATGTTTATTCCGATGTGTACGGATTTGACTTCAGACTGGACAATGACTCCCTGCGCTTCCGGGACAATCGGCTTGACTTTGAACAATTCCGGATGTACTCCACCGGAAAGAATCCGCTCATTCTTGACGGTAACATAGACTTGGGCGATTTCTCCAACATTGCCATGAATCTGAACATGACCGGAAAGCAATTTGAGGTAATCAATACGAAACGGAAAAAGTCATCCATGCTCTACGGACAAGTCCTGGCTGACTTTGACGGAAGCATGCGCGGAAACATGAATAGCCTGCGACTCAACGGCAAGCTCAATGTGTTGGGTGGAACCGACATGACCTATATTCTCAAGGACTCGCCGCTCAGTGTAGACGACCGGCTGAAGGGACTGGTTGAATTTGTCGACTTCAACGATTCCACAACCACATCCTCCGACCAGCAGGCCCCACCCACGAGTGTCGACATTTCACTGACTGTCAATATCAACGAAACGGCTCACTTCCATTGTGACCTGAGCGACGACAAGCAGAGCTATGTCGATCTGGAAGGCGGCGGAAACCTGAATTTGCGCATGCGTCCGCAAGGCGACCTGCGACTTACCGGACAAATGACCGTACAGAGCGGAGAAATGAAATACGCCCTGCCCATCATTCCGCTCAAGACCTTTACCATTTCACCGGGAAGCTCGGTTACCTTTACCGGCGACGTAGCCAACCCAACACTTAACATTACGGCCAAAGAGCGCGTGAAAGCCATTGTTACGGAAAACGACGTGCCTCGTTCCGTAGCGTTCGACGTTGGGGTAGCCATTACCAAGCCTTTGGAACAAATGGGACTGACTTTCATCGTGGAAGCACCTGAAGACCTGAGCGTACAAAACCAGCTGGCAGCCATGACGCAGGAACAGCGCAGCAAAACTGCAGTAACTCTGCTGGCCACAGGTATGTACATGACTGACGAAGGCCTGAACACCTCCGGATTCAAGGCCAACAATGCCCTCAACGCATTCCTGCAAAACGAAATTCAGAACATTACAGACGGAGCGCTGAGTACCTTCGACATCAACGTCGGTGTTGAAAGCGGCACATCTGCCACCGGCACAGCCACAACCGACTACTCATTCCAATTTGCCAAACGTTTCTGGGGCAACCGGGTAAGCATCATTATCGGTGGCAAAGTCAGTACGGGTGCCGATGCTCACAACTCTGCGGAAAGTTTCATTGACAACGTATCACTGGAATACCGGCTCGACAAGGGGTCAACCCGATACGTCAAGGTTTATTACGACCGCTCGGCCAACGACCCGCTTGAAGGACAGCTCACCAAGACGGGCGCAGGTCTCGTACTTCGCCGAAAGACGAACCGTCTGGGCGAACTGTTCCTGTTCCGCACGCCCAAGCCGTCGGTTCCCGAAAAAAAGTAAGTCAATACAAGTAAATACATTCTACCATGACCACAATGTACCAAAAATATATTCTGCCCGCCCTCTCACTACTGATACTGACGTGTATGGCCTGCGGATGCTCCACAACCAAAAATCTGCCTGAAGGGGAACAACTCTACATCGGTCTGCGCAAAACGGAATATACCGATGCTCCGGGCAACAAAAAAAACAAAAAGCAGGATTCAACGGGCGTCATTACGGCCATAGCCCAAAGTGTTGATGCCACCATGGGCTTCCTGAAAGGAAACGACGCACAAAAGCAGCGCATACAGGAAGATTCCGCACAAACCAAAGCAGAGCGGGCACAGCGCCGTAAAAAAGACCAGCAAGATTTTGAACGAGTAAAAAGCGAGGTCGACGCCGTACTGGCCTATCCGCCCAACGGTTCCATCTTCGGCTCGTCACAAATGCGCTGGCCCATACAGCCGGGGCTATGGATTTACAACAGCATGGTCAACAAAAAAGGGAAACTGGCCAAATGGATATTCAGGCGCTTTGCCTCTACCCCCGTACTCCTGTCGACAGTCAATCCGGACGTACGTATAAAGGTGGCCTCGAACACACTGCGCAACTACGGCTACTTTAGAGGAAAAGTAAACTACGACACCATTCCGCAAAAAAATCCACGCAAAACCCGCGTGGCCTATACCGTACAAACGGGCCGCGTATTCCGTCTTGACAGCATCGCCTACGAAGGATTCTGGCCCGACGCCGACAGCCTGATCAAAGCCAGTCAAGCCGAAACCAAACTGCACAAGGGCGACGCCTTCAACGTGGTCAACCTGTCAGACGAACAGAAACGCATCGAAACCCTGCTGCGCGAAAACGGATACTATTACTATTCGGCCCCCTACGCCACGTTCAAGGCCGACACCACCCAACATCCCTATCGCGTCAGCCTCAAGCTGATGCCTACCGACAATATAACGCAGCGACAGAAAAGCCGTTGGTACATGGGGCGCACATACATCAGCCTGAAACGCACGGATACCGACATTCCCAACCGCCGTTTCTCGAGCCGCGACAGCAGCTACACCTTTTTCTGGTCGGGCGAAAAAATGCCGCTCAAGCCACGCATGTGGTTTCACGCCATCACGCAGCGCCGCGGCGACCTCTACTCTCTGAGCGACCAGAACATGACTCAGGAAAAAATCGGAGCCATCGGCGTGCTCAGCCAAATGGACATCAACTATATTCCACGCGACACTACGGCCACGTGCGACACGCTCGACCTTTACATCAACGCCACCATGGACAAGCTGTACGACAGCAACTTCGAGGTGAGTGCCGAGTTCAAGAGCAACCAGCAGGTTGGACCGGTAGTGTCCTACGGCCTGGCCAAGCGCAATGCCTTCGGGGCTGGTGAAAAAGTATCTTTTGACATTTACGGCTCCTACGAATGGCAAACGGGCGCCGGAGCCAAGAAGAGCGGCAACAGCTCTCTGCTCAATTCCTACGAACTGGGTACCAAACTGGCGCTCGAATTTCCGCGTTTTCTCATTCCGCGCGCCGGACGCCGCCGCTGGCGTTTCCCGGCCACCAGCAATTTTGCCCTTGAAAGCAACTGGAAAAACAGGGCCAACTTCTACGGCATGCTATCGTTTGGCTTTACGGCCTCCTATCAATGGCACCCCAAATCAACCACCAAGCACGAGCTCATTCCGTTTGGCCTTGATTTCGACCGCCTGCAGCACACCACTCATGAATTTGACTCCATCATGACGGCCAACCCGGCGCTCTATACCAGTATGCGCGACCAGTTTGTACCCTCCATCTATTACGCCTATACCTACGCCTCACCCGCCCAGCGCAAACACCCGATTTGGCTGCAGGTTACGCTGAAGGAAGCCGGAAACCTGCTCTCCAGTTTCTACGCCGCGGCAGGAAAGCCCTTTAACCAGCAGGACAAGCAACTTTTCGGCAACCCGTTTGCCCAGTTTGTAAAGGCTACGTTTGAAGTACACAAGACCTTCAGCCTCACACCGGGCGTAAAAATTGCCACACGTTTTTATAGCGGTGTGATTCTGAGCTACGGAAACTCGCTGCGCGCCCCCTATACCGAACAGTTCTATGTAGGCGGAGCCAACAGCATACGCGGTTTTGCCGTACGCTCCGTAGGTCCCGGACGCTACCAAAGTCCGCTCAGTTCGGCCTACGCCTATACCGACCAGACGGGTGACTTTAAACTCGAAGCCAACGCCGAGCTGCGTTTCCACCTGTTCGGCGACCTTCACGGAGCCACCTTCCTGGATGCGGGCAACGTATGGCTCACGCGTCGTGACGCCCAGCGGCCGAATGCCGAAATTTCACTGAAAAACCTGAAAGACATTGCCGTAGGCACCGGCGTAGGCCTGCGCTACGACCTCGACTTTCTGGTCATCCGTTTCGACGTGGGCGTTGCCCTTCACGCGCCTTACGACACGGGTAAGAGCGGATGGTACAACATGCCGCGCTTCAAGGACTCGCTGGCCTATCATCTGGCCATCGGCTACCCCTTCTGATTGCGCAGTCCGGGCAATGGCGATGCGGCCTACCGTTTCAGTCGGAACTTGCCGGCATAATACGAATCGGCCGTATAAAGCGCTGCGGCCGGATTGTTTCCCGTCACACGATCTTTGGTAACGAGGGTTGTTGCATAAGCCTCCGAATACTTATAGAACAGGCTGTCGTGCCCCACACACAAACCGATTACGACGTTCAGGTCGGTATGTGCTTCATTCAGCAGGCGTGCCTGCAAAATGGGGTTGCACATGGCTGCACCTATTGACTCACACTGCCGGGGAATGCCAATCGACGACTTGGCCTTACCGGCCACCTTGCAGATGACGGCATAGGCCTCAAAACCGTTTGCCCGCAAAATCCGTGCAAACGTTCGGGCTTCACGAATCAGGCCTATACAGTTGGCAATGCCGATTCGCCTGGCCCCTATTTTTCGGGCAAACTCCATAATCTCCTGCACGCGGGTCCACTGGCAGTACCCCTCATACTCCACCTCCGCGCTGGCCACCATGATATCGTGGTTGCGCCCCTCGTCATAACGTTCCAAAGCCCATTGCAAGTCTGCATCCTTCAAGTGGGTTGTCAGACAGAATTCAGGATACGAGCGATTCTTGTATTTGCAGTTCTGCGTACCACAATCCACACAGGACAACTTTGTCCCGCGTTCCGGAATCTCGTTACTCCTCTCACATTTTGCTTCCATAAGTATTCATGAATTTAATTAATCGTTTTCTTTTTCCATAAATCTCTCCCTCTTCCCCCAAAAAAGGAGGCGGAGCCTGTCATCCCTCAGCCATCTGCCGGACAAAAGACTCCGCCTCATTTTTTCTGTGAAGCCGCAAAAAAATTCTACAAGCCGCCTTGTTTGTTTTTCAAGCCGCCTCGTCCGGTAAGAGTCCCGCCCAAAAAAATTCATGCCGGACCTACTCCACGCCACGGGCCAGCTGCGGCCACGGAGCGAGGTCGGGAACAGGCGCTTCCACACAAATGGGCTTATGACTCACCGGATGCTCAAAGGCAATACGGCGGGCATGCAGGCAGATGCTACCGTCGGGGTTGCTGCGCGGTGCCCCGTATTTCAGGTCCCCCTTAATGGGGCATCCCATGGCCGCCAGCTGGCAGCGTATCTGATGATGACGCCCCGTGAGCAACTTGACCTCAAGCAAATAATAACGGTCGCTCTGCGCAACAAGCCGGTAGGTCAGTTCGGCCAGCTTGCTGCCCGCCACCTGCTGCCGGTGGGCGTAGCTCTTGTTTTGCCGCTCGTTGCGCGTAAGCCAGTGTTGCAACCTTCCTTCCGGAGCCGGAGGCGCCTGACTCACAACGGCCCAATAAGTCTTTTCAATCTGATGCCCCTTGCTGAACAAGGCATTCATGCGCTGCAAGGCTTTGCTGGTACGGGCAAAGACCACGCATCCGCTCACCGGGCGGTCGAGCCGGTGCGTAACGCCCAAAAACACGGCGCCAGGCTTGGCGTAACGTTCCTTGATGTAATCCTTTACGTATTCCGATAGCGGTTTGTCGCCGGTCTTATCCCCCTGCACAATCTCACCGGGAGCCTTATTGACAATAATCAGATGATTGTCTTCATAAATAACCTGCATACTGTTCGGACAGATAAGTTCTACTATATATACATGAAAAAAACGGAATCCTCTTCACGACCGGGTGGCTCAACACCCCCACACGCCGCAAAGAGGATTTAACCTATAAGATATTTGCCGACAGGCAAATTACATGTTCATACCACCGTCAACCTGGATAACCTGGCCGCTGATGTAGCTTGACATGTCAGAAGCAAGGAACAGAGCCACGTTGGCAATATCCTCTACCTGACCGCCACGGCGCAACGGAATACTCTTCATCCATTCCTTGCGTACCTCTTCAGACAACTGGGCCGTCATGGCAGTCTCAATAAAGCCCGGAGCAATGGCGTTGGCACGGATGCCGCGTGAACCCATTTCCTGTGCAATCGACTTGGCCAGGGCAATCAGACCGGCCTTGCTGGCAGCATAGTTGCTCTGTCCGGCATTACCGTGAACACCTACTACCGAAGCCATGTTGATGATAGAGCCGCTGCGCTGGCGCATCATGATGGGGGTGCAGGCATGAATAAAGTTGAAAGCAGACTTCAGGTTGACATTGATTACGGCATCCCACTGCTGCTCAGTCATACGCATCATCAAGCCGTCTTTGGTTATACCGGCATTGTTGACCAGAATATCGATGCTGCCAAAGTCCTCATGAACCTTGGCTACCACTTCAGCCGTCTGTGCAAAATCAGCAGCATTGGAAGCATAGCCTACGCATTTTACGCCCAAAGCAGCAATTTCGGCCTCGGTAGCCTTGCCGTTTTCGTCAATTACGAGGTCGGTAAATGCAATGTTGGCACCCTCTTGTGCAAACTTCAAGGCAATGGCCTTGCCAATACCACGGGCAGCACCTGTAACCAGTGCTGTTTTTCCAGATAAAAGTCCCATAAATGTTTGTTTAATTATATTTTGGTTTATGCTAATAATTCAAATTCATGCCCAATACACGCCTTACCAGCCCGGCCACAATGGGGCGGCTGCTGGCCTCAGTGAGCCCTTCTCCCAAGCGTCCGTAAATATAAGGCACTTCCAGCCCCTTTACGCTGTAACTGATGATGTCGGCCATAAATCCCACATCGTCAATACGGAATTTGGCTTTGGCACATCCCTCCTCCAGCACGCGCTTGTAGAGTTCGCGCTCGTCGTTGTCAAAAGGCTTGCGCACCTGCTCCACACGCCATATGTTACGGAAGAATTCGGCCCGCAGATTTCCATTACGCGCTACGGTTTCCTTAATCATCCGCAGATGCGTATAAATCATGCTCAGAATCTTCTGCTCGGGCGATACGTCCATCTGCGCAACCTCCTCGATACGTTCTGACAGACGGTCAAGCTCCTCCTCTATTACCGCATCATAGATTTCTTCCTTATTTTTAAAATAAGTATAGAGCGTACGCCTTCCCCGCTTGGAGGTTACGGCAATATCGTTCATCGTCGTGGCGTCAAATCCATTTTGGGCAAACAGCTGACGGGCTACTTCTACGAGTTTCTGACGGGTACGTGATACAGACATAGGCAAATGCGCTAATTTGTCAATAAAATCAATATTGGAAAAGCCTGCACTTAATACGCCTGCACACGGCTCCTGGCAACCTGCATATAAATAGTCTGATACGAGGAAGGAGAAGAGCGAAACGCAAATAAAGCATGCTCACTTTGGTGCAAAGTTAATCTATTTTCAGCAAACGGCGATATGCCTACCTTACTTTTTTTATAAAAGTAGACATACCGCCGTTTTTGCCGTTGCTCACCAGGAAATGCGTGCCGTTCAATAAGATTCAGTCATGCTGCATGCCTGAATCAGGCAGCACGATGCTGTCTGCCACCTTCTGCCAGTAAGCATGCACATCGGCCCAATGATAAAAAGGTGCGCAATCGGTTTCCACAGGTAAAGTCACTTCTCTTTCGTTCAACAAAGGCTTGACCAAGATGTCGGAACTTCCCTTGCGACGATAAAAAATCAGTTGGATATTGCCACACATCGGTATGATTCGGTACGTACGGTAGGTATCGGCAATCTGCTGCCAGTCGGTCGTTTCCGTCTGTAACCGGTTCATTCCCATCAATGCGGCCAAGGGAGCCAGATTGGTGTCATGCCCGTAACGCAACGTCACACAGCGATAGGGTGACGCAATGGCCGTATCGGCCGTCATAATAAAGTTCTCCAACAGATTACGCTCCAAATGATACATACAACAATCGCTCAAAGGCGAAGCACCCTTTTCATAATACCATTCAAAATTATTACGCTGCCACATATCGTAGCGCTCATCATCAGTAAACAGGAACGACAACCCCTCCTGACCGTAACTGCTCTGACTGATACCGTCCAACTCGAACAATTCACCCATCAATACAACTGGACTTACCCCCAACTCTTCTGCACTTACGTTTCGGGTAAAAAGCTGTTTCATCAGTCGGGCCGGATGGACATACACACTGTCAGCAATCCGATAAACGGAATCGGACTGCGCCAAATGCTGCTGCTCAAAAGTTTTGTTCTTATATTTTATATAATAAGCATCATGTGCACTCGCATCCTGCGTAATCAGCAAACCGCTGTTTAGCTGCGCCAGCCGCACACAAGCTGCCGCCATAGACAGGAAGGCACGCGTTTTGTATGTAGACCGCGCGTCCACATGCGCGCCCTTGACAAACACCTGCGGATAATGCTTGTACATACGTTCTACCAATCCCTGATGCTGGGCTGCTCCCTTGGCCGTTAATTCCCCATATCGGTTCTCAGCCTCCTTCCACAAACACTCCATTACTTGCAGAGCCTTCTTTCCGTCAGTTGTCAGATAACCCTCACGGTCGGCCTTACGCAAAACACTCACAGGTTCGGCATACTTCTCCTCATCAGTCAAATAGCGTGAACCATGTCGCGCAAATGCCGAAATATAAAAAGGCTCGTAACCGGCCGGCGCTTTGCTCACCCTATCTGACACAGGTGCTTCATACGCATAGTACTTACCGGCTGCCAACGCCGGATTCTGAATGATTTCATCTCTTGCCGTTTGTGAAAATACCAAAGTAGCCATTTCAAGCCACAACAGCACACCAAAAAATATTTTTCTCATACCAATCTATTTTTCGCTGCAAAATTAACTATTTCTGCGCGGCCGCGCCCCACTGAAATTCGCAAACACTCAAGATGTAACAAAAACATAATATTTTGACAAAGCAGTCCTTCATGCATCAAATATCCCACAACTACTCAGGCCACAACACGACTACTCCTTATGTAATCCCACCCTCGCCCAACTTCTCACAAAAATTCCGCAGTTCTGCCCCCACCGTCTCACCACCGGACTTCCGTATGCACAAACACAAAAAGTTCACCTTTAATTAAACAAAAGTACATAAAGGAAGGCACGAAAACCAAAAAACATCCGACTTTCTGCCTACAACATGCCGCATACTTTCGCAACAAAAAGGACTGCAAACAAATCGAACACTGCCTTAACTCATTTTTTCCTCACATACACAAAAAAAGAGCGGAGCAAACTGTCTTAGCTTGCTCCGCTCTGCTTTCTTTTAAAAG
>ERZ772861.135-NODE-135-length-86657-cov-20.370303_pt1 | contig 86657 bp, 79 predicted proteins | sample MGYA00512135_ERZ772861 | MGnify/ENA primary metagenome ERZ772861 (study PRJEB29015, sample SAMEA2737700) | human gut metagenome | biome: human gut; feature: human-associated habitat; material: faeces | place: China | collected 2012 ...
AAGGACGCTCAATTTGAACTCCTCGCTGTACTTTGTTGGACTCTTTCGCATTGTTCTACACATTTTTTATCGTTAATAAATGTGTCAACTTTTGCCAGGACAAGACATTTTACATTTTTGCTAAATTAGTCGGTCACAGCATACAAAGATTAACGCAAAAACAAGTATTTTTAATCTTTTCCATTATTTATCCTCAGCTGAAAAATTTAATTTTGCAAATTATAATCATTCAGTACAATGACTATCAACAACAACACGGGGTTAGTACTTGAAGGTGGAGGCATGCGCGGAGTTTTTACATGCGGCGTACTCGATGCTTTCATGCGCCATGGCGTTAAATTCAACTACATCGTAGCTGTATCAGCAGGAGCCTGCAACGGCCTGTCGTATATGAGCAACCAGCCGGGACGCGCCCGTAAGTCGAACATAGACTTTCTTGAAAGATACAAATACATAAGCATACGCCACCTGTTGACCCAAGGCAGCCTGTTAGACCAAAAATTACTATACGACACATTGCCACACAAACTGCTGCCGTTCGATTTCGACGCATGTTTCAGCAACCCCGCCGAGTTTGAGATGGTGACAACAAACTGTCTGACAGGTTGTGCCTGCTACCTGTCGGAACGAAGCGACATGGGACGCTTGCTGGACATCGTACGTGCAAGCAGCAGCCTGCCATACGTATGCAAAACCGTAAACGTTGACGGGACACCCATGCTTGACGGAGGCATAGTTGACAGCATACCTGTCAGGAGGGCGATGGAACGCGGACACGCGAACAACGTAGTCGTATTGACACGTCCAAGCGGTTTCCGTTTATCCGAAAAGAAAAACAAACTGCCACCACTTGCTTACAGGCGATACCCACGACTGCGAACAGCGCTAAGCCGCCGCAACAAGGTGTATAATGACCAGCTCGAAATGGTAGATGAGCTTGAACTAGTGGACGCCATAACCTGCATACGACCGACAGGACGGATTAACGTCGACAGGATGGAACGGAATCCGGCCAAACTTATTCCCCTGTACGACGAAGGCTACTCATTGGGCGAAATGTTTTGCAAAGAACATTATCAATCTTAGAAACAGTAACCAACAACGGCGCTGCAATGACCATAGTCCATGCAAACATCACTAATGAAACATAGAATATAGAATATTTCTGTAAGCATGAAAAAATTTGGTTGTGATGAAAATAATTATTACTTTTGTAGCAAATTTTATAACCAATAGGAAGTAAAGACAAATGAGTATGAACCTACCTGACTTCATGTCGTACTCGAACAAGTTCACAAGCAGTGACTTCATCGAGAAAATATCGCGGATAGCAAAACGTGCGGGCGCAAAAATGATTTACGCCGCGCTGGTGTTATATTATACATTACAGAGCGACAAAATAAGCGTAAAGGATAAAGCTATAATAGTAGGTGCTTTGGGTTACCTGATAAGTCCGCTCGATGTCATACCGGACGCGATTCCAATTGCAGGTCTCGGCGATGATTTGGCTGTACTTATTTACGTGCTTAACAAGGTATGGGGTAATGTGTCTGACGAAATCAAGAACAAAGCCAAAGACAAATTGTCAAAATGGTTCGACGAGGACGAAATAGCTGAAATCGACACTCTTTTTGACAAGGAGAACGTGTAACAGGCAAATCATGAATAAAACAGGCTTATGATTATTGATTTCAATAAAATAGATGAGGTCTGCGTTAAAGGCTTCAAAGGGGGTAACGGGGATTTGCTGACCCGCAATTACGATGACGGAAAATGCAAGATAATGATGAGCAAACTTCGCCCTGGAGCATCAAGCGGCCTGCACCAGCACAGTGGAAACTGTGAAATTGTATATATTATAAGCGGTGTAGCGACATTTCACTATGACGGGCACGTGGAAACCGCTGTAGCTGGGCAAGTACACTACTGCCCTGACGGACATGAGCATTATATGGAAAACAATACGAACAACGACCTCTGTTATCTCGCAATCGTGCCACAAATGCCTTAAAAGGCAGACAATTTATAAGGGAAAACTCTTAAACGCCTGCCCCGCATTCCTGACTACAATATTAGGGAAGCGGCGTAGGCGTTTCATGAAAATGAAACTAACAGATGATAAAAGATCATAACAACAAAAAAACTGGCATACGCACGGACATGAATGTTTCCAGAAGAAATGAAGCCGATAATTACGACATCGTGCAAGTTGACGAGGAAATAGGTCTGTTGGACTTTCTTCTTAAAAACGCTGGGAACAAAAGCCGCACTAAGATCAAGGCTACGCTCCGTGGACAAGGAATAAAGGTAAACGGACGAATTACAACGCAGTTTGACTACCAACTGAAACCCGGCATGAAGGTAAGCATCAGCAAAGCCAAACGCGACGGGCAACAACTGGTAAGCCGCTACGTTAAACTAGTGTATGAGGACCGCCATATTGTAGTGATTGAAAAGGCCGAAGGCATATTGTCAATGGCTGCGGGACACAGTTCGCTTAACGTGAAATCAGTTCTTGACGATTATTTCCACAAGAGCCACCAGCGTTGCACCGCACATGTAGTCCACAGGCTTGACCGTGAAACAAGCGGCTTAATGATATACGCAAAAGACATGGACACCGAGCAAATATTGGAACACAACTGGCATGACATCGTTTACGACCGCCGTTATGTTGCAGTTGTCAGCGGCGAAATCGAGGATGATGGCGGTACGATAGCCAACTGGTTGAAAGACAATAAGGCCTACGTAACTTATTCGTCACCTGTGGACAACGGTGGAAAATATGCCATAACACATTTCCATGTGCTTGCACGTACAACCGAACACAGTCTTGTGGAATACCGTCTGGAAACCGGACGTAAGAACCAGATTCGAGTCCATTCTGCAGATATGGGGCATCCTGTCTGCGGAGACATGAAATACGGCAACGGCGACGACCCGCTGCACCGTTTATGCCTACATGCGTACAGGCTCGACTTCTACCATCCCATTACAGGCTCCCGCATGGAATTTGAAACGCCCATACCACCGGCATTCAACAGGCTGTTCAAGTAAGACCCGTATTCCACAGGCACAACAACTGGAGTCGACCGTAAAACCATGGATTCATAAACACACAATAATAAACCAGTAAAAAACAACAGATACAAGACAAATAAGCCAAGCAACATCAATGAATAATTTTGTTTATTATATAATCTGCGGAATAATAATCATACTATCCATACTTTTGATTAAGAAAGTGGCAGGATGCCTGTTAAAGATTGTACTGTTGGCTGTCACTGTTGCTTTGTTGGTAGCCGTGTATTTCCTGTTCCTTAAGTGATCAACTTACCGCCACACCAAATTTGCCGTTACTTTAAACAATAAATAAACCGAAGCAACAAATGGACGTAGAAAAAGTAAAGAAACTAATCGAACGCATGCCTAATTTATCGACGGCACTCGGCATGGACTTCATTTCGACACCCGATGATGACATTTGCATGGCAACGATGAAAGTCGATGAACGCAACAGACAGCCATTCGGTTTCTTAAGCGGCGGTGCATCGTTGGCATTGGCAGAAAACTTAGCGGGTGTCGGTTCTACTGCATTATGCCCCGGCAAGATTTGCGTTGGAATCAGCGTGAGCGGTGAACACGTAAAAGCCGTAGTTGAAGGTGACACGGTTACGGCTTTAGCCCACTTGTTAAGCAAAGGCAGGAAACTGCACGTATGGGATGTGAACATAACAAACTCTGCCGGGGAACTGATATCAACAGTACACGTAACCAACTACATAATCAGCCCACGCAATAGTGAGAAAAAAGAATGAACAAAGCTTTTGTTTTTTATCGTTTTCCACACGCAAGTGAATACACTGTGATGCGTCAACTTACTGGCACACCCACAGCCCTTTGCTCGTATGAACAGATTGGCGAAATGCCTGGTTTCATTTTCGCTCCATTCAATATAACTAGTCACTGTCCTCTGTTATTACTCAGACCGGACATTATAGAAAAACATGAAGTTAATTTTGAAACAGACTTTGACACATGTATTTTCGCCACACGGGACATAGAGAACGAGCGTAACAAATACGGACGTGTATTCCGCCGGTTTCATGAAATGCTGACAAAAGGGAGCTTTAAGAAGATCGTACTCTCGCGAGTGTCTATCGAACAAACAGGAACGGATATTGATTCAGTAAAATTATTCCAACGTGCGTGTTGTCTTTATCCGCGAATGTTCATTGCCCTTGTTTCAATGCCGCAATGCGGCACTTGGCTAATGGCAACTCCCGAGATTTTGGTTGAAAGCAACGGACAACGTTGGCACACAATGGCCGTAGCCGGTACAATGCACATTGACACGGTAAACGATACGGACGAACATCTTGCCACACGCAAACAAGCAAGTGACATAAGCGAATGGAATGAAAAAAACAAGCAAGAACAAGCCTATGTATCCGAATACATATTAAGCAGACTACAACACATGGGGACGGATATTCAAGTAACCGGACCTTATACGCTACGTGCAGGAATAGTAAAACACTTGACAACTGACTTCAACTTCAACCTTGCACCGGAGTTTACGATCGGACAACTCATAAACACTTTGCACCCTACCCCGGCTGTATGCGGCATCCCAAAGGACAGGACATACAAATATATTCTATCAAACGAAGAATACGACAGAAAATATTATAGCGGTTTTACGGGCGTTGTCAACTGCGACGAAAGTACACATCTTTATGTAACACTAAGATGCATGCAGATTGAAGGGCCAGAATACAAGCTATATGGAGGAGGTGGCTTGTTGGCTGATAGCGAAGAACATAATGAATGGCTTGAGACCGAAACAAAAATGGAGACAATAAGAAAATGTTTGGCAATAAAGAGAATGTAAATATACTGACAACACTGCTAATAGCCCATGGAATAAAAAGAGCTGTAGTATGTCCGGGGTCAAGAAATGCTCCAATAGTGCACAACTTTAATGAATGCGGAGCAATAGAATGTTGTCCTGTGACAGACGAGCGATGTGCCGGATTTTATGCTTTGGGCATGTCTTTGGCATGTGATGCCTCCGTAGCTGTCTGTGTAACATCAGGAACCGCCCTACTCAATCTTGCACCTGCCGTTGCAGAGGCTTCATACAGGCATCATGGACTTATTGTCATTTCGGCTGACAGACCGACGGCATGGATTGGTCAATTAGACGGACAGACGCTCAATCAACAAGGAGCGTTCGGATGCTTTGTCAGTAAAAGCGTAAACCTGCCTGAGCCTCATAACAACGAAGAACGGTGGCAATGTAATCGTCTGGTAAATGAAGCTTTACTTGCAGTTAAAGCATGTGGAAGGATGTCTGTGCACATAAATGTGCCGATAAGCGAACCTTTGTTTGAATTCGACGTCAAACACCTGCCACAAGAAAGAGTTATAAAAGCCATATATCCTGCGCTCGACATAAAGACATTTGAAAACATTGTTGTACGCAACCTGTTTGCAGCAAAAAAGCCTATGATTGTTGTGGGGCAACTCAACCACCAATCAACGGAAATAGAAAAATCATTAGAAACAATAAGCAGAAGGATTGCTATTGTTTCCGAACCGCTTTCGGTTGGTACACAACGTCTTACAGACCTTGCTATTGCCTGTATTTCAGAGTCTGAACCCAGCAACTACACTCCTGACTTCATAATATATATTGGAGACACACTTGTTAGCAAACGTCTCAAAAGTTTTTTAAGAAAAACGCAAGACACAGAAATATGGGCTATAGCTGAAGACGGCGAGGTTCATGATACTTTCATGTGTCAAACAGGTATTGTTGAAAGTCGTCCGTACGAAGCAATATTGACCATATTGTCATACGTAAACAACGAAAAAAAATCTAATCAGAAAAATGAATTTGCGCGATTATGGTTAGAACTTATTGACAGTACAAGACAGAAAGTATCAGTTTTTACTCCATCCTATTCACAAATGGCTGCAGTCAAAGCGTTTGAACATTCACTCGCAAAAATTGACGGCAAATGGCAAGTACATTATGCAAACAGTAACGCCGTCCGTATGGCCTGCATTTATGCAGACCACTATGTTTGGTGCGACCGAGGTGTGAACGGCATCGAAGGCAGCTTATCTGTTGCAGCTGGATTTTCTATTGCCACAGACGATCTGGTATTTTGTATCATCGGTGATTTGAGTTTCTTTTATGGACAGAATGCACTATGGAATACAAAGCTGAAAGGTAATTTAAGAATAATGCTTCTAAACAACCATTGCGGTGGAATATTTTACAGTCTGAAAGGTTTAAAAGAAAGTGACGCTTTTGACCAACTTGTAACAGCAAGGCATACAACCGACGCACGAGGTACATGTATACAGAACGGAATCAAATATATTACTGCTCACAATTTGGAAGAGTTAAACGAAGGACTCGTTACACTAACTACAACAAAAGCTGATTGTCCAATATTACTTGAAGTTTTTACCGAACCAGAAGAGGACAAACGCGTAATTAAAGAATTTATTGACAAAATAAAACAATAATAATCATGGGAAAAAGAGAATGGAAACCTATTGAAGGTTTCGACTTCAAAGAGATATTATTTGAAGAATATAATGGAATCGCCAAAATAACAATAAACAGGCCACGCTATCGCAATGCCTTCACCCCTAGGACTACCTGGGAAATGAGCCATGCTTTTGCCTATTGCCGCGAAGCCCAGGACATATGCGTGGTTATACTAACAGGAGCTGGTGATAAAGCTTTTTGCTCTGGCGGTGACATGCATGTAAAAGGTCGTGGTGGTTATGTAGGCGAAGACGGTGTGCCACGCCTCAATGTGCTAGACGTTCAAAAACAAATACGCTCGTTACCCAAACCGGTAATAGCAATGGTAAACGGATACGCAATAGGAGGAGGGCATGTCCTTCACGTAATGTGCGACATTACCATAGCCAGCGAAAACGCTATATTCGGACAAACAGGGCCCAAGGTCGGCTCATTCGACGCAGGATTTGGTGCGTCATATTTAGCACGCATAGTTGGTCAGAAAAAAGCAAGAGAGATATGGTTCATGTGCCGTCAATATACAGCTGCAGAAGCTGAAAGAATGGGCTTGGTAAACTGCGTTGTACCATTCGAGAGACTTGAAGATACATGTGTAGAATGGGCAGAAACGATGATGGAGCGTAGTCCATTGGCGTTACGTATGATAAAAGCCGGCCTCAATGCAGAACTTGATGGTCAGGCTGGCATACAAGAGCTTGCTGGTGACGCAACCATGTTGTACTACTTTCTTGATGAAGCACAAGAAGGCGGTAAGGCTTTTTTGGAAAAACGCAAACCTGATTTCAAAAAATACCCCAAATTGCCTTAAGTATCAATTAATTAATCAACCACAACCATATTCGCAATGCGCTATAATATCAATATTATTCCAAGAACATTCCATTTCAAACAACCAGCTGGAACATCGCGTGGAATTTATACAGAAAGACAATCATGGCTTATAGAACTGACTTCGCCCGATGAACCTGACAGGAAAGGTATTGGTGAATGTGCACCACTACCAGACCTTAGCTGTGATTACAGCACGGATTACGCTGATATCTTACGCAAATTTTGTGAATACTTCATACGTGAGGGAAACATCAATTACGAAAGGATGAGAGAATATCCTTCAATGCTTTTCGGACTAGAAACAGCGTTGGCACATTTTAATGCTGGCTCAACGGCATTATTCGACACACCTTTCAGCCGTGGAGAAAAAGGTATTCCTATCAACGGGCTTGTATGGATGGGCACTTACGATGAGATGCTCAAACGTATGGAAGAAAAGATCGAGAAGGGATTTCGTTGTGTAAAACTTAAAGTTGGCGCTATAAATTTCGATTTAGAAATAGACCTGATAAAACGAATCCGTCAAAGATTTTCTTCATCTGAGATCGAACTTCGATTGGATGCCAACGGCGGTTTTTCCACCAATGATGCACTATACAAATTGGAACTTTTATCGCAATACGCAATACATTCGATAGAACAACCGATAAAACAGCACCAATGGAACCAAATGGCACTTCTATGTCGAGAATCACCATTACCTATTGCGCTTGACGAAGAGCTTATTGGTATAAATGACCCAGACATGATGAAATACATGCTTAACATTATCCGTCCGTCTTACATAATATTAAAACCGTCATTGCATGGAGGCATGTACGGAGTTGAGAAATGGATAGAAGCAGCAAAAGATTGTAATGTAAAAACGTGGATAACAAGCGCACTCGAAAGCAACATTGGACTCAACGCAATAGCACAACTTACAGCCCAAACATACGGACCAGATATAAAAATGCCCCAGGGACTCGGCACAGGACAATTATTTACAGATAACATAGAAATGCCGCTTGAGATACACGGAGACGAACTTTACTACAACACTAAGATTGACAAGAATGAACTTGCACGAATTTCTTTCGGAATGGAATAACTCTTGTGACACAATTACAGTACATACAAGCGGTTCTACCGGCAAGCCCAAACTAATATGTGTCGAGAAACGGCGTATGATAGCAAGCGCACGTATGACATGTTCATTTTTAGGGCTTAAGCCTGGCAATACAACACTATTATGTATGCCACTTGATTATATTGCCGGCAAAATGGTTGTCGTCCGTTCGCTTGTTTATAATCTGAAACTGATAAGCATTAAACCATCTAGCCATCCATTAACAACATTGACAGAACCACCAGTATTTGCAGCCATGACTCCAATGCAGGTATATTGTAGCATGCAAGAGAACAAAGAACGCGAGCTTTTGTCAAAGATAAAACACCTAATCATCGGTGGAGGAGCTATTGATGAAGATTTAGAAGCACAATTAAGGACATTCCCTAATGCCGTATGGAGCACATACGGCATGACTGAAACATTGTCCCACATCGCACTACGTCGCATTAACGGAAAAGATGCTGACTGTTGGTACACACCATTTAAAGATGTAAACATCCACATTGCATCAGACAACTGTCTCGTAATTGACGCCCCAATGATCTGTGAAAAACCCCTACACACTAATGATCTTGCAGAACTTGCTGATGACGGCAGACGCTTCCGTATATTAGGACGTAAAGACAACATCATTGACAGTGGAGGAATAAAGATAAGCATGGAAGCCATAGAAAACCTCCTGCGTCCACACATTAAAACACCATTCATTATCACTAAAAGGCATGATCCTCGCTTAGGAGAAGCTGTCACAATGCTAATAGAAAAAGAAGGTGCTAACATTAATACCGTTCGCAATGTATGTGAACGCGTCTTACCCAAATACTGGCATCCGCAATCATACTTCACAGTGACGCAGATACCCACAACTGAAACAGGCAAACCTGCAAGGGCTGAAGCCATTAAATTGGCACATCTTGCTTATACCAGCAAGTCAGAAAATACAAAATAGAGCATCTACCCCATTGTTATATTCGAACGTACACGACTCAATGTCTCAGGTGTCATCTGCAGATAGCTTGCAACATAGACCAACGGCGCACGCAACGTAAGTTGCGGAGACAATTTGCACAATTTTTGATATCTATCTTGGGCTGTCTCGAAACGCACCAAATCAGCATGTATCTGAGAATTTATCAATGACTCTTCCAATATCTTCCTGTACAATATTTGAATGTTCACATTGTGAAGAGCAACTTCTTCAAGCTTAGCCTTAGGCAGGGCATAAGTTAAAACAGGTTCAAGAGCCTCTACCTGCAAATGCGTCGGTTCCTCCTTGAACAAGCTTTCGATACACATTATTATTTCACCCTCGGGCGCCATGTGTTCCGTTACGTCCTTACCTTTCTTGAAATAAAACTGGCGCACCAAACCTTTTTCTATATAATAGATATTGCGACAGATTTCGCCTTCACTAAGAATCATCTCACCTTTGGCGAACTTCATAGGCACAAGCACACTCTCGAGAATATCAAGTTCATCGTGTGTCATCGTACTGTACTTACGCGCCAATTCGCGCGCAATGTCACGTTTGGTTTTCTGCGTTTCTTTCATGTTTGGGCTCCTTTCTCTTATCTATCAGTCCAACTTCAGCACTGCAAGGAACGCTTTCTGCGGAACCTCGACATTGCCAATCTGCTTCATGCGTTTCTTACCCCGTTTCTGTTTTTCAAGTAATTTACGTTTTCGACTTACATCACCGCCATAACACTTCGCGGTAACATCCTTACGCACACATTTTATCGTCTCGCGCGCAATTATCTTCGAGCCTATCGCTGCCTGTATGGCTATATCAAACTGCTGGCGCGGTATCAGTTCCTTAAGCTTCTCGCACATTCGTCTACCTAACACCACAGCATTATCCTGATGTGTCAACGTTGACAAGGCATCAACAGGCTCACCATTAAGAAGGATATCCAGCTTCGCAAGTTTTGACGGACGGAAACAGTCCACATGGTAGTCGAACGAAGCATAGCCCTTGGAAATACTCTTCAACTTGTCGTAAAAATCAATGACTATTTCTCCTAATGGCAACATGAAATGCAACTCTACACGGTTGCCGCTGATATACTCCTGATTTATCAACTCGCCACGCTTGTCAAGACACAATTTCATTATCGGACCGATATAAGACGTATCCGTAATTATAGAAGCACGAATATATGGTTCTTCTATATGGTCAATAAGAGTAGCATCAGGCAAACCTGAAGGATTATGCACCTCCTTAGCTCCTCCCTGCTTGTCGTAAACCATGTATGAAACATTAGGCACGGTTGTTATTACGTCCATATTGAACTCACGGTCCAAACGCTCCTGCACAATCTCCATGTGCAACAGACCGAGGAATCCGCAACGGAAACCGAAACCTAAAGCGACAGACGACTCTGGAGAGAAAGTCAACGAAGCATCATTAAGCTGCAATTTCTCCAAAGACGCACGCAAATTCTCATAATCAGCAGGGTCTATCGGATAAACGCCGGCGAATACCATTGGTTTTACCTCCTGGAACCCAGAAATAGCCTTATCACACGGACGACCTACGTGGGTTATAGTATCACCAACCTTCACCTCCTTACTGTCCTTGATACCACTTATAATATAGCCGACATCACCAGTGTAAAGTTTCTTCCGAGGTATCATATCCATCTTCAAGACACCAACCTCGTCTGCTACATATTCCATGCCAGTATTGAAAAACTTCACCTTATCGCCTTTGGCTATACTTCCGTTTTCTATTTTAAAATAAGCAATGATTCCCCTAAACGAATTGAAGACTGAATCGAAAATTAATGCCTGCAAAGGAGCATCTTCATTTCCCTCCGGATGAGGCACACGCTCTACGACAGCGTCAAGTATTTGAGGAATGCCTTCGCCGGTCTTTCCAGACGCACGTATAATCTCATCACGCTTACATCCCAACAAATCTACAATCTCGTCTTCAACCTCGTCGGGCATTGCCGACGGCATGTCTATCTTGTTTATTACAGGTATGATTTCCAAATCATGCTCCAAAGCCATGTACAGGTTGCTTATGGTCTGCGCCTGTACTCCCTGCGTGGCGTCAACGACAAGCAAAGCGCCTTCACAAGCAGCTATGCTTCTCGACACTTCATAAGAGAAATCAACATGTCCCGGAGTGTCTATCAAGTTAAGTATGTATTTCGATCCGTTGTGTTCATGTTCCATTTGTATGGCATGGCTTTTAATGGTTATGCCACGCTCACGCTCAAGATCCATATCATCCAGCATTTGTCCTTCTGTCACCTGAATGGTCTTAGTATATTCCAACAAACGGTCTGCTATAGTAGATTTACCGTGATCAATATGTGCTATTATGCAAAAATTACGTATTTCGTTCATCAAAATCAATCTTTTGGAACGCAAATATACAAAAAATAGCTCTTCGCCCCTAATAAATTGGCTATTTTTATGAATTAAATGAAAAAACAGCTGCGCAACAGTACAAATGAAAAATATATTAATTACTTTTGCCTGAGGAAACAACTAATTGTGTTATGAAAAAGTATTTGTTATTCACGTTAAGTTTATTGACGTTCACGGCATGCCATGAAAGCTTGGAAGAAAGGGCAGCACGCGAAGCAGCAGAATTCACTCGTAAGAATTGTCCGACTGCAGTGTCTGAATACATAATTAACGATAGCATGACTTACGATAAAGACACACGAACAATTCATTACTATTATACAATAAAAGGCAAAGCGGATACCACGGCCATAGATTGGAGCCAAGCTCGTCCGGAACTAATAAAAGGCGTTAAATCTGCGACAAACTTACGTGTCTATAAAGACAACGATTTTAATTTCGCATACACATATTATTCATCGAAAAACAAAGGCAAAATTCTTATTGACGTAAGAATAACTCCAAAAGATTACAAGAGCAAATAATTGCCAAAATACAAACTTCAGGCCTTTAATAAGTACAAACTTACTAAAGGCCTAAATTATTGGTTTTACATTAATTACCAGATATATCTAAATGTAATGTTTAGCTCTATTACAATATAAAATCACAAGCCGAGCATTGCATATAAATCGGCTTTCCAGTCAATTCCGTTTTCAGGGCACAATGTATTTAAACCCAAACCACTTGCAGCCTTGACATTGCGTGGACCGTCGTCAATAAAGACAGACTCTTCAGGCACAATGCCTTCAGTCTCAATCACAGTCTTGAAAAACTCAGGATTAGGTTTCATCACCCCTAGCTTGTAACTTAAATAAAGCGAATCAAAATAGTCTGATAGTGTTGCTTTTCCACCATCAAAGTCCGGAGTTAATGCCCAACTCATCATAAAAGGATTAGTATTCGACAATAAAATCAATCTATATCCCCTGTCCCGTAAATCCTTAAGAGTAACCAGATTGCGCTTTGGAACATCCTTGCGGTATCCTAGCCATGCGTATTTACACTCTTCAAACGAAAGTTCGCACCCTACAAGCTTGCCCAATTCCGTACGAAAATCTTCCGCTGTAATCTTTCCTTCTTCAAGATCGCCGAAAATTCCAGTCTGAGTATATGGGTCAAGATGGCGTTCTGCGTCAGCGAGACCGAGTTTCTTGAAACGTCGTAAAGCTTCGTCGTGGTCGATCGTCATTATTACGCCACCCAAATCAAAAATCAAATTCTTTATCATTATCTTGTTTACTTTTGTCTTTGTCTGTCGGCCATATTGTCTTTGATCATGCTTTATAGCATGCCTTTGCATCACTGATGGTGCAGTTTCCCGACACTTCAGCCATTACAAATATTACATGCATACTATCAATAACGCTTTATTGCCCTGTCCATTTCACGCCTGTCCTCCTTTTCCTTCAATGTCTGACGCTTGTCATATTCCTTTTTTCCCTTAGCCAAAGCAATATCAACCTTCGCCCTGCCTTTCGCGTCAATGAATACCAGCGTGGGCACTATTGTAAAACCCACCTGTTTGGTCGCCTCCTGCAATTTGTGTATCTCGCGCTTCGTAAGCAACAGTTTACGGTCGCGCTTTGCCTCATGGTTGTTATACGAACCGAAGAAATACGGTGAAATGTTCATGCCTTTCACCCATATCTCTCCGTTGTGTATATAGCAATAACTGTCAACAAGAGAGGCTTTTCCCAAGCGTATGGATTTTATCTCCGTACCTGTCAGCACTATACCGGCAGTAAACGTCTCAACAAAAAAATACTCGAACGAGGCTTTCTTGTTGCGTATATTTACCGGACTTTTTTTCCTTAAAAGCTCTTCCTCTTTATTCATTATAAGATAATTGTATACTTCAGCCTGTTAATCAACCACCGTTGCAAAACATTCAATATGTTCGTCTATATAACGGGCGATTTCTTCCACCCAATGTTCCTCGTTCTCAACAAATTGGTCGTCAAGATCGTCAAAATCAGGATATTTCTCAAACAAGGCCATAAACTCTTCATCCGAGCATTCTCGTTCAATCTCACGACCGTATTTACGGAACAGTTTGCCAGCCTTATTGACCAAAGATGCGAGATCGTCAAGTCCCCATTCCCTGATTGCCTTGGCAAATGGATTGAAAAAAACAAAAGGCCCGTAACCGTTGTAAATAAGCTGAACGAACCCTCCGTCCATAACTTCATCATGCAAGGTCTTGAACACGACAAGCGTCATCTGATACTGATTGAGCTTCAGCATGGATTCGCCATCGACAGAGCCGCCGACACTGTCAAGCGCAGCTTTATAAAAAACGTCTACAAAATCGTCAAGTCCTTTCGCAGCAGCCTCACGCAAGTCTGCATCATGTATCTTTACTATATTCATATTGTGTCTTAATATGGCCGGAAAACCTGCTCATAAACTTACTCGTCCACAGTCGTCACGGACAATATTATTAAAGTCTGAATTTCAAGCACTCGCTTATGCGCTGCATGGTTGTCAGGCGTGTAGGCACGAGCGGAAGACGTAGCACATTCTCAATCATACCCATCTCGCTCAACATGGCTTTCACGCCTGCAGGATTACCGTCAACAAATAGCAGATTAAACAAATCTGTAAACTTATGGTGTATCTTGCGCGCGCTTTCAATTTCACCGTTCATCTCAAGCCTTATCATACGTGAAAACTCCTTAGGCAAAGCGTTTCCAATTACGGAAATCACGCCAGCAGCTCCACAAGCCACCATCGGGAAGGTCAGCGCATCGTCACCGCTGATAACGTCAAAGCCGTCAGGCTTATTCTTAATTATCTCATCAACCTGTTCAAGACTACCGGCAGCTTCCTTTATACCAACGATGTTAGCGCAGTCACGTGCCAAACGTATAGTTGTCTCAGCTTTCATATTAACCCCCGTACGTCCAGGCACATTATAAAGTACTATCGGCAAATCCGTAGCTGCGGCTATCGCCTTGAAATGCTGGTAAAGTCCTTCTTGTGACGGTTTGTTATAATACGGGCATACGCTTAACACACCATCAATACCTGAAAAATCTCCATTCTGCAACTCTGCAACGACATCCGAGGTGTTATTGCCACCGCACCCCATCAAGATCGGAACTTTATTTCCGGCCATTTCAACTACAATACGTTTAACCTCACTTTTTTCATTATGAGTCAATGTAGGAGTCTCACCGGTTGTAGCCAATATACAGAAAAAATCTGCGCCATTGGTTAGCTGATATTCAATAAGCCTTTTAAGTGCCGGATAATCTACCGAGCCGTCTTGGGTGAAAGGTGTGACAAGGGCTATGCCCATACCCTTAAATATGTTATATGCCATAAAAAAACAACTTTTCCTTTATAATCAAATGCAAAAATACTATTTTTACATCAAAACGCAAAGCAAATGACATTTTTTAATGTGGATTGCCGAAATACATTATTTGCAACAAATACGCATCAAAATATTTATCAAATAAACTCGTGTCATTTTCCCCATAATGTATGAAGTAACCACCATAATTTATAATAATACATCTTTTATGCTTCAAAAGGTAACGTATCGGAATGCAATAAGCCACCTTTTGCAATACAAAAGGTGGCTTATTGCATACATTCATGATTCAAGGCAGTTCAAATACAAGCAGGCAACCAGCTTGCAAGGAACAATGTCACCCTTTAATCTTCCGAAAAATCAGCAACCATCTTCCTATACATTGCATACATATGAGTACGTGAAACGTATCCGAGCAAGTGGCTGTCACCGTCAAGAACAGGTAGCATTGTAGAATCAGTCTTGTCAAATTGCTTCATCACTGACTCCATCGTATCGTTAACTGAAAGCACAGCCTCAGGCTGCGACATAAGCTGTTTCACTTTAAAGTGATGGTAAAGCTCTGTACGGAATACAATATGGCGCAACTTAGTTATATCAATTTCACCAAGCAGGTTGCCGGCATCATCAAGCACAGGTAAAACGTTTTTGTGACTCCTGCTTATTGAATGCACTAGTGATGCCAAATCTTTATCTGGTGATACGGCTGTATAATTTTTGTCTATAACACTGTCAAGGCTCATTAAGGTAAGTATTGCACGGTCTGTATGGTGTGTTATAAGTTTACCCTCACGAGCAAGACGCATTCCATATATGCTGTGAGGTTCAAAAATAATTATGGTAAGATACGAGCAAATGCTCACTATCATTAAAGGAATGAACATCTGATACCCCCCCGTTATCTCAGCAATAAGAAATATGCCTGTAAGCGGCGCATGCATAACTCCAGCCATTACCGAAGCCATACCGAGCAAAGCAAAGTTCTTTTCGGGCAGATATATGCCAATCTCATAAATGTTCCATAATCTGGCGAAAAGGAAACCGGCAAACGCACCAATGAAAAGAGAAGGAGCAAACGTTCCGCCACAACCACCGCCACCGTTAGTAGCAGATGTGGCAAATACTTTTGTCAACAAAACCATTCCTATATACGGGACAAGCATTTCTCCTTTGCCATAAAATGGCGAGTTGTGAAGTATCGTGTCCCAATCAGCCTCGGTCCTTCCGCTAAGCAATATATTGATGCTACCATAACCTTCACCATAAAGTGAAGGGAAAAGGAATATGAGCGGACTTAATACGAGAGCACCTAAAAGCAATTTTGCCACAGGCTTGTTCTTCAGTCGCGCAAATACAGACTCACAAGCGCCCATCGTACGAATAAAATACAGACTTACGAAACCACCGAAAACCCCTAACAGAATGTTAGCCGGTATACGCTCTACCGGCCACGGATTGTCAAGTGTGAAGACAAACAACGACTCGCTACCTGTAAAAATATAGGTAAAACACGTAGCTGTAACACTTGCAATAAGTATAGGCAACAATGAAGCCATTGTCAAGTCTATCATCAGCACCTCAAGCGTAAAAACCAAACCTGCGATAGGAGCCTTGAATATGCCAGCTATTGCCGCCGCCGCACCACAACCAACGAGCAGCATTAAAGTCTTGTTGTCCATTTTAAACAACTGGCCGAGATTACTACCTATCGCAGAACCAGTCAATACAATCGGAGCCTCGGCTCCCACACTGCCACCAAAACCAATAGTTATGGCTGAGGCTATCACCGAGCTCCAACAGTTGTGCCCCTTCAAACGGCTACGCTTACTACTTATTGCATAAAGAATGCGGGTAATTCCGTGACTAATTTCATCTTTAACTACATAACGTACAAACAACGAGGTTATGTAAATTCCAATGACAGGATAAACAAGATAAAGCCAGTTGAATGTATTTGTGTCAAAACGAGATGTCAGCAAATACGCAATTTCCTCGATTAACCAATGGAGAACAAATGCCGCTATTGCCGCAAACAAGCCTACTAGGAAACTTAAAATAAGTGTGAACTGCCTGTCGGTAATGTATTGTCCACGCAACCTTATCATACGTTGCATGAACGTTTCTTTCTCTGGTGCAAGTTCAACTTCCATACTTGTTCGGCTCATCTTATTAATAAATAATTTTATAATTAAAACAAATAATGAATGGTTTTACAACTCAACCGCTATTGACGCATCCTATTAAAATACTGTATGCTTACCGACAGTCACCACTCATAATCAATCCTTATATTACTTTCTTATTATCTCTACCTCTCCGTTTACTTTTATACGTATTATACTAGATGGTGTATGAGGCTTCTTTTCCTGTCTCCTGCTATAGCATACATAATCAACTGAATTCAATAATTCCTCTGAAATATCCTTGTAGTTTTCGGCAGCAGGTTCTCCGCTGATGTTAGCACTAGTAGAAACTATCGGCTTCTGAAATCTGTAACAAAGTTCTTTTGAGAAGTCCTCCTGCGTTACACGCATTCCAATACTGCCGTCCTCTGCTATAAGATTGGGGGCCAAATTAACAGCATTGTCAAAAATAACCGTTGTCGGTTTTGTCGCCAGTTCCATCACCTGCCATGCAACTTCAGGTACATTACGCACATAACGCTGAAGTCTTACCGGTGAATCAACAAGGCATATTAAAGCCTTTGAGTCATCTCGATGTTTTATCTTGTAAACTTTAGCAACGGCTTCGGCATTAGTAGCATCACATCCTATACCCCAAACCGTATCAGTAGGATAAAGTATGACACCACCGTTTTTCATCACTTCAATCGCCTTTTTTATATCATCTTGCTGGTTCATTTTCATTGATAATTTTAATTCAACATTACCATGCGCATATTATTTGCGCTTAAAAATATAAAATGCAAAGATAATGTAAAATCGAGGTAATGCAAAAAAAATTGCAGTGAAATTAAAAATAAGGAAATGAAAACGGAGAATGTATGTTTTATCATCAATTCTCCGTTTTCATTTCCTTATTTAATTATAGGGGTAATAAAGAGACGTTACAATCTATTCCTGTATGTCCCATCCTATTGCACTTGCACCAAGTACTGCTGCTGACGAACCGTCAAGTCCGCTTATCAGGAATTGAGCCTTACCTTTAAATACAGGCATTACATGCTCGTCATAACTCCTTTTAATCGGATCCATGATCAAATCGCCTGCTTTTGTCAAGCCGCCAAAGAATATGAACGCTTCTGGAGAAGAGAATGCCGCAAAGTCCGCACAAGCTTCACCAAGCATTTCACCTGTAAATTCATATACACTCTTTGCCAATTCATCACCCTTGCCAGCTGCAATTGACACATCTAAAGAGGTAATGTCTTCAGGCTTCATATCGCGAAGAAGCGACGGAGTGTCTGTTGTCGACAAGAATTCACGGGCAGTGCGGGCAACACCTGTAGCCGAGCAATATGCCTCAAGACAACCCGTACGTCCGCATCCACATGCACGTCCATTCTCACGACGCATGATGACATGGCCCAACTCACCGGCAAATCCGTCACAACCGTAAACCATCTGGCCGTTGACAACAATACCCGAGCCTACACCTGTTCCAAGCGTTAACACAATAAAATTCTTCATTCCACGTGCTACACCGTAAGTCATCTCACCTATTGCCGCCGCGTTTGCATCATTTGTAATCGCCACTGGCACGCCAAGCTTTTTGCTGAACATCTCTGCTAAAGGAACGCAGCACTCATGTCCCCATGCTATATTAGGAGCATACTCGATCGTACCTTTATAATAATTGGCATTAGGAGCTCCAATACCCATCGCTTTGATTTTGTCTATACCACCGACTTGATCAATTATTATCTGCAATGCATCAACAGAGGCATTTACATAATCTTCAACATTGGTATAAGCTTGGGTTTTTATTGCAGTGGTAGCTTTAATGTCTCCACGACTGTCGACAATACCAAAAACAGAATTCGTACCACCAAGATCTAGTCCTATTACGTAAGGTTTTATTTTTTGTTGTGATATCATGATATTGAAAAAAATTAGTTTATGAATCCAATACGTGCAAAGGTATCAATTTTATCATACACAACAAACTTTTATTGGCAAAATTTGTTTCTTTCGTGAAAAATTAGCAATTTTGCAGGCGTTATGCCGTTTCAGTTTCATTTAGACATACTTGATTGGATATTCAAGGGCATGCTTATAGGTATAGTCGCATCGGCACCGATGGGTCCTGTAGGCGTGTTATGCATACAGCGAACTCTCAACAAAGGGCGTTGGTACGGCTTTATTACAGGCATAGGTGCTACGATCAGTGATTTTATATACGCGTTGATTACGGGCTTCGGCATGAGTTTTGTCATGGACCTTATCAACAACAGCCAGAATCGTTTTATCTTGCAAATCTCCGGAAGCATAATGCTGATGGTGTTTGGAATATACTGTTACCGTTCAGACCCGACCAAGAAAATACATGCAAGCAGTAAAAAGAAAGGCACACTGATTCACAACGGAGTGACGGCCTTTCTTGTTACATTCTCCAATCCACTCATAATATTCTTATTTATGGCGACATTCGCCCAGTTTGCCTTCGTCATACCCAAACATCCGTTGCACATGTGTGTAGGGTATTTAAGCATAATTTGCGGAGCGTTATTATGGTGGTTCGGACTGACATGGCTGATTGACAAGGTTAGGAACAAGTTTGACAACAGCAGCATCGTTATCATAAACAAGATTATCGGCAGCATTGTCATCATTTTCTCACTTATCGTACTAATCGGCACGGTGTTTAACCTTTATACGTTCCATTATTAGCAAGGAACATGACGGGGGGCATTCCTACAAAAAATAATAAAGGCAGTCATTACAGTCTGTTATATTGCGGCAACGCGTTAAATCCAAACTTTACAATACAGCATGTTCATATCACAAGAATTAAGAAAGAAGAATATTGCCGAATACTTATTGTATATGTGGCAAATTGAAGATTTAATCAGAGCTTATGGCTGTAGCCTCAGCCGCATACGCCACGAATACATAGAACAATTTGCATATACGGATGAACAAAAAGAAGAAATGACTGACTGGTACGGTAATCTTGTAAGAATGATGAATCAGGAAGGTTGTCGTGACAAAGGTCATCTGCAAATCAACAAGATTGTCATGCAACAACTGGTTGAACTTAATGCGCAGTTGCTGCAAAGCACTAAATTCCCGTTTTACAACAGTGAATATTATAAGGTGTTGCCGTTTATCGTCGAGTTGCGCAAGCGTGGAGCCGACAATGCCGAAAACGAAATCGAAACTTGTTTCAACGCCTTATACGGAATGATGATGTTAAGGTTGCAGAAAAAGAAAATCAGTCCTGACACGGAACACGCCATCAAGGAAATTACCGTATTTATTGGCATGCTTTCCGACTATTATCTGAAAGACAAGAAAGAGCCTCTTGAATTTGAATGACAATCCATCATAAGAACGTCCTGTTTCAGACTGACAAGACACAATTGAAGTTAAATCATGAATAGCAAAGAAGAAATAGAAAGAAGACGTACGTTTGCGATTATCTCGCACCCTGACGCCGGTAAAACCACCCTTACGGAGAAGTTCCTCCTGTTCGGAGGACAAATCCAGGTAGCCGGGGCTGTAAAAAACAACAAGATACGCAAGACGGCAACGTCTGACTGGATGGAAATAGAGAAGCAGCGTGGAATATCCGTGTCGACATCCGTAATGGAATTCGACTATAACGGATACAAGGTTAACATACTCGACACTCCCGGACACCAGGATTTCGCGGAAGATACGTACCGTACACTTACAGCCGTAGACTCTGCCATAATCGTAGTTGACGGGGCAAAAGGTGTTGAGACCCAGACACGCAAGCTTATGAACGTTTGCCGCATGCGCAAGACACCGGTCATAATATTCATAAACAAAATGGACCGTGAAGGCCGAGACCCGTTCGACTTGCTCGACGAACTAGAACAAGAACTCGGGATACACGTGCGTCCGCTTTCATGGCCTATTAACCAGGGAGCAAGATTCAAAGGAGTATACAACATCTACGAGAACAAACTTGACTTGTTTACACCGGACAAGCAACGTGTGACTGAAAAGGTTGAAGTGGATGTAAACAGCAATGAGCTGGAAAGCCACATAGGAGAATCTGATGCAAAAAAATTACGCGACGACATAGAGCTGATTGACGGAGTATATCCTGAATTCAATGTTGAAGATTATCTGAAGGCAGAAGTAGCACCTGTATTCTTCGGAAGTGCACTTAATAATTTCGGAGTGCAAGAGCTGCTTAATTGTTTTGTCGAAATAGCTCCGAGCCCCCGCCCTACAAAGGCTGAAGAAAGGGAAGTCACTCCAGAAGAGTCCAAATTCTCAGGATTCATCTTCAAGATTACAGCTAACATCGACCCCAACCACCGTTCATGTATAGCATTCTGCAAAGTTTGCAGCGGACGCTTCGAGCGCAACCACCCGTATCTGCATGTACGCATGGGCAAGACTCTGCGCTTCTCGTCCCCAACGCAGTTCATGGCACAGCGCAAAAGCACTATCGACGAAGCATGGCCAGGAGACATCGTCGGACTACCGGACAATGGCATATTCAAGATAGGCGACACGCTTACCGACGGCGAACAATTACATTTCCGCGGCCTGCCTTCATTCTCGCCAGAGATGTTCAAATACATCGAAAACGACGACCCGATGAAGAGCAAACAGCTTAACAAGGGTATCGACCAACTAATGGACGAAGGTGTGGCACAGATGTTTGTCAACCAGTTCAACGGTAGGAAGATTATCGGCACAGTAGGCCAACTCCAGTTCGAAGTCATCCAATACCGCCTTGAAAACGAGTACAATGCTAAATGCCGCTGGGAACCTATACATCTTTACAAGGCTTGTTGGATTGATTCAGACGACCCGGCAGAGCTCGAATCGTTCAAGAAACGTAAATACCAATACATGGCTAAAGATAAAGACGGTCGTGACGTATTCCTTGCCGATTCAGGCTATGTGTTACAGATGGCGCAGCAGGACTTTAAACACATACGTTTCCATTTTACTAGCGAGTTCTAATTTTATTGATACATGAAATAACGTGAGCCTGTTATTAAACGGCTCACGTTATTTTTATACGCAATCACGTCCTAACATGTACACTCGTAAAAACCGTGTAAACACTGCATTATTGCATCTAAATCTGACCGGCAAATAAGACCAGAAACAGACACACTAGTATCGCTTTCGTAAAAGGTTACCTTTTACACTCCAATAGGTTACCTTTTACACTCCAATAGGTTACCTTTTACAACGCAAACGACGACCTTTTGTACTGTAAAAGGTAGCCGTTTGCATTTGTTATGAATAATAGATTTGAATATAACTGTACAGAACAAAACAAGCAACATAAGTATCATACAATAAACCGCCGGCCGAATGGTTTTACGGCCAGCGGTTTACTGTATGTAATCAAATTATGATGCGAAATTAAACTTATACTTTCAAACAAATTTACTCCTTAATATTAGGTTCTTCAAGTCCGTAGCCTTTCTTCTTGTCTACCACCTTAAGTACGAAACCAAGAATAAGGGCTGCAACTCCAAGACATGCAAGCATGACAAGCGGTGCAGTATAATCATAAGAAACGGCAGCCTCCTGCGGAGTTATAAGACCGTTCTGCAAATCGGAAACGAGTTGGGGATTCGTCTTGTCAAGCACCTTGCCGATAAGCAACGGGAAGAGCCACAAACCTATGTTCTGTATCCAGAAAATCAAAGCATAGGCACTGCCGATGATTTTTGCGTCAACAAGTTTGGGGACACTGGGCCACAATGACGCCGGAACAAGAGAGAAGCTGGCTCCAAGAACAAGAATTGTAATATAGGCAATGATAATGCCTCCAACTGCATTGCCCTTGAACATAGGCAGGATGAAAGCAAATGTCAAATGGCATGCAATAAGAAGCAACGAACCTACAACCAGCATTGACGCAGCCTTACCCTTATGGTCTACATAATTACCGAGAATCGGAGTTATACCGACAGCCAGAAGTGGGAATACAGCAAACACTGTTTCAGCACTCTGGCGCATATAACCCATATAGCAGAATACAACAAGCGCAACGACTGCTACTATCTGCATAAGCGTCCGCATGCTCTTGCTCTTTGAGAAATTGCTCGCAAATGCCGCTGCTGCAACAACAAGCATTATCACATACTGAATTATGGTCACAGTATTGCCAGCCCAGAACGAATCTGGTGCAAGTTGGGTGAACGTCAAATTACACTGGAGCATGTTGACAGCATACTTCTGGAACGGGAAAATAGCTGAATAATACAGCACGCACAACAATGCTACAAGCCAAAAACCGCTACTTCTCAATATGTTGCCAATATCGCTGACCTTAAACGGGTCGTCTTTCTCTTCAGCCTCGCCGGTCTGTGCGTCGAGCTTCTTGTCCATGAAGAAGTAAACGATAAACATGATTAGGGCTATCATCAAAAGCACGACACCGAATGCAACTGAACGTGAAACATCAATGTCGCCACCAAGCTTGGCAAATACGGGTGAGAAAATCATACATGTTGCCACACCAAGGCGCGCCAATGCCATTTCAGACCCCATGGCAAGTGCCATTTCATGGCCTTTAAACCATTTTACAATGCCTCGTGAAACCATAATGCCAGCCATTTCAACACCGCAACCGAAAATCATAAAACCAATCGCAGCAAACTTAGCTGACGCCGGCATACCTAGATAAAAAGGAGAAATACCTAATTCGTCAAATCCTGGAATATAATTCAAATTGTTATTGAACCAGGTTTCAAGGCTGCTGCCCATGAACATTTCTGTAACAGCATACCAGTTGATTGTTGCTCCGACAAGCATCACTGCACCCGAAAGTACGGCGGTGAAGCGTACTCCCATCTTATCAAGGATGATTCCAGCGAAGATGAGGAAGAAAACAAACACATTAAGGAATGTCTCAGAGCCCTGCATTGTTCCGAAAGCGGTAGAGTCCCAACCGCGCGTTGACTGCATCAAGTCTTTAATCGGCGAAAGAATGTCCATGAAGATGTATGAACAGAACATCGCAAACGCAAGGAAAAACAGCACCATCCACCTTGTGGCGGCTGAATCACGTAGTGTTTTTTGTATTGTCTCAGTCATGATTTATTTGTTTTTAATTTCATTCAATAAAACCGGACATGTTAAAGGCAATAGCCATGTAACACTGCAACGACCTTGTTGCCTGGCAAAACTTGCAAATAAATAATTAACCATTGCCTCTAACATATCCTATTTATCTATACCTTATAGCATCATTTCAGCCACTTGTCAAGCCAGTTGAAGAAAGTACGCTGCCATAACACACCATTCTGGGGTTTCAATACCCAATGGTTTTCATCGGGGAACAGCAAGAGTTCTGCAGGTATTCCTCTCATACGTGCTGCGTTGAACGCACCCATACCCTGGTTGGCATTAATACGGTAATCCTTCTCGCCGTGGATACAAAGAATCGGGGTGTCCCATTTGTCGACAAACTTGTGGGGTGAGTTTGCGTATGTTCTTTTTGCATTCTCAGTCTGATCTTTATTCCAGAATGCATCATCATATTCCCAATTGCTGAACCATGCTTCTTCCGTATCAGTGTACATCGATTCGAGATTGAATGCTCCGTCGTGTGCAATGAAACACTTGAAACGCTTGTCGTGGTGTCCTGCAAGGTAATAAACGCTAAAGCCTCCGAAGCTTGCACCAACAGCACCAAGTCTGTCCTTGTCTACAAACGGAAGGTTTTTGCATGCGTCATCTATCGCAGTCAAGTAATCCTTCATGCACTGTCCGGTCCAGTCGCCAGATATTTGCTCGTTCCATTCGCTTCCAAATCCTGGCAAGCCGCGCCTGTTCGGTGCTATAACGACATAACCGTTTGCCGCCATAATCTGCATGTTCCAACGGTAGCTCCAGAACTGTGATACCGGACTCTGTGGTCCACCCTCACAGAAAAGAAGGGTCGGATATTTTTTAGTTTCATCAAAATGAGAAGGCAGAACAATCCAATACAGCATGTCTTTACCGTCGGTTGTCTTAACCCAACGCTGCTGAATCTTGCCGAACGTCATTTGGTCATACAAATGCTTGTTCTCAAAAGTAATTTGCTCAACTTTCGACTCTTTTTCTTTTTTGCTCGGTTTAATAACATAGAGTTCAGAAGCCTGCGACATGCTGTGCCTCTCGGCAAGCAGTTTGTTTCCGTCATTGAGAAGCTGCACCGAACCATAATCGTTCCAACCGTCCGTCAGCTGTTTTACTTCTCCCTTAAGGTTGGTTTGATAAACATTCTCGCAACCATGCCATACACTCAAGAAATAAAACAAGTTGGAATCAGCACCCCAGCAGAATGCGTCCACGTTGGTATCAAGTGACTCCGTTACATAAGTTTTCTGCCCTGATTTTACGTTATAAACACACAGGCGGTTACGGTCGCTCTCATATCCGTTACGAGGCATACTCAGCCATGCGATATACTGTCCGTCAGGTGAATACTGTGGATTTGTGTCATATCCAGGATTGTTTTTCAGATTCTCTTCTGAATTCACAGCCTGATGTTTCATTGACTTTGTGTGGTCGATTGCAGGCTCCTTGTATCCAGCAGGCTTACAAATATTGACTGTCTCCTTGGTATCAGTATTGTACAGGTATATGTCCGTATCAGTTGACACTGCATACTCAACACCTGTTTTCTTACGTGATGTATAAGCAATTGTCTTTGAATCAGGACTCCAGGCGAATTGTTCTATTCCACCAAAAGGCTTAACGGGACTTTCGTATGGTTCACCAAGCATGATGTCCACACCCTCTCCTATTCCATTTGCAGTAACTTCAGCAAGGAAAGGATGAGGTATTGACTCCACATATTCGTCCCAATGCCTGTAATTCATATCAGTAATGAGTCGTCCCGTAGCTTTAGGCAAGTCTGACGGATTCTCCTTGATTGTCTCATGATATGGTATTTGCTTTATCAATACAACTTTCTTTTCATCAGGAGAGAATATAAAACCATCTATTCCTGTCTTGTCATTAGTCATTTGTTTGCGGCCGCTACCGTCAGGATTCATTTTCCATATCTGGCCGTCACAAAGATAGGCTATCTTCTGTCCGCCATCAGTCCATACGGCATCCGTCTCGCTTTTTGTACTTGTAGTAAGCATCTTGCTATTCTTGCCGTCAGCATCCATTACGTAAATTACCGTATGGCTCTTGTTTTCCTTTACGCTATAATAGCTTACTTGGTATACAATCCTTTTGCCATCTGGCGAAGCTTGGTAACCGCCGATACGTCCCATAGCCCACAAGGCCTCAGGAGTCATAAGGTCACTCTTAAGCGTGATGTTGTTTTTCCCGATAAAGTTCACGGTTTCTTGTGCGTTAACAGCATTGCAGCCTATGGCTAATGCGGCCGCAACCATAAATGTTTTGTTCATAATATTGTGATTTTAATATAAGGGCAGGCATAACGCCTGCCCTTATGAGGTTATTCCTACTTATTTACGGGGTTTAGCCTTTTCCTGTTGCTCGCGTTGCCTCTTTAATTCTTCAGCCTGCTTCTGCATGGCTTCGAGCCTCGCAGCAAACCCGCTCATCTTTTGCGGATTGTTCTTGTTTTCCTGATAGCGGGCTTCAAGTATGCTCAACAACTTTTCATCATTTGTCGTTTTACGCAAAGTCCACATAATAGCAGCACTGAAGAACAGGGATATGAAATAATAGAAATTAAGACCTGCCGAATAATCGTTAAACATGAAGAAGAAGAATACCGGCATCAAGTAAGTCATCCAACGCATCATCTTCATCTGTTCGGCCTGGGCACCAATCATCTGGTCTTTCTGCTGTCGCATGGTAAGAACAGAATAAAGAACGTTGGCAGCGCAGAACAATATACAAGTCAGACTCAAATGGTCACCAATCAACCAAATATTCTTGTTCCATTCTATAATCGGGTCGTATGTCGAAAGATCGCTAATCCATAAGAAGCTTTCCCCCCTTAACTGTATTGCATTCGGAACAAAGTTGAACATGGCAATCCAGATAGGCATTTGTATCAACATAGGCAGACATCCACTCAAGGGGCTAACGCCATACTTTGAATACAGAGCCATCATTGCCTGCTGCTTCTGCATCTGGTCTTCAGGTTTATTATACTGTTTTGTCGCCTCCTCTATTTTGGGTTTCAATACACGCATCTTAGCTGATGACATGTAGCTCTTCTTCACCAACGGGTATGTTATCAACTTAAGCAACAGAGTTATAAGGATAAGCACAAAACCCATGTTTATGTTCATGGCTGTCAGCCAATCAAAAACATAGAGGGTAAACCATCTGTTGATTATTCTGAATAACGGCCATCCTAAATATACAAGACGTTGCAACTCAAGCTCCTTGTCAAATGTACTCTGCTTCTCAACCTTTCTTAATAGATTGAAATCATTAGGGCCAAAATAGAACTCAAGTTCTGTCGGATTCTTTCCTGTGGGGTCAAAAGACGTTTTCATCTTTGCAGCATAATGCTTCAGATAGCCGGACCCCTTCTCTTGTGGGATACTGGTCATCAACGAATTAGCTCCAAGATCGTCTTTGGCAATCATCACGGCACTGAAGAATTGGTTCTTAAATGCCACCCAATCGATAACATCTTCTATCTTCTTATCAACCTTTTCACTCGTTTCGCTAAGATTGTCTGTTCCGCCATCAGTCAAGTGATATGTCAAAGACGAATGCTGATTCTCAAATGTAAAACCTTTTTCCTGCTGGCGGCATCTATCCGTCCATTCAATATCAATCTTGTCATAGTTTGGTGCAAACATTCCACTCAAGCCATTGGCTTTCATCGAGAAATGAAGCATATAATCCTTACCAAGTTTATAATCCATCACCAACGACTTGCCATTTCCGGCGTCAGCGGTCATTGTTACAGTTGAGTCAGTAACATTTGAAGGTATGAAATATAAATCGGTAGTTATTATGTTTGTCTCTTTTCCAGCCAACATAAACTTCAGAGACTGATTTTGAGAGTCGAACAAAGTTAAGTCCTTACGGCCTTCGTTGTCCTTGAATCCCTTTATTACAGCTTTTTCAACGACACCTCCTTTTGTATTTAACGTAAGCTCAAGCTTTGAATTCTTCAAGACAACGTTTTGAGCCTTGCCGTTCAATGCCTTGTAAAAAGTTTTTGTCGTATCTTGGTTTGCCAGAGCAGCATTAGCCTGAGCTGTTTGCTTCTCGGTTTCCAACTGTTGCTCGGCCTTCTGCTTAGCTATTGCTGTTATAGAGTCTTGTTTCCTTTGTTGTGCAATTTCCTCTTCTGAAGGTTTTGTGTACCAACTGAAACCTATCAACAGTGCAGCTATCAGAACAAAACCAATAATTGTATTTTTATCCATTTTCTAAAATGTATGAATATTATTTATTACTTATTTTTATTGTTTTTGTTCTCAATAGCAGTCTTAACAAAATCAAGGAACAATGGATGCGGATGAAGTACTGTACTTGAATACTCAGGATGGAACTGCGTACCGATATACCACTTTAAGCCTGGAATCTCCACGATCTCAACCAAATCGCTTTCAGGATTACGTCCAACGCATTTCATACCTGCACGTTCGTATTCTTGTTCAAAATCATTATTGAACTCATAACGATGACGGTGGCGTTCCTGTATATGTTCTGAATTATATATATTGAAGACACGCGAACCCTGTTTCAATACGCACTCATAAGCTCCGAGACGCATTGTACCGCCCATGTTGGTTATGTTTTTCTGGTCTTCCATTATGTCGATTACATTATAAGATGTCTTCTCGTCCATCTCCCTGCTGTTAGCATCTTCATAACCAAGGACATTACGACCGAATTCGATAACCATCATTTGCATACCAAGGCAAATACCAAACGTCGGAATGTCATGGGTACGCGTGTAATGCGCTGCAACAATCTTGCCCTCTATGCCACGTTGTCCGAATCCGGGACAAATAACAATGCCATCCATTCCGGCGAGCTTTTCTGCAACATTCTGTTCGTTCAACTTCTCGCTATTTATGAATGTAGCCTTAACCTTATAGTCATTATATGTGCCGGCCTGTGACAGACTTTCGAGAATACTCTTATACGCATCCTGAAGGTCATACTTTCCAACAAGACCAATATTAACAATCTCTGTTGCCTTATGCCTACGCTCGAGGAAAGAGCGCCATGGTCCAAGCGACGGAGTCTCGCCAATCGGCTCTCCCATCTTTTTCAGAATAGTCTCATCAAGCTTTTGTTCCAGCATACGAACAGGAACTTCGTAAATTGTAGGCATGTCGACGCTTTGTACGACTGCGTCAAAGTCAACATTACAGAAGTTTGCGACTTTCTTTCGTATGTTGTCATTAAGCGGACATTCGGTTCTAAGCACAAGTATGTCGGGCTGTATTCCAACACTCTGCAACTCTTTTACCGAGTGCTGCGTCGGCTTCGTCTTGAATTCTTTTGCCGCATTTAAATAAGGGATATAGGTAAGATGAACGCAAAGAGCCCTTTTACCAAGTTCCCATTTCAGCTGTCGTATGCTCTCGAGGAACGGTTGGCTCTCTATGTCGCCGACTGTTCCACCAATTTCAGTTATCACGAAATCATAGTTGTTCTTCTTACCAAGCAGCATCACGTTGCGCTTTATCTCGTCTGTGATGTGCGGAATTACTTGTATAGTCTTTCCCAAATAATCGCCACGGCGCTCCTTATCTATAACGGCCTTGTATATACGACCGGTAGTAAGATTATTTGCCTTGGTTGTCTGAATACCGGTGAAGCGTTCGTAATGTCCCAGATCCAGGTCTGCTTCGTGTCCGTCCACAGTCACGTAGCATTCGCCGTGCTCATACGGGTTCAACGTACCTGGGTCGATGTTAATATACGGGTCAAACTTTTGGATTGTAATGTTGTAGCCTCGGGCTTGAAGAAGTTTGCCGATTGATGACGATATGATTCCTTTACCAAGTGAGGAAGCCACACCACCTGTGACGAAGATGTACTTTGTTTCTGCCACTGTTATAATATTTTGATTATTAAATGCAAATAATAAATATGACGTGCAAAATTAAGAAAAAATGCTGATACGCCAAAATTATAATCTCTTTATTAGTGAAAAAACGACAACACAGATAATTATAAATCTCCCAACAAAAATACTCTGACACTGATTCAGCTTGTATACTAAGATTAAACATTTGTCTCAAACGAACAAAAAAAAGACAAGCCGGTACGTAAACAATAATACTACAATAGGTCAAATAACGACTACTGTGACAAACGAATAATACAAAATGCCAAACATGCATCAAATTTAATTTTACAGACCGATTAATTTATGAAAATAATGTTAACTTTGCAGCGTAAACATACAATCCTAATGAAAATGAAACTGAAACTCTTTACATCAATAATATTATTATGGTGTACATTTGCCGCTTATGGGCAAAAACGGCCGCACATACGGCACAATCATAAACGCACAAATGTGGACACTGCAATCACTCAAGCATATATGGATTCGCTTAAGACATTCAAGGCGAAAACAGACTCCATATTCCGGATAAATGAATCTATGGATACATTTCCCGAAAACGACCCGCGCTATTTCAAACTTTTCGCGCCACTTACATTTTATTATTCTGTGGCAAAATGCCGCATGGTACTTGACAAGGAAAGGCCCGATGATATCGACGCGGCGATAGACAAGGCTTTAATGACTGCATATCTGCGCCATCCCGAATATGTAGTCTCGACAGAAGACGAAATACGTAAAGCAGGTTCGTTGCACGAAGAGATAACAAAACCGCTTCGGCATAAAGTCGAATACGTCACGAAGAACGACCTGGCACATGAAAAAGCCCCTGAAGTACCATTTAAAATCATTGTGGAGAAGCCGAACTTCTGGACATTCGGCGGAGATTATTATTTACAATTCCTGCAAAATTTCGTCTCGGATAATTGGTACAAGGGAGGAGAGAGCAATTACTCAATGCTTGCCAGTGCAACGCTCATGGCAAACTATAACAACAAACAAAAAATTAAATTTGAAAACAAGCTTGAACTTAAGCTTGGATTCCAGACATCGCGCGGCGACACACTACACTCCTTCAAAACATCTGAAGACCTTATACGATACACCGGAAAGCTCGGGCTGCAGGCCACTAAAAACTGGTACTACACATTACAACTTGTTGCTAATACACAATTCATGCGTGGCTACAAGAGTAATGATGCATTTGTATATTCCGACCTGCTGTCGCCCCTGAACATGAACTTCTCGCTCGGTATGAGCTATAACGTCAACGCATTCAACGGAAAACTTACAGGGTCTGCGCAAATGGCTCCGTTTGCATATAACTTCAAGTACGTAGGGCGCAAGGCGCTCGCCACGCAATACGGACTAAAGGAGGGGCGACACACGCTCAATGACTTCGGTTCAGAGTTCACATTCGACCTCACGTGGGTTTTCTCCGAGCTTATAAAATGGAAGACAAGGCTTTATGGATATACAACATATAAAAGAACAGAGCTTGAATGGGAAAACACAATAACCTTCCAGTTCAACAAGTACATATCATCCAACCTCTTCATCTACCCAAGATTCGACGACGGAACGTCAAACCGCAACAACGACCTAGGATACTGGCAGTTTAAGGAATACATGTCGATAGGCTTCGCATATTCCTTTTAAGGAATAAAAATAAGATCGGGAATTAAGGATATGTGTAATAAAACAGAAATATGAAACTATATACGCAATATTCTTAATTCCCGAATTCAAGTAGAATACACTATTTTGCTTCTTCCATCGTACCTTCGATATAAAGGCGCGTCATCTCGGGTTTACCGTTTGTTCTAACAGTTATCGTCTTTTTGAAATGACCCGGAAAACGCCCCTTGCCATTATAAGTCACGCTGAGGGTTCCTTTTTGACCTGGCGCAACAGGTTTTTTCGTATATTGGGGCACCGTGCATCCACAACTTGCTACCGCCTGGTTTATGATTAGCGGAGCATCTCCTACGTTAGTAAACGTGAACGTACATTTCTGCACGGGATTACTCTCTGAGAAATTACCAAAATCGTAAGTTAGTTTGTCAAACTTTATTTGCGCCTGCTTCTGTGCCGACACATAGCATACAGACAGCATGAGCATTAACGACATCAATAAAAATTTTTTCATATTTGTTTTCCTTATTTTATGTTTTTGAAGACAAAATTAATCTATTATTCATTACATGAATGCGAATCACATCTAATTTTGCATTAATTTTACTATTTTTGTTTTTATTTTTTACTGACACACTAAGTTCGCAGTGTTACAAGCTATAATGCAAATGTAAAAACATAACAAATCCAACTAAATCCCACAGACGACATTTTACATCGCAAAAGGATGCCTATTGGCTCACAAAAGGTCACCTTTCATAAGATAACAGGCAACCTTTTGCAAACACATAATTAGACATTACCACAAAGCCATATCAAAAGATTAGTCAGACCATGGTATATATCTGACAATCAATGAATAAACCGCTCACCGGCCATATCTGCATACCATAATCAGGAAGGCTGCATCTTTACACAATACGCAACGGCAAGCATGCAACCATCCTAACCTCATAATATCAGTTTGAACCTATATACAAGAATACCATTCCGAGCAAGACCAACAACAAGTCAACGATCTTGCTTTTGAGATTCTTTTCATGCAACAGGACCGCTCCGAACAAAAATGAAACAATAACGCTGCCACGACGAATCATCGACACAACGCTTATCATTGCACCGGGAACGCTAAGGGCATAAAAATAGACAAAATCAGCGGCACTAAGAAATATGCTTATAAAGATTATGCACCAATCCCAGCGGAACGGGGTTGTATGCTTGTGTTTAGGATACCATAACAAAAGCAACATCACACCCATCATAAAACACTGGTAAATATTATACCAACTCTGCACGGCCATGCGGTCCAACCCTACTCCACCGTGGCTTGGAGGAGCCATAAGATATTTGTCATAAAGGCCGCTGACTGCACCTAGCAGCGCTGCCGCCACAACAAAATATATCCAGCGGTCATGTTTAAAGTCGATACCTTCCTTTTTGCCACTACGGCTCAACATGAAGAACGATGCTACCGCCAACGCCACACCTATCCACTGGTAAAGATTCAGACGTTCACCGAATACCACAAATGCGCCTACAAGTACCATTACTGGACGAGTTGCGTTTATAGGCCCGACTATAGTCAACGGCAAATGCTTCATTCCAAAATAGCCGAAAATCCAAGACGACAGCACAATAACACTTTTCAATAAAATGTACTTGTGCATTTCCCAACCGCCACTGCCGACATGGAAGATTGTCCCGTCTAATGTGCTTGACGTTGCAGACAAGACAATAAACGGCAAGAATATCAATGATGAAAACAATGTATTCAAAAACAATACCGGAATTACGGCGTTAGTATCAAGCGATTTTTTTTTGAACGAATCATAAAAACCTAACAGCGCAGCCGACAAAAAAGCCAATAGTAACCACATGAAATTAAAACAAGTTTATTATCAGTCTTATTATTTATAACAAAAGATAAGCTGGCAGTCAAACCACATAAGCCAGTGGCAAACTACAAGTCAGCCTGCAATCAAGCTATCCTTTATGCCAATCTTGTAATCAATATTCTATCCTCTCAAGAAACAATGCGTTCCCAGGCATGCTCTCGCCCGCCCCCGAACGTTTTTTACCTTCAATTATACTTCTGAATCCTGCAACATCAATGCGCCCACGCCCGACATCAACTAAAGAACCGACGACCGCACGCACCATATTACGCAGGAACCGATTGGCTGTTATCACAAAATGCCAATGCCCACAACCATCGTCAACCCAACGTGCATCAGTAACATCACACAACGTCGTTTTCACATCTGAATTGCTTTTACAGAATGCAGCAAAGTCATCATAAAGCAAAAGCAACGCAGCGGCCTCGTTCATCTTTACAAAATCTAGATTATAAAACAACTCGCATGAATATGCCCTGCAGAAAGGGTCCTTGCGTAAATGGACATAATAATGGTACGTCCTAGACTTTGCACTGAACCGTGCATGCATGTCACTACCTACCCGGACAAGCTTTTCAGACGAGATATCCTTAGGCAACAGTCTGTTGAGCTTATACACAAGCTGTACGCTATCCAGCTCCACATCCGTGTCAAAATGCGCAACCATCATCCTCGCATGCACACCTGTGTCGGTACGCCCGGCACCTACTACCTGTACATTTTCACGCAACAACGTAGATAATGCATTCTGCAGCACTTCCTGCACAGTATGCGAATTAGGTTGTATCTGCCAACCATGATACGCCGTACCATCATATTTGAAATAAAGAAAATATCTCTGCGCCATAATGCGAAAAACGTATTTGCGGGTGCAAAAGTACAAAATATATCTGTACAAGCATGTTTTTGCCACACAAATAATTTAAGCACATAGCAGAAGTTTCCTACAATACACCGTTTATGCTAACGCCAAATCAATTCAGTTAAAATTTTACAGAAAAACACACTGAAAAAAACAGTAATATGAAAAAAAACGTTTAATTTTGTCGCCAAATATATAAATAAGCGCAAACAACTTATGCAATAAGGAATGGCATGAGCACGTAAAATGCATAGTATTACCAAATATTTTGTGCATCAGTAATGCACAATTATAATTATGGTGATTAACCCATTCTAACATCAATAATAGGCCAGGAAAGAACCATTGTAAAATTGAAAAAGCAATCAGAACATCATGATATACCATCTGCTTCGTTTTTTTCTAAAGTTACTGTCATACATTCCTTTCCGTATGCTGTACATACTCTCCGACTGTTTGTTTTATTTTTTATATTACATCGCCCGATACCGCCGGAAGATTGTACGGCAAAACCTTACAGAATCATTTCCGGAAAAAAGTTTAACGGAAATAAAGCACGTCGAGAAAGAGTTCTACCATTTCTTCATGGATATGATTCTCGAAAGTTGTAAGCTGGCATCAATATCACCAGAAGAAATAAGGAAAAGGATGAAATTTACGCATGTTGAAGACGTAAACTCACTGATAAGACAAGGTGTATCAGTATCAATATATCTAGGACACTTCGGAAACTGGGAATGGGTGTCATCCATGCCGCTATGGCTTGAGAATGGAGTAACAAGTGCGCAAATATACCACAAACTGCGCAACAAAAACATGGAACGCCTGATGATGCACATACGCGAGCGCATGGGAGCCGTATGCGTAGACATGCACAAAACGGCAAGATACGCTACGAAACTGGCTGACGAAAAAAAAGTATGCGTTATCGGATTCATCGCGGACCAATCACCAAGAAAAAGGGAATCACGCCATTTCTTGCATTTCCTTAACCACATGACACCCGTATTGACTGGAACCGAAAAAATTACAAAGCATTATGGTTTTGAAGCCTTTTACCTCAATGTAAAGAGAATAAAGAGAGGATATTATGAAGCTGATTTTTCAAGACTGCATGACGATTCTCGCTCACTTCCCGATTATGAATTGACGGCACTATATTTCCAGCAATTGGAAAAAACAATCCAAAGGCAGCCGGAATTATACTTATGGACACACAACCGTTTTAAACATGCAGAAAAAACAAATGCATGAATTCAAAAAAGGCACAAACAAATGTAATCAAAGAAGCTCACACTAATATGGATATAGATTTTGTTATTACATGGGTTAACATGAATGATCCGAAATGGCAGGCGGAATTCGCAAAATACTCCGGCAACAAAGACAACACAAAAAACGGAGTCTCTGAAGCCCGCTTTCGCGATTACGGATTTCTGAAATATTGGTTCCGCGGTGTGGAAAAATTCGCCCCATGGGTACGTAAAATACATTTCGTAACAAGCGGGCAACAGCCTGAGTGGCTTGACATAAACAACCCTAAAATTAACCTTGTAAACCATAAGGACTATATACCCGAACAATTCCTACCGACTTATAATTCGGTAGTCATCGAACGTTATCTGCACAGGATTCCTGATTTAGCGGAACATTTCGTCTATTTCAATGACGACTTCTATATCATTAACAACATAAGTACTGAGCGTTTCTTCAAAGGCGGATTGCCATGCGACATAGCAACATTCCTGTACAACCCGTCATGGTCACAATGGTATAAGAGAATAAAGAACAACCTGAAAATAATCAACCGTTATTTCGACAAGAAAGAAGTGATGAGCCGTTTCCATGACAAATGGTTCGACAAAAGTTACGGCTCGAGAGCACGCTGGAACTATATACTCAAGCCATATGGCAAATTCATTACTTTAAGGACACCGCACAATGCGCAGCCTTATCTGAAAAGGACCTTCGAAGAAGTGTGGGCTGTTGCTGAAAAAGAACTTACAGAGACATCCGTAAACAGGTTCCGTGCTTTAAGTGACTATACTCCTGAATTGTTCCGTACATGGCAAATATGCAGGGGAAATTTCGAGCCATACAATACGTACAACGACACCAAGATGTTTCCCCTCATGATTCGGCACAAGCAAGCAATAAAAGCCATTTATGAACAGTCATACTCCTTGATTTGCCTGAATGACAACGTACATATTCGAAACTACGAACAGGTAATGGAGAACATTAAGAATGCCTTCGAATACATTCTCCCAGACAAATCAAGCTTCGAATGTTAATTTAACTACATATTATAAATCTATTAATATCTGTATGTTATGAATAAAGTCTTTGCTGAAATTATTGCCGGAATGATTCCGCATAAAATGACAAGGAACAGATGGCGTGGCATTCTGCGCTACGGGCTTATCAATGCAGCAAAACTGAAATTCAGATTGAAGCATGACAAAACACAGCCGAAATATTACCTTGCGGTATGTGCAATAGCAAAAAACGAAGGACCCTATTTCAAGGAATGGGTTGACTGGCACCACGAACAAGGCGTAGACAAATTTTACATTTACGATAACGAAAGTACAGATTGTACGAAAGAAGTACTGAAGCCTTATATTGAATCGGGATTGGTAGAATATATATATTATCCCGGATACAGACGACAACTGGCCGCATACGACGATTGTCTGGAAAGACACCGCTTTGACTCACGTTGGATTGCCTTCATTGATTTGGATGAATTCATTGTTCCTGTAAAAGATCATAACATACCAGAATTTTTACATAGATTTGAAAGTTTCCCTGCTGTAGAAATAAACTGGCTTATTTATGGTAGCGGCGGAGCAAAAAAGAAAGTTCAAGGAACAATGATGGAAAGATTCAAGCATCATGCGACTCCAAGCCATTACCTTAACCGACACGTTAAGAGTATCGTCAACCCTAAACAAGTATTCTCTATGATCGGCTGTCACGAAGTAGCGAGAATATCAGGCTACGCCGCCGACTCACACGGCAACCCGATCAAGAAACATTTCCGTGAACGTGAGCCTCAACAAGACGTCATACGCATAAACCACTACGCTGTAAGGTCATACGAGGAATTTCTAGAAAAACAAGCCCGTGGCAGAGCGAGCGGAACGCAAAAGACGGTGAGGTCGGAATATTTCGACAAGTACGACCTCAATGACATCGAAGAAGCCTGAAAAACGTTATTTCTCGTACTGCGACTTCTCAGGGAAACGCTTGTCAAGAAAAGCAGCAGCCCTTTTCCGGTCGCAGTCCTTGGCGTACTGCGAATCATTCATGCAGAACAGTATTGGGTTGTACCTTTCCAATTTGCCATAATGGCTTTCATTCTGTATATGAAGCCTGAACGATGTCCTTTGAGTTACGTAATGCAGATGGGCCCGTTTTTCAGCTAGAGCCACATAAGAATAAATATTCCTTTGTATATCGTTTTCACTACGCACGTGGTTAGGCAAAGTTGTTCGGATTTCATCTTCAAAGACTTTTGCTGCATGTTCGTAATCGCTTCTCAGGTAGGCATCAATATTGTGATGCGTCTTTCCCCCATAGTATTTACCATATTTTTTTTCTACCAACTCGGCCGAGTTGCGTATGGTTTGCACATAATTGCTCAACCGTTTCCCCTGTACCTTTTCCTTAAACAACAGTGTCCATTTCCTGAAAGGCCTACGGTTGAACCTGACTATTGGCAGACCGTCCTTACCGAAGAAAGTCTCTGGCGTAACAGGCTTGTTAATAAACATGTCGTCATTGGCATAGATGAAATGCTCCGCCAGCCCGGGTATCTTGTATAGAAAATGTTCTATCAGGCAAGAATTGAAGCACGGCAGACAAACATCCGGCATAATTTCCTTATGATCGACTATCCTTACCCTGGCGTTCGACGTATCTAGCCATACTGGTACCTGGTTGTCTGTTACAATGAATATCCGCCTTATCCAAGGTGCATACTTTTCTATTGAACGCAAACTGTATTTCAGTTCGTCGTTATCAGCATAACGGCCATCACAGTTGACGGCTGACTTTTCTTCTGTCTTACCTATACAAGCATTACGTTTAGCCAGCCATTGGGGGTCGTTCCCATTTACCCAAAGATATACTAAATCTATGTCCATTTTACCAATCGTACAGCCATCGGCTTTTTTAATTATATTTATTTCTCAAACTCAGACTTATCAGGAAATCTTCTTTCAAGATATTCTTTCGCCGTCTTCCTGTCTTCGTCCTTGGCGTATTCGGAATCGTTCATGCAAAAAAACATTGGACGAAATTTCTCCAATCTTCTATAATGCCGCTCCTTTTGTATCTCAACATGCATCGACTCTTTTCTTGTCACGTATCTTAGCTTTCCTCTTTTCAGGGCAAGGGCTGTGTATGAGAACAATATGCGCTGTATGTCATCATTGCTTCTCATCCTGTTTTTATTATTTGCAGCAAATTCATCACGGAAGTAATCTTCGACAACCCGCTGCATGTCACTTTTCAGATAAGAGTCAATGTTATGGTGTGGCATGCCTGTATAGTAAACTCCATACTTGTCGTCCACAAGCTGAGAAGCACGGGCTATCGTAAAGCTATAATTCTTAAGCGGTTTCTTACGTACGTTTACACGCCAAAACCAGCGGAATTTTCTGAAAGGCCTGCGCCCAAGTCTTATTATTGGGAATCCTTCCTTCGTAAAGAAATCGTCTACCGTCACAGCCTTATTCAGATACATATCGTCATTGGCCAGGAGGAAATGCTCCGCCAGCCCGGGTATCTTATATAAGAAATGTTCTATCAATGCCGAATTGAAACAAGGCAGACTTTCTGCTGGCATTATATCCTTGTGGTCGATAATCTTCACCTTAGTGTTGGATATATCCAACCACTCGGGCACTTGGTTGTCAGTTACAATGAATATAGTCCTTATCCATGGAGCATAAGTCTCTACCGAACGCAGACTGTATTTCAGCTCGTCATTGTTGGCATAACGCCCCTTGCAATTTATAGGTGAACTTTCTTCTGTCTTACCAATAAAAGCGTTATGTTTAGCCTGCCATACTGGATCATTGCCGTCCACCCACAAGTATACCAAGTCAACATCCATAATATCCTTATTATTCATCATCCTTTATTCTTTCACCTATTTGCGGATACTTTTCAATTATTGCCCTCAACGCTGCCGCATTACGGTCGGTACCCAACTTGAAGTTAGTAGTTTTCAACGACAGTTCACGTGGTTTGTGCAAGCCCTTGGGCTTGTTGTATCCAAAAGGCACTGGCACTATTGGAACACCGTTGGCCACAGCCGCTGCCCAAAACCATATATCGTCTGTCGTCGGGGCTATCTTTGTGAACAGCTCCACGTCCATCATGTCTTCCTTCAATGAATGCGGCGGATACAACACGCCACCTACGCCTGTTTGTATATTCTTAAAACCTGAATGGATTCGTTTGAACACAAAGCTGTACCATCTGTACTTGCTCCACTTGCGATATGGCTTGCCCGGCTTAATGCGTTTTGCGCGATGAGCCAATACCGCACGCGGCATCTGCTCGTGCAGTCGAAGCAGGTCACGCAACATGTGCCTGTGATAAGCCACATCGTCGTCGACCGTCACCACCACGGCATCTGGGAAGTCGGCCAATGCCGGTATAAGCTTGCGGTACGACCGTATGTCCCTGTCATAATTGCGGATTTCAAATATCTCATTACTGTTCGACAGCTCGATCAGTTCCTGCGGGATGCCTTCCTCGCCAAACTGCGAGAATGTAAGATAAAGCACCACTCTGTCTGGCAATACAGACCCACGCAGCACAGACTTTACTGCCCGCGCCGCATAAGATATGGCCGCGGGAAACGACGTCATCGACACCACAACCATTTGTTCAGCACCGTTCAACTTCATTCTTAATTGTTCATCTAAAATATGACACGCTTTACATGCGTGACAAAGATAATACAAAAAACTGACATACCCCCCATTTACAGGAAAAAATAAGCCCATGCCCCCAATTAAAGGTTTGTTGATATCAAATCAGGCAAAAACTGCCAGAAAAACAGTAAGAAACAAACCAAACAATACTAATAAAACCGGTGAAAACCCAAAGACGGCATTTTGCCGTGCAAAAGGCTACCTTTCAGGCGCTAAAAGATAACCTTTCATCACGCAAAAGGTAACCTTTTAAAAAACAAGCAAAAACCGGCTCGGAATTTGTAAAATTTTTCTCTTTGCACGTATAACGCAAACACGCCTGAATTGTAACCAAGCCCAATAGCATCTGTAACAAATAAACAATTATGGCAACAAAAAATTTGGAGTCTCATCATATTTTATATATTTTTGCAAAATATCAATAAGCTTATGCCGCAAGTTTGATATTAAATGTATTATTAAGCCACGACCATGATAAAACGCATAATCAATTTCTACAAAGAAGGCTTTGCAAACATGAAATTAGGCAAGACACTATGGATCGTAGTGCTTGTCAAATTAGCCGTGATATTCCTTGTAATAAAGATGTTTTTCATGCCTGACATACTGAACGAGCGGACAAGCAAGGGCAACGAAGCCGATTACGTGTCGACGCAAATAACAGACAGGGCCGGCTTGTAAGTAAGAACCGTTATCACAACACCTGACAACCATTAATTAATAAAGAAATATATGAACGACTTGTTTTTAAGCATAAGTACAGGAACGGTTGACTGGTCGAGGGCACAGTTCGCCCTTACGGCCATTTACCATTGGCTTTTCGTGCCGCTGACATTGGGCCTAGCACTTATCATGGGCATAATGGAGACTTGCTACTACCGCACGGGTAAAGTGTTCTGGAAAGACACGGCACGCTTCTGGCAGAAGCTGTTCGGCATAAACTTCGCAATGGGCGTGGCCACAGGCATAATCCTCGAGTTCGAGTTTGGCACCAACTGGAGCAACTACTCATGGCTAGTGGGCGATATATTCGGCGCACCGCTCGCGATAGAAGGAATTGTTGCCTTCTTTCTCGAAGCAACGTTTGTCGGAGTAATGTTTTTCGGTTGGAACAAAGTGTCACGCGGCTTCCACCTGGCGTCGACATGGCTCACGGGGCTTGGTGCCACTATTTCGGCATGGTGGATTCTTGTTGCTAATGCATGGATGCAAAATCCGGTGGGACAGGCATTCAATCCGGACACAATGCGCAACGAAATGACATCATTCGCCGAAGTCGCACTGTCTCCTTTTGCCGTCGACAAGTTTTTCCACACAGTAATATCTGCCTGGATTATCGGTGCAATATTCACAGTAGCCGTAAGCTGTTATCTGCTTTTCAGGAAAAAGCGCAATGACAACGACCGGCAACTTGCCGTCGAAAGCATCAAGATAGCCTCTATTACAGGTTTAGTCGCATCGCTGTTTGCCATACACACAGGCGACAGCTCGGCATACATGGTGGCAAAGTCACAGCCCATGAAACTGGCGGCTATGGAAGCGCTATACGACGGAGGACAAGGCGAAGGCCTTACCCTTGTAGCATTGGTCAATCCGTTCAGCCAGCCCGACTACGCCGCAGGTGAAGAGCCTCAAATGAAAATCGCCGTACCTAAAATGCTTTCATTCCTCGCAACAAGAGACTTTAACGGATACGTACCGGGAATCAACGATATAATTAAAGGTGGCTACACCATGCCAGACGGCAGCAAGGCCGTATCTTTGGAAGAAAAGATGGAACGCGGACGCACGGCGATAGCCGCACTAGCCGGTTACCGTGAAGCTAAAGCTAACAACGACGCAGATGCAGCCTCGGCAAACCGCAAAAAGTTGGACGAGAACATGAAATACTTTGGCTACGGATACATAAACGACGCAGAACAGACTGTGTCGTTCATTCCTGTATGCTTTTGGGCCTTCCGCGTAATGGTTGGACTTGGAATGCTGTTCCTGCTTTTCTTCGCCGTTTCCACCTTCTTGTCATATAAGAAAGACATTGCGTCCATGCGCTGGTACCAAATAGCAGGCATGTCATTATTGCCTTTGGGCTACATCGCAAGCGAGGCCGGCTGGATAGTAGCTGAATTCGGGCGGCAGCCTTGGACCATACAGGACATGCTGCCGACATGGGCAGCCGTGTCTGACATAGAAGCAAGTTCTGTTGTCTTGACATTCTTCATATTCCTTGCACTATTCACCTTGCTGCTTGCCGTGGAAATAAGCATAATGTGCAAAGCAATAAAAAACGGACCGGAATACACACGAAAAGAACAAATGAAGAATTAAATAAACAAATGATACAACTCCATCAAGAGCCTAATTATTATTTTACCCAATAAAAAACAAATAACATGACATACGATTTTTTTCAACAATACTGGTGGTTCATAATTTCCCTGCTGGGAGCATTGCTGGTGTTTATGATGTTTGTCCAGGGTGCCAATTCTGTAATGTTCTCATTAAGCACAAACGAAGAAGAACGACGGATGATCATAAACTCAACGGGGCGCAAATGGGAACTTACATTCACCACGCTCGTAACTTTCGGAGGAGCGTTTTTCGCCTCATTTCCATTGTTTTACAGTACAAGCTTCGGTGGTGCTTATTGGGTCTGGATGATTATCCTGTTCACTTTCGTTGTACAAGCCGTCAGTTACGAATTCCAGAACAAACTAGGGAATTTACTTGGTACAAAGACATTCCAGTATTTCCTCGTAATCAACGGCATCGTAGGTCCGCTATTGCTTGGAGTTGCCGTAGCAACATTCTTCAACGGAGCCAACTTCATTATTGACAAGTCAAATATCTTGGGAAGTCCAAATCCGATAATAAGCAGTTGGGCTAATGCAAGTCACGGGCTCGATGCATTACTTAACGGTTGGAACATCATTTTCGGTCTTGCAGTGTTATTCCTTGCACGCAGCCTGGGCATACTTTATGTAATGAACAATGTCGAGAATGAGAATATCCGCTCTCGTGCATCAGTCAGGTTGGTTGGCACAGTCGTACCGTTTCTCGTGTTCTTCATAGTCACACTTGCACATATTCTCATACAGGACGGTTATGCAACAGATCCGGCATCAGGTGAAATCTACATCGAGCCAAACAAGTACTTCAATAACTTCTTGCAGATGTGGCCTATCGCATTATTGCTTGTTGCAGGTGTTGCATTATTCATTTACGGTTCAGCTAAAACAATTTTCACCAATTATTACAATAACGGAATATGGCCGGCCGGTATAGGCACCGTACTCGTTGTGTTAAGCCTTTTGCTTTGTACAGGCTGGAACAATACAGCATATTATCCGTCAAGCGCCGACATGCAAAGCAGTCTTACAATAGCAAACAGCTGCAGCAGCGAGTTTACGCTTAAAACAATGTCTGTAGTGTCACTTATCGTACCTTTCGTCATTGCATACATCGCATACGTCTGGAGAATAATGGATAAAAAGAAAATAACAAAAGAGGATTTGAAAGAAGAAGCCTATTAATTATTGAAAAAACAAACAGTGGGAAACCTAATTTGTGAATACACAAATTAGGTTTCCCACTGTTCATATTATTTTATTTGAACTATCTTGGTCGGCGCATGCTCCTTATTACGCCTGTTGGTAACGGTGACCACAGCCTGCGCCAAGTTAATAAATGCCTGACCTGTTATGGTATCGGCATTAAGAGCAGCCGGCTTACCGGAATCACCGCTCTCACAAATACTCTGCACGACTGGAATCTGTGCGAGCAATGGCAGATTCATTTCTTTTGCAAGATTCTTACATCCTTCCTTACCAAAAATATAATATTTGTTATTAGGAAGCTCTGCAGGTGTAAACCATGCCATGTTCTCTACAAGACCAAGGATAGGCACATTAACCTTATCGTTCTTATACATGTCAATACCTTTACGGGCATCTGCCAAAGCAACATTCTGCGGCGTACTTACAATTACGGCACCGGTTATGGCCAGTGTCTGCAACAAAGTAAGGTGGATGTCGCTTGTACCAGGAGGCGTATCAAGAACGAAATAGTCAAGCTCTCCCCAATCAGAATCACCGATGAGCTGTTTCAATGCATTCGATGCCATGCCTCCACGCCATAATGTTGCGGTATCAGGATTAACAAAAAAGCCAATGCTCAACAGTTTGACACCATACTTTTCAATAGGCTCTATCAAATCGCGCCCGTCTTTGTTTACAGCATACGGACGGGCATCCTCAACATCAAACATCTTCGGCATTGACGGTCCGAAAATGTCAGCATCAAGCAAACCAACCTTGTAACCGAGACGTGCCAATGAAATAGCAAGATTTGCGGCCACAGTACTCTTACCAACTCCTCCCTTGCCTGAGCTGACAGCTATGACGTTTTTAACTCCCGGCAACATCTTTCCTGGCTCAGGGCGCGGTTTAGACTTGGTTTCAACGTTAATTGCAACTTCTACATCTTTACTTACATGGTAATGTATTGCAGCCTCAGCGGCTTTAAGCGTTGACTTGATGAAAGGGTCTGTATCACGAGGAAAAATCAACGAAAACGATACTTTCATACCGTCAATTCGTAGATTGTCTGCAACCATTTCACTTTCAACGAGATTCTTCTTAGTACCTGGATACGTAACCGTAGCCAGAGCATCCATTATTAATTTGGGGTATAATGTCATAATTCTTTTTTTACATGCAAAATACGTAATAAATATGCAAACGAACAAAATTTTGACTGAAAAACCGCCAAAATACGTTATCTGACTACTTTCTTAACGTAAAGTCAAAACGTAATCCCCCTGTAAGATTATTGTCAACAGTTATTGTACCGCCATGTAAAAGTATTGAATTCTTTACTATCGCAAGTCCAAGCCCTGTACCTCCCATTTTGCGGCTGCGTCCTTTATCAACCCTGTAAAACCTCTCAAAAAGACGCGGCAAATGTTCATAAGGAACACCTACACCATTATCGCTAAAAGTAAAACTCCAAAAACCGCCTTTAATTGACGCCGATAATGTAATCGTTGTTCCTTCACCGGCATACGCAATGGCATTATCAGTCAGATTTCGGAATACGCTGTAAACCAAAGACTGGTTGCCACGCACTACAACGCCTTGCGGTAAACGATTGTCAAACGTCATCTTACGTTCTGACATCTGCAAGGTCGTATCTTTTATTATGTTGGCTACCATTGCATTAATGTCAACGGTCTCAAAATCTACCATTTCAGGTGCATCGTCAAGACGATTCAAAGTAGAAATATCATGTAGCAACGAGGTCAAACGTTGTGACTGGGCGTAACACCGTTCTAGAAATTGCTGTTTTGTTGTTTCATTTATATTAGGATTCTCCAAAACCGTTTCAAGATAACCCTGAATGCTGGCAACCGGAGTTTTCAACTCATGGGCGATATTCTGTGTCAACTGTCGCTTTAATACATTTTGCTCTTCTTTAGTACGTTTCAACCGTTTGTACATTTTTATTATCCGCTCGGCAATTTCGCCTAGCTCATCACCCGAAAAACCGACAAGATCTTCTGAATCAAGGCTTTCGTTATGATCAGCACGACTGGCAAAAAGACGCAATTTGGCTATATTATCACCAAGACGACTGACAAAACGGTAAAGTATGAATACAAGTATCAGTACAGCAACAAGAGTAAACCACAAATAATGCTGGTCCGCCTTGAGCATCTCAGCCATGCTATTATCGTATGGAAGTGCACTACGAACCACTATATCAAGCTCTGGAACATAAGTAGCCGAATAAAAATACGTCTGTTTCATCGTAGAACTTAGACGGCTAAAATCAAATCCGTTCCCATTGGAAATAGCCTCACGCACTTCCAAACGGTTTTTATGACTATCCATCTTAACATAGTCCTTGTACATGTTGTCATAAACCACACGACCGTCTCGCTTGATAAGGGTAACCCGGAGACCATGTATATGGTGATTTCTAACATACCTGTCCAACGCTTCTTCCGAATAACTGCCTATGTATTCTAGCGTTTCAATCATTCTTGAATTATAATCCTGAAGACGCGAATTGAGCGAATTTATCTTGTATTCGCGTTCGCGTTCGTGCTGAAATATTATAAACGCTGCGGCAAAAACAATGAAAACGGCTAAAACACTGATGTAAAGACGAGTTCCAACAGATGTTTTCAACATAGTAATTATATATTACTTCCACTACAACCTGAAAAAGACATAACAGGCTAAGTATAAGATTTTATGTATTATGCATCAAAATAATAACCGAATCCCAAACGGGTAACTATACACTTCGAGAACTTGCCAATCTTTTTGCGCAGACGTGTTATATTGACATCTACTGTACGGTCAAGGACAAGCACGTCTTTCGGCCAGATTCGGTCAATCAGTTCTTGACGTGAAAAGACTCTGCCTTTCTCATCAAGCAGCAAATGAAGTATTTCAAACTCTGTTTTGGTGAAAGGCACTTCCTTGCCGTCTATACTGACGGTCTTCTTATCAAGATTCAGTTCTAGCCCTTGATAACTTAACATATTAGCCTGTGGTTCACCGTTTCTTTCTGCAGTTCGACGCAAAACAGCGCGTATCCTTACCAAAACTTCACGGATGGAAAAAGGTTTTGATATGTAATCGTCGGCACCTAAATTGAAACCTGTAACGGTGTCATTCTCTGTGTCGCGGGCTGTAAGGAATACTATGGGAATATCTTTCGTAGCAGGATTAGCCTTCAACTTTTTAGCCATGGCAAATCCTGACATACCACCCATCATAACATCGAGTAACATGAGATCGAAACTTTCAATGTTCATATCTAAGGCATCTTCTGCAGAATTTGCAGTCTCCACTACATAGCCGTCGGTTTCAAGATTGAACTTAAGGATCTCGCACAAATCTTGTTCGTCATCAACAACCAATATTCGATAATTCTTATCCATAAATCAACAGTTTTTTATTTTCTGCAAAATTACCTACAAATATATTCATACTTGTTACAGCAATATTACAATAAGGTTAAAAGATTCAGTGTGACGGGAAACTTAACGTATTTAAGACAAGTTCACATTCCAATCATCTAAAAGGCTCAAACCATTATTCGTCAACTTCCTCTGGCAGTTTTTTCTTTTTTGGATTTGCTTTTGCACCCATGTCAATAAGTTTCCGTGCCGAACCAATAAAGCCACGGTTACCGCTCATTGCTTTCTTTGCATCATCGAACGACTTGCGCACTCCATCAATGTCACTATCCAACCTGTCAAAACGCTCGACAAACAACTGTACTCTGTCTACAAGAGTAGAAGCCATGTCGAACACCTTTTCCTGGTTTTCAGCCTGCCGTTGCTGGGTCCATGCTATTTGCAATAGTCTCAATAAAGAAAATAGATTTTGTTCACCAGTGATAATGACATTTCGCTCGAAAGCATAATTCCAAAGCGAAGCATCCGCCGAAACTGCAAGCTGCATTGCTGCTTCCTGTGGAACAAACATTATTACGAAGTCAAGCGTTGTTCCACCGTCCATTGAATATTTCCCATAATTCTTGGCCGACAGTTCGTCGACATGACGTCGCACACTTTTTACATGTTCTTCAAGATAAGCCTTACGTTCATCATCTGTCCCAGCATTTACGTAATTAATGAATGCCGTAAGCGAAGCTTTAGAATCGATAATAACATCCTTGTGGTCAGGATAATGCAACACTACGTCGGGACGCATCATGTCGTTGGTGTCGTCATTCCTAATCACGTTACCCTTTGAGTCACGCATTGTGTACTGCACGTCGTACTCCACACCTTTCGTAAATCCGAACTTGTCCAGCAAGTCGTTGAGTTTCATCTCGCCGAAATCACCTTGTATCTTCGGCCCTGCCTGCAACGCCCTTGACAGTTTTTCGGCTTCAGCGCCAAGATTTGTCGTAGTGGCATGCATCTGCTTTAACTGTTCGCTCAGCGATGCCGTATTACGGTTGAACGAATCGCGGTTGTCATCCATTGACTTTTTCATTTCAGCCATAACCTCCTTCAAGGGAGCAATTATGGAATTCATTTGGCTACGGTTAGCCGTATCGAGTTCTTCAGAACGTTGTTTCAACAGACGTTCAGTGGTCGTACCCAACTGTTCCTGCACAAGTCTCAAACGCTCGGCAAACTGTTTATCCAACAAAGCCATCCGTTCCTCCTTTTCACGTTCGTTCCTACGGTTTATGTCGTCAAGCCGATCGACGAACTGCCGTTTAGTTTCCTCAAGCTGTCGCTCATGCTCTATTTTCACATCAGCCAACTGTTTGCCAAGCATTTCAGCCTCACGTTGTTTCACCGAAATATCGCTTGACAATGAAGAAATCCTTTCGGAATACTCTTCACTCTTCTTCTGGTTTACAATCATCATTACAACGACTGCAACAAGCACACCTGCAATAAAATATAGAACAAACATCATTATAGTTGTTTAAAATCCGTATAATCCTATTCTTTAACATTTATATGGAAGCTCAAGCATCAACCATCTGAGTCTTCGGCCAATTGACAAGATACAGTTTTTCAGTAGCACGTGTAAACGCCGTATACAACCAATGGATGTAGTCAGGTGTAAGCATGTCGTCAGTCATGTAACCCTGGTCAACATAAACATGCGCCCACTGCCCGCCCTGAGCCTTGTGGCAAGTCACCGCGTATGCATATTTTACTTGCAAAGCATTGTAATACATGTCTTCACGCACACGTTTCAGGCGGTCTGCCTTCAAAGGTACATCCTGGTAATCCTCCATCACGGCGTTAAACAAATGTTCGCTTTGCTGGCGGGTCAATGACGCAGACTCCGACATCAGAGTATCGAGCATTAAAGTCAACCGCAACTCATAATTATCGTAATCAGGGAACTGGAGCCACACATCGGCAAAGCGGAATCCATAAATCTCACGCACATTGCGTACCCGTTGCACACAAGCCCTGTCGCCGTTGGCAATGAAAAGCGAAGTGCTAAATGTAAAATGTGGAGAGCCGTCATGCCCTGATTGCAAACGTTCGGTTGCACCACCGGCTTGTACACCGCCAGCTTTCCTCATTCCGTCCTTTTCCTTTTCCAACCAATAATAATTATTTTTCACTACGATAAGCATGTCGCCGGTTGACAACTCGTCCTCACGTCCGAGTACCATGTTACGTATTCCTGCATTATAGATATTAGCACGCTTGTTGCTTCTGGTAACCACGATGGTCTCGTCCAAACCTACTTCGCCGTAACTGCCGTTGAGTTGTTCTATCAGTTCGCCTCCAGGCACAATCCGTATATCGGCAAAGCCCGAAAACGTAACTTTCGGCAAACCGGTGATTTCGTCATGGGTCATCATCCTCCTTATTACCGTTGCGTTATAAAGAATGCCTGAACCTGCAGCCTGACGCAACACCTCGTTAAGGTCGCACTCATAAACCCTAAGTCCGTAGCCCTCGATATAATCTGGCATAAGTGCGGGTGAATCGCTCTCCCCTACTGGCGGCAACTGGGCCTTGTCACCTATCAACACCATACGGCAGTTGCAACCACCATAAACAAAACCTACCAAATCGTCAAGCAACCGTCCCGACCCGAAAGTCAATGTCTCTGACACTCCGTAATTTGCAATCATCGACGCTTCGTCGACTATGAACAAAGTGTCACGGGCAAGATTGTCGTTAAGGTTGAACTTGCTGTTATCCCCGGCAAACGATTTCTGCCTGTATATCTTCCTATGGATTGTCAGTGCTAGCTGACCGGCGTTGAGCGAGAACACCTTGGCCGCCCTGCCGGTAGGGGCCAACAAGACGACCTTCTGCCTAAGCCTGACAAGGGTCTTGACTATTGCGGCGGCCAATGTCGTCTTGCCCGTACCAGCCGAGCCACGCAATATCATGACTGAACGGTCGCTCCCATCCATCATGAAACGGCAAAACACGTCAATGGCGCTTTCTTGTTCAGCTGTTGGAACCAGCCCCATTGTCTGCCTAATCTGATAAGCCAGTTCGTCGACAATCATCAGTTTTTAGCCTCAAGGTTTGATATTACGGATTATTTGGTGTATTTTTGCAACGCATACAATGCGCAAAGCATCATGCAAACTTACAAAAAATAATCGACTTCCTGCCCATAACGTCGGAAATATGATTAATTTAATCAACGACAAAACAACAGAAGCTGTCTGACGTAACGATGAAAAGAATCAAGAATGACATTGTTTTAACCATCATTGCAGCGGTACTTGCGATAACCTGCGGTATAAGCATATACGCCCCGGTAAGGTTTGAGAAACAACATACCGCACGTGAAAACGCCGTTAAGGAACGACTGGTTAAAATAAGGTATGCCGAAGAAAAGTATAAAAGGGACAATGGTGTCTATACGGACGACTTCGCCGACCTGATTAAGGGAGGATACCTGGCCGACTCGCTGCAATACATTCCGTTTACCGGCAACAAGACTTTCAGCATAATCACGACCGTGCAGACGGGCAAGTCAGGGCGTCAGATTCCGCTTATGGAGTGCGGGGCAGGATACGATGAATACCTGTCAGGGCTTGACGAGAACAGGATAGCCAACCTTATCGAAGAAGCCAACAATGCCGGGCGGTACCCGGGACTGAAAATCGGAGACATAACAATACCTAACGACAATGCAGGAAACTGGGAATAACATATTAAGGAGGGACGGTTTGCAAGACGGCAAACCGGCAGGCAACTCAGGAAACATGCCGACAGACAAGCCAACGGGCGCTGCAGGACAAGCCACCGGCACGCCTGCCGACACACAGACCAGCGACGCCGGAACGGGAAGCATTCTGAGAAGGCCGCGGCTGACAATACGCATAGGGAAACACTCGCTGTCGTTCTCGGCCCTCAACACAGACAACTCGAACAGCATAACCTATGAGCCTTACACCGTGAGGAGCGGCATATCGACGGCTGCCAACCTTAGGGAGGCGTTCAGGGAAATTGACTTGCTGCGCAACGGGTGGCAAAGGGCAATGGTGCTGATTGACTCGCCTGTACTGATGATACCGATTGAGGAGTTCAACGAGGCCCATAAGGAGACTCTCTACCGGCACGCCATAACCGGGCATGAGGGCGAGACGGTAATGTCTGTCGTGCTGCCGTCGCTCAACGCCGTTGCCGTTTACTCGATAAACAAGGACCTTAAGCTCGTCATCGACGACCACTTCGGCGACGTGCGCTTCACCCACGTATGCGCTCCGGTATGGAACCACCTTTACCGCCGCAGCTTCACCGGGGTGAGGATGAAGCTGTACGCTTACTTTCACGACAAGAAAATCGACGTATTCAGTTTCCAGCAAAACCGTTTCAGGTTTACAAACAGCTTCGACACCAACCTCGCGCCCGACGCCGTATATTTCATACTGAACGTATGGAAGCAGCTTGCATTCGACAACAAGCGCGACGAGCTGCATCTTGTCGGCGAACTGCCTGACCGCGACACGCTGACACAGGAGCTTAAGTCATTCGTTCAGAACGTGTACGTAATCAACCCGAAGGCTGAGTTCAACCGTGCCCCGATAACTGAGATTAAGAACCTGCCCTACGACCTGCTGACACACTTCATGGGTAACTGACGAATGCAACAATATGCACCGCCAGGCAAAAGTACGACAGCCGTGGTGCATCTCATCAATATAAAAGAACCTATCAAGAACATATAACAATGCGCATAATAACCGGCTTATACAAGGGACGCCACTTCGAGATACCTCGCACGTTCAAGGCCAGGCCTACCACCGACTTCGCAAAGGAAAACATATTCAACGTGCTCAACGGCTACATCGACTTCGACGGAGCCGCCGCACTCGACCTATTCTCGGGCACCGGCAGCATATCGCTCGAGCTGCTGTCGCGCGGATGCGCTTCAGTGGTCAGCGTCGAAGCCGACCGCGACCACCACGCCTTCATCAAGCAGTGCCTTGCCAAACTGGGCACCGACAGGTGCATGGCCTTGCGCGGCGACGTATTCCGCTTCATCAAGAACTGCCGCCAGCAGTTTGACTTCATATTCGCCGACCCGCCATACAGCATTCCCGAGGTGCCACGGCTGCCACGGCTTGTCCTCGAGCGCGACTTGCTCAAGCCCGGCGGCGTATTCGTCTTTGAGCATGGCAAGAACAACTCTTTTACCGACATGCCCGAATTTGTAGAGCACAGGGCTTACGGCAGCGTCAATTTCAGCCTGTTCATGAAGCCGGCCGACGCCGTCGGCGGGGCAAGTGACGCTGAAGGCGAGGCATGACAATCCTAATGTCCATGACGCAACCATTTACAGGCCGCTTTTCAACAAAGCGGCCTTTTTTGCATCTTTACCACGCTTGTTGAGATTACATCAACGGTGAAAACAACCTCACAAGCGACTCCCATAAGCGGTGCGTGAACGATAGCCTGCGGCTGCGCATGTAGTCTTCGTACCTCACACAATTCTCCATGTCCTTCATGAAGACTTCCTTTATGCGCAAGGCCATGCCGCGGTCGTATATGAAGACGTTGCTCTCGAAATTGTTGTCGAAGCTGCGGAAATCAATGTTTGTAGAGCCGCAGGTCGACAGCGAATCGTCGCTTACAAGCAGCTTGGAATGGTTGAAGCCTGACGAGTAAAGATACACCTCGACACCCGAATCAACCGCCTCCCTGACATAAGAGCGGCTTGCCCACTCCACCAGCTTGGCATCACAGTGCAGCGGCACCATCAGCCTCACGTCAACGCCTGCAAGGGCGGCGGTGCGCATGGCGAACATCACGGGCTCGGTCGGCAGGAAGTATGGCGTCTCCATGTAGACGTAACGCTTGGCCTGGAGCAATATGCGCACATAGCCCTGCATCATCTCAGGCCACTGGCTTACGGGACTGCTGGTCACTACCTGCATTATGCAGCCGTTGGTTACGCCGCCGCCCGGCTGGGCGGGATAGTAGCAGCGGTTGGAGATGAGCGTGCGGTCAACAAAATACCAGTCTACGAGGAATGCGCGCTGTATGCCGTATACCGCGCCGCCGCTTATGCGCAGATGGGTGTCGCGCCATGCCGAGCCCTTGGTGCCCCTTATGTAGCGCATGGCTATGTTCATGCCGCCTATGTAGCCCGTCTTGCCGTCTATGACGCACAGCTTGCGGTGGTTGCGGTAGTTCACCTTGCCCGTAAAGGCGGGGAACTTGACCGGCATGAAGGCGTGCACGTCGACCCCCGCCGAGCGCATGCGCTCGAAGAACGAGCCGGGCACGTTCCAGCATCCCACGTCGTCGTAGATGAAGCGCACCTCCACGCCCGCCCGTGCCTTGTCGGCCAGGGCGTCGGCCACGAGGCGGCCCAGCGGGTCGTCGCATATTATGTAGGTCTCCAGGTGTATGTGGTGCGTGGCGGCGCCTATGTCCCTCAGCAGCGAGCTGAAGAAGCCGTAGCCGTCGGTGTATATGCGCGCCTCGTTGTTCTTGAACGGCAGCGCCCAGTTCTGGCTTGCAAAGAGCTTTATTAGCGCTTCGTGCTCTTCAGGCAGCACGAGGTCCTGCTGCTCGGCAAACTCCAGCATCGACCGCTTCGTCAGCTGGTCCATGCTCTGCTCGCTGATGTACCTCTCCCTGCGGGTGTTACGCCCGAAGAAGAAGTACAGCACGAAGCCCACCACCGGCACGAATATAAGCACCAGCACCCACGCCATGGTCTTGGCCGGCTGCCGGTTGTCCATCAGCACTGTCACCATCGTGGCCAGCACCACACAGACGTATACGATGAATATTATCCAATGAAAGTATATCATAGCTATCAGCCCACGTTGCTCAACAGTCCTCCTGCCCCTTGCACGCCCGGCCCGCGGCCGCTCAGCGCGCCGGCGATATTATGTCGTTGCCCAGCTCCTTGGCTATGGCGTTGCGTATGGCCTGCAGGTCCTTGTACTCGGCCATAAGCTGCGCCGTCCTCTCCATGTCGCCCGCCGCCATGCTTATACCGCGCCTCACCTCGTCCATGCGCCGGCTGACGTATTCCATGCGGAAATCCAGCACAAGGTGCTCAGCCTGGTTGCGCAGCGAGTCGTCGTCGCGCCTCACCTGCAGGCTGCGGCTCAGCTTGAAGTGGTCTATGGCCATCTCCGTCGCCGTGCGGCTAACCTCCACGTCCGGGTGGCGGGTGAAGTAGCTCTCGGCGTTGAAGCCCTCGTCGCCGCTGTGCTCCACGGCCTCGGCCAGCATGCGGTTGTACAGATCGTTGCCGAACTTCAGCCCGTCGGCGCCCAGGTCGTAGCTTACATACTGCGCCACGTTCAGGTCCACCGTGCCGCCGTCGTCGGTCTCCACACCCCTGTACACCACCTCGTGCCCGTGGCGCACCACCAGCTGCATCAGCATGTACTCCACGCCCGGCGCCGCCTTGACGCCCGGCAGGGGCGCCAGCGCCCCCATGCCAGCACCGGCGGGCGTCGCAGCCTCGTCAGCCCCGGCGGCGCCGTGCGCCCGCCGCCGCTCCTCCTTGCGCTGCTCGTCAATGCCGCTGCGTATATACTTGTTTACCGTATCAACAAGCACCGCCTCGCTTACGCCCAGGCGGTGCGAGCACTCGGCCACGTACGCCGCCCTCGTTATCTGGTCGTCTATCACCGACACGCTCTTCACTATGCTGCTTATCGCCTGCGAGCGCTCCACGGGGTCGGTCACCCCCTCGAGCAGCAGGTTGGTCTTGAACTCTATGAAGTCGGTCTGGTTGGCCTCTATATACTCGCGGAACTCCTGCGCCGTGTGCTTGCGGGCAAAGCTGTCGGGGTCGTCGCCGTCGGGCAGCAGCAGCACCTTCACGTTCATCCCCTCGGCCAGCAGCATGTCAATGCCCCTCATCGAGGCGTGTATGCCCGCCGGGTCGCCGTCGTACAGCACCGTTATGTTGCTCGTAAAGCGGCGTATCAGGCGTATCTGCCCCGTGGTCAGCGACGTGCCCGACGACGCCACCACGTTCTCCACCCCGCACTGGTGCATCGACGTCACGTCAACGTAGCCCTCAACCAGGTAGCAGCGGTCGGCCCGCGTTATGGCCTGCCGCGCCTGGTACAGGCCGTACAGCTCGCCGCCCTTGTGGTATATCAGCGACTCGGGCGAGTTGACATACTTCGCCGCCTTCTTGTCGCTGGTAAGTATGCGCCCGCCGAAGGCCACCACCCGGCCCGTCATCGTGTGCACGGGGAATATCACCCGGCCCGCATACCTGTCCTGCAGCCGCCCGTCGTCCCTGCGGTAGCACAGCCCCGTGTCCACCAGGTACTGCTCCTTGAAGCCCCTGGCCACGGCAGCCCGCGCCAGCGCGTCGCGCACAGGCAGCGCATAGCCCAGCTGGAACTTGCTTATCGTGTCGTCGCGGAAGCCCCGCGAGCGCAGGTACTGCATGCCCACCGACAGCCCGTTACCAGTGTTAATCAGGTTCTCCTGGAAATACCCCAGCGCCCACTCGTTCACTATGAACATGCTCTCGCGCTCGCCCGCCTCGCGCCTCTCGCCGTCGGTCATGCCGCGCTCCTCTATCTCTATGTTGTATTTCCTCGCCAGCCAGCGCAGCGCCTCCGGGTAGGTCATCTGCTCGTGCTCCATTATGAAGCCCACCGCGTTGCCCCCCTTGCCGCACGAGAAGCAGTGGCAGTAGCCCTTGGCCGGCGAGACGACGAACGACGGCGTCTTCTCGTCGTGGAAGGGGCACAGCCCCTTGTAGTTGACCCCCGCCTTGCGCAGCGACACAAACTCTGACACCACGTCCACTATGTCGGCCGCAGCCATTATCCTGTCTATCGTAGCCCTGTCTATCATGCCAGCCCCTAAAACCCTTTACTATACATTAATCTGTTATACACCAAAAACCTCATCACACACACGCTAACGGCAGCGCAGCCGGCGCACAACGCCGCGCAGCCGCCTGCCGCATTGCAAATATACTCAATATAGGCGAAAGCCGGCACATGCGCCGCACTATTTATTATAAAAAATTTTTCAGACATTACTTGAATAACGTAGTTTTTTTATAATTTTGTGACTCACAACATCTTAATTATGATGATAAACATTAAGAATATGGCGATACACAAAAGATTGATAATGCTTTTACCGGCGTTTGTACTCATGGCTTACAACCTGATGGCTAACACTCAACCAGAATTTTATTCAAGATACATGAAATACTCGTCGGAAGAACTACTCCGTATGGGCAACACTTACGCAGAGAAGTCGAAACTTGCCGACAGCGCATTAGTGTGCTTCTCTATCGTCGTGAACAGGGCGACAAAAGACATGAACCTACAGGAGAAACAGAATGTGATGATTGGGTATATTGGACGCTGGTATGTCTATTTCTTCGGGTTCTTCAATTACGAAAAGTCATACGCCAACCTGCTGCAAGCCAAGCGCATTGCTGAAGAGACAGGACTCGGACTTTCGAGAATCAACCTTAATTTCGGATGTATGTACCAAATGATGGCCGAACAAAGCGGAAACGAGCAACTGAAGAATAAAGCGTTGGCATTCTACCGCAAGGCCTTCGAGGAAAGCATGAAAGCATGCGACGAAAGCTCACTAAACATGGCGTTCAGCAATATGGTGTTCCTCTATTCCGACCTCGGCAAACTAGACTCTATACACGGAGAATGGGCATCGTACAACAAGACGGGGTGGGTAAAGGACTCCTTCAACAGGAAATACAATATCAACATGTACAACGGCCTGAAACTTTATTCTTGCGGAAAATACGCCGAGGCCCTGAAAGTATTCCAGGAACAGAAACAAAATACGCAGTGGGACGAATACAACACACGCTACCTCTACATCGTACACATAAACACTGCAAAGGTCCTCTCCGCCATGGGGCGCTACACAGAAGCAATAAACGAGATAAAAAAAGCTGAAAAGATTGCCCTTAGGCATGACATGAAAGACGCTAAGCTCGACGTTTACCGGCTGTTGGCAGAGTATTACGTCCAAAAAGGCGAGAGCGAAATAACGGAAAACTACCGCAACAAGTATTTCCAACTAAAGGACACTTTGCTGAACTATAACCAAGTGGCAAAGGTAAGCGAACTACAGTTTCTCGACAAGATGAACGAAATAGACAAGAGGATGGCTGAGATTACACGCAAGCGCGAGCAACAGGCTGTCATGATGCGCATCGGTGCTGGCGTGACAACGGTAATCCTGTTGCTTGGCGTGATGCTCTTCGTGAAAAACAAGAAGCTAAAACGTAGCAACGAGCACCTGTATAAGAACAGTCTTGCCAGCCTGCAACGAGAGGAGCGGGAAAGAGAAATGCGCCTGAGTTACGAACAAAGGTTGAAGGAAAAGCTGAACGCCGCAGCTAATGTACCCGAACGTTACAGCTCAAGCGGCCTGGGCGAAGAAGACAAGGAAATATTGCTGAATAAGATCCTTAACGTGATGCAGACGTCGGAAGAAATATTCTCTCCCGGCTTCAAGGCCGACCGCCTTGTCGAACTCGTGGGCAGCAACAACAGATATGTGTCCCAAGCAATAAACGAAAAATTAGGATGCAATTTCACCACACTCCTTAACGAGTACCGCGTCAAGGAAATGTGCAAGAGAATGAACAACGTAGATAAATACGGGAACCTTACAATCAACGCCATAGCAAACAGCGTAGGTTTCAGGTCGCACTCCGGGTTGTTCACGGCTTTCAAGAAAGTGACAGGACTCACGCCTGCCCAATACCAAAGGTTGGCGAAGGAAAACAAACAGGAAACATAAAAACAAGACATTCCTACTGTTTTTCTAATCCCGATTCGTAAATCGGGATTTTATTGTGTCATTATCCTAATGTTTTTTTAGTGACATCAATTAAATTTGCAAACGACAAGTACACACGTGAGTACAAAAACATTTTATTCAACAAAAATGTGAACACTATGAAAAAATTATCTATCTTAGCCTTCATCGTCATATTCATTACAGGCAGCATGACAAAGGCAACAGCGCAAGACGCGACAGCGACAAAGAAGATATTGCATTCGGGACAAGTGCTAAAAGTCAAAAACACCAACGCACTTCCAACAATGACAGAGCAACAAAGGGTGATGAATAAAGCTGCAAGCACATCCTCCGGACCATATTGGAGTGTTGCACAATCATATTTTAATTCCCAATATTCTAATTTTTCTTTCACAGACCTGTCTGAAATTGATTATTACACTGAAGTAACCATCGATGGTGACAAGGCAACATTCTCGAACATCGTTGACAACAGTCTTTATTACGGTTGGCCGGGCTGCAACCCCGTGACGGGCGTTTACGATGCTGAAAAACAGACAATAACCATTAAAACGCCCGAAATAACTGATGAGAGGCCACGTGAAGATTACACCGAACTTGGCGAGATGACATATTACGGTTCCCAAATTTATGTCGTATTGTTGGCGGGAGATTTCTCAACTGTCCCAGACAAAAACGGGAATTACGGCCTTTATATGGAAGACGAACTTGTCTTCGACGTATCTGATGACGGAACCACGCTCACTCCGCGTACTGGGTACGGAGCTTTTGCAATGTATGTAGACAACACCTTTACAAGCCAAGCAGGATACATGACATTTTACAAGACATCGTCAATCTGTAAAATGACCAATGAACCTAACTTGGCTGCAAGCCCGGAGACTTTTGACTTGACTAACGAAACCATATTTACAGATAGTAAATTCACACGTAGTTTCAAATTGAAAAACATGGGCCTTGCTAATGCTAAATACACAATACAAACAAGTACAGATGAAATAGAAGTACTCAGCACGAACGAGATTACTGCAGGCACCGTACAAACATTGTATATGACACTGACTGTAAAGAATGAAGGCCCGTTTGAAGGCACGGTTACATTTACCGACCAAAACGGTAAATCTACAACCATGACCGTAAAAGCAAATATAAAAACGGCATACGACTACTCAAGCGTAATTAAGAACGGGGACATAAAAATAACACATTACGACGAATCTACATCGGCTGCGGAAATAACAAGCGACATTACAGGATTCCCCGTTATCGTTACAACAAACACAGGAGACGGCACTCTCAGTGGGGTGAATGTGAATATAAACGTACCCGAAGGACAGGTTGCAACATTCTCATGGAAAGGCTGGGGTTACGGACAATATCCCAACAAGGCGCTTATCACCATGGACGACCAGCTCATTAACGATGATTGGGTAATAGGTGACTACGAAACCGAACACGACCTTTCCGACAAAATCATACTGACAAGCGGAACATACGATATAATGTTCGGTTACTATACAAAGATGGACTGGTACACTTCTGGAACGTCAGACACGCCGCTTCGGGCTTACTACTACGATTTTGACCTGAGACTCTATTCTGAGAACGAGAATAATGTAGATGTTTATTCAAACGAAGTCAAGTTTGACACTGCATACTATGACAAACAAGCAAAGACAGATACGATTAAGGTAAAACTATATAATATAAGCAAAACACCTCTTACGATAACAGGAGTAGAAACCGACGGACCGTTCTCTGCCGTTAAAGACGATGCGGAAATCGCCCCATACACGACTGGATATGCAAATATTACATTCACCCGCGAAGGTGTGGGAGACTACGAAGGCAACATCGTATTAAAGACAAACAATGGCGATGTAAACATACACTGCACAGCTGCCACGGAAAAGATAATTTACGACTATTCGGTAATAGTGGATAAAGGCGACTTCTCGTTTGACACAAGCATGGAATATCCGTGGTTGCTAGACGGCAACAAGGCATACAGCCCGACAGCCTATATGAAAGTCAACTCTAACGTGATTGATTCATGGATTGAAGCAAGCTTCATTGTTCCGGAAGGCAACACGGGAACTCTGACATGGAACGGTCGCAACAGTTCTATACCTTGGTGGGACTTCATGGGCGAGAAAATCTTCGAAGACGGAACCATAATCTATGCGGACGGAGTTGAGATAACAAGGTTTGCCGACACCGTTTCTGCCGGTTCGGACCAATTGGAAGAGCCGCTTACATTCTCTGCAGGACAACACAATATACGTTTCCTGTATAGGAAAATAGCTTCACAGCCTGAAGGCGAAGACCGCTACATGCTGTACAATCTCGCCCTCGACCTTACTCCTACAAGTAATATCGGCAGCATTGACGGAGAAAAGACGATAAAGAGTGTTGAATATTACACAATTTCCGGCGAACGCCTTGCCGCTCCGACAAAGGGTATCAATATCATTAAGAACACATACGAAGACGGTACAAGCTACGTAAAAAAAGTTGTTTTGAAATGATTTCCGGATAAAATGATAAGATAGTAAAAACTTTCAAGAATAACAACTCCCATTAAAACGACGGGGCATGACTGGTTCAAATGCGACTCAGAGCATGCCCCTTTGTTTATTGACATTAATCGGGAACAATACAAAATCAGTAATCCTGCCATTCAACAAACAAGCGAACAAAAACAATTGGCGGCAAACAAGCGTGCAAAAGGTGGCATTTTGCATCGTAAAAGGTTATGTATTGGAGCATAAAAGATAGCCTTTTAATCCGTAATATAACATGATACATTTGTTATAAATTCCAACTTCAACGCCATTTTTAGAACACACGAAGCAACACATCCGAGCTGATTCGTAACAATTTTACGATGGATAAAAGAATCATTAACAAGTTTTGTAATCGAAAGGGAGACTGTTTATCACGGTTTTCAGTGAAATCCCGTGCGCTACTCTTTATTTAACGAAAAAATCGTAGACGTAATAACAATTTTGCATATTTTTGTAATTATATACTTTATTAAGTGATACAAATTTACAAGGGCTATAAACCTATATTATAATTATTAACCATAAAAACACGGTAATTATGAGAAGAAATGTTATTATCATGACCGTATTGGCAGCTGCGTTTGGGCTTGCAGCATGCAACGGCGACAATGACGCAGCAAGCGGCAGCAACTACATCAGTGAGGCAGAACAGCAAGTGCCACTGGAGCAGCACCCACTGTTCGGCGAAGTTCCCTCGCTGCAAAAGCAACTAACCAAAGCGCTCGACCTGCTTGACGACGCACTCGATGCAGAACGCAACGCAGTGCGCGCCAAAGCTGACAACGACAACTACGAAGAAGTGACGACAAAAGTCAAGGAACTCGACGCCGAACAAGAAGCCACTGCAAAAGAGATAGAACAATACTTCACGACTAAGATAGACGAAGCCATGAAGGGGCTGACAGGCAAGGAAATACCAGTCGAGCCTGACGCAAAGACATATTCTGCGGCCAAAGCCACCATCGTAGGCTATAAATATGACGGCGGTGGCAATGGCAACATATTAGTCAACGCGAACTTCACGACTGCACGCCAACTGAAGACGCTGGGAAGCAAGTACACGCAAGTGTCGTGGCATTGGATTTGCGCTTCAGGCGAAAGAACGGGCAGCGGCATGCGCCAGTTTGACATGCCGTTCAAGAGCGGTGACGAAGTGAGGCTCGACTCTATCACCGTACCCGACATAGACATTGCAAAAATATCGTTCACAGACGACTGACGACCGGGCAAAGCTGTCAGCAGCCACGACACTGCGGCAGTATTTGAACATAATTAAACTGCGCCGCACTCGGCCTGACGCGGGGATAAAATATGGCTTAAAGGTTAAAAAACAAGTTTTATAGACGAAAATCATTTTTCCAAACAGGAAAAGCGCAAGAATGATTTTCTCAATTCTTAACTTTTGATTTTTAAACTTTTAAGGCTTTATTTTCCACATAGCTTATCCGTTTTGCTTATCTTTGCACCCAATTTATCCCGAAGTCGTGACGACGCGGGATGTTTGTCTTAGTTTTTAACATAAAGGAAAGGATTAGAAAGATGAAAAGATTATTTTCGACCCTGTGTGCTGCGGGCGCGCTGGCGTGCGTCTGCTCGTGCGGCACGGCGCGCAAGGCTGCCGCTACGATAGACGCGCTCGACGGCGAGTGGAGGATTGTCGAGGTTGAGGGGCAGGCCCTGTCGCCCAAGGCCGGCGAGAAGGAGGCGTTCATAGGCTTCAATGTGAAGGAAAACCGCCTGTACGGCAACACGGGCTGCAACAACCTGGTGGGCGGCCTGCAGGCCGATGCCAAGAAGGGCACCATATCGTTCGGCCAGGCGGGCAGCACGCGGATGATGTGCGCCGACATGGAGACCGAGCAGAGGGTGCTGGGCGCCATGGGCAAGGTAGGGAAATACGAGATATCGGCCGACGGGACGATGACCCTGGAAACGGCCGACGGCAAGGCGGTGATGACGCTCCGTAAGAGATAGGGGCGGCCATACGGCCTGAAGGGCAAGGGGGTATGATTCTTGATGGCGCACGTCGTGGCGGCCGGCAATGGCGGCGGCTACGGGGCGGCGCGCCAGGCGGGGACTTCATACCCCCTTGGCTTTTAAGGCTTATAAAAAAACCTTATTTTGCCGTTTTTTCTTTTGCCGCACGGCAAAAAAAGTGTATTTTTGCAATCATGAACTTTACATTATATTAATATATTGCTATGAATCTTAGAATAATCGTACTTGCAAAGCAGGTACCTGACACGAGGAACGTGGGCAAGGACGCCATGACGGCCGAGGGCACGGTCAACCGCGCCGCGCTGCCCGCCATCTTCAACCCCGAAGACCTTAACGCCCTGGAGCAGGCGCTGCGCCTGAAGGAGCAGAACCCGGGCTCTACCGTGGGCATACTGACAATGGGCCCGCCGCGCGCGGCCGAGATAATACGCCAGGGGCTCTACCGCGGAGCCGACACGGGCTGGCTGCTGAGCGACCGCCTCTTCGCCGGGGCCGACACGCTGGCCACATCGTACGCCCTGGCCACGGCCATCAGGCACATAGGCGGTGCCGACGTAATAATAGGCGGACGCCAGGCAATAGACGGCGACACGGCTCAGGTGGGGCCGCAGGTGGCGCAGAAGCTCGGCCTGGCGCAGGTGACGTATGCCGAGGAGATACTGGCGTGCGAGGACGGCCGGCTCACCATACGCAGGCACATTGACGGCGGCGTGGAGACGGTCAGCGCGCCCATGCCGGTGGTGGTGACGGTCAACGGCAGCGCAGCGCCGTGCCGCCCGTGCAACGCCCGGCTGGTGATGAAGTACAAGCACGCCACGGTGCCGCTCGAGCGCACGCCCGACATGCCTTACGCCGGACTGTACGAGACGCGCCCCTACCTTACGCTCAACCAGTACTCGGTGGCCGACATCGACGGCGACCCGGGGCAGTGCGGACTGGCAGGCTCGCCCACAAAGGTGAAGGCCGTCAAGAACATAGTGTTCCAGGCCAAGGAGAGCAAGACTCTGACCGGCAGCGACGCCGACGTGGAAGGACTGATTAAAGAATTACTTAGCGAAAAAATAATAGGATAACAGCAATGCGGCAGGGCAGCCCCGGCTTAACGGGGACGGCACCGGCCCATACTCCTTATCTCCTAAACAACAACAAGACATGAACAACGTATTCGTATATTGCGAGATCGAAGGCACCACCGTTGCCGAAGTATCTCAGGAATTGCTCACCAAAGGGCGCAAGCTGGCCGGCCAGCTCGGCGTGGAGCTGCACGCCGTGGTAGCAGGCACGGGCATCAAGGGCAAGGTGGAAGACCAGATACTGCCCTACGGAGTAGACAAACTCTTCGTGTTCGACGCCGAAGGCCTCTTCCCCTACACGTCGGCCCCGCACACGTCAATCATGGTAAACCTCTTCAAGGAGGAGAAGCCGCAGATATGCCTCATGGGCGCCACCGTCATAGGCCGCGACCTGGGTCCGCGCGTGTCGTCGTCGCTGACAAGCGGACTGACCGCCGACTGCACCCAGCTCGAGATAGGCGACTATGACGACAAGAAGACCGGCAAGCACTACGACAACCTGCTGTACCAGATACGCCCGGCGTTCGGCGGCAACATCGTGGCTACTATCGTCAACCCCGACCACAGGCCGCAGATGGCCACGGTGAGGAGCGGCGTGATGCAGAAGGCACTGTATGACGGCAAGGCAAGGAACGAGGTGGTATACCCTGACGCAGGCAAATACACCGATCCGGCAGACTTCATCGTAAAAGTGCTCGACCGCCACGTCGAGACAGCCAAGCACAACCTGAAAGGCGCGCCCATCGTCGTGGCCGGCGGTTACGGCGTAGGCAGCAAGGAAGGCTTCGACCAGCTGTTCCAGCTGGCCAAGGAGCTGCACGGCGAGGTAGGCGCAAGCCGGGCCGCCGTGGACGCAGGCTTCGTTGACCACGACCGCCAGATAGGCCAGACCGGCGTAACGGTGCATCCCAAGGTCTACATAGCATGCGGCATCTCAGGCCAGATACAGCACATAGCCGGAATGCAGGACTCGGGCATCATCATATCGATAAACAGCGACCCCGATGCGCCCATCAACCAAATTGCCGACTACGTAATAGTAGGCACCGTCGAGGAGGTTGTTCCGAAACTCATAAAATATTATAAGCAGAACAGCAAGTAAACTTCCCTAACTTAAACAAAGAAACAATGGCTAACTATTATACAGACCACCCGGAATTCGAATTTCACCTCAACCACCCGCTGATGAAGCGGATAGTAGAGCTGAAAGAGCGCGGCTTCGCCGACAAGGACGAGTACGCCGACGCACCGGTTGACTACCAGGACGCGGTTGAGAACTACAAACGCCTGTTGGAAATAACCGGCGACATCGCCGCAAACATACTCGAGCCCAACAGCGAGGAGGTAGACACGGAGGGTCCGCACCTCGTAGACGGACGCATGCACTACGCGTCAAAGACATACGAGAACCTCGACGCCACCCGCAAGGCAGGCCTGTGGGGCATATCGATGCCGAGACGCTACGGCGGACTTAACATGCCGGTGACACCCTACTCCATGGCTTCGGAAATCGTGGCTTCGGCCGACGCCGGATTCCAGAACATATGGAGTCTCCAGGACTGCATCGAGACCCTTTACGAGTTCGGCAGCGAGGAGCAGAGGCAGAAGTACATACCGCGCGTATGCGCCGGCGAGACCATGAGCATGGACCTGACCGAGCCCGACGCAGGCTCTGACCTGCAGCGCGTAATGCTCAAGGCTACTTACAGCGAGGAAGAGGGCTGCTGGCTGCTCAACGGCGTAAAGCGCTTCATCACCAACGGCGACTCCGACATACACCTCGTCCTGGCAAGAAGCGAAGCCGGCACACACGACGGCCGCGGACTGTCAATGTTCATCTACGACAAGAAGCAGGGCGGCGTGACCGTGCGCCACATCGAGAACAAGCTCGGCATACACGGCTCGCCCACATGCGAGCTTGTCTACAAGAACGCCAAGGCAGAGCTTTGCGGCAGCACCCGCATGGGTCTCATCAAATACGTGATGGCGCTGATGAACGGCGCACGCCTGGGCATCGCCGCACAGAGCGTCGGCGTAAGCCAGGCAGCCTACAACGAGGCATTGGCATACGCCAGGGAGCGCAAGCAGTTTGACAAGGCAATCATCCACTTCCCCGCCGTCTACGACATGCTGTCACGCATGAAGGCCAAACTCGACGCCGGCCGCAGCATCCTGTACATGACCGCACGCTATGTAGACATATACAAGGCCCTCGAGGACATCTCGCGCGAGCGCAAACTGACGGCGGAAGAGCGCCAGGAGCTGAAGAAGTATTCACGCCTTGCCGACGCCTTCACCCCGATAGCAAAGGGAATGAACTCGGAATACGTAAACCAGAACGCATACGACGCCATACAGGTGCACGGAGGTTCGGGCTTCATCATGGAGTACAAGAGCCAGCGCCTGTACCGTGACGCACGCATATTCTCAATTTACGAAGGAACGACGCAGCTGCAGGTGGTGGCCGCAATACGTTACATCACCAACGGCACATACCTCGGCATAATCAAGGAAATGCTCAACAACGAGGTTTCAGAGGAGCTCAAGCCCCTGCGCGAGCGTGTCGTCAAGATGACGGAGCTGTACGAGCAGGCAGTCAACTACGTGAAAGAGATTGGCAGCCAGGAGGCACAGGACTTCCTCGCACGCCGCCTGTACGACATGACCGGCGACATACTCATGTCGCTGCTCATCCTCGACGACGCGACACGTGCACCCGAACTCTTCGCCAAGAGCGCAAACGTATATGTACGCTACGCAGAGGAAGAGGTTGTAGGACATTACACCTACATCAAGAGCTTCATAGCCGAGGACCTTGTAAACTTCCGCGCAGCTGAAGCAGAGGCTGAATAAACACCCGAGCATGGCATTGCCATGGATTGGCACGGAGGACTGGAACAGAGGTTAACAAACTCGCCTGTTTCCCCGTCAGCCGGCAAATAAACGACGAGGCTGTCCCAGGACGAACGAATCCCGGGGCAGCCTCGTTGTTTATGCATAAAGTAAAGACAAACATACCATTGCACATATACATCGAAAAACACACTTGCACCGCCACGCCGTAAACATAGCCGTAAACATAGAAGTTTGACAGAAAAGCTGTGTGAAAGCGTATGGTCGTCCCATAGAACTAAAAAATCATAAAAAACGTTTTGTATTGTAATACAAACATTGTACCTTTGCGCTTTCTTTCAAAAACAAATAACATTTCAGAATAACAACAAATCAGGACAAATGGAACCTTTCACATTCAGGCCGCGTCTGCTGTCGACGCTGAAGAACTATAACCGCAAGACGCTTATGGCAGACATCATGGCCGGAGTAATAGTAGGCATTGTGGCCCTGCCGCTCGCCATCGCCTTCGGCATAGCGTCGGGCGTAACTCCCGAACAAGGCATCATCACTGCCATCGTGGCCGGACTCATCGTGTCGGTATTTGGCGGAAGCAAGGTGCAGATAGGCGGCCCAACGGGTGCCTTCATCATCATCATCTACGGCATAATACAACAGTACGGCATGGAAGGCCTTGCCATAGCCACGCTCATGGCAGGCGCGTTCCTCATCCTGTTCGGCCTGCTGCGCCTCGGAGTAATAATAAAATACATACCCTACCCCATCATCGTAGGTTTCACCAGCGGAATTGCCGTGACCATCTTCACCACGCAGATAAAAGACCTCTTCGGCCTTAGCATAACGGATGTTCCGGTAGACTTCATCGAGAAGTGGGGCGCCTACGCCTCCAACATAAGCACCATGGACATGTGGAGCGCCATCATCGGCGTGGCAAGCGTGCTGCTGATAGCCGTAACACCCCGCTTCAGCAAGAAGATTCCCGGCTCGCTGATAGCCATTATCGTGATGACTGTGGCGGCGCTGCTGCTGAAGAACTTTGCCGGAGTCACATCGATAGAGACCATCGGCGACAGATTCTCGATAAGCAGCGAACTGCCCGACGCACAGGTTCCGCCAATGACATGGGAGACGATAAAGAGCCTCGTGTCGCCGGCGTTCACCATTGCCATCCTGGGAGCCATAGAGTCGCTGCTGTCGGCAACCGTTGCCGACGGTGTAACCGGCGACCACCACGACTCCAACACCGAACTTATAGCCCAGGGCATGGCCAACCTGGCATCGCCGCTATTCGGCGGAATACCGGCGACGGGAGCCATAGCGCGCACCATGACCAACATCAACAATGGCGGCCGCACACCGGTGGCAGGCATCATACACGCTGCCGTCCTGTTGCTGATATTCCTCTTCCTCATGCCGCTTGCGCAGTATATCCCCATGGCCTGCCTGGCCGGAGTGCTGGTGATAGTGTCATACGGAATGTCGGGCTGGCGCTCGTTCACCGAGCTTATGAAGAATCCCAAGAGCGACGTCGCCGTACTGCTTATAACATTCTTCCTCACAATAATATTCGACCTCACCATAGCCATCGAGGTAGGCTTGCTCATAGCATGCCTGCTGTTCATGAAGCGCATGGCCGAAACCACCGACGTAAAGGTGATAATGGACGAAATCGACCCTAACGATGAAGTAGACATAGAGCAGGGCAACCTCGAACACCTGACAATACCCAAGGGTGTTGAGGTTTACGAGATTAACGGTCCTTACTTCTTCGGAGCCGGTAACAAGTTTGAGGAGGTGATGGCCGTGTTCGGCGACCGTCCTGTTGTGAGGGTGATACGCATGAGAAAAGTGCCCTTTGTCGACTCTACTGGAATACACAACCTGAAGAATCTCTGCATAATGAGCCGCAAAGAAGGCATACAGGTTGTGCTATCGGGCGTAAACAGCAATGTCCAAGCAGTACTCGAAAAGTCGGGCTTCAACGAACTTATCGGCAAAGAGAACATCTGCGACCACATAAGTACAGCCCTCGAAAGGTCGAAAGAGATTATCGGGGATAAATAACGAATAGCTTACATTAATAAAATAACGCACAAGACTGTCTCAATATTCAATATCGAGACAGTCTTATCTTTTATGGTGGAAAATCAAAAGGCCATCGTTGTTTTCATACAGTTAACGCTCTCAGAACTGCGACGCCCGCCGCGATTCGGGATTATATACAAATAAACGCACAAATTGCACATTATTTACAAGTTGCTGATATTGAGGTATTTATTTCATTTCGGCAATGTACGCAAAAACTTTAAGAGATAATTGATGGCCACTTCTCATGTAAAAACAACCGTATTACGTCCAAAAAGCAATCGACTTGTTAACTTAAACCCGCCGATTATCAAGGCAAATTGTGGCATAATTCAGCTTTAACGAGACGTATAATGCAAACGTACGTTAATATAAAGACAAGTCCAGCACAACGACATTAACATTCTTTATATTTAAGTTCCCTGGATTAAGAAATAAATATGTCCTGATTTTTTACCGGCAAGGCAAGCGTAACACACATTTCTGAGCGCACAAACCGGCAGACTGCAACACACCACTTTGCGTCACGTTACAGACAGCTTACCGTCGTCAAAAAACAGATTATAATATCCGGCGGATGATAAATTACAAGAACATAATATTGAAAAAGTTGTTCAATGAGAACCGGTCAGGAATGAAATAATGACTCAACTTCAACTTATGAAAAGACGTTGCAGACTATGAATAAAAAACAGAGGAAATCTCAAAATACGAGAAAATGAGACAACCTCTGTTCGTTACTTATAATAATTACTAATTTTATACCAAATGGCTTATCCATTCGTCCTTGTCACCAGGCAGAAGGTCAACAACAGGAATCTCGACCATTGTATAACATCCGGGCTGCTGGCGCATTGACGCACGCGCAACGTTGACAAGAACCTGACCTGTCAGTGCTGGATTGTTGATGCTCATGTCGAATTCGAAATGCTGGTTTTGGGTCTTTCCACTGACACCCTTGCGTACGAGATTAACCCCATGGCCCATGTCGCGTACGGCGTCAACGCTCGCTACTTCCTCAACATAAGTTTCATCATTAGCGAAATACGGGTCGCTCTTTATAGCCTTGGTCACTTCCTCAAGACTGGCGCCGTCTTCAAGTTCTACATATACCATGCGGCGATGTATGCCTTCACCCTTAGGGATGGTCATAGACAAAGCGTTCTTAACTCCGGCTTTCGAACGCACACATACGGAATGTCCCATGCTCATGCCCGGACCGAAATTAGTGTATGTGAGTCCTTTGGGAGCAAGACTCTGCAACAATGTACGTACCACGCTGTCCGAACCCGGATCCCAACCGGCAGCAATTACAGCCACCTTACCATGCTCCTTGCATATCTTCATCAAATTAGAACGGTATTGGCTAATGCTCGTATGAATGTCAAAACTATCTACCGTATTGATACCAAGCTGCAATATCCTGCTTGCGTATTCTTCACAACTACGAGTAGGAGTTGCAAGAATTGCCACATCAACGTCTTTTAATTCAGTTATGTCCTTAACTACTTCATAACGTTCCAACTCGGCAGGCTTGTTTTCTGCTCCATTGCGTCTTACAATTCCGGCAATCTCAAAATCCTCAGCAGCCTCGAGTGCCTCAACTGCATACTTACCAATGTTGCCGTAACCAACTACGGCGGCTCTTATTTTTTTCATTTTCTACAATTTATAAAAATGTCCCATTAAAAATTTACTATAACCTGAAAACGAACCAATATAACAAGGTTCACTACAAATATTCGCCAATATCGTTGCAAATTTACTGTAAAAAATACAAACAGCAACGCCTGAAGCCATATTTTTTAAAAATCAAAACCTAGATTAACATAGAAATACGGTTTATCCGTATGCCCTGAGTACCCTAAAGCTGCACCTATCGGGCCAAACATACTGTCATAATAATAAGCAGCCTCACAGCCAAAAATAGGACCTCTTTCAAAAATCCGCCTAAACTTGTCGGCACTTTGCCCGAGCGACATACGCGCAATAATATAATTCGCCCTACCCATCCGCTGCTGCGCCCTTAACTGTAATGCAAACAATGAATTATCGATGAACTCTATGTGCCCTATACCGGCAAATGGCAACTGCTGCTCGATATATTGACCCGGCATTTGTCCTCCAACAGCATTTCGCATAATCAAAGGTATCCTGCTGCCAAACAGGAAACGTCCACAAAGCATCGGCTGGAACACAAAACGGCTTCCGGCCGGGAATGACATACGCCACATAAAGTCCGCAACACTTATACCGGCATTGCCATTCCAACCAACAAAATTATCAGTACAATATCTGTAACTAATGTGTGCCCTGGCTCCCCGCCTGGTAAAAAACCACCGGTCTTCCGAATCGTAGTTCAGACTAAACATGTAACTATATACATGCAAATCGTCCAAACGTTCATTAACAGTTCTAGAACCGACAAGAACATTATGGAAATTATAAAAGTCCGTACACAAACTTATACCGCATGAAAAGTTACGAATACTAAAACTGATAGCCTGCAAATTCAACGTATTCCTATTATATGTGAAATTATAGGCCTTGTCACCATTCTCAAAGATACTAATATCATGGTGCCTAAGAATATAAGATAATCCCATCTTCCCATAATGAAGGGGAATGAATCCCGCATCAACGCGGGCCATCATACGTTTTCCAAGACGTCCGGTAAACTCAAGTTCTATTGGCGTCTTGGTCCTCAACCTATGCGACATGTTAACCTGTAAGGCAACCATTTCCTCGGTATCAAAACGTACGCCGAGATTGACTTTCACTGTCTTGCGTCCCTCCGCAAACATCTTGAGGATATACTTGCCATCCTCTTTGCTGAGATTATAACCGGCGCCAGTATACAAAAAGATTGAACTAAGTGCAGAAATAGCTTCTTCTATCTGTTTCACCTGCACTGTTTGCCCTTGCCTTATACCATATTTTGATACAATATAATCGCGCCCGATATCAAAAACCGGATCGAAGACAACAGAATCGATCCTAAAACACAAAGCCTCGCTTGAAGGTACAAAACGGCGTACGCGGTTATGTCTATAACCATCAGGCAAGCCCAACCTATTCCTGACACCAACAAGCTCGTCCCAATGGCTCATGGCTGCCTGCTCGCCACGGGCTATAAGTGTGTCGATTGCGACTTTACTGAAACTGGCCGACGAATATCCTTTTACGTCCACCTTTATCCTGACATCCGTCATCGCCCAGTTTTCTTCAAACTTATTCTTGCAGTTCATATCGACAATCTGCATCAAGATGTCCGAACCGCTTTTTAGCTCGTTGGCTGTCCTCGGGTCGCTCTGTACGGATACGCCTATTATGATATCAGCCCCCAACCGTTTAGCCAAGTCTGCCGGATAATTGTTGCGCAACCCACCGTCGACAAGAACCATCTCCTTTTCCTGTAACCCCAAGCTGTCATTTATAACCAACAACAAATCCTCGTTATCAGAGTATTTCTTATCCCCTGACACAAACGAATCCCGCAACCAACATGAATTATCCTGCATACGGGAATCCCTGACCACGACACACTGCAATGAGTCAACTCTCCCTAACATTCTCACAGGCGTAAATACGCCCGGTATGGCCATACTGGCCCGCATTGCAGTTGACAAATGCCCGCCATAAAAGTCATATTCGGTATTATCTACAATGTTTGTTGCCACGCAGGCAAAAGGTATTGGCAAATCTGCAAAGTCGACCGAATCGTGCCAACCGACTGTCAGGCGAGTAAAGAGTTGGGACAGGTTTATGCCGTTAATCAATCCTCCTGCCGCATTATGAATGTCCCTCTTGTTACGTTTTATGGCTAATGGACGCGACAATATATAAGTATTCTGTTTTTCACGTTCCTCAAGGCTTTGCGACCGCATGTCAATCTTGTCAGTAAGCAAAACATTCCAATCTTGTACACTTACAAGCGAATCAAGGGTCTCGGCGTCGTAACCAATTGAATACAGACCGCCAATCAATGCTCCCATCGATGTTCCCGTAATAATGTCTATCGGGATTCCGGCACGTTCCAACACGCGCAAGGCGCCAATATGCGCCATGCCCTTAGCTCCACCACCGCTCAATACCACCGCGACCTTGGGTCGGCATGCATCGTTAACCGCGCAGACCGTAGAATCCGCACTTACAACATTACCAGAACACGAATCTATATAACAACGGTATTTCAGGTCGGACGACACCAGGTCTACATAACTGACTATTTCTGCAGACAAGACACGGACAAAGCAAAAAAACAGGAACAAGCCAACCCGAAGCCTTTGGCTGCAAGCAAGGCTTAGCTTCATTTTACCGAATATGGTCTTATCCTTATGCATACTCAAAAACTTACAAGCCGCAACACTTCCGGTAAAGCCTTATTTGTGGCAGCAGTTTACATGTCGTGCCTGGCAAACCTCTCTTCAGCCAGCTTCTCATACTTAGTACCCGGCCTTCCATAGTTTGCATACGGGTAAATACTTATTCCACCTCGCGGAGTAAAAAGCCCTGTAACTTCTATGTATTTCGGGTCCATCAACTTTATCAGGTCTTTCATTATCTTGTTTACACAATCCTCATGAAAGTCGCCATGGTTGCGGAAACTGAAAAGGTAAAGCTTAAGACTCTTGCTCTCAACCATCCTTACGTCAGGAATATAACTTATGCGGATTTCTGCGAAATCCGGCTGCCCCGTAATGGGGCACAACGAAGTAAACTCAGGACAGTTGAAACGCACCCAATAATCGTTCTCCTGATGCTTGTTTACAAAAGTCTCAAGCACCTCGGGTGCATAGTCCATACGGTATTCTGTCTTAGCGCCGAGGCTTTTCAGTCCCTCGTCTTTCCTTGTGTCGTTTGTTGTCATGACAATTTAAATACTTTCCAAATACTATAACTTATTCCTTCATCGTAAACATCCTCGCCTTCATGACGTTTCGTCATACGCACCACACGCACGGTCAGCGGCAGCACTATTATCTCATAAAGTGTCTTCAGTACAACTTGTGATATTATAAGCGGTACCATCTCGCCGGCGGGGACGACACCCGACAACGCCAAAGGGAAAAACACCAACGAGTCAGCAGTCTCGCCGAAAAGCGTACTCACTACGGCACGCACAGAGAAATGCTTGCCTTGCGACGATATCTTCATGCGGCTCATCACGTAGGCATTGATGAAAGAGCCTGCAAGAAACGCCACGAACGATGCAGCCGCAATACGCGGGGCAAGACCGAACACGGCATGGAAGCCCTCGTCGTTGTGCCAATAAGGCGCTCCGGGAATAGCGTCTGCCAATGCGCCGAAGGCAACAAAGATAAGGTTCATCGCGAAGCCGAGCCATATCAGCAGGCGCGCCTTGCGGAATCCCCAAACCTCGCACACGCAGTCGTTAATTATGTATGAAACGGGGAAAACGAGCAGTCCACCCGTAATGTTCACCACTCCAAAGGAGATTTGCTTTGTTTCCAATACGTTAGCCGTTATCAGGCAAACGCAAAATAGCGTGCTGAAAAGCATGAACAGCACGCTTACTTGTTGCTTTCCTGTCTTCATTTCCTTGTTTTTTAAGAGGTTTACCAAGCACTCTGTGAATAAATTGTGGCTGCAAAATTAATAAAAAAAGTCAATACTATAAGTTTTTACATTAATTAATTTGGCATATTGGAATTTCATGATATCTTTGTGTCTATTATCATGTAAAATAGAAAGAATTATGAAAAAACTTCTGACCACTCTGTTTCTTGCGTTCGGACTGATGACCATTCATGCGCAAGACACAGCTTACAAGATTACGGGAACTGTGCCCTCAGACGTGAAAAAGGTATATTTAGGCGTGTTGACTCAGCGCGAACCAATAGACAGCGCAACAGTAAAAGACGGAAAATTCGAATTCAGCGGTGCGCTCCGTCCCAACGAGATAATATACGTAATAACCTCAGAGAGCAACTACCCTGTCTTCAACGACGGCACACCAGTAGACATTAACACTGTAAACAACACCATAACCGGCTCCGAACTGAACAAGAAGCTCTACAGATACGAACAGCAGCTGGACAAATACAACCAGCAGATGAACAAGTTGTATCCCGAATACGTAGCCGCAGCCAAAGACATGTCAGACACGGGGAAGGCAAAGGCCAAGGAATTGGAAGCACAACTTAACGAAACATGGGGCAACAAGAAAGACGCCACGCTAAATATTATAAATGAGAATAAGGACAACCTCATACCTGCTGTATATATCGGTACAGTGTCCTACATGCTCGGCTACGACGAACTGAAAAAGCTATTACCCGCAAACGCTCCTTATTACAACCACCCTGCCATGGCTGGTATAAAAAGGCAGCTCGCCGCCTTGGAGAAGCGCAGACCGGGCATGCAGTTTACCGACCTGACAATGAACGACACGGAAGGAAAGGCACGAAAGCTGAGCGAATGGTGCGGCAAGGGCAATTATGTGTTGGTGGACTTCTGGGCCAGCTGGTGCGGACCGTGCCGACAAGAGATGCCAAACGTTGTAGAGAACTACAAGAAATACCATGAAAAAGGTTTCGATGTTGTCGGAGTTTCGTTCGACAACAAGGCCGAAGCGTGGAAAAGCGCAATAAAAAACCTCGACATGCCGTGGCCTAACATAAGCGACTTGAAAGGCTGGCAGTCAGCAGCCGCTCCTACATACGGCATCAACGCCATACCGGCCAACGTGTTGCTTGACGGTGACGGAAAAATAATTGCCGTCGATTTAAGAGGCGACGCACTCGGCATGAAGCTGAAGGAAATATACGGATTTTAATCATTGCTAACTTGCAACAGAAGTAAATGAAACTTTTGGGAATACGCTCCGTAGCAATTAACAATACATTTTAACGTATTAGGATAACAATGTGACATACAATAAGATAAAAAAGCCGCAGGATACAGGTTGCTTGTATCCTGCGGCTTTTTATCATGCCATATATTTAATGTGTTTGGAATATTATCCAACCGTAATCTGCCTAACCACGTTCCTGTCTTGCTTCTTTATCTTAGGCAAAACCACTGTCAGCACGCCATCAGCAACTTTAGCTGAGATGCAGTCTTTGTCTACATCGTCAGGCAGGATTAGCGTCTGCTCAAACTTGCTGTAAGCAAACTCGCGGCGCAGATAATGGGCCTTCTTTTCCTCTTCCCTATTCTCCTTCTTGCTCTCCATCTTTATCGTAAGGTCGCCGTCTTGGTTGAGATGTACGTTAAAGTCGTCCTTCGTCATGCCAGGAGCAGCAACTTCAACTTCATAATCAACTTCACTTTCCTTTACGTTTATTGCCGGAGCCGTAGCGTTTGTACGCGGCATGAATTCCGTATCAAAGAAATCGTTGAATACGTCTGGTAACCAAGAATTTTTGCGATTAACTGGTGTCATAATCATTGTCTCCTATTCGTTAATTTGTTATTATATCCACTTTATTTCGGCCTTCATATTTTATCATCGGCCTTCGCTTATACTTATGCAAGATACATACCAAAACGATTAATGCGTCAAAATGTCAATACATGCAGACATTTTGACGCATTAATCGTTTCAGACTTGAAACCGGCAAATTAACCCTTTTGTTTAAAACCCACCACTAAACAATTGATTTTAAACATGTTATACAGCATCAGATGCTGCATACTTTGTACGGTAAAGGCCATCTATGATACTGTCGGCCAAACTTATGTTGGGCACCTTTATCATGTCGCAACCAAGTGCATCGGCAACAGTCATGAATATTTCAGACGCCGGAATTATCACATCGGCACGGTCAACTTTCAACCCGTATTGCTCTATTCGTTCGTCAACACTGAGTACTTTCAGTTTATCGTAAACCGTTTTTATCTCATCAACTGAAACCTCGCGCACCTTTTTACCGGTGTTCGTAAGTTTGAACAGTTTATTGATATTGCCTCCTGAGCCAATCATGCACATGCCAGGCATTTCTTTAGCCAAGTTGTGCAAATCACTTCTCATCTTTTCAATGGCGTCTTTAGACACCATGCCCCCCAGCATTCTCAGCGTGCCGATGTTATAAGAATGGCTGTGAGTGAGCACTCCGTCGTGCAGCAAGGATATCTCAGTGCTGCCTCCGCCCACGTCGATGTAAGCATAATTTCCTTTTGCGCTTCCAATGTTCTCTACAATGTTGTTGCATAGCAGGCGGGCTTCCTCACGGCCGTTGATTATCTCGATGTCGATGTCTGTCGACTTGCGCAGTTTTTCAAGAACTTTCTTACCGTTCTCGGCGTCACGCATGGCCGATGTGGCACAGGCACGGTAGTCGTCAACCTGGTTGAGCTTCATAAGCTGGTAAAAAGCCTTCAGCATGTGCTTCATCATCAGCATGCGCTCTTTAGATATTTTGCCAAGCGTGAATACGTCCGAGCCCAATCGCAACGGTACACGCATGTACATGACACGTGAAATCTGTTGGCTGCCGTCACCAGCAGTCCTGAAGTTCTTAATGAGCAATCGTGCTCCATTCGAACCGATGTCTATTGCTGCTAATCTCATATCAATTTAATTTAAGGTATGAAGTAGCCGTGTGTTAACAAGGCGGCGCAAGTGAAACACAAAACTGTTACACCCGTACCTGCCGCATGATATTAACGCCCCGCCACGTTTATAGTTGTATTATTAAATAACGTATTTCCGGGAATTATATTTTGTTACTTACTTTCGGATTATTACCGCATTGATTATCAAGCCATTACGAATGCTTTCCAAAAAGGTTGCCTTTATCAAGGTAAAAGATGGCCTTCCGCACTGCCAAAGGCCGTCTTTTGTACAGTAAAAGGCAGCCTTTTATAATCCCGTCATCATCCTGCATTAAAGCTTACAGTTTTTGACTCCGCCTCATAAGCGTTGTGAAGCTCTTCCTGCGAACGGAAAGGCCTGTCGCCTACGACTGCCTGTATTATATTATCTCCACTTCCGTCCACTATCCTGCCGTTTGTAGTGTCGTTAAGGCCATATTCAACTGTACGCATCAGGTCTCGCTGTAAATCAGCATCATAAACAGGAGCCATCACTTCTATACGGTTAACAAGGTTGCGCGGCATCCAGTCTGCGCTGCCGATATAATATTTCGGTGCCCCGCCGTTGCTGAATATCAGTATGCGTGAATGCTCAAGATAACGGTCAATAATTCCAACCGCCTTAATATTTTCGCTTAGTCCCGGTATGCCGGTAACAAGCGAGCTGTTGCCTCGCAAAACTATACCGATCTTCACTCCTGCAGCGGAAGCGGCGTAAAGTTTGTTGACAACATCAGTGTCCGTTATATGGTTTATCTTCATCTTAATCCACGCCTCGCGACCGGCCTTAGCATTCTTTATCTCATTATTAATGAGCTGAAGTATTCGGCTTTTCATTGAGTTTGGCGACACCAGAAGCTCCTTAAACCTTACCTGGGAGAACGGACGGGCAATAAAGTCAAACACTTTTCTAACCTCCTGTACAGTGTTCTTCCTCGCAGTCATCATCAGGTAGTCCGTATAAGTCTTTGCATTGCCCTCGTGGAAATTGCCTGTGCCTATACATGCAATGTCGCCTTGCCGCGACTCGATGTATAGCAGCTTTGAGTGAATCTTAAGACCCTCGACGCCGAATATTACATTGATGCCCTCTTCCTGCATACGCTTGCTCCATTTTATGTTGCTTTCTTCATCAAAACGGGCAAGCAACTCAACCACAGCCGTAACCTTCTTGCCGTTACGAGCCGCACATATCAGGGCCTTTACAACTTTAGAATCTTTGGCCAACCGGTACAACGTTGTCTTTATCGATTTTACTTCCGGCTTCAATGCGGCCTCCCTCAGCACCCTGATGTATCCGTCAAACGAATGGTAAGGCACATGTATGAACAAGTCTTTACGGCGAATTTGGTCTAAAATGCTTTCCTGAGAAAGGAATTCAGGCTTCATAATGGGTTTCCACTTGGGGAATTTCAGTTCCGTGTGTCCGCAGTCAGGAAACCCCATCAAGTCGCGGTGATTCTGGTAACGGCTGCTGGCGAGCGAAGAATCGAGCTTGCTAACGTCAATCTTTGACATCAGTTTTTTCCTCATATCCTTAGGCATCTGCCTGTCGTAAATAAGGCGCACGGGGTCTCCATGCCGCCTGCTGTTAACTCCCTTGGCAATTTTCTGAAGCACGCCGTAGTCAAAATCATTCTCCATTTCCATCTCGGCGTCTTTCGTGAACTTAAGCGAGTATGCCTCAAAAGTGCCTGGCTTAAAACCTATAAATATAAGCGGCAGGCAATAACGCACAACATCGTCAAGATACATTATGTTGTCAAAGCCGTCTGACGACGGCAATTTTACAAAACGGCCGTTCTCCCTGTCGGGAACCTTGATAAGGGCCAGACTGCTCTTAGACTTGTGGAACGCGTCTGCCTGTTCGGTCTTCTTTACCAAAAGATATATGCGGTTGTCTTCAAGTTGGCCTATCTCGTCAATCTCCGAAAACCAAATAGGATTAGTATATCCGTTAAGGCGGTCTAAATAAAAATTCTTAAGAAACAATGCCTGTTCGTCATTGAGTTGTGTTTCATCAATAAGGCGTACATTGTGTTCCTCCAATGCCTTGAACACTTCATCAATAGCCTGGGTATATTCCTGGCTGAACTGCGTGTTTAATTTGTTTATGGTCTTTATCGTCTTACGTATGCTATCATGCTGCTTGCGGACTTCCTTGTTGTCTGACTCCAGCAAACGGTTAAGCGAAGCCATGCGCACACGGAAAAATTCGTCAAGATTGTTTGAATATATGCCTAAAAACGATAATCGCTCAAGCAATGGTATGTTCTCCTTACGCGCTTCCTGCAATATGCGATGGTTAAAATACATCCAACTGATATCACGCTCAACGTATTTTGTTACTTTATTCTTTTTGGAAACCATTTTTACAGCCATGACACTATACTATTTCTAATGAAAAAATGTTCAACTTTCCAATAAAACTTTACAAAGCCAAACTTACAAGCGATTCATAAAGGTACAGACCGCGATATGGCATTCAAAGTTTTTGCAAAAGTAATTCTATTATTCCGATCCTTAACAGTATGGGATGTTAAAATAATAATAAAATATTATTACAAAAAGCTTGCATGTCCAGCACACATGTAGTAAAAGGTATTCCGATTCAAATGAGCGACTAAACAAACAGTTGCCAAATACAATAAAATCATCTCTGCGGTACAGACAAAAGCCGTTTCTTACCACAGAACCATCGCGATATTCCCAACCGGTCCATCACAACAACCACGACATAACAACCGCCCAAAACGAATGCGACCGATACAACCGTAAACAACACAGCCGTAGGGTCGAAAGCGAAAAATGGTACGAACGACTTGGTTATTATGGTGAATATCGGTGAAAAAAGCAATATTGACAAGGTATTCTCTCCAATAAACAAAGCAATACGCCTGACCCTTGAAGACAAAAATGGATAAACTGCCAAAGAGAAACTCATTACCAGATATGTAATCACAAAACCTTGAAGAGTCGATCGTTCCATTCCGTCAGGACTCAACACACAAAACAATGTGAAAGGTATTACAGCCAGCCATGACGGTCGGAATATGGACGTGAAACCCACAAGGGAACGCCTTGCCAAAACCCCGGCAAGAAAATACATGGCATTGTCAAATGAAACAATATGCAATAGGCGTGAAACTGTAAAAAGGCACACACCAAGCAAACATACGAATGAAACTAAACTTAAACGGCTGCACAGCTTATTGACAAAATAATAAACCAGATAACATACAATCAAGGTATGCAGATACCAATACGGACCAAGAGGATGCAAAAACAACTTGTCAAGAAAAACCACCAAAGTAAGATTGTCGATATGTTCGCGTATAGGCAATATGGAAGCCATAACAACATAACCAGATTCCATGACAGCATAAGGTACAAACAGCCATTTAACTTGTTTGGCGAACCGTAGTATTCCTTTGTCCATATTTGCAAGATAGCCTGAGAAAACAAGGAACGCCGACATGTGAAACGTATAAACGACCTGTTTTGCGTAAGGGAACTTGTCGCCTACATAAACCAAATGAAACATCACCATTAAGATGATGAAGACACATTTCAGAAAATCGATCTGGTATATACGCTTGTCCATTAATTTCTAATACGTATTTTTCGCTTTTATTTATCTATGTAAATAAAACCGCCACCGCGTATTTTTATTATGAATGCCTCCATTAAAGTTTGTCTCATACACCAATATTGGCCATACATCACATCATGCATGTTAATAATCAACATGCAAAATTATTACTTGATGGATTTATTACAACGTAGCTAAAAACCTAGTAGCTGTATATGGCAACGGTGCTGCCTGGCTGAAGTTATAGAACAACAAGTATAATCCTGTTGCAACAATTGCCACGGTAACAATACTGGACTCAATACTTATTCTGTGACCTTGCATCACAGCCAATTTCCTTTTGAGATCTAAAATTTTGAAGTATGCCGCCCTCATGGCAATTGACACTCCCGTACCAACAGTTACGCCCAGAATTGCGCCGGCAACAATATCTCCAGGATAATGAACTCCTAAATAAATGCGGGAATAAACAACCAAGCAGGCCCAAATAAAAAGCACTATTGTAGCAGCTTTATGACGGAACACAGGAGCAAGAAATGCCAACACGCCAAACGCGTTGGCCGAATGACTCGACACAAAACCGAACCTGCCTCCACGGTAATTGCCTACATAATGCAACAAACTGCTTATTTCCTCATTGTGCGACGGACGTAAACGGCCGAAATAAGGTTTAAGGAATGATGAAGAAATCTGGTCAGCCAAAACTATAGTCAGCGCTATTCCGACTACTATAAGTATAGATATTAGCAAACTTTTCTTATAATACGCAAACGACAATATCAAAGCGGCACCTACTGGAACCCATGCCATATTTGAAGAAATTGTCTTCCAAAAGTGATCGGCACATGGACCACCATCATGATTAAGAACTACCATCACGGCCCTATCAATCCCTGCCAACCAATGTATAAAAGGTGCAGAAATCTGCAAGTTTAACAAAATAAACAAGATAACGCAAACAGCTGATAGAATTATAAATGTCCTCGTTGGAGTTGAAAGTGTCCTTATCATCTTCTTTTTTTGCCACAAAGATAGACCTTTATTTTGTTACGTATAATATGACAACACAAAAAATATGTTAAGTAACACGATTTTATTATAAATCACAGCCAATTAAAATAATAAAACAATGCCGGGATATGGTTTGGTACAACACATATCCCGGCAATATGCTAATTATGAAGTATTTAAAAGACACCTTGTGCCATCATGGCTTTTGCAACTTTCAGGAAGCCTGCAATATTTGCACCCTTAACATAATTGATGTATCCATCCGGTTCGGTACCATATTTCACGCAATTGTCATGAATATTGTTCATTATGTAGTGCAGCTTCTTGTCAACCTCTTCACGACTCCAGCTCAAGCGCTCTGAGTTCTGACTCATTTCCAAACCAGACACAGCTACACCGCCTGCATTTGCGGCCTTTCCCGGAGAATAAAGAATCTTAGCATCCTGAAATACTTTAATCGCTTCAGGAGTAGTTGGCATGTTTGCACCTTCACTTACAGCAATCACCCCATTTGCGACTAAGGCTTTTGCTGCTTCTTCGTTAATCTCGTTCTGCGTCGCAGAAGGCAGTGCGATATCAGCCTTCTCGAACCAAGGCTTAGCACCTTCGACATACTTAACTCTATACTTCTCTGCATATTCACGGATACGCCCCCTCCAAATGTTCTTCAGTTCAATGATGTAGTCCAACTTCTCACGATCGATGCCATCCGGGTCATAAATATATCCGTCGGAATCAGAGCAAGTAAGCACTTTCGCACCAAGTTCGATACACTTCTCGATTGTGTATTGGGCAACATTTCCAGAGCCGCTAACCAAAACGGTCTTACCTTTTATGTCTAGTCCACGTGTCTTTAACATATTGACAAGGAAATAAACATTTCCATAACCTGTAGCCTCAGGACGAATCAAAGAACCTCCAAACTGTATGCCTTTACCTGTCAGAACACCACTCCACTCATGAGTCAGCCTCTTATACGTGCCAAACATATAGGCTACTTCACGTCCTCCGACACCGATATCGCCAGCCGGCACGTCAACATTAGGACCTATATGATGGTAAAGCTCTGTCATGAATGCCTGGCAGAACCTCATCACTTCCGCATCACTCTTTCCACGTGGATTGAAATCCGAACCACCTTTTGCGCCTCCCATAGGAAGTGTCGTTAGAGAATTCTTAAAAGTCTGCTCGAATGCAAGAAATTTCAATATGCCCAAGTTTACCGACTGGTGGAATCGGATACCGCCCTTATAAGGACCTATTACGTTGTTATGCTGCACACGGTAACCCATGTTTGTACGAACATTACCTTTATCATCAACCCACGAAACACGGAACATAATAATCCTATCAGGAATACACAAACGTTCTATTAAGTTTGCCCTATCAAACTCGGGATGCTTGTTATATTCTTCTTCTATTGTTCCCAATACTTGGCTTACAGCCTGTATGTATTCAGGCTCATTGGGGAATCTCTGCTTGAGATCTTCTACAACTTTAGCTGCAATCATAATTCTTTTACTCTTAAAAATGTTATTGAAGATATATGTATTCTTTACTTATCCGATATTGCAAAGGTAAGCAATTTTATTTAAAGCACAAACGTTAAAGATAGATTTTTAAATAAAAATTTGTCTAAATATCAAATAACAAGGATGATAATATACATTTTGCTTGCAGAATACACCTAATTGCACCTTTTTGTCATACAATAGACATGATAAATAATGCATATTACATGAAACAAAAAATGAACTTGAATAATATACAAGTTCATAATAATATAAAAAGGGAACGGCTTTAAGCACATTCCCTTTTTTTACAAGATCAATATTTATTTTTCAAGTTTGCTGGATATATACATGTCCAACTCTTCACCACGTAGTCCGGCTTCAAGCACTTTTCCCTCTTTGTCTACAATTATAGTAAACGGAATAGCTTGGATACCATACATCTGAGCCGCACTGTTGTGCCATCCTTGCAAGTCAGACAACTGAGTCCACGTCATATTCATTGACTTTACCGCATCTGTCCACTGGGCTTTGTCCTCGTCTAAAGATACTCCTACGATACCAAGCCCCTTGTCTTTATACTTATTATATGTATTGACAAGATTCGGCATTTCCTGCCTGCACGGGCCACACCAACTTGCCCAAAAGTCAATGACAGTTATCTCATGCCTTGCAAACTCGTCGGTTACTGATACTTCATTTCCGTCCATATCAGCCATTGAGAAACTAATCACCAACCCTTGGTCGGCGCTATCCGCACGTTCGGTTTGCTGTTCCACGCCAACATCGCTGCCGCTTATCGGCACCGCATGCTTGGAGTTTCCCGAGCCACATGCCGCAAACATTAAAATGGCAAACGCGAACAATGCCTGAATGCAACGTGTCTTCATATATAAGCCTTATACCAAGTATTGCGAACTGATGCTCTCGTTATTGACAACCCTGCGTATCGTCTCGGCAAACATGTCTGCAACAGACAATTGCTTAACCTTTGCACAACGGTTTGAATATGGTATAGAGTCCGTAAATACCATTTCCTCCAAAGCTGACTTCTGGATTCTTTCGCTTGCCGGACCGCTCATTACACAATGCGACGCACAAGCCCTCACACTCTTCGCACCAGCCTCTTTCATAATGTCGGCAGCTTTGGTTATTGTACCTGCAGTGTCAACCATGTCGTCAATGATAACGACGTTCTTACCTTTAACATCGCCGATTATCTGCATACTGTCAACAACATTAGCCCTTGCACGGGTCTTATTGCATAAAACGAGTGGACACCCAAAGTATTTTGCATACGTGTTCGCACGCTTACTTCCGCCGACATCCGGTGAAGCGATGACGATATCATCCAGTTTCAGGCTCATCAAATATGGAAGAATCACACCTGAAGCATAAAGATGGTCCACGGGAACATCAAAGAAGCCCTGGATCTGGTCTGCATGCAAGTCCATGGTAATAAGACGGTCAATGCCTGCAACACCCAACAAGTCTGCTACCAATTTGGCACCTATACTGACACGAGGCTTATCCTTACGGTCCTGGCGAGCCCAGCCGAAATAAGGTATTACGGCATTAATGCTCTTGGCAGAAGCACGCTTGGCTGCATCGATCATGAGCAATAGCTCCATTAAGTTGTCAGAATTAGGGAATGTGCTTTGCACAAGAAAGACATCACGCCCACGAATCGACTCCTCATACGACACTGCGAACTCTCCGTCAGAGAATTTCGTGACCAGGAGATTGCCTAAAGGGCAACCAAGACTGTGACAGATTTTTTCAGCCAGGTATCTGGTATTTGTGCCAGAAAATACCATGAAAGAGTTTTTCTCACTCATTTGTCTTTTTTTATATGTAAATTGTTTGATTTTATGATACAACTTTCCTCAATTTCTCGAAATGGCTTATAAGCTCCTTGTAATCCAACTCGCTGTGAATGTTAAACTTATTCCAAAGAGCCTCGCACACCACAACACCGCCAAACCCCAAATCCTTAGCCTCCCTGACATTGTCCAGGCTCAAGCCTCCCAATGCGTAAACGCGCTTATCAATAAGTCCGCGGCTTGCCAAATCCTCTAATTGGGGTCTGCTTAAAGCCTGATGAATACTATCATATTGCTGTTTCCCGAATACGCCGTATAAAAATACATACTCCGACTTTTTCTTCATATATGCCAACTTGTCAACATCATAACAAGTTCTGCTATATTTACCCTTGTAATCCGCAGGCGGCTCCTTATCCTCAAAATCCAAGTGTATACCGGAAAGTCCATATTCGTTTTTCAAGTAATAGTTCTCATGTACGGTAATTTTGCCGTACATGGATTCAGGCAGAAGCGACAACAACCGTTCTGAATACATAGGCGATGCTCCTGGTTTATACAGATGCAAATTATCCATGCCTTCGTCAAAGAGGGCAGTCAGTATCTTGTCTTCTTCAACAAAGAATGTAGGTTGTGTCATTATAACAAGCTTCATCGCAGACTTACATTTTTCAAAATGCAAATGTATAAAAAAAATATCAAACAGCCAATCTATATGAAAAAAAGTTGCTTCATACAGTTAAATACCCAAAAAGTAGGGTTACATGACTCAAAACAGTACATGATTGCGGCACAAAACCAAATCATAAAAACAATAATAATGTAAATTTTCCAAATGAAACACTTTTGGAAAAACATAGACTTTCCATCATACTTATGAATATACAGATTAAGCCTGTTTTTTACATTAACAAAAACGCTGTAAACCAACGCCTTACCAAAATGTCTTGTCCTGGCAAAAGTTGACACATTTATGAACAATAAAAATGTGTAAAACAATGCGAAAGAGTCCAACAAAGTACAGCGAGGAGTTCAAATTGAGCGTCCTT